>JADMIO010823356.1_pt1 | contig 115184 bp, 87 predicted proteins | sample 8958161 | NCBI WGS metagenome assembly JADMIO01 (sample SAMN16585339, study PRJNA669376) | soil metagenome | isolation source: Crop rotation soil | place: USA: Cullars Rotation, Alabama | collected 2011 | reverse complement strand
CCGCGACAACTTGTCCACGTGGAATTCTAAGCTTAGGATCCCAATGTGCTGGAAAGTTACCCGACCGCATTGATTTTCGCTCTTTCAGAGCTTGACCCGGTTGTTGACAGCGAACCCAGCCTGTTAGGCTGGGCTGATGGATTTTGCACCTTTGGTGCATCCATTTTTGCGTATCCTAAACGAAACACAAAATGCGAAAGAGAAATGCATTTTCTCACCCACTTTTAATCGCACCCCCAGAACCAATCTTCTGCCAAAAAGCCTTGTTGTTAAAAGAGGCTTTGTTTAGTTTTTTTCAATGCCATCTTGGTCCAAGTATTTTTGCTTATTGAGAAATCTTGTCTTGATTCTCATTTTGACCGTGCTAGGGCCGATTTGTTCGCAGGGTGCTTTGCTGGCTTATGACACTTTTGATGATTACGAAGCGCAGAATTCTTTTGTAAATCTGTTAATTTTGCAAAATTCCGGGATTGGATTGCGAGGACCCTGGGAAACAACGTATCCAGGCTCTTTTTTTGAACGAGCGGATCTGTACGAATTAGTTTCCCCCGGATTGCAAGGAGCTTGCAAGATTCATGTAGTTGCCGATGACCGAATGAATGTCGCTGTGCGCAATCTCGAATTTCCAGTGAAGGAAGGTCAAACGTTGTTTATCCGCGCCCAGGTCAAACCCGACGATTTTCTTCGCAATGATCTTTCAGAATTTGGGCTGAAATTGGTTTTTCAAAAAGGAACTGCTCTCGCCGGCAAGAGTGGATTCACCTCGAATCTAGGAGTTGGAAACGTTAATTCCACTTTGAAAGCGGTTGCTGGAACCAGTTATTATTTCATCATCAAAGTGGAGTTGTTTCCCGACAAAGACCGGCTGTCTCTCTATGTTATGCAATCTCTTTCAACAACGGAACCGACACCCGTGGCAGTGTCGTCAAATCAGGATTACGGCAACCTTGAACGGATTGGGTTTTCCACCCGGAATGCCACTGTCTCCTACGATTCACTCGTTGTGGCGGAGACTTTTGACCAGGTTATTTTCCCATCACTGCCTGAGCCGCCAAAGATCAGCTGGACCCAGGCCAATGTCATCGAAGGCAACCAAGGCACAAACAATCATGTGATTACCTTTAGCCTTTCCAAACCCTCCTCGCGCCAGGTCAGTTTTTCTTATCTGCCATTCAACATGGATCACGTTTACGACTATGCGCGCGCGGGTGAAGATTTCCTGCCGATCCAAGGCGAAGTCATTTTTCCGCCCGGATCGATGACGCAAACTCTCACCCTTCCAATCGTTGGTGATGCTTCCTCGGAGCCTGATGAAACAATTCCTCTTTGGATTCGTTACCCTGTGAATGCCGCGTTTTGGGGAAGCCTGGGCATCGAGCAACCATACCTCCTCATAAAAAATGATGACACTGTTGTGGTTAAGCCTCAGTTGACCATTGAAAGGAGAACTGATGGGTACCTCATTCAATGGAATGCTGGTTCGGGTGGCAATTTGGAGTATGCCGAAAGCCTCGCCCCGGGTAGTGAATGGCTTCCCGTACAGAACTATACGACCGGCCAGACCTATTCAACTTTGGTGCCCTTCGCTGCCACCGAAAAATTCTTTCGGACACGTAAACCATAAACGTTAGGCCAATCTCATTTCTCCCGGTGACGAGCGATGCTCGGCTTCGTGCAGAAATTATTTATTTCCCTCTGGAGGGAAGCACATAACTGACTTCGCGTGCTTGACCTTCCTTATCCAGGACAGAGAGATTTACACGATCTCCCGGTTCAAACTTTTTGACAAACCAAACAAGGAATCCGCGGCTGGCGATATTTGGACTCTCGCCATTTATCGCAGTTATCACGTCACTCCCTCGCAACCCAGCAACATAGGCAGGATTGGTTTGGTTTTTGCCCATGTACGGCTCTACTGCCATACTTTCCTCCGGTAATTTAAATTTGTCCCGCTTATCTTTGTTCAGTGCCAATGGAAAAAATCCTGGATAACTTCCCACAATTCCTTGTGACACAGACATTCGCCAGTCGAGCACTGTCTTTCGCCAGCCTTCCTTTACATTCAACTTTCCAGACATTACTTCATTACCACGAGTCCAATAGACTTCCATCGTGCCCGCTGCTTGGGGACCACGATGCAAAGCCCCGCGAAAATCTGCCTGGCTAAAACATCTGCGACCTTCTGCCGCTCCAATGACATCTCCAGCTTTCATCCCGGCTTTTTCGGCCGCGCTGCCGCTCATCACTTCCGTGACGCGCAAGCCATGATCCCGATCCACTTTCAATCCGACATTTTCGGGCAATGGCCAGACATCGAAGTCGCGTTGTTTATCGAAAGTGCCAGCTGTAACGGAAGGTTGACGCAAGATGTCATTCACTTGGTGACAATGCAGGCAAGGTTGCTTGGCAATTTCTTCCCGGCCATGCTTGGCCCACTCATCGTAACCAGGCAAAGTTTTTGGTGACCGTGCTGCGCCTGTTAAATCGGGCGCGGGCCCGTCAATATTCCATCTGCTCCGGCGTGGATCATAATGATGCTTCAGCACACGTGAGAGAGAATTTATCAGACCGGGTTTGGAGATGCGGGTGGCATCTGAAACTTCATCGCGTCCACCATAGATTCCATAAACTTTGCCTTCTGGGGAAAGAAACCATCCCCACCAGGAAAGATCCATGTCCGCAAATCCTTCTATGGGAAAAATTCGCAAATCGATGTCGTTAGCGTCTGTGAGTCGCACGGTGACGAATTGATTCAGCACCTCATCCAGTTCAAGGCCTCCTTCGAGAACTTCCTTGTCAAAAGCTGAACATTGTTTGCAGGGCAAACATCGAAAAGTCACAAACAAAGGACGATTTTCTCTGCGCGCCTCGGATATGGCTTGGGTAAGATTTGTTCGCCATTTGACCATGAAACTCCCGCCCGAGTCGGGCAACTTGCCTTGCGCAGGTCCCAGGATTTCTTGCCAAGGGGCATTCGTTCCCCCGTTGGCCAGAAACTGGACGCCCAAGATAAGAAAAATCAAAAGGAATTTCATGGCTAAATCGTCTCAATTGACTGGAACACTCGCAAGAAAAGTTTACACGGTTGCGTAAAACCCATTGATCTAATTCAAGTAACAAAACCAAACAGTATTGTTGTGTTTAGTTACTCATAGTATACACTCTGAGATTGTGAATTCAGATTTCGAGAAACTTCAGCGGATGGTCGCAGCGTTAATGGCGTCCCATGCCGTTGGTCGAAATCTTCTGCTTATAGGCGGCTTTCGATATCGTTTACTTGAGAAGAGTCCCAGAACTTCTGTTGACATAGCATATCATTGGAATGGTGATTTGGATGCAAAGATGCAGGAAATTGTAACTTTTGGAGAACGTACGGTGCTTCCCAAAGTGCGACAAAATCTTCGATTTGATGGTGCCTTTCGAGCGGTCTCCGGACCTGATAATGAATCTCCAAATGCGCGAGTGGTTAATATGGTCTTCTGGAAACCCGACTTGAAAAACAGTCAAATTGTCATTCCCTTGGAAATCACTCACATCGTTTGCAGCGATCCCGTCATGATCAAAACCTTGGATGGCGTGATTTATCCCACGGTTTCCAATGCTGATTCGATTGAAAGCAAAATAATTGCTGTCTTTAATCGAGTTTTTTTACAACACCGGGACTTGTTGGATATTTTCCTGTACTCAAACCAAATCATTGAAGAGGCCCCGAAACGCATTGCACATAAGTTACATGTCCTCAGCGTGGGAACTGAAAGAATTGCCAAGCGCTTGGCTGATTTGAGATTGCATCGCGAATATCATGGACGTGCGGTGCAAGACGTAATCAATTCGCAGTTGGAAGCAGCCGTGGCCGAACAAATTAACAATTCAGGGGGCGGATTGTTTGTTTTGGACACCGCACTGCAAGTGATCGAGAAAAATGTTATCCAACTGTGAAAACTATTGAATGGCTAAATTTCTTGCGTCTTCAGCGGGAGCAACATGGGAAGGTCGTTTTTACCTTCTCCGAACTTGCGAATGTCGCTCAATGTTCACCGCGCGTTTTGAATGTCGAACTGGCTCGATTGGTAAAACGCGGAATAATGGTCCGATATGCGCATGGCAGGTATGGCGGAGTAGAAGGAATTACTGTTGAGCAGATCCTACCTTATTTGGATTCCGCTGCCTACATCACGGGATTTTATGCCTTGTTCACTCATAATGTAGTTACACAAAGGCCATTCGAAATTACATGTTTCACCAATCATCGCCTGAACAAATCCCGGATCAAGAAAACCGCAGTGGGCAAATTCGTTTTCGTTTGTGTCGGAAACAAAATATATGATCGGCCAGAGGAAGGGGTGCTTGCATCTCCAGAACAAGCGCTGTGTGATTTTATTTTTCTCTCGAGTAGATCTTCGTTGAAGGTGCAAAACCTGGTTACGTTTCGCCGGTTGCAGGAGCTCGACTGGGATAAAGTTGCCGCTTTTGCAGCGCGATATCCAAAAACCGTCCTGGCTCAGTTGGAAGAAATTAAGCCTATTTCCCTTGGACTACGCAAAGCGTCCTAAATAGTTTCAGTGGGCGCGGAGGTTCACCCGGATTGAAGGTGCGTTCGGGGCCCACTGTTTTTGTAGGGCCCGGTCCCCTCACCGGGCGTTTCTTTGCTGCCGTGGAAAAAACAAACCAACCAACAAGGTCGAACATTTACAATCCAATTTCTTCCACCAAACGATTCAATTGCCCACACATATAGAGTGGCAAAGATAACAGCTGGATTGTTTTCGAGTCATCTCCTGGCAACTTAATGGTATCGAGCGCCATCGGGCCCATGTAGAAACGAATCGCGCGAGAGCGGTTTTTCTCCTTTAGGAATTGAAACACGGACCGTAACGTTCCTGTTTTTCCCGCCTTCACTTCAATTGGGATGATCTCCTGGTGTTTGCTGATTAGATAATCTACCTCCGCGTTCGCCGAATGAGCCTCTCTGGCCCAATAAAATAACTGAGGGTTTTCAAAAGCGGGAATGATGGTCAAAAGTTGTTGTCCCACAAATTGCTCTGCCAATGCACCTTCATGGATAGTGATCAGATCTCTGATATCGACCAAATCCAGTCCACACAAACGATTGACTAATCCTATATCGAGGAAAAGCGCTTTAAACTGTCGATCATCACGTTCTGCGCCTAATGGCACGCCATTGCCAGAGGTATGTACTACTGGATGGACGACGCGGCTTTGGGTCAGCAACTCCAAAGCACGACGCACTTCCATCGTTCGTTCTTCCCTGCTGACGTTAACGAGTTTGATTTTCTTCCCCACGTTTTGTGCAACATACCGATACGACTTGGTCATAAGATCGAACAATCGTGGTGGACCATATTTTGCAAAATCAGACTGCATTGTTTCGACTAACGTAGTTTGAATACGCTGCACCTCCAACAAATCGTTCCGCTCTGAATAGGCGCGCACTGCCTCGGGCATTCCGCCTACGAAAAAATAGCGCCTCAAACATTCAATCAACTTTTGATGCACTGGTTCACTCGGTGTTTGGGATAAGCTTACCATGCTCAAATATTTTAAAAGCTCCGCGCCTTCAGTTGATTCAAGGAATTCTTCAAACGACATTGGGTGCAGATACAAAAACTCTATCCGCCCTACAGGCATCGAGTATTGAAATTCTCGCAATGCAAAATCGATTAACGAGCCTGCGGCAATGACGTGGAGTTTGGGAATTAATTCGTGAAAATATCGCAATTGAGCCAACGCTTGTGGGCAAGCCTGGATTTCATCCAAAAACAATAAAGTTTTGCCGGGAACGATCGCGGTGCCCTTCAACACCGACAATTCATCCAGTAACCGTTTGGGGTCGCTCAATGAAAAAAGAGTGTGAAGATCCCGCTCCCTTTCCAAATCTACGGTGACCAGACTCTCAAAGTGTTCGCGCCCCCAGTTTTGGACCAGATACGTTTTGCCAACCTGTCGTGCACCTCGCAGGACCAATGGCTTTTTGCCGGGTCGGATGACCCACTCGTCCAGGAAATTTAAGGCTGATCTTTTCAATTGGGTTGTATTTTGACATATATTCTGTCCAAATACAATGGTATTTCATCAAAATGGGACTTTATGACTCTTTTATTAATGGACAAAAGGCTTATAAGCGACCTCAAAAATAAAATTGCGTCGGCCTTGCCAAGCGTGTTTACCTTTCTTTTTAGGTAACAATGAATCCAACCTTATCAAATGCCAGGGCAGGGCAATTTTCGCCTGGGACAATTTCCGACGAACACCTAATCGCAACGCTCAAGAAATATTTTGGTTACGACAGCTTTCGTCCTCTTCAAGAGGAAATCATTCGTGATGTGTTAAAAGGTAAAGACATCTTTGCATTGCTTGCGACCGGAGGTGGCAAATCATTGTGCTACCAATTGCCAGCCATGCTGCGGGAAGGAATAACCCTGGTCATTTCTCCATTGATTGCTTTGATGAAAGACCAGGTGGATGCACTGCAAACTGCAGGCATACCAGCAACATTCCTAAATTCCTCCTTGGGCCAATCGGAAGCTGCCCGCCGTTTGCATGGCTTTGTGAATGGCGAGTACAAGTTGCTTTATGTGGCGCCCGAAAGAGCGCTTCTGCCAGGGTTCACTTCGGAGTTGGTAAAACAACCTATCACGCTGGTTGCGATTGATGAAGCTCATTGCATCAGTGAATGGGGACACGATTTCCGGCCCGAGTACCGGCAGCTTCCCAATTTGATCAAACTCTTGCCGAAAGCTTCGATCATGGCCTTGACAGCAACCGCTGCGGCGAGAGTGCGAACGGATATCATTCAACATCTTGGTTTGCGTCAACCATCCGTTTTTGTCTCGAGCTTTAACCGGCCCAATTTGCGGTATGAAGTACGGGCGAAATCCGACACCACCAAAGAAATTATTAATTTGATCAAAGCCAAAGAGGAAGAGAGTGGCATTATCTATTGTCAAAGCCGAAAATCGACCGAACAACTTGCCCAAAACTTAACTGTCGCTGGCATAAAAGCGTTGCCTTACCACGCAGGTTTGGAGGATACCGTGCGCACTTCGACACAAGAGAAATTTTTGCGCGATGAGGTGCAGGTAATCTGCGCCACGGTTGCCTTTGGAATGGGCATCAACAAATCAAACGTGCGATTTGTTTATCATTTCGATCTTCCCAAAAGCATGGAGGGTTATTTTCAGGAAACCGGCCGCGCTGGACGGGATGGATTGCCCAGCGAATGCATTTTATTTTTTAGCGGCGCGGACGTGCAAAAATACCAGCGTTTCATCGATGAAAAGCCAGATCCGCGCGAACAGGAGCTGGCCAGGATGCAACTTCGGCAAATGGTCGATCTTGCCGAGTCGCTCTGTTGTCGCCGTAAAATCTTGTTGAATTACTTTGGCGAAGCTTTTGATGGAAATTGTGGGGGGTGCGACAACTGCGATCCACCCGGAGAATTATTCGATGCCACATTGCCTGTCCAAAAATTTCTTTCCTGTGTTTACCGTATTTATGAGAAGAGTGGATTCAATGTTGGGTTGGCTCACATGGCAGATGTTCTGACGGGCGCCAATACGGAAAAGGTTCGGAAGTTGGGGCACAATGAGCTTTCTACTTATGGAATTGGCAAAGACGTGCCGAAGGCAGAATGGACTCGTATTGGCCGTGAATTGACTGAGCAAGGATTCGTTTCCAAAAACGATGAGAAATTTGGAACCATCGAACTTACTGAAACTGGCAAAGAAGCTTTACGCCAACGAAAACCATTTTTCCTGCGCAAGCCCGTTCAGGAACACGCTTTGTCACTGGCGGAAAGTCAGAAGACTGGTGGGTCCAAAGCACCTCTTTTCGGCGATATTGAATGTGATCCAGAATTGTTCAACAAGCTACGCGAACTTCGGAAAGAAGAAGCAGATCAACGACAAGTCCCGGCCTTTGTGATTTTTTCAGACACCTCCCTGCGTTTGATGGCGAGATCTTATCCCACGACACTGGAAGAATTCGGCAAAATCAGTGGAGTAGGGGAGAAGAAGCTCCAGGAGTTTGGTGAAAAATTCACCTTGGCCATTGGTGATTATTTAACGAAGCATGATCGTCTGGATTTTAAGCCGGTTGGACTTAAAACCGCAGGCCCTCGCCCTCATGTCATTTCGGATTCTGTGCGTCTTTCCTATTCGCTATTCGAGAGTACATACTCTCTGGAAAGAGTTGCTGCCGAACGGAAGCTGGCCGTGAGCACTGTTTGCAATCATGTGGCCGAGGCTATCGAAGCTGGTTCTTTCATCGATCTACGCAGAATCTTGACAAGTGCTGAACTTGAGGAAATTACAGAAGCGTTTAACCACACCGGAATGGCTCTGCTAAAACCTGTGCATGAAAAGCTCGGTGGCCGTTATGATTATAATATTCTCAGGTTGGTGCTGGCGACCTTGCGACGCTCTCTGCCCAATGCCCCAGGTTGACTAGCCCTGAATTACAGGCTTGAGTCGGCGTTTATTTTTCCTGCCCTTCCGAAGGAAACACAACAGTACCGTCGCTGGTAACAATTCTGTGCCAACCTCCATCATTGTTTCCAGTGTCTATCCCCATAACACCCAGGAAAGCACGATCAAATATTTCGGCCTCTTCGGGGGACAAAAGGGCTTTGAATGCTTTTGTGCCTCGGCGATCGAGCATATCTCGCCTGGTGAGCCAATCTTCCGGATTGTTTTCAGGATGCGAAGGGGCATCTAGACCATTACGGACAGCTTGTTGGTACACTCGCTCGATGATCTGCTCCATCTTTTGCACCTTTTCCGGATCTTGAATGTTTACAGCCTCAGCGATGAATTTGGATTGAAAAGATGCGAAAATGATTATCGCGATGCGTGGATAATAAACAGTCGGATAACCGGCAGCTCGTTTGCAAATTTAGGCAAGTGGCCAAATTTTATTCGATGACAACGCCTTGATCAAACACCACACCCGGCCATTGCAGACATACGTTTGCTGCAACGATTACACAAAGTAATCAGGGGTGGTGCACACGGGTGGGCAGTGGTAGAGATAATTGCTCGTTCCAACCCAATCCTCATGTCAGTCAAGCGTTCGAAATGATGCTGAGTCTGGAAGTTTCGCCTCTCTTTATAAATTTCTAAACATTTTTTGAAAGATTTTCAATTTTGAATCGTATTGAGCGTTGAAGATCATTGCATGTGAGCTCTTGGTGGGGAAAGCATGTCCCATAGACATTGCGTTCTGATACAACCCAGGGGCCAGGGTGATCTTCGAAGTAAAAGTTAGCCATAAGCGACAACAGAAAACCATAGCCACGAAGCTCATCCCGCTTTTTAGCGGGTGAGCTTCTCAAAAAGTTAACTCATGCAAACCACCCAAATTGCCGTTTACCATTCCAACAAAGTCACATTTGAAAAGGACCTTTCAATTGTTCCAGGTACTCTAACAGTGCTGGAAAGCAAGGACCTTGCTGACAAAGAACAAATCATCAGCAAAGGCCGGAAAGTATTCGTCCAAGTAGGGCAGGCCCTCATTGGAATTCGAGACAAAAAGCTTTATCGAGCTTCTTACAGTACATTCGAAGAATATTGCGATAAAAAATGGCAGTTCTGTCGTAGTTACGCTCACAGGGTCATCGAGGCGGCTGGCGTCTATGAGGTTTTGAAGGATGCAGGACATTCTGTCCTCCCAGAAAGTGAATCTCATGTGCGTGGCCTTATCGGACTATCCAAGACTCAGCAAGAGAAAGTCTGGAACGAAGTGGTGAAAGAAGCCAGTCATGAAGCAGTTACCGCAAAGCTCATTCGTCAGATCAGTTCAAAATATAAAAAAGTTTCAGGTAAAACCAGCAGATCCCATTTGGAATCGGGCGTTCGAAAGCATGCACGAAATTTGTTTAAAGCCATTCATGCTGAACAATGGCAAAAGGCAGCGGCAGTAATGCTACATATACAACTGTTGATAGACAACGAGCTCGAACGAAAGTCAAAAGATCCTGCGTCCCAGACTTAATTCAAAAAAGACTATATGCGTTTTGTCAAAAAAATTGAAGGAAACGCATTTAAAGTGTGGAAAATATGGAAGGAAAAGAATTTTCCAAAGTAGTGATGATTTCTCCAAAACTGGTTCTAACTGTTACTTGCAAACAAATTGGCTTTTGATTTTGTTGCCAATTGGCAACAAAACATCGCAAGTGTTTACGGTCCAATAGTTTGCACAATCCAATTTCATCATAAAAGTCGGTGCTTTCTTGAGACGATTGCTTTGCAGAGTGAATAATACAGGGTTATTTCTATAAAAGCCGGAACGGCGATTTACTTTAAAAAAGGACACCCCTCCGAGTGCACTAGTGCCATCAATGCTTTATATCTTATATTCAGAAATCAGCAGAAATGGGCTTCGCTCTTCGAAGTTTGAAGATAATGGTCCACTTTTATTCATAAACCTTATTTTTCTAATAAAAGCTGTTGACGCGATTGGATTATCCTGATTCTATTCATAAGAGCCTGTTAAGCAAAAGCATTAGCAGGTTAAATCACAAAAAACACAACTAAAGTAATCCCATGAAAAAACAAATGGTCTGTTTCTTGGGGCGGGGGTACACACTACTGTGGTGCGCGCTCGCCACTCTCATAACGTCATCTGCTCTTGCAGGTATTAAAAAGAACGAAGCACAAGAAGACATCTTCAGACAAATCAAAGAGTCTGAATACGATGTTCGGTGGATAGAAGAGACGGGAGTGCACAAAATCGCCAACCGCGCTCAAAACTTACGATTCACTTTGTTTCCTAATGGCTTTGGAACCGAAGTTCGAGACTATGGCGAAGGCAACGAACGCCCTTGGGGAGTTGTAATTCTGCTTGATGAATTTGGCAAATCGGCCGATCAAGGTCGAGCCGTCTCAAATCCAGACTGGGTGTGCTTGACAAAAACAAAGCGGATGCTTATTCAGAAGGCGTGAAAATCGAGTACCGCAACGACGAAAACGGGCTCAGGCAGAATTTTCTCATTCAGGAGAGGCCCATAGGAAAGCATTCCTTATCGTTGAAATTTTCCGTGGACTGCGATAAGGCTTCCATGGTGGTGGATGAGGAAAAAAATTCCGTGCTGTTTTACGACGAGCAAGGTGAAGGCTCCCTGAGCTATGCCGACTTGAACGTTTTTGATGCAAATGGGCAGCGGGTGCCGGCGCACTTTAAAGGACGCGGGTCTAAAGCATTCTCCATTGAAGTCGATGATTCAAAAGCGGCTTACCCAATCCTCGTTGACCCTCTTGCTGTTTCCCTTTCCAGGTCTGAGAGCCAATCGACAGCGCAATTTGGTTTTTCGGTGGCTGCCATTGATGCCTATGCGATCTGTATCGCCGTCGGCGCGCACTATTTTGACACTGGTTCTTACACCGATGCCGGTAAGGTTTTTCTCTATTTTTCCACAACCGGGACCATGCCCGCCAATCCCTCTTGGACAAAAGAAGGGGATCAAGCCAATGGCCGGTTCGGCTGGAGCGTAGCGGATGCTAGAGATGTCAATGGAGATGGACACAATGATTTGCTTGTGGGAGCTCCCTATTACGACAGCGGGGGATACACAGACAACGGCAAAGCATATTTATTTTTCTCTGACGATGATTCTGACTACTTGGAAGCAAACGCTTCCGTTACCATCACACATTCCCAAAGCAGCGAACATCTGGGCTATGCGGTGATGGGCCTCGGGGACAACAATGTCGATGGGTATGGTGAAATTGCCATCGGGGTGCCAGATTACAATTATGTGGGCACAGACGAAGGCATGATCCTTATTTATAAAGGAACTAATGCTACTACTGTCACCTATAGTCAAACCTTCATTGGCAGTAGTGCTTCACGCCTTGGATTCAGCCTGGCCTACGCTGCCGATATCGACGGAAATTCATATCCAGATTTCATCGCTGGCATGCCAGATTACAATAGTAGTGGCGCAAAAGGTGGAGCCAAAGTTTTCTTCGGTAGTGGGTCGGGCACATGGAGCTCAACCACTTTGGTTGGTGAAACCGCTGGAGACAAATTTGGATGGAGCGTGGCGGGCATTGGAAAGGTGGACGGTGGAAGTTATCCAGCTGTCCTCGTAGGTGCTCCCAAGTACAGCAACGGCCAAACGGATGAAGGCAAAGTTTACATCTATAGAGGGCAGAGCGGCGGGATAAACACGACAGCCTGGTGGACACATGAAAGTAATTATGCCAATTCGCAACATGGCTATAGCGTAGCAGGCAACCCCGAGTTCGGCGATCTTAATAGTGATGATAATTACGACTTTGCCGTGGGTTCACCCTATTACGATAGCCCTAGTACTGATGCGGGGGTAGTCTACTTTTATCTAGGGGATCCCAGTGCGCCAGTGCTCGATGGCACTTCCACTGGTACTCACACCTCAGAACTCCATGGGTTTAGTATTGCCATAGGGAAAATCGACGCGTTTCGCCATGGACTAGTGGTGGGTGCACCTGGTTACAGCGGAGGCTCAATCGGGACACTTTATTACGATCCTTGATAATCACTGCGAAAGGGAAGCCGGAGATGGCTTCGGCTTCCTTTTTTATTTTGCCAATATTAGAGCGTATGACTAATAAAATGATGTTGAAAGCTTTTACGTTGATTGAGCTGCTGGTCACCATCGCCATCATCGCCATTCTTGCCTCTTTGATAATTCCTGCCATGAGCAAAGCCAAGGCAAAAGCGGTCACACTGGAATGTTTGAACAACAAGCAGCAGTTGGCAGTCGCGTGTAGTCTCTACTCCGCTGACAACAACGATAAGTTCGCTCCTAACAGCTTCACTAGCGCTGGCGCTTGGGTGCTTTTTTTGGATGAACCAGTTTGGGTTGGCGGCCAAATGGCGTGGGACACCAAACAATTTATCACCAACAAAGCTTACCTCGTTACCCCACCCAATGCCCGCTTTCAACCCTACTTGGGGACCGTGACCAAAATATACAAATGTCCCGAAGACAAGTTCCTTAGTATAGAACAAAAAGCTGCGGGCTGGAAGGAACGCATGCTGACCGTGTCCATGAATTTTTTTATAGGCGAAGGAGTACCATCAATGGCAAGCGGAAATAAATACAAGGAATCCACCTTAGGTCCATATAAGTATTACCGTAAATTGAATGAAATTCGCCATAACAGCACCTCGAAAGTGGCAGTGCTTTTAGATGAGAGCCCCGATAGCATAAGAAAAGGTTTTTATATGTTACCGCCGCGTCCCATAGGACCATTAGCATGGACTTCGCTTCCGGGGAGCCTGCATAATGGCGCGATGACGGTGAGCTTTGCGGATAATCATTGTGAAGTCAAAAAATGGAAAAATCCAGAAACCAAATGGAAGGTTCTATGTCAACCGTATGCTGCCAACTACCAAAACACTGATCGCAGTGATTACAATTGGATGATTGAACGTATGACTGAAAGAGCGGACGGCTTGCCAGTGGTAGGCACGCCATTATAGTTCAACAATTTTCCTGAATAAAAAACGAATACACAATATCTCCTTCACCCAAACCCATAACCATTTATGATGAAGCCCTTCCATATTTTTATCGCCCTGTTTTTAGGAGCATTTGTTTGTGCCCAAGCCGAACTTCCCCTGGTGATTGTGGATAGCGCCACTGACGGCGAAGGAGTTTTCACTTATACCGTGACCCTGCCTGATGAACCGTATCTATCCAATGTAAAACTTTTTCAAGTTAACTTTGAATTGGAAGGGATAACCGAGCCCAGCCCCGAACCTCCCAATTGGGTCCAGACCGGGCCTATTGGGTTTACTCAGTATAAAAACACCGCTCCAGGTTTTGCCCCTCTTCCTTATTCCGTGCAATTTACGCATGGCAGTTCCTTGACCAACTCGAAAATGGGAACCGTATTAGTCTCGTTTCGGATTTATAACTCCAACAACGAATTCTCGATCACCTACGTCAACGTGCCAATCCTCATTCCTGCCCAATCAGGCGGGACTAAAGGCCCCATCCAAAACCATGCTGTTTATAAATATTTGCCAGATTTGGTGATTCATAAGCTGCTCATGGATAAAGGCAAACCGGTCGGCTTGGAATTCTCCCCTATACTCAAGACCCACATTTTTGTGGAAGCAAGCTCTGACTTGGTGCATTGGACAACAGTCGCTGACCTTCCAGACTTCACTCAATCCCCCTGGCGCAATGAGACAGCTTTGGCCGGGTCCGGCAATTTTTTCCGTTTACGAATGGACGAAATTCCCAGGCTAGAGCCCTGAGCACATTGGCGCTTGCGCTGTGTCCCCGAGCTCTACAGTTTCATCGTCCTGCAGTATTATGCCAAAATTCAACATTTCGAGCAGACTCAAATTTCTGTCTCTGTCAGGCGTTCGAATCCTCCAGTAAGGCACAATTAGAATGGGTGACATTTAAATGGCTGCTTGTATTTGGGTGTAATTATGATCTGATACAGTGCCAGCTAGCTACTGGATATGGCACGGATCATTGAAACTCTCGAAGATTTCTTGGGTGAAATCGAAAAAGGGTATAATAGTGGAGACTGGTTGGTTCCATTTGTCGATGCAGGAGTTTCGGTTGCAGCAGGCATTCCCGCAACAGCCCAATTAAATGAGTTCCTAACGCTATGTGTCGCAATGGCTTTGGGATTGGATGAGGAAACCCTAACTTTTATACCAAGGTGGCACCCCAAACTTAACCCTTGGCCTGAGATCAATGGCCCTTGGAAAAGGCTCGCTTTAATTGCTAATCAAACGATTAAGGAATGGGCATTTAAAGACCTAAAGGATAAGGAGGACCGTGCATTTATTCGATTGGCACGAGAGGCTTTTGGAGATCTAAGTGATTGGAGGCTTTCGCTCTTATTTATTTCACGAATTCTGCCGGTTCTCGACCTTTCGTTTAAGAACAAGCATCTTCGGCCCATCGAACTTTGCGATGGCGACCCGCATATAATTGATTCGTTTTTCCACCACATCACAAAAGAAAAACTACCAGGGATGCCGCACAGGATGTTGGCCCATTTCGCCGCTACGCTTCGAACGAGGGTAGTTCAAAGGTTCTAAAAAGGACTGTCCATACAACATCCTTGCGACAAAGCCTAACGCTTCGTCATAGCTACTGCAGTAATCCCTCACCCCCATTCCAACTTTTCCACCATAAACCTGCCAGTCTAGATAATTCTTGCTCATCGCCTCTCTGGAGCGTTAGACAAAGTGAAATTGCCAATGCTAATACTGAATGTCTTATTCTTTCGGTTTGGTGGAGTGAGCAACATCAATTCTTCCCCAGACTTTAGACAAACAGAGTGCACAATTTCATCTGCGACATTGATTGAGTGCAAAAAAGTATCGGCTCGAACTACGATACCAACAATATCCACACCAAGTCCGAGATAGCGGTCTCGTCTATACATTATCACGCGTTCAACACGTTCACTGGCCGCTTCATCAGCACAAAAAATGAAAATCGTGGTTTCAACGGTAAAATCATTACCATGCTTCAAAGTAGCCCACAGGCGCAACATTGCTCCCACCCGTCTGCAGCCCTTGATGTTAGGACGAGGAATATGGATAAGAGGGCGAGAGTCGACTCTATGCGCCGCTCCCAACACGATAACCAATTCTTCTCCACCATACTCTTTGTTCCAAGAGCGATGAATAGGCCACTCATTTTCGTCGAGCTTGCATAGCCACCGATGAACCTCATCCGGAGGTATTTTATGCTTGGCTTTCCTCAAAGTGGCACCAAACCAGGACAAAATATCTTCCGAGTTTAACATCGCCGGTACACGCTTTTCCCAGAAGTTCAATTCTGAAGGAGTATTCTTCGGTTCAATGATTTGATGAATTCGCAAGAAAATATCCGCCTTCCGGTCACCACATTTATCGTGATATGCCAAATACGCCTCGCAGCTCTCAGATCCGTTTTGCAAAAACTCTTCCAATGAAACGTGCGTGAGGTTTTGCCGATTGATCGCTCGAAAAACGCATGATGTCTCAATAGCTTCCTCAAGCCTTTTCTGGTCCTCCATCCATCGCCAATACCACGCGCTGTCATGATGCTTGACGCTCGAAAGTGGCGTTCCGCGCCAAAAGTAACTGTTACCTCTAATGAATAGGATTAGCGACCTGTTGCGCCAAAACTCCTGTTACCCGTTTCTCATTAAATTTGAAACGAAGGAAGGGGACTGGAGCGAACCCGGTCCTCCTCCCTCCGCTTCTTTTTTTTGGTTCATCTTTCTTTTCTCAGAGAAATTTTCCTTCGTCAACTCTTAGGGCTGGGTCCTTGCCCGGTAAATCTCTTTGAGTCGGCGTTCTATCAGATTATTTAACTCAAATGGATTGAGTCTGGACCGTTCTCGCTTCAGTTCATCCTTCTTGCTGTCGAGCACTTGTTGACTGTCCAGCACTCGCGCATAGGGTGTTTGGGCGGCACCGTACCGCCTGATGGTCCCGCTTTGTTCGCGCACCTTTTCCTGCAGCTTCATGCAGGGCAAAAAATAATTGCGAAACTGTCGCAAGGGTCCTTTTGCCAAATCATTGATCATCCCAACGACTTCGGGGTTGTCGTAACGTTCATAGCCAAACCATTGCCGCACATGGGTGTAATTCTTCTGCTCGATATGGGCGTTGTCGTTTTTGCGATAGGGTCGCGAGCGGGTAAACTTTGCCTGCCGCGCTTCCAAATAGCGTTTCAAATGATAGTTGATAAACTCGCCACCATTGTCGCTGTCCAATCCCAAAAGGGTGAATGGCAGGGAAGCCTCAATGTCCTTGATCTGCTCTAAAGTGCCTATTTCACCGCGGTTCCACATGGCCCTGGTTTCCACCCAGGTGGTGCATATATCCTCTCCATCGACCATCCAAACGAAGCTCCCTTCCATGCTGCCGCCACAGAGCGCCACAGTGTCCACTTCCAGGTATCCGGGCGCCGCTTCATCCCAAGTCCCAGCCCGGATCGGAATCTGTTTGCGCAGCAAGGTCCCCGGCTTGGTTCCGCCTCGGGCTTTGCGGTGTTGCGCCCGCGCTGGCTTGAGCAGCCGATCCAAAGTCCGCGGGCTGGCTTCCAGCAAACTCACCCGGATATCTGTGGGCAACTTGCGATGGTATTGCTCATAAGCCGGAATCCAATCCATCATCGCCGCAGCCAGACGGAAGCTGCAAGGTTGCTGAGAGGCCAGCCAGATAATTTTCAAGGGCGGAAGCAGTTTCTCAGGATCGTACTCTCGCGGCCTTCCAGTTTTAATTGCTCCGGCCACAACGGGCTGTCGATTAAGGGCGCGGATAGCGGCTTTCCGATGTTGGTATCCGAGCAGTTCAAGGGCCTGATCGATCAGTTGGCGCTTGAACTCTCTGCCTGCTTTTATGTACCTGCGTTGTAATTGCACAAGCAGTTCCTTGCGTGTATTGGCGCTCATTTTGGTGTTCATGACTGGGTAACACCTGTTTTGGCGCAACGTATGGTTTTCTCAACCACACATTCTCATTCCCGGGTAACAATAGTTTTGGCGCAATTCGAGTGTTTTCATATATTGATGATCAAACTGGTGCGCGGGATGCAATGGTGATAACATATCGAGCAGGAAGGTATATTCGACCGCCTGGAGGGAGTTTTGAGCAGCCGAGCTTTTGGGAAGTAAAGGACGCGTGACTCGAAGATGCGCAGGACTGTCAAATTCGATCCGTAGCCCAGGAAAATCAAAATTTTCGGGAGAAAACGAGAATATTTTGTCATCGGTTAGCTCTTGGTCCATAAGGTCGTCTCAGTGCAAACTAAAGCATGCTCCATTGTGGTTTCACGGAGGAAGCAAAAAATGCACTTTTAGTGAGGGGCGTCTACCCAACGTCCGCTTAGACCGAAAACTTTCTTCGTCACGCTTCAGCATAGCAGCGAATCAGCCAAGTACTAAAAGGCGGGCGAGCCGAGAGGGAAAGGGGGCTAGCGAAGTCTGAGCTAGCTTGATTTCATTTCTCAGGCGCAGTATATACCGGCGAGATGATCCGGAGGTACAGCTCCTCGCATTCAAACGGACACGATGACAAAAAACCTGACCATTTTTTATTCCTGGCAGAGCGACACCAGCGCGGGCGTAAATCGATCCTTCATTGAACGAGCCCTTCGGGAAGCGTTGAGAAGATTAAACTCTGATGCGACGCTGGAACCAGCGCTCCGGGATCAAACCCTCGAACTCGACAAGGACACGACAGGTGTTCCGGGATCCCCGCCCATCATCGAAACCATCCTCCGGAAGATCGAGACATGCACCGTTTTTGTCGCCGATCTCACCTTTGTAAGCAGTTCCTTGTTTGAGTTGAAAGCCGCACGACGACAGCCACGCCTAGTGCCCAATCCAAATGTTTTGATCGAATATGGTTATGCCTTGAAATGCCACTCTCACTCGGCTTTGGTAGGGGTCGTGAACGAATGTTTCGGCGCAGCTGATCCAAACAACCTGCCCTTCGATTTACGCCACCTTCGCTGGCCAATTCGGTATAATTTGCATCCCAATGCTTCGGCGTCGGAAAAAGCGGCAGAGTTCGAAAAACTCACTAAGACCCTGGTAGAAGCTCTTCGGTTGATTCTTCAGCACAGAATCGCACCGAGTGCAGCTCGTCAGCAATTTTCTCCACAAAAGTCGGGAGAAGATGTTTCGGTTTTCTTTTCACAAAACGAAATGAATGACGTGATCCCGCCGACGGGGACGGGGAGAAGCCCTGAGGACCTAAAAGTCCCGAATGAAGGCAGAGCTTTCCTGCGGGTCTATCCAACCTCTACTGTCGAACCCTTTGAAACTGAATTGGATGCTGAGATAGTAGCGGGGACAGGTGGCCTTCGTCCGATGGGCAGAATAACTGGCTGGGGAAAAGAGAGGAATCTGTACGGCGCAATTGTTTACGATACCCCCAAAGACAACCGATTCACCAATTTTGTGCAACTATTCCTGACGAAAGAAATATGGGCAGTGGATGCAGCCTGCTTAAACTTAAAAACCCAGCGTAATCTTTACCAAGGCATTGGCGTAGTTTTGGAACGGGGAGTCCTTCCAACGCAGTACTTCATCGACATTTATACTGAAGCACTCCACAACTATCTCTCCTTCGCCCAATATACACTTAAGTTACCGCTTCCTCTCACAATTCGCGCAGGGGCAGCGGGGATGAAAGGATATAATATCTCCGTTGGAAACTGGCTCGCAGGTAAATTTCTGAAAGATGCCGTAGAATGGGAAAGCGAAATATCGAATTATAACACTGCCATAGATGACACGCTGGCTCCTTTTTTCACCAAGGTTTGGAAAAGTGCGGGCGTGGACTGGTCTGAAAACGATAAACGATACCTGAGGAATGCCGCAACAAGGTTTGTGGGTAAGTGAATCACTCAGTTTCGGTTTTCGTAGGCTTGTTCACTTGCATGCGAAAATGGTCATCAATGAGCAAACGGTTGATGGGTTGATGCCATGAGGCGTTGCGCGCGAGCAGCCAAGATGCGCAGCGACCGCATTGTGAAGAATCTATTCTAAAAGTGCTCCAAGACACGCGCGTCCTGTTACCGGACAATGCCAAAAAACCTCTGGTTGGGCTGCAATTGCCCAAAGCCTTGTATCGTTTAACCAGACGGGAATGGCTCTGCTCAAGCCTGTGCATGAAAAGCTCGGTGGCCGTTATGATTATAATATTCTCAGGTTGGTGCTGGCGACCTTGAGACGGACTCCCGCCAATCGCCCCGGTTGATTAGACATGAATCTTTTACCCTACAGGCTTCAGCCGCCATTTATTTTTCCTGCGCTTCTGAAGGAAACACAACAGTACCGTCGCTGGTAACAAATCGATGCCAACCTCCATCGTTGTTTCCAGTGTCTATTCCCATAACACCTAGGAATGCACGATCAAATACTTGGGCTTCTTCGGGTGATAAAAGGGCTTTGAATGCTTTGGTGCCTCGGCGATCGAGCATATCTCGCCTGGTGAGCCAATCTTCCGGATTGTTTTCAGGATGCGAAGGGGCATCTAGACCATTACGGACAGCTTGTTGGTACACTCGCTCGATGATCTGCTCCATCTTTTGCACCTTTTCCGGATCTTGAATGTTTACAGCCTCAGCGATGAATTTGGATTGAAAAGATGCGAAAGCGGCTGGGTCGGATTCTAAGCTTTCGAGATTTTTTCGGGCCGCTTTGGCAATTTCTGAATTGACCGCATCCTCCGGCCCGGGAGCGTGGTTCAGCATATTGCGCCTGAGTGCTCCCAGAAACGATCCCTGCTCAGCAGGTGTGCTTTGGAAAAAGCTCTGCACTTTTTCGTTGATTGTGGGCTGCGTGGGTGCTGATGCCGTTTGTGTTTCAACTTTTTTCTTATTCGCAATCGGCGCTTTGGATTGCGCTCGCAAGGTTGCCACTTCAGCCCTGAGTTTTAACAATTCTGAGTTGTTGAGTTTAAGTGTTTCATTTTCCTTCCTGAGCAACTCGAGGTCATTGAGCGCTCGATCATTCTCAAGCTTAAGCTGGCTGAATTGTTCCCTGATCGAATTTAGGTCCTGGTACTCGGCGATTTGTGTTTTGAGTTTGGATACGCGCATGGTTTGGTAAACGGCCAATCCCAAGGCCAAAACGAATCCAACAGCGATCCATGGCTTTCCATTTTTCAGAGGCATAACGAAGTTATGGAGTGTGACTTGATATCTTCATTTGTTGGCGACAATTACATATTGAATTTAACCACTAAAAAATCAATGTGTTTAAGTCAAAAGGTTGAGAGCCATCACGAGAAAATTTTTCCTCTCATCGTGGACTCTCCGTTGTAAATTGGTGTAGGATCAACAGATTCAATATGAAAGTCCGACGTGGTATCGTGTCTGCCAGCATTTTGTATGTGTTAGCTGGTTGGACGCTTTTGACAGTGCTCCCAGAGTGTGTAGCCGCTCTTACGCCCGATTTTTCCCGAGAAGTGCAACCGCTGCTTGCCGAAAAATGTTACAAATGCCATGGGGCAGAAAAGCAAAAGGGTGGTCTTCGATTTGATTCCAAAGAGGGCGCCTTTGCTGTGGCTGAGTCGGGGGAAAAGGTGATTGTGCCAGGTCACGCCGAGCAAAGCCGGATGATCAAATTGGTCTCGTCCAAAGATGATGCCGAACGCATGCCACCCAAAGGTGATCCACTAACACCTGGGCAAATTGATGTTTTGACTCGATGGATAAACGGAGGCGCTTTATGGTCTGGTGCTGATAGGGCCACCACGACAGTTGCACGTGCAGAAATGATTGTCACTGATGAGGATCGGAAACATTGGTCGTACCTTCCATTGAAAAAAAAGGTCGGTTTGCCAAAAATCAAAAATTCAGGTCTTGAGCGTAATCCGGTTGATCGTTTTATTTCGGCAAAGCTTCAGGAAAACGGTTTAGCCCTGGCACCTTCAGCGAGCCCGGAAAAACTTGTCCGGAGAATTTACTTTGACCTGGTTGGTTTGCCTCCCACGCCAGAACAAGTTGAGAATTTCAGGCGAGAGCATGCCATGAATGCGGATCGCGCTGTGGAAGCTTTGGTCGATGAATTGCTGGCCAGCCCGCATTATGGCGAACGCTGGGCCAGGCACTGGCTGGATATTGCGCGATACGCAGATAGTGACGGGCAGGAAGGGGATGCTGACCGTCCCACCGCGTATCATTATCGCGATTTTATTATTCAAAGCCTGAACGATGATTTCCCTGTCGATAAGTTCCTGCGCTGGCAATTGGCCGGTGACGAAATCGAACCGAATAATCCCCGCGCAGTTGCTGCGACTGGTTTTATCGTTGCTGGAACACATGCAGAACTGCCCAATAATTTGATGGAGGAAGAGAGGATTCGGACACGATTTAATGAGCTTGATGATATGATCGCAACTACTGGCCAGGCGATGCTCGGTTTGACCCTTGGTTGCGCCCGTTGCCATGATCATAAATATGATCCAGTCCCTCGTCGCGATTACTACCGCCTTCTGAGCGCGTTTAATGGTGGTGACCGTAGCGAAACGCCTCTTGTCCCAATGGATGAAGCGCAACGCCATCGCGAGGCTGAAGCGAAGTGGAACAAGGAAATTGAAGCCAGCAAAAAGCAGCTGAACGATTGGTTAAAAAAGGCGCGGAAAACCCACGAGCTGACAATTCGCAATGGCAGAATAGATAACTTGAAAATCAGCGACGAAGAAAAAGTGTTCCTGAAAAACAAACCTGAAGAAAACCCAGCCAGGGAATTGGCAAAAAAGTTCTCCAAGGAGTTAAAGATTGAAGATAAAGACGTACGTGAAGTTTTGACAGGATCAGAAAAGATTGAGCTGAGCGCTCTTGAAAAAAGCATCAAAGAGATAGAAGGAAGAAAACCGGCGTCAATCCCAACAGCTTTCAGCTTTGCGGATTTCGGGCCAAAACCGCGCGAAACATTTCTTCTCGCGCGTGGCGATTTCCGGGCGAAAAGCGAACCGGTCCAATTGGGTTTCCTAACCGCTCTGATGCGAGGCAAAACAGCAGAAGATTACTGGGCAGCAGCGCGCGCTGATGTTCGCCGTCCCGATTCCACTCAGCAACGGCGCGCGCTGGCGGAATGGATGACGGATCTGGATCATGGTGCGGGCATGTTGGCTGCGAGGGTCATGGTCAATAGAATTTGGCAACATCATTTTGGCCAAGGCCTGGTTCGAACGGTCAATGATTTTGGAGCTCGATGCGATCCTCCAACGCATCCGGAACTTTTGGAATATCTTACGATTCAATTCGTGAAAAGCGGCTGGAAGCTAAAACCGCTCCATCGGTTGATCCTGACGAGTTCGGTTTACCTTCAAGATACTGCTTTTGCTGCGGATAAAGCGAAAATCGATCCAGACAACCGATTGCTCTGGAGGCGTCGGCCACAAAAAATTGAGGCAGAAGTTTTGCGCGATTCTATTCTCGCTGTGAGCGGTTCGCTCAATCTAAAGATGTATGGGCCCGCTTTCAAAGCGCCAATAGCTCCGGAAGCAATTCAAGCGCGTAATGTCAAAGATCCGTACCCGAAAGACATTAAAGACACTCCCGAGACCCGCCGCCGCAGCATTTACATGTTTCATAAACGTGTCGTGCAAAATCCACTCATGCAGGCCTTTGACGGACCTGATGCTCAGGCAAGTTGCGGACGTCGAGAAAATACCACAGTTGCACCGCAGGCATTGGCGTTGCTGAATGACAAATTTGTCCGAGCTCGCGCCATTGAATTGGCTGAAAGGGTTTTCAAAATCACAGGAGGCACATCTGAAGAAAACGCCCGTGTCGCCTGGCGGATAACACTTGGACGTGAGCCCTCCCCGAATGAGCTTTCCACCGTGACCAGTTTTATGGCTGAGCAAGCCCAAATGCGTTCCAAGCGCGAATCAAACAAAACAAAAGTGGAAACTGATCAACTCGCGCTGGCTGATTTATGTCAGGCAATTTTCGCAATGAACGAATTTATCTACGTGGACTAGAGACCTCACTGACAGGATATTTTCCAATAAATCATCAAAGCGCGATGATACGCTTTTGGATCGCGAATTTGACCAAATCAGTTTGGTTTTTTAATTGCAGTTTGTTCATCAAACTGGCGCGGTGAGATTCAACTGTCCGGCGGCTGATGAAAAGGCGTTCGGAAATTTCGGTGTTGCTCAATCCTTCTGCAGCATGTTGCAGAACCATCCGTTCGCGCCGCGTCAAGTTTTCGAGCACGTCCCCTTCCGATTCTGCGGGACGGAGGACCTGGTTGAGAGCAAGCTGCTTCATTTTCGCGGGAAGATGCGTTTCTCCAGCTACCACCGCACGGATTGCCTTGATCAACTCTTCCGGAGAAGCATCTTTAAGCACATAACCCGAAGCACCCGCTCGAATTGCACCCAAAACATATGCCTCGTCTTCATGCACAGAAACGACGATTTTTTTGGTGGAGAATTTTTTTAATTGAGCGAGCACGTCCAGTCCATGCAAGCGCGGCAAGGTTAAATCCAGGAGTAGAATTTTCGGCCGCAGCCGCTCAACCAACTGTACGGCTTCAAGGCCGTCACCCGCTTCACCAACCACTTCAAAGTCTTCTTCCTCCCCCAGGAGCTTTTTCAACCCTTTACGAACCAGGAGATGATCTTCCGCGATGATAATGCTCGTGCTCATAGTCAGAATTGATAAATCATCTTTGCAGCAAAAGGATGTAACATCCGCGAGTCCTCGCGTAATCGGTGAAATCGCTGAAAATTCGACCCCTAAAGGCATGAGGGCACCCATGGAATTTCCCTGATGAACCAAATTTTGGCGCCCGAGCGAACATTCGCAGGGTTGTAACATTTTTCAGCGCAAGGTAACATGACCAAAATGAACCATCATTGCGGACGTTACGAAAAGTTTGGCAATCGCCGTGAGTTTTTGAAGAAAGCTGGGGCGGGATTTGGCATGCTGGCTCTGGCTGATTTGTTACAAAATCAACAATTACTCGCGGAAGATGTAGAGCTTGCGCAAGGTGGAAACCCGATGAGCCCGCGCCCTCCGCATTATCCTGCCAAAGCCAAATCGATCATCTGGCTTTTTATGGAAGGCGCTCCCAGTTCAGTAGATCTTTTTGATCCCAAGCCGGAATTGACCAAGCAGGATGGAAAGCGGATTGATATCGACGTTTTCAACGGCAATCCCGGTCCGCTCATGAAATCGCCCTTTAGTTTCAAACAGTACGGAGAATCGGGAGCATGGGTTTGTGAGAAATATCCGAATGTTGCCAAACACGTAGATGACTTTGCCTTCATCAAATCGCTCTTTAGCGAATCAAACGATCATGTCCCTGCGCTTTACCAAATCAACACTGGAATTGGACGGCCCGGTTTTCCCAGTGCTGGTGCATGGGTCACTTACGGCTTGGGCAGTGAGAGCCAAAATCTTCCTGGATATGTTGTTCTAGGTAATAACCAGGGTGTCAAAGGCGGTCCGCTCAATTGGAGTGCTGGCTTTTTACCGACCAGTTACCAGGGAACACTTTTTCGTTCATCTGGAGCGCCAATCCTGAATTTAACGCGTCCTGATCAAGTGACCCGGGAGGATCAACGCGCGCAGCTTGATCTCTTGAGTAAAATAAACACAAACCATTTGAAGGAACATGAAGGGGAACCTGATTTGCTGGCCCGCATTCAAAGCTTTGAACTGGCTTATCGAATGCAAATGGAAGCAAGTGATCTGACAGATTTTTCGACCGAGTCGAAGGAAACCCTGGCTTTGTATGGAATGGATCAGGAAGTCTCAAAAAATATTGGGACCAAATGTCTGATGGCCAGGAGGCTTATTGAACGGGGAGTCCGATTTGTCCAGGTTTACAGTGATGGAGAATGGGATGCGCATAGCGATTTAAAGCAAAACCACTCGCACCATTGTGAATCCACGGATATGCCAATCCATGGGCTTTTAACAGATTTGAAACGTCGCGGAATGATGAAGGATACGCTCGTGATCTGGGGTGGCGAATTTGGGCGCATGCCAGTGTCACAAGGGAGCGGTGGCAGGGATCATAACCCCAATGGTTTCATGGCCTGGATGGCAGGAGCAGGAATAAAAGGCGGCGTTAGTTACGGCGAGACAGATGAGATCGGTTACAAGTCAGTGGTTGATCGTGTCAGTGTTCATGATCTTCACGCTACCATGCTGCACTTGCTCGGAATGGATCACAAAAAACTGACTTACTTCCATAATGGACGTCGTTATCGCCTGACAGATGTGGCAGGGGCAGTCATTCAAAAGATCCTGGCTTAAAGCAAAAGCTTCTAAGCCAAGGGCTTACTTTTGGGCACGACGCATTTGATAGTCGTTCCCTGCCCAGGTTCGGACGTGCAACTGAATTCCAAACCAGCAACGGCAGCGTGCATTTTCATGATGTTAATGCCTCCCTTTTTGTTTGAAGGGACATTGTCAAAACCGCAGCCGTCATCCTTGATCACTAATGTGATTTCGCCCTCCTGGCGAGACAACGAAATCGTTACGTTGAAAGCTGCGGCGTGCTTCAAAACGTTTCTTACAGCTTCCTGGGTTATCCTATGAAGGGCTTGAGCCTGAGGAACAGTCAGCCCGGGCATCGGTTCGCAGACAAACTCGCAGTGGATCAGCGATTTAATGTCACCAGCAAGTTCCTCAAGTGCTCTGAACAAACTATCTCCCTTCCCGGAAACAGGATTGAGTTCCCTAAGGAGAATCCCGATTTCCGCGGTGGCTTGATCCACCAGCGATTGCAGATCCTGTAAGGCCGCGGGATCGGGAGTCTTGTTCGATTGAACCTTTTTCAAAAGCAGCCGGGAAGCGATGGAGAGAGTAAAAAGCGACTGGCAAACTGAACTGTGCAACCGTTCATTGAGCAGGCGTTTTTCGCGTTCGATTGCCTCCAATCCGGTTAACTCGAAATCTTCCCCTATGCTCGACATAACATACAATCAAGCTGCGTCAAATTGATCAGCGCTTTCCGCGAGCAATTTATCCAGTTGCGACATGTTAAATGGTTTTAGCAAGTGATGCCGATAACCCGCAGCTTCACTTCGAGCGCGGTCATTATTCATTCCAAACCCGCTCATCGCAATGGCAAAAAGTGGCCGGGGCAACTCCACTCTTTTAAGTAAATCCCAGCCGCTTCCATCGGGCAATCCGATATCACAAAGCAAAACTTCACAACGCGCCGCAGGCAATGACACAACAGCTTCGGCAAGAGAGCGGGCGGTTACGACGGTGTGCCCAGCCTCTTCGAGATATAGTTTCAACCAGCGCAATGTGTCTGCGTGATTCTCCAATACAAAAATTCGAAGAGGACGCATGGCATGGCTTTCATCCATTTGACACCTGCCTGGTTTGAATGGGCAATCTGACTGTGAAGGTTGCCCCTTTGCCAATGCCTTCGCTGGAAGCTTTTAGAGTTCCTTCGTGCACATCTAAAACGGCTTTGCAAATGGCCAATCCCAAACCGAACCCGCCATATTTGCGAGCAATCGATTCGTCTGCTTGCTGGAAAGGATCGAATAAATTGGGCAGAGCGGATTGTTCAATGCCTATGCCGGTATCAGATATCTCAACCACAATCTGTCCTGGTTCATTTCGGGAACGCAAATGGACCGAACCTTCTTCTTCAGTGAATTTGGACGCATTTTTCAAGAGATTCCAAAACACTTGTTGAAGGCGCGAAGCATCTCCGAGCACTTCCTGCTGGGCCGCGTTCAATTCCACTTTCAGTTTTTGTTTTTTCTGAACCAGATCAGGTTGGGAAACTTCCACAGCGCGTTTGATCACTTCATTCAGTTGCAACGGCTCGCGAGTTAATTCGAACTGCCCTCGGGAAATTCGCGTGACATCAAGCAAATCATTGATGAAACGCGTTTCCAATTCCACATTCCGCTGAATCATTTGCAGGGCATCCATGACTGAGTCGGGCAGATCCTTCCGCTTGAGCATCGATTCTGCTGCAATCAACACAGGAGTCAGTGGAGTGCGCAATTCATGCGAGAGCACAGCCAGAAATTTATCCTTGGTTCGGTTGGCAGACTCTGCTTCTTTGCGCGCTCTTTCTGCTTCAGTGAGCGCTTCTTCAAGCTGAATTTTGCTTCGTGCCAGTTCTTCCTCAGCTTTTTTAGCTTTGGTGCGATCATGGAGAATTTTTACAAAACCGATCACCTCGCCCAGGCCGTCTTTCATCGTCATAAGAAATCCGCTGCTCCAGAATCGGCTTCCATCTTTTCGCAAGTGCCAGCGCTCATCACCTGATCGCCCTTCCTTTAGCGCTATGGCAACTTCGAGCTCAGGTTGGTTGGATTCGCGATCTTCAGGTACAAAAAGCTCATCCCCACGCTTGCCAAGAATTTCTGTTTCAGAATATCCGAGGATGCGCTCGGCGCCTGAATTCCAGACTGTCACGCGGCGCTCCAGGTCCATCGCAAAAATGGCAAACTCCCGCGCGTTTTCGACCAATAACCTGAGCCGTTCCTGGCTTTGTCCGAGTGCTTCTTCAGCGCGCTTGGTTGCTGAAATATCCACCAACGTCAGAACTACTCCCGCGATGCGATCTTCCACCGTGCGATATGGAAGCAGACGCGCCAGGAACCAATGCCCGTCGATGTCGCGCACTTCACGTTCCACAGGGATTAAATTGGCAAGGACATTGGCAGCGTCTTCACTCAGTTGGGAGTAAATCAATCGATGTTGGAGATGCCCCAGGGGACGGCCCAGATCACCAGAAATCAAATTAAAGATCGGCGCGGCCGACGGAGTGAAGCGCATTATGCGCTGTTCTCTATCCAGAAACAAAGTCGCTATCGCTGTCGAGCCCATCAAATTGTGCAGAAGGGAATTAGCCTGGCCAAGCTCGTCCACTTTGCTTTTAAGTTCGTGATTTACGGTGGTTAACTCCTCGTTGATCGATTGCAACTCTTCTCTGCTGGTTTCAAGTTCCTCAGTCGCTGAGCGCAATTCCTCGTTCATTGCCTGCAACTCTTCGTTGCTTGCTTTTAACTCTTCATTGCTTGCCTCGTACTGCTCCACTGTATCGCGCAAATGCTCTTTGACCTGCTCAAGGCTCCGCTCTAGGTGTTGCACCACAGGTTCGTGCTCAAGCGGTTCCTGTTTCTTTGTGGGATTGGCGGCCTGCGCGGGATTTGCCTCGCGTATATTGAAAACGACAAGGAAAAAACCGGGCGAAACATCGTGTGCTGGCCTGATGGCCATGTCCACCTGGCGGCGCGCTCCCTGAATCTCAGCCGCCACTCCACATACTTCCACAGGCTCTTTAGTTTCTACCGCTCGAAAAAGTGCTGCTCGAAGCTCTATTCTCAGTCCTGGATTGACGATTTTGAGCAGGTTCGTCGTCGGTTCACCTCCGGCCACTTTCAGAAAGTCTCCCGCCTTTTCCGAGACATGCATAATTTCGTGCTCCTGATTGATGAGAACTGAAGGGGGAGCCATTTCTTCAATGAGCTTGAAGTGCAAATTAGCAAAGGAAATGGGGACAGGCTGCTTGAAGGGCAAAGTGGGATCGTGAGCGAAAGAAGCGTCGGGTGCAACAGGGGAATTGGAGGCAGGCTTTGATGCTGCGATTGTTCGAAGCAAGAAACTTGGCCCAATCGGCACCGGAAAACCTACTCGGGTTACAATTCGATGGGTATAGATTCTATGCTTCTTATCCAAAACTTTGAATTGAGGGTTGCCCTCTTCCACTGATTCGGACGATCCCAGGAAAAGGTATCCATCGGGCCTCAATGCAAAATGAAAAATATCCAATGCCCTTGTTTGGGCATCTCTGTTTAAGTAGATCAGGAGATTACGGCATGAAATGAAATCCAGCCGGGAAAAGGGGGCATCCTTCAACAAGTCATGCACAGCGAAAAGCAGCATTTCGCGCACTTCTCTGCGGACGCGATATCCACGAAGTTCCTTAACAAAAAAACGATTCAATCTCTCTTCCGAAACGTCTGCTGAAATGGTTTCTGGATAAATGCCTGCCCTGGCGGTTTGGATCGCCTCATCATCGAGATCGCAACCGAAAATCTGGATGGCAGGAGAAATTTCCAACTTGCGCGCATGTTCCAGCAGCAGCATGGCAAGGGAATACGCTTCTTCGCCAGTGGCACAAGCCGGAACCCAAACACGAATGATATCGCTCTGTCGTTTTCCCTTGAAGAGATTTGGAATATGCTCTTGCAGGACTTCGAAGGAATCCCTATCGCGAAAAAAGTTCGTCACTGAAATCAGCATGTCCTGCAATAAGGCGCCTGATTCTCCAGGATGAGTGCGAAGGTAGCTCAGATAACTGGACAAATTATGCAGTCCATTGACTTGCAAGCGGCGTGCGATGCGGCGCACGATGGTGGCACGTTTATAGTAGGAGAAATCATTTCCCGTGCGGGTGCGAAGAAATAAAAGGATTTCGCGAAAAAGCCGTTCATCTTCATCCTTTATCAAGGCGCTAGGTTTATCAGATCCAGGATCTTCCTCCGGAGGCAATCGGATCTTTCTCCCAGCTTCATGATACTCCACGATGCGCTTTGGCATTTCGCCGGATTGTAAAACCCAATCCACCATGCCCGTCTCCATCGCAGAGCGAGGCATGCTTGAATGCTCAGCCTCATCTGGATCTTGTGCTATGGTTAATCCGCCTCGTTCTTTTATTCGTTTGATGCCAATTGCGCCATCCCCATCCGCCCCAGACAAAACGATCGCTATGGAATGTGGTCCATACATGTCAGCCAATGACCGAAAAAATAAATCGATGGTATATCTTTTTCCCGTATCGCTTTGCATTTCGGCCAGGTGGAGTTGTTGGCCAATCAATGTCATATGTTTTCCTGGAGGAATGACATAGACCGTATTCACGGCAACTTTCTCACCATTTTGTGCCTGCACCACTCGCATTGAGGTATTACGACCAATTAATTCCGCCAATATGCTGTGCCGATCTGGGGATAAATGGAGGATAACCACGTAGACCATGCCCGTTACGGGAGGCAAATTTTGGAAAAAGATCTGGAGCGCCTGGATACTGCCAGCTGATCCTCCCAATGCGACCACGGGATTAAGTTCGTATCCACGCGAGGGAACAATATTGTCCAACTGTTCCTGGAGTTCTTGTTCCAAATCTGGCAATAACGAAGGCAGCTTGGAATCCCTTTTTTCTTCATTGGCAGTTGAATCGCCCGAATTGTGTAAGGGTCCCATGAAAACAGTTAGTGTAAATTGCTCGTTGGCGTCTGTGGTCAATAGCCTAAGCTCCTATTGCGCAGCTAGCAAGCTTGGGCCGCAATTTAGGTGGTTGTACCAACCCTCGATGGCGAAAGAAAAGTGGCGGCGCTTTGATCTTGGCCGGTCATCCGACGCCTATTCATCGAAGGAAAACAGGGGTTCATCGCAAATACGTTTTCCTTTTTCAATTTTTGAATCATCTCTGGTGCTTTGAACGAAAAATCGGATCAAAGCCTATGAAAACAAAATGTATCCTTCTCCTGATTGCTTGGATTTGTGTGTTGTCAATCCACGCCATGCCCAGCATCTCAAAACAACCTGCTCCCGCTCTCAGCTCTGTCAGTATTGGGGGCACTGTTTTTAATCGCGTAACTGCCAGCGCCACTGCCCCTCCCATAAAATACCAATGGCGCTTTAACGGATCCGATCTGCCAGGGAGCACCAATGTGACATTAACCTTGACCAATATTGCGGCTGCGAAGGCAGGAATCTACACCGTCGTCGTTTCAGACATGGAAGGCTTTGTCGAAAGCTCACCCTGGACCGTGGATGTGGATCTTACGTTTACCAAAATAACGACTGGTCCTCTTGTGGCTGGTTCCTGTTCAGCGGCAGCATGGGCCGATTATGATAATGATGGGTTTCAGGATCTTTATCAAACAGTCAGTGGAGGTCCCAATGTTCTTTGCAAAAATAATCATGATGGCACTTTTACGAAAGTTTCCAACTCTCCAGTTGTTTCAGCAAGTGGCCAGACATTCGGCGTTGCCTGGGCTGATTTTGATAACAATGGATACCTTGATCTGCTGCGGGGAGTTTATAATGGCAATGACCAGGTTTTCCGAAATGAGGGAGAGGGCCTTTTTACGATGTTGAAAGTGCCAGCTTTGCCCGTCAGCGGCAACGGCGCCAATACACCTGTCTGGGGAGATTACGATAATGATGGCTTTATAGATTTCTTTGTCTGCAATGGATTTGGCAGCACGAAAAATGCATTTTTTCATAACAACGGAAATGGCTCATTCACTGCAATCACAACAGGGCCAATGATTCCTTCCGGTGGCAACACCCTCAGCGCCTCGTGGGCCGATTACGATAATGACGGGCTTTTGGATATTGTTGTGACCCGCAACGGACCGAAAAGTCTTTTGTTTCACAACCTGGGACACGGCGAATTCGCCAGCATCACCAATATCATTTCAACAGATGATCCCAAAGGAGGAGGCTTTGGTGGGCCATCCTGGGGTGATTACGATAATGACGGATATCTTGACCTGGTGGTCACCGGGGTTGGCGCTCATAGCGCGTTATATCACAACGATCACAATGGCAACTTCAGCAAGGTCGAAAACACACCCATTTCAATTCCTGTAGCAAGCTCTCCAGGCGCATGTTGGGCTGATTATGATAACGATGGGTATCTCGATCTTTTTGTCGGCAACCATCACGGCGCGACAAGTTTTCTTTATCACAACAACGGAGATGGAAACTTCACGCGAGTAACAACAGGCAGTCTGGTGAATGATCCAGGCGAAGCGCAAGGAGGCGCGTGGGCAGATATAAATAACGACGGATTTCCTGATCTTTTCGTTCCCAACATCCGGAATAACGTGAAAAACTTTTTTTATCTCAACAATGGAAATTCAAACGCGTGGCTGACTGTCCATTGCCAGGGACGCCTCTCGAATCGGGCTGCGATCGGCGCGAAAATAAAGGTGCTCGCAACCATCAATGGCAAACGAATGTGGCAATTACGCGCTGTTTCTGGCGGGGGCAGCCTCGGTAACCAGGATGATCTCAGGTGCGGTTTCGGTTTGGGCAATGCAACGAACGTGGAGACCGTACGAGTCGAATGGCCTTCCGGCATCGTGCAGGAAGTTCACCAAGTTGCGCCACGTCAAATTTTGCAACTGCGCGAGCCCAGCAAAGTTTCCATCATAAAAGATCCCGTCACGGGCGAACTCCGCCTTGATCTAAAGGGTGGCCAAGGGATCAAGTACGATATCGAGACCTCACCCGATTTGGAACATTGGATGGACGAAGCATCCATTCCGAACGAAAATGGCGCATTCACAACAAGTCCCCACCTTTTTTACCGCGCTGTTGAAAGGTGAGCCGGCAATAAATCCCGTTTGTACTAAACTCACTTCTCATCTATAATGTCCGGGCTTTGAACTCGGACATTAAATGACAGAGTGTAAACAAATTTCCACCGAACCTCTTGGAAGCTTGGGTGAAACAGCCCTTTGGGCATTGTATCACCGCGCATTGGCGGCGAGGCAACTCACAACGGGTTTCCATGATGGCCTGGCAATCCGCATGATCGAGCAAATCGATTACCCGTTTCAAAGAAACTTTGGGAAATTTGATTCAAGTTTTGTTGAACGAGCTATCGCGACAGACCAGATCATTCGCGAATGGCTTGAGCTGAATCCCACTGGGGTCGTCATCGCGCTGGCGGAAGGTTTGGAAACGCAATTCTGTCGTGTGGATAATGGTCGCGTTTATTGGATATCGATCGATTTGCCGGAAATACTGGCAATTCGTGAACGATTCATTCCAACCCACGAACGCCATCGAAATTTCTCTTGTTCAGTCACCGATTTCAAATGGATCGAAGAAGTCCGCGTCGCCCCAGAAAAGCAAACGCCAATTCTTATTACAGCTATTGGCCTTTTGTACTATCTCCAGCCCGTGCAGGTGCGAAGGATCATCACCGCAATTGCCGAGAATTTTCCGGGAGCGGAAGTAATCTTTGACACAGTCCCACTTTGGATAGGCCGCCGATCCCTGCGTTGTTGGAAAAAGACAGCCTATTTCAAAGTGCCTCCCATGCCATGGTCGATTGGCCATAGCGAAATTCCATCAATTAAAACCTGGCACAAACGCATCGAATCGATGCAAATTCATCCACTGGTGGGCGGTAGCGATGCTCTGCAATCCCGGCTGGCCACCGGCCGAATAGACCTGGAAAAGGTGTTTTGCCTCGTGCGACTGGTGTTGGCTGAAAATTGCCGCCCTTCTCATCCAGCCTGAATTCAAGAACCCAGTTCCTTCACGACTCTCAGCCCCGATTCTACGGCGGCAAAAACAGTTCCCATTTGCCCATCCATCGCAGTGCCTTCTCCCGCAACAAACAGGGTGTCCTCGATCGGTTCAGCCAACAATTTGGGGAGATCCAATCCGTTGATGGGAAGATAACTGTAAGCTCCCAGAACTTGCGGATCTTCGGCCCAATCATGCCGATGCCAACTGACTAATTCTTTTTTAATGTCCGACACAGCCCTCGAAAAAAAGCGGCTTAGGATTTCCATTCCAATGCCTTTCAGTTGTTCATCAGGAAATCCTGTTAATGCATCGGCTTTGAGCCCGCCAGCCCATCCCGTCAGCAAAGGCCCGCGGGAATCGCTCCACCACGTCGGAAACAAATCTCCAAATGAATGGATGAATCCAAAATCCTGACCAGGCCACCAATAATCACGAAATAAAAAACTCACTTTGACGACATTGCCAAAGTGTATTTGATCAATTGCCTCATGCTTGCGGTGTAATCCAGGTTCAAATCGTATTTTACCTGATTTTAAAACACCCAAAGGAACGGTTATCACTGCTGCATTTGCAAATGCCGCCTCCATTCTGCCGTCGCTTTCAAAATGGCATTCTACTTTTCCTTTTTGCCACTGGATTTTTCGCACTTCACAACCGGTTCTGACTTTTGCGGAAGTGGATTGGATTTGTTTAACGATTGCTTGCACAAGCGAGCCGTAACCCAGCTGAAGCCGGCTTTGCTTGCTCCCTGCGGAATGCTCAGAAGAAACTTCCGCCCGCAAGAGTTCGTGAGTGCCAACTCTGCCTGGATCAGCTGCATTGAATCCTTGCACAAATCCAAACGCCATTTCCTCCTCGCTGGCATTCAAGTGCAGGTGGGTCAAAAGAGACGCGAACGATTCATCGTTTTTTTTAGGTTCAATTTGATGAATGATTTCCCCGACTTTGTCCCAGATCGGAACTTCAGATAATTTCCCTTCGCGAAAAACGCGATTTTTTTCTGGAACGTTAATTGCACTCAGCTCTGTTTCTGCAATCAATTTACCCAGAGCAGGATTTTCTCCATGAACAAATTCGGCCCCAAGTTCAATCGGAACTCCTTGTTCTTGCATGGTGTGGATTCTGCCGCCAAGTCGCGCTTTTGCTTCCAGCAAAGTCACGTTCCATCCAGCGCGAGCCAAATCTCGGCATGCGATCAGTCCTGAAATTCCACCACCAACGATGATCACCTTATTCTCCATAAGAAATCCCATTCCTCTCAGGTGCGAACGACATTAACCTTTGATCTTACTGTAATCTATTAAGGCGATATTTTCGCCGGAAAGGGATAAAGGCCTCGCGAAAGGCGAAGCGTCATTATGTTTTAACGCCGTCTGGGATTGAGTCTCGGCCTTGCAGGCCTGATATGTTTGTTTGGCGGTTTACCCAGGGCGTCGCTGCGCTTTGCCGCTGGGCTTACGAATTTGGCGCCATTGGCACCATTGCGCCTAAAAACCAAACAAAACCGTGTTGTATGCGAAAACTTCAAAAATAATGAACCTTTTGCCTTCACCTTGGTAATAACCAGCAACGGTAGAAACGTGGAACTTTAAAAAACTATGAAAACTCTTTGTCTGTTAGTGGCTTTGATTCAGCTTGGGGGAGCTGCCATGGCAGGGACTCCAAACCCTCGGACTGATATCAACCCAGCATTGCATTATTACCAATCCTTTTTGCTTGCGCCAGATTTGACCCAGGCAGATCGGGATTATTTCTTCGAAACGGATTGGTCAGCGCAGAAACTTCCTGCTCGAGTTGGCACTATTGCAGCTCGGTTTGATAACCAAATGCGCCTGGTCACACAAGCCGCTCGGGCAGCCGAAGCTTGCGATTGGGGAATTGATTTAAGTGCCGGGCCCGCGACCCTTTTGCCTCACTTATCCAGGGGCAAAATGGTGGCGCTTGCCGCGAGGTTGCGCGCTGGCTGGAATTTGCAAAATGGCAATGCAAGCGAGGCGGCAGATGAATTGCTTGCCGCATTAGTCCTGGCTCGAAATCTCCCAGAGGGCACCCTGATTTCCTCACTTGTGCAAGTGAGCATGGAATCCACTTTTGCCGCTGCTGTGGCTGAGAACTTCCGTTTCTTTGATGCCGTAACCTTGAAGCAACTCTTGGATGGGATTAATTCTGCCCCGCCGCGATTTACCATTGCTGCGTGTGTGCCAAACGAAAAAGCTTTTTTCACGGATTGGTTGGTTGCGAAAATTGCAGGTTTGCAAACAGAGTTTCCAGGGGACGAAGCCAAAGTGCTCGCTGCAGCCAAGGATCTGGTTTCGATGATGGACACTCCGGAAGAAGGTGGGTCTGCTGTTGCACGTCCGAGCTTGTGGGATCAAGCGATCAAAGCGGCAGGAGGAACAAGCAATGGCCTGGTCAAACTACTCCAGGAAGAAGATGCTTTGTTTCAACAAGCCACAACGATCATGTCATTGCCTTGCGGTGAATATGAGCCTGCCATGCAGAAATTCAGCGCGGAATTTCTAAATTCTCCCAACCCCTTTGTGCATGTAACATTTCCCGCCCTCGATCGGTGCAGACCCAAGGAATTTGCGGCTGAGGTTCAAATAGCCATGGTGCAAGCTGCCATTCAACAAAAGCTTAATGGCGCTGCTGGCTTCCAAACAATTCTGGATCCTTGCACTGGCAAGCCTTTCGTGATGGAGCGTTTTCAATTCGAAGGGGTTGACCGGGGATTCCTCCTTCGTTCTTCCTATGCTGGTCGTGGCTTTTCTGAATCACTTATCTTTGTCGAAAGAGAGGGGACAGGTTTTCAGGTTATCGGCAAAAATGCCGGCCAAGCTGTTGCGAAAGCAAAGGCGGGCAGATAACCGGGCTGGCATGAGTTCGAACTCTGCCTTGCTTAAACATCGATGAATCAACTCGGTCAAATTGTGGTTGAGACAAAAGTAACTGAGGAAGCAACCTGGCTTCGGCGCGCGCAAGACGGCGACGCCGAAGCTTTTTGCCAGTTATCCGAGATTTATCAGGGCCGATTGTTGCGTCAGGCTTTTATGCTCTGCGGTGATCAGGCACTTGCGGAAGATGTGGCCCAGGAAGCACTCTTTCAATCCTGGAAATGTTTGCGTCGATTCGATGGCCGTTGCCAATTTTTTACATGGCTGTGCGCGATTCTTCTCAATTGTCATCGTAAAAGTTGCCGACACAAAACACCCATTAGCTTCTCCTCTTTAAATGTAGAAAATGAATCAGGCCTTCCTGATGTGATGCAAAATGCGGAGATGGATGGGCCTGACCCGGGTGAGGTCGCTCTCATTCGTGAAGAATCGGAGCTGCTCCTTTCCTGTGTAAACACTCTTCCAGAAAAACAGCAGCAAGTAATCTACCTCCGATTTTACGTCGATAACTCTTTGGAAAATATCGCCCTGGCACTTGGTTGTTCCCTTGGCACGGTCAAATCGCGCCTCTTTAACGCGCTGGAGAAACTCCGGGCAATGCCTGCTTTGCACAAACACTTTGCCCAGGAAAAATCGGCAAATAATTTTTTATGAAAAACTGCTCAATCTATCGCGAGACCTTTGCTTCGTTGGCTTTAGGCCAGGTGCCTGAAGGGAAAGCCGAACCGCTTCGCAAGCACATCTCCAATTGCCCTGAATGCTCAGCTTATTACAACCAATTACAAACGATGCTGGCCATGGCCAAGCGAACTGATACTCGTCCTATGGAAGTGCCTCAGAGATTTGCGCGCGACCTGAGGATGCGGCTTAGGGCGGATGCTGAAGCTAAACAAAACAAATTCTCAATCTTTACCCTTTGGCAGGATCTGCCGCTCCTCAAGTTGGGCGCTGTTGCGGTGGTTTTACTTTTTCTCTCCACGGTATTGATGGTTAGACATTTTTCGAAACACAACACACGCGTGACGGCTTCGGTAGCTGAACAAACACTCACTACGGTTCAATCGCCGGTCAAAGAGCCAAGTTTGCTGAATTATCGCCAGGCAGCTTTTCAATCGCCAGAGACACTGGAACAATTGATTACCCGCCATGGTCGAGCCTCCTTTTCTTCCGAATCTGCAACAGATTCCACGCCAGTCTTGTCCGCGCGCGATCTGCTTAATTAACCAGCCAATTCAATTTTTATGGGAAAATCATGGGGTCAGAGAACGAGACTAGCATTGCTCTTGATGGCACTTTCCATGCGCTCTTTATTTGGTGCCGATTTATTTGTGCCGAATGGGGGCGAATTTAATTATCCAACTATTAAAACTGCCATTGCAGCGTGTCATGCGGGTGATGTGATTCATGTGCAACCGGGGATTTACAAGGAGACACTTAGTTTTCGAAACATCGATTTTACTTTAACCAGCATGAACCCTGCTGACTCTAATGTTGTGGCTTCGACGATCCTCGAAGGAGATGGGATCAAAACGGTCGTTACTTATTCAGCGGGCCAAACCACCAATGCTTTGCTCACGGGCTTTACAATCCGGGGAGGGGGATATACGCGCCTTGCCGGCGCCGGATTCACTCTGTATTTAGGAGGCGGAATTTATTGTAACGGCGCAAATCCGACCATTCGTGGGAATGTCATCGAAGGAAATAAAATCGATACAAATTCCGCAGTGAATTGGAGTGGAGGTGGAGGAATCGCGTGTCTGACAGCCAGCCCAATCGTGCAGGGAAATCTCTTTCGAAATAATACCGCGTTTGCTGGCGGGGCCATTTTTAGCGATTCGGGCAAACCTGTTTTTAGCGATAATATCATCCTTTCAAATCATGCAGTGATTGGAGGCGGGGCTTATTTCAATGATCATGGTGAGTTCATAAATAACACTCTTTATGGAAATGAAGCTGAAAGTCTGAATGTCGAAAACACCTCGCTGGTGCTAAATAATATTATTGCTTCTACGCTTCAAGGGGCCGCAATTGTGGTCGGACCGTTTGCTAGTGATCCAACCCGTTGGTTTCTTTTTAACGATCTTTGGAACAATCCTGGTGGTGATATTATCAAGTATGCCCGTGTGGACGACAGAGGTATCGGCATTTCCGATCCCGTCGTTGTTGTAATTCCGCCACGAAACGGAAACTTTTCCGCTGATCCTTTTTTTGCCAACGCTGACCAGGGCGATTTTCATCTGCTTGAAAAATCTCCATGCCTGAACTCGGGCGAGATGCGCGGGATTCGCATTGCCACCGAAAAAGATTTTCAACAAGGCGCTCGAGTGGTGGGAGGGCGGGTCGATTTGGGAGCGTTGGAAACTTCTGGAAACAGCATCTATCCTCCCAGCGCTGTAATCGTGAGTCATGGAATTGTGCAATGGAATGGCAGCGATCCAGTAAAGCTGGATGCAACTGGCTCAACAGATCCGCAACACTTGCCATTGACATATGAATGGCAGCAAAAGGATGGGCCTGTTGTTACGTTCTTTGATCAAAGTGCAAAGGCTCAATGCATCCCCTCCGGGTTGGGGCGTTGCACTTTTCAATTGATCGTCAACAATGGCACCTATCAAAGCTCACCTGCCTTTGCTGAGATTATCATTACAAATTACCTTCCCATTGCCAGTGCTGGCATCGGTTTCAATTCACTTCGAATTCCTGAGTCTTTGACACTGAACGGATCGCACTGCTTTGACCCGGAAGGAGCGCCTCTTAAGTATCTGTGGCAGCAACTGGAAGGTCCTCCGGTGATTTGGGAAAATGCTGATTCTGCAAAACCGACTGTTTTACTATCTCGAGCTGGTTCTTATGTTTTTGAACTGGTTGTGCGGGACAAATTTAATTCGAGTCTTCCGAGTAAGGTGACGTACCATTTCGGATCGGTTCTTCCAGTCGCTCTTGCCGGACCAACTCGTTATGCAGGTCGGAAACCCGTAATGCTGGATGGCTCTCAATCTTTTTCACCAAATGACGATCAGCCATTGATTTACTATTGGCGACAGGTGTCCGGGCCAACATTAACGTTGTCCAATGCGACAACTGCATTCCCCATTATCCAAGGCTTTCCCTTGCCAGCTACTAAAACTGAGGAAGCTGTTTTCGAATTGATCGTGCAAAATAATGTCGGCTCGAGCGCGCCTGATCTGGTCAAAATCATTATTGTTCCTGGGTGGAAAGGGCAGTTGAACCTAAGCAATCCTCCCTTTGACCCGAAGAAGCCGAGCATTGTTGGATTCAGCGGTGGAAATTGTGACACTGGGGATGCCTTTTCCTACCCAAACAGCTGGCGGCCTTTGGCTAATCTTTTTTCCACCGCATATTCCAGGGATGCGTCCAGCACCTTGACCGAGCCGCATTATTATGGGTATGGCGATCAACTCATCACCTATTTATCAGAAAATGCGCCCTATTATGACCAATCCATTCAAGTGCTCGGTTGGAGTACAGGAGTCATGCCAGCCTTCGATGTCGCTGAGCGGTTCAACACATTTTATAAAGATCCGAGATACTTTGTGAATCGTGTCACACTTCTTGATTCGGGATGTCCAAACAAACGCGATTACAATACGAACATTGCTCACCTGACTCAGAATGTTTTGCCGGGCAAACAATTCTGGGTCGATAATTATTATGCAGTTGGGGGACGCTTTCGTTCGCAGACTTTCAATGTTGAATTTCCGGTCCCACCTGCAATCCATTCCACGCCGAACACGTGGTATTTTGGCTCGTGGTCGCCTTCCGTCATCTATTCGCCGGACAAATTCAATAATGGCATTTACTCAGGCGCATTTTTTTCAGTTCTGGGTCCGGGCAAAAATTACCGCGTTGAAGATGCCTCAGAATTGTATTTTGGATGGGCGCAGCCAAAAAGTGGTGTTTATTCCCTGGCAGCAGGAATTCAAGTGCTGCCACATACATATCCTGCAGTGTGGCCTGGATTGGTTGAACTGACCGGGCCCTCGAACGAAAGCAAGCTGAGCTTTTCTTCGAACGAGGAAAATTTTTCCTGCAAACCGGTTTTGAATGCTGAAACCTATCAGCTATTAATTGGAAAGAGTGCTAACGATTTAACCTGCGTGGCGTGGCAAGGATCAGAACCGCCAGATCAACCATTAAAGCAGCTGCCATTCCCAATTACCTATTGGACTGTGAAGGCCATCACAGCACAGGGAGCTTCAAGCCAGGCTGAAGCACGCTTTGTTGTGCGCGATTCGGATGGTGATGGCTTGGATGATCTCTCGGAAGTGTCCAACTACCACACCGATCCGGAACGTGCAGACTCGGATGGGGACGGAACTGCAGATGGATTGGAACTAGCCGAAGGGAGCGACCCGACAAATCCAACAACCGGTCTTTGTTTGAAGGTATCTTCGTTCGGAAAAGGACAATTATTCCTGAGCTGGTTTGCAAAGCCCAATCGTGTTTATAACATCCAGCGCTCAAAAGCCTTGGAAGCCAATGATTGGGAGTCGATCAAAACTGTGAATGCCTCATCAAGCGGTGGTGCAATTGAAAAAATCATTACGTTTGATGGCTCTGCCGGTTTCTATCGGGTGATTGAAGCTCCTTAAATTGGTACCATTCAGATCAAGAATGATTTCTTAAGATAAGTCATATCGAGAAGATGCGTGGCAATATCTCAGCCGTTCATGAAAAAACTTGCAGCCAAACAAACCATGAAATTCTAAACATCCACGTTAGGATTTCATGGTGCATCCACTGCACCGGCGTCTTTTACATTGCCTTGGTGCAGGCCGGGGACTCCGCACCTGGCCGTGTTGGTCTTTCTGATTTGTCCGGAAGGACAAAATGAAACTAGCCCACCAATTTATTGGTGGGTTCAATGCCCCAAGAATATTAGTCCCAGCAGGGACGGATGAGTGGGGCTCACGGCCTGAGGATGATTTATTGGGGATCGCATGTATAAAACAGTATAGCCTTTCAGGACTGAACTGCATGTGGGGCACGAGTACCCACCGATTAAATCCGTGGGCTATCCCCAGACGTCCCTATGGGGCTGTCCTAATGGGAATCGGGAAGTCGGAGGTGTGCAGACAATCAATTGCACAATCAAATCTTGAGATCCATTTTTCTTGTCAAAAAGTCCTGCTGGCAAGACCATCAACCCGCTGGAATGAAAAGAACAAGTACCAGCGATAAAGTGCGGGCTGATGGTTGGAAAGTTGATTTGAGTAAGAACATTTTCAGTGCAGATAGGTATTTCAAAAAAACCTCACTTCGTTTGCCAAATCTATGAATCTAAATTCAACTGCCTCGTTTTTCCAAAATTCTGGATTGCCTTTGTTTTTGATGTTGGCAATTGGTGGGCTTGGGTTTGTCTGTGGAGTTTGGCGTTTGGTCTGCAACGAACCCGTTCCAACTAACCTCGGGTTTTCCTGGAAAGTATTGAGAAATATTTCGGGATACGGGGCACTAAACCCTATTTTAGCGGTGATGCTTTTGTTGCTGGCTGGTACCTCTCTTATTGTTGGGTTTATTATGGTTTACGACTCCTTTAGGCACGATAAGGCACAGCTTCTCGACGGGAACATTTATCAGCCGCAGAAGTCTGCGATTTACAGTATCTTTATCAAGGATTCTGGGGCGGTCGACCATCTTGTGATTAAAGTAACTTCGCAGAATCGAACTGTGCAAGTAACTCCCATAAAAGGACAATATATTCATCGAACACGAGAGGGTCGTTTTCGCTGTGTTGGAGAGTTTAAAGCTGTTCAGGGTTTAGCATATTCTTTTGTACTGCCCGAAGGTATTTCTCAATCCGAAGTTTTGGTTATTAACGAATCTATTGGATTTCTGATTTGCGGCATACTGTCATCAATCATGGTGGCGTCTGTCTGTTTCTTTGCAGCTGCTTCGCTTTTGCGAAAGACTGCATGAGAATGTTCGAACCCTCCAGCCTGGCCGATAGTTCCCCAAAACAAAATCAGAGTCTGGTTCCCCTCCTTCGCCTGGACTCCGGAGGGCCGGCCTCCTCTTTTACTTTGGATTTTGACGCAGACATCTTTGCAGCCTTTTGTTCACAATTTTCGTGTAACTTTGTGTCCTTTAGTGGGCAAAAATCCGTCCGCCTTCTTACAAAAAGGCTGCGTGTTTTTAAGTAAACTGATTAAATCATTCCCAATGAAACCGATTGGAATATTCATCCTTCTGCTCCTGCTGTCGTGTGGCAGGATCACTTCTGCCGCTGAGCTTCCAATGCTCCGTACTGACGGTTCCAAAATTATCGCCTCACATGGAGAGGCAGTTCTTTTACGTGGGATTAATCTTGGCAATTGGTTGGTGCCAGAGGGATATATGTTTGGGATTGAACAAGCGAATTCACCGCGCCTGCTTGATACTCTTTTTAAAGAATTGGTCGGCCCGCATGCAACTGCTGAGTTTTGGCGCAAATTTCAGGAGAATTACCTCACGCGCGATGATATCCATTTCATTAAACAATCTGGGTTCAATTCCATTCGCGTTCCATTTTCCTTTCGCCTGTTCATGGAGGATGACAAACCGAATTCGTGGAAAGCTGAAGGATTCGAACCGTTGGATCGTGTGATCAAATGGTGTAAAGAAGAAGGCCTCTGGGTAGTGCTCGACCTGCATTGTGCTCCTGGTGGCCAGACTGGGGATAATATCGACGATGGATGGGGCTACCCATGGCTTTTTGAAGATCCTCAAGCGCAGGAAATGACCGTCACTTTGTGGCGCAAGATCGCTGGCCATTACAAAACCGAGAGCACAGTTGCTGGCTATGATTTATTTAACGAACCGATAGCCCATTTTTTTGATGTCGATAAAATCAATCCGCAACTTGAACCGCTTTATCGTAAAATCGTCGCTTCCATCCGCGAGGTCGATCCCAATCACATAATCATCCTGGAGGGCGCGCAATGGGCTTCCAAATTTGAAATATTTTCGGCTCCCTTTGCTGGCAACCTGGTTTATAGCTTCCATAAATATTGGACAGCGCCAGATAAATCAGTCGTGCAAAGTTATCTTGATTTCGCACAGAAGCATAAAGTCCCGCTTTATCTTGGGGAATCAGGAGAAAACTCGGATGAATGGATTGGCAAATTCCGCGCCACTCTTGAAGCAGAAAATATTTCGTGGTGTTTCTGGCCTTATAAAAAGCTGAACAAAACAAGTTGTATTGTGAGCATAGACACTCCAAAACACTGGCAGGAAATTGTTGATTACGCAGCCAAGCCACGCGGCACCTTTGAGCAAGTGCGCAAAGCTCGCCAGGAAGCAAAACATGCCAGCGAAGTACTGGAAGGTTTTCTAATGAACTGCCAATTCAGCCGTTGTAAACCAAATCGGGGTTTCATCAAAGCGTTGATGCCAAAGGCTGTCGAGAAATAGCTGTCGTTGGGAGCTGAGTAACGGCCCTTCAGGCCTGATTTTGATGGTTGCCGATTACCCAGGGCGTCGCTGCGCTGTGCCCTGGGCTTACGGATCTAGCGCCGTTGGCGCATTAAGAAAACAATCTTTGCACCAAAGTCAGAAATCATCAGCCGAGCTGAACGGCGTACGTTCGCGATCAACCACACACCAAACTTTTAAAGGGCAAAAGATCATCCCTTGAGCTCCTGGGCCAGGCCGATGATGATGCCCTCAGGTCCGCGCAAGAAACAGAGTCGATAGATGTCCTCGTACTGGGCGATCTCCCCGACAAGTTCGGCTCCGTGCTTGCGAAGCCGTGCAACCACATTATCAACGTCATCGACTGTGAACATTATGCGGCGCAAGCCGAGCGCATTGGCTGGCGCGCTCTCCGGCCCGAGTCGAACCGCTCGCGGAGTGTGGAACTTCGTTAGCTCAACTTTGCCATGGCCGTCTGGCGTCCGCATCATCGTTATGTCAGCACGCACGCCATTGAGCCCGACAATCTGGTCCACCCAATGCCCCTCGATCGTCGTCTCACCTTCCAACTCCAATCCCAGTTCGACGAAAAACTCTTTGGCAGCGTTGAGATCCTCGACAACGATGAGAACGTTATCCATGCGTAAAATCGCCATAAACGTGAGCATACATGGATGCATCTGACGTTTCAAACGGGAACACCTGCAAACACGCTGGAAAAATATCTCTTGGACAGCGACCATTTATAATCACCATTTTACGAGTTATGTTGAGCCATGGAGCAGCAACAGGCGGAATTGTTTGCGATAGAAATTGTTGAAAGGCCGCTCAAGAAACTGGAGGTGCCTGGGTTTGAGTTGGTTGAAGGGTATATCAGTGAGCGCGAGGAGATGGAATTGATTTCCCATATTGATGCTAAAGTTTGGCAGACTGATTATAAAAGGCGCATTCAACAGTATGGCCTGGGTTACGGCAGTGAAAATGGCGGCAAGCCCGCATGGTTGCGTGATTTTCCAGGTTGGTTACTTCCCCTGGCTCAGCGCGTCAGCATGGATGCGCCACTGGAGAGGTTTGCGGAGAATTGCGTCATTAATGAATATATTCCTCCACAAGGCATCGGTTCGCATCGTGATTATATGGATTTCGGACCTACTGTTGCGTGCGTGAGTTTATTGTCTCCGGTTGTGATGAATTTGAAAAACATTCGGACTGGGGAAACGGTTGCGATCAATATACCGCAACGCAGTTTCTGGTCCATCACAGGTCCCGCTCGGTATGAATGGGAGCATGGCATTGCAGCCAGGCTCAATGATGTTGTATCGGGTGAACGTCGCAAACGAGAACGCCGCGTTTCGATCACTTTTCGAACTGGCGCAACCAAAAATGAGAGGTAGTTGAATGTCAGTCGAGTTGATCTTATGATCGGGAGCAAGATATGAAAACTTCCAAACAATTGAAGTTGGAACAGAAGATCAACTCCCAGCAAAAAGGAGTGGTCGGTGAGTTGCATGTCATCGCGCAGGATATTGAGCGATGCGAGAAATCGATTATTTCTTTGCAGGAGGAATTGGGATCGGTTAACGCACGGCATGCAAATCGGCAAGGGACAGAGCAGGACATCCGTTATTTGGAAGATTTGCTCGTTTGTGCCAAAAAGAAATTGATTTGGGAACGGCAAATGGCCAGTTTGCAAAAGCGCACTCCGGAGCTAATGCAAAGGATCGAACACCTGGTCAATCACCCGGAGAGCAATCCGGATGAGCAAACGCGCGCTTCACTCCTGGAATCGCTGAACACAGTCAAAGCAGCGATGGAACGGTTGCAAACGGCTAAAGGGAGTTAGGAAAAAGTCTTCATCTTCGTGTGTTTTTTGCTGATCAGGCTTTATCCGGATCAACGTTCAGGCAGCTGCCTTATATTCTAAAACCCAGGTTTGCGGTAAACATTATCCATGACGCAGACGCCAGAGACACGCAGTGCCTGGTTGGTCCTGGCAGGATTTATTGTTCTGTTAGCGTGGTCAATTTTTCGAGCACGAGGATGGGGGAATTGAGGAGATTTGAGGGGTCCAAAGGGAAGTGGGGAGTTATTGAGAGAGCGGTCCAGGAGGGGATCGCTCTTTCTTTTTCTATTGGTAGGTTTTTTCCAGGCGTTTAACTCTGGCATAAACCGGGGAGGAAGGTTGGACCCGGCGTTTGACTTCGGCAAACACGGTTTTGGCTTCGCTTGGATCCTGTCGGCTTACCATGACAACATAATCCAATTGGATTTCAGCCAGGCGCGGGTCGCGAGTGGCTGATGCAAAACGATTTAACCAGTTCTTGAGCGCTTGAGGTCCCTGGCTTTCAGCCGCTTGCAAAGAGGGTTCGAGTGTGGCGGGCAAGCCCGCTAATGGTTCGGGAGCAGGTTTGGATGCCTGGCCAGATTCTTCGTTTTGGGTTTTCTTGATCGAATCGTATTTGGTCCAGACTGCTTTGCCGACGTAAAACAATCCCAACAGCAGGATGATACTGATTAAAGCTTTCATGTCTCTTCAACCCTTTCGATTCGCGCTCCCAACTTCCTCAATTTTTCATCAATGTTTTCGTAACCACGGTCGAGATGGTAAATACGTTTCACCAACGTGCTGCCTCGCGCGACCATGCCTGCGATCACCAGCGCCGCAGAAGCGCGCAGGTCGCTGGCCATGACTGGCGCGCCACTTAAGGCGCGGCCTCCCTTTACGATGGCGCTGGGCCCTTCGATTGCTATATCAGCGCCCAATCGCGCCAGCTCGCTTACATGCATGAAACGCGATTCGAAAATTCTTTCGGTGATGATGCTGATTCCCTGGGTCAACACCATCAACACCATCATTTGCGCTTGCACATCCGTGGGAAATCCTGCGTAGGGCAAGGTGGTAATATCAACCGGCTTCAATCGCGATGCTTTGCTCACGGTCAAAGCAGGGCCATTGCGAACAATTTTCACGCCGCTTTCCTTTAACTTGTCGAGCACCGCATGGAAATGTTCAGGACGCACTCCGTGGATGGTCACTTCTCCACCGGTGGCAGCAGCAGCAATCGCGAACGTCGCTGCTTCAACGCGATCTGGAATCACTTCATGTTCAGCCCCATGCAATTCGCTCACCCCCGTAATGGTGATAGTGGGACTGCCAGCGCCGCTGATCTTGGCGCCCATTGCTGTCAGGAATTTAGCGAGGTCAACGACTTCCGGCTCGCAAGCTGCGCTTTCAATTATGGTAACGCCTTCAGCCAAAGTAGCGGCCATCATTATGTTGGCCGTGCCAAGAACAGTGGGACCTGAGCGCCCGCCGAGAAACATATCCGTGCCGGTCAATCGTTTTGCCTGGGCCACGACATAACCAGCTTCAATCGTGATTTTTGCCCCGAGTGCTTCCAATCCTTTCAGGTGCAAATCGATCGGACGGGAGCCAATCACACAACCGCCAGGGAGAGAAACTCTAGCTTTATGCAATCGCGCCAGGAGCGGACCCAGGATGCAAATTGAACCGCGCATTTTGCGGATCAATTCGTAATCGCCCATGCCTTTGACTTTGGCCGCGCGAACTTCCAGGGTATTTTCCTCGCGCTTAACCTCCGCGCCAAGAGAGCTGAGAATTTGCCCCATGAACGTGACATCACTCAGGTTGGGAACACGGCGAATGATGCACCGTTCCCTGGTCAGGAGTGTCGCTGCCATGATCGGCAGAACGGCATTTTTGGCCCCGCTGATCGTGACATCTCCATGGAGTGGAACTCCCCCTTTAATCAATAAGCTATCCATTATTCGAGCAAACTATTTTGATGTCGCAGTTGAATGTTTCCTCATCGTTAACCAGCAAGCATCGGACATTCTCAGGATTTTTGTTTCTGGGCAATGAGGATTCTCGGCTTCTTATTATAATCGCAAACAATGCTTTCCACGTTCCATCCCTCATTGCGAAAAATTTCAGTGACGGCAACTTCCTGCCCGTCCCCAAATTCAGCCATTAATTTGCCCTCTGGCAAAAGTTTGGGCTGCGAATTTTTTGCGAGCATGCGGTACAAGTCCAAACCATCCACGCCCCCGTCCAAGGCCAGATGTGGGTCATGGTTCTTCACCTCGGGAGCAAGCGACGTGATTTCCGCAGTGGGGATGTACGGCGGATTGGTAATGATCAGATCGAACTGCATTTCCTGACTCGATTGGTCAAAAATATCAGGCAACATCAGCTGGATACGGTCCTGCATTTGGTGGGCAGCTACATTGGCAGCCGCTAATTCCAGGGCACCCTGGCTGATGTCGAGGGCAATTATTTGTGCAGTTGGCGCATGCTTGGCCAGAGCGATGGCAATGCAACCTGTGCCAGTTCCGAAATCCAAAACTTGCGTGGATGCTTGGTTTAGTTGAGCCAGGAATTTCCAACCCAATTCCGCCAGCATTTCCGTCTCGGGCCGGGGAACCAATGCCGCTGCGGTAACTTTGATTTCCAAACCGCAAAAGGAAGTGCTCCCAATAATATGTTGCAAAGGTTCACGGGCTGCGCGTCTGCGCAATAATTCGCGCAAAGTCTCCATTTCAATTTCCGAGACCTCCCGTTCGAAATTCAAGTAGAGCTTCAAACGGGGCAGATGCAATACATGCGAGAGAAGCAGTTCGCTATTGAGGCGTGCTTGTTCGATGCCCTTGCGAGCCAGGAAGTCTGCACTTCTCTGCAAAATTTGCAGGACCGTCACGAAATTAAATCCATTTAACTTTGCCCCAGTAAACATCCAAGCGCCGGGCCAGATATAACTTCACTGCTTTAAGCAGGACTTTGGTCTCCAGTTTTTGGCCAGCGAGGATCATATCTTGCAATGGCATGTTCGGACGCACTCGAAAGGCGTCCTGGGCAATGATCGGTCCTTCATCCAAATGCATGCTGACAAAATGGGCTGTGACCCCGACGATTTTCACTCCATGTTCGTATGCCTGGCGATAAGCTTGCGGGCCTGGAAAACTGGGCAGCAACGAAGGATGGATGTTGATGATTTTGTTTTTGTAACGCCAGACGAAGTTTGGCGAAAGAATCTTCATGAACCGCGCCAGGACAACGAAATCAATTTCGTATTGCTCAATCAATTCAAGCGCTTTGATCTCGGCTTCATCCCGTTCGTTCCAAGTGATCATGTGAAAAGGAACGCCGAATTTCTCCGCTAGTGGTTCCAATTCTTTACGGTTGGAAATCATTACAGCGGGCACAGCGTTGAGCCGGCCGCTTTTGAAAGCTTTTAACAAGCCTTCCGGGCAATGCGGTTCTCGCGTCACCATCACAGCAGCGCGTTGTTTGCGGCCAGGCTCCGTGAAACGCACTTTGATTTCCATCCCAAGTGATTTCCCCAGATCTTTCAAGCCGCTCAGCAAGGTTTCAGAGCTCAGGACGCCTTTATCCCAGGAAGCTTGCAGGGTCATGCTGAATTGCCCGCGCGTAACTTGCTCCTCCAAAGCCTCGATATTGGCCTTTTGCGCAAAGAGAAAACTGGTGATCCGGGCAATGACCCCTGTCTTATCTTTTCCAATGACTATGATGGTGGCGAATTTCTTCATTGAATATCAGCAGTAATAAGCAGGCAATTTGACCTTCTGGTAAAGCAGAAATCGATTCGCCAGATCAAAATGGAAGTGCAGAGCTCCCGTAAACTAGGCAAACTTGACCAGCGCTGAAGCAGCAACGCGATCAACAAAAAAAGTGCAATGAGCATGTTTTTGCAGGAGCGAAGCAGGAACATCCGTTGTGAGCGGACCAGATATTGCCTGTTTCAAGATCTCTGCTTTGCTCGCGCCATTGGCCCATAACCAAACTTCCCTGGCTTGAAATATTTGTCTCAATCCCAAGGTCACACCCCACGTCGGTAAATTGTTATGCGTCAGATAGCGAGCTGACGCTTGTATTGTTTGTGGATGCAGTTCCACTTTGCGCGTAAGACTATCAATATCTGACCCAGGCTCGTTCATTCCCAGATGTCCATTCTGCCCAATTCCCAAAATGACCAAATCAAGTGGCGCTCCAATTTTTTGATCGTACTCGCGGCAGGTTTGTTCCAAATCGTGAGATTGCGCATTGAGAAGGTGAAAAGAAGATTCAGGCAAATCTACGTGATTAATTAGTTCATCACGGATCATACGATTGCAACTGCCGGGATCTTCAGGACTTAGCCCGCCAAATTCATCGAGTAGAAATCCAGTGGACTCTGCAAAACTTGTTTTTCCACTTTTGACCCTTTTGGCCATTTCGGCATAAACGCTGTTGGGTGTTTTGCCTGTTGGCAAACATTGGCGCAATCCGGGATTACTACGCAACCGCTCGCTCCAGAGCTCAGCGATGCCAGCGGCCCATGCTGCTGGGTTATCGTAAATGAATAAATTCATCTATTATGTGCGGGCTTCCGCTGCTGAGCCGGGAGCGTCTTGTTCCTGCTGGGCGCTCTTGGCCTGGCCGAGCTTATATCGCCAAACTGCCAATCCGACTATGGCAAGTTCCAAACCTACATAAGATGCCACTGCCCATTCTCCACCAACTCCGAAGCCGTAACTGTGCAATCCTTTACCCAAGACGAAATTCACGCCGTAAGCAGCAAAGATAATGGCCTGGAAACAGACCACTGACGCCACGTTCAAGGCAAAATCGCCCATCCATCCGGCAAAGCGCCCGTGCAACACAACCAGGTAACAGAGAATCGCGATCAAAGCCCAAGTCTCCTTCGGATCCCATCCCCAGAACCGGCCCCATGAATCATTCGCCCAAACGCCCCCCAAGATTGTACCCGCTGTCAGAAATAACAAACCCACTTGCATGGCTCGGTAATTAAATTGCGTCAGTTCATTGATTTTCTTTTGGGCAGTTGGTTTGAAGACGTAATAACCCAAAACGATATGGCCCATTCCCAAGGCGAGCATAAACCCTGCGTAACCAAGCGTTATTGTCAGCACATGGACTGTCAGCCAGTAATTATTCACCAGCACGGGAACGAGAGGTTTGATTGCGGGATCGAGCACAGCTGGCAAATTATCCGCCAGGACAAGACTCAATGTTCCCACGGCGGAAGCAGCCAGGACAAAGTAACGCGGTTTATAAATGAATTCGAAAATCGCGGCGAAGAGCGCTGCCCCAAACGCAATCCAGATCATCACTTCGTACATGTTCGTCACGGGAGGTCTTCCAGAAATGGCGGAGCGGCAATAAAATCCATAAATCTGCAAGGAGAGTCCGCACAGATAAAGCACCATCGCTGGCCAGTAAAGACGGCCTCGAAAGCCTGTCCCAGTGCGGGTGGCGCAAAGCATCAAAATGAAAGCCAGCGCATAAATCACCCACGCCACACGAAAGGGATGATGATGCATGTAATTCAGCTCAAGCTGCAATCGCGCATCAGGCGGATAAACAGTGGGAGATAATTGGCGCAAACTTTGTTTAAAAGTAATGGCAGCATTGGCCAGGGCAGTTGAGTCGTTGGCTTGGTAAGCGCGGGCAATTGCCTGGAATTGATCCATCAATGCCTTTTCCTTGTCTGGATAGTAAGCCCCAACTTCGGTGATTGGCATCCATTCGCCCCTGGCATTTTGCGGATGAGGAATAATTCGCAAGCCAGTGCCGCTGGCCATGTTTTTCAGGGCAATCATTCGCCCGGCCAATGTTTCAGCTTCATTCTCGATCTTATCAAACTCCGGGTTGGCAGCCTGGCGGCGTGTGCGGATTTGTTCGATCATATCGAGGAGAGTTCGGTTTTGGCCCAATTCCCTGACCGAATAAAAAAGCTGTTCCTCGGGCAAACCGAGGCGGCGTTTTAGCGGCATGTACGTGCAGCGAATAATGCGCGCTTCATCCCAATTCACATCCTGAGCAAACAACATCGACATCATCACTTGCATGGCAGTGAGTTTTTCGGTGGGACTTTTGCGCCAGGTTGCGCGGCCATTGATCTTCTGCAAACTTTCATTGGCATAAGTCAAAAGCGGCTTCTTGCGGCCACCTTCCTGGACAGCGATTGATTCGAGCGGTTCCAGATCTATTGCCCAAGCTTGGCCAAGCGAACAGAACGCCAGCAGAATAAAGAACAATCTTTTCATAATAATAGTTTACTCCCTCTCTGACTCAGGCTTGTTGAGTTTTCTTCATTGCCAACTCGGGTGCCTTTGGGCTTGAACTGCGCGCGCCAGCGGCAGCACGACGAGCTCTTTCCTGTTGCAACCCTTTAAAATAAGGCTTGATGTAGAACATAATGATGATTCCCAGGACAATGAGCAAGCTGCCAATGAGCTTGAGAGACCAGCCCGGATCTTTGAGCACTTGCAACGTTGATCGATAAGCGCCCTCCGCGCTTTGAGGCCGGTCAAAACTAGCCTGGCTGATCCGATACCCCTGATACGTGAGAGGATGATTCATCCATATTTTATGTGAAAATTCCTCGCCATTTTTGGCATTCTTGATTTTCACATAACTTTCATAACCAGCATCCATATCTGTCCCTTCGTATTTGGGCGCGTCAAATTTTTCCAATTGCACGCCGAAATCAAGCGGGACCATGGACCATCCATAAACGAGTTCATATTCCGTTCCGTTCAGGGAGACTGTTTTCGGTTCACCCCAGCGCAAAAAAAGATCCTGTTTTTCTTTGCCTGTGCCCACAGCCACTTCCACAGCAGGGAAAATGAATTGCGACATGTTGTTCGTGGGGGCAGGGACAAGCTTCGTGGTGATGATCGGATTTGAAATAAATTCCCGTACCGTTAATTCGGGTTTGATTGGAGAATTGGGCGAGACAGGTTGCGATTGGCCTATTTTTAATTCCCCAGAATTAAACCCGTATTTCTTCGATTCCGCAGTGTAATAAAGCTTGTGCTCAGGTCCCACCAAGAGGGTGATTGTGTTTAAAGCGCCTGATTTTGTTTCTCCTGTTTTTGTGCGGCCGGGAAAGGAATAGCTCGCCTCTACTTTTATATCCTTCTGTTCACTATGAACCATGTTCATCTCGGGGTAATCAGCAAAAACAAATCCTCGAAATAGATGGCCATCGACAGTCAGGTCGTAAAAAACAGCAGGATTATTCGGTTCCTCTGAAACGCTGACTGGCTCTTTTTCCACGATTCGCAAATCAGGAAAATATTTCTGCAGTTTTATTTCGACCTTCCCATCCTCGGATTTGAATTCATTGGCCAAATGTTCTTCAACGGGCACATCGTATTCCTTCTCATTCACATGCAGGTGAATCACACCTTTGCCTTTGACCGCTGCACTCGAGGGGGCCTCTGGCGGGGTCAGGCGCTGTTTTAATTCCTGCTCGGATTTGACGGAAGCAATTTGAAAAACGGCTGGTCCAACTGAAATGGTATGGCGATCTGGATCTCCTTCCACCAGCCATTCATCCACATTCATCCCTGACTGTTCCATTCCAGGCAGTTTGCTGGTGAAGTTGAACTTCACCGCTGGATTATAATTGGTCCCGCCCTCCTTCACGATCAGTTGTTCCGCGGTGTTCGCATGATGCGCTTTGACCTCCATCGCTAAACCGGCCTTGCCTGATTTCAATTGACGAACTTCACCAGGTTTTAAACTGCGATTCTCCAATTGCAACGGAACGTTAATCGATTGTTGAGTATCCTTTCGGGTGACTTGAACGACTTCGAAATCCTGCGCTATATGATTCACGGGGCGGCCATTTTCAACCATGGTGATGCTTCCTTCCACTCCGAATAGAAGGCCAATAATCGAGCCCACCAAAAGGATGATGATGCCAAGATGCGTCACCACAAATCCTGTTTGATAACCTTTCCACGGATAACGGACCATCGCGGCACAGAAGACGTTCACCCCTAAAGTGATTAACATGGTGATGAACCACCAACTTTGATAGACCAACGCTTGCACTTCTCGAGTGGAAGTTTTTGATTCGTAAAAGGTCGAGAAAATGAGAGTCCCTGCCAGCGCGGAAAGGGTAATGACCGCCAGCTTCAAGGATCCAAAGGTCCGATAAAATTTTCTTAATCCAGATTGTGCCACGAGTAAACCAGTTCGTTTATTTTAAGCTATCAAATGAAATTACCCGCTAGGCTCTTAAATGCAATTGAAACACCAGTCCTGCTGGGTGTTTAAATGCTTCGAGCAGCGAGAGAAACGGGGCTATTCCGCTGGGCGATTGCCGCTTCTTCTTTGCAATTGCGCGATCACCCTGCGCAATTCCTGGATTTGCCGTTCGTCCCCTTCTTTTTCACTCTCAGCCTTGTTCAAAGTGCCCATGACCTCTTCCATCTCTTCCAAAACTAATTCGAGCGTCTCACGGATATGCTGAACTTTGCGGATGGCTAAATCCAAAGTGTAATCTTCTGGCGCAACATCTGGGGGAGGGGGTGGCAATTCCCGCTCAGCTGGCAATGATTCAGCACGATGTTGTTGATCACGCCCTTCATGTCCGCGCCCTTCTCGATTGTCATCCCTTTGCGGTCGCTGATCGCGATATTGTCCCCCACGGTTATCTCGCTGGTCGCGTGATTGCTGCGATCCATGCTCCCGATGCTCATGTTGCGGACGAGGTCCACGCGATTGGTCACGGCCTCCACGCTGGTCACGATTTTGACCACGAAAATTTCGGTTATCACCGCGCCCCCGGTTTTGTTGCTGGTGCGATGGTTGTTGACCTTCAGAACGATGCCCATGTCGGTGCTCCTGATGCCCTCGGGCTTGTGGGTGCTGCGGGGCATGCCCGGACCTGCTTTCTGCTGCCGGTTGGTCCGTGGCTTGCTGTTCAGGGCTGGATTGCTCATTTACTTCCCCGCTTCCGCCCGTTTCATCTTGAGGAGGCGCTGCGAAAAAGCCGGAAGTATGCTCTTCATGTGCTGAAAAGCGTTCGATTTGTTCTTCTTGCCCACGATCAGAAGCGTGTTCGTGGCTGCCTGTTTCGATCCGTTCACCTTCATCATGACGCTCATGCTCATCGTGGGAAGATCGCTCTTCCCGCTCTTCCATCCGTGATTCAGGTTCCACATGCGGGGTTTTCGCTGCTGATGAAGGTGTTTCTTCAGCATGTGACGCGGGTCCTGCGTGGGCCCCGGTCAAAGGACGTCTTTTTTGTGGTGGTCTCCTATTATTGCCCCTGGGCCGTGAGCTAAAGCGGCGTGTGCGGGCAGGAGCACGAGAAGGAGATTGGGAGTTAGCGGGATTAGGATTACCCGGCTGCGGGTTATCCACGCTCGAATCGGCTGTATTCACGATGTAAAAATTGCAATTTTAGCAACCACGTTAGTTTTCAGAGTAGCATAAGGCCTTATGCCTGCAACCACATTAGTTACCCGAAGATACGCCAATCCAACGAAATCCAGATCAGCGCGGGGTCGAGTCTTGATTTCAAATCTACACCTTTAAGTCCAAAAAAGCAGGGTGTCTGGCAATAATTCGGAGGGCTTTGCCCAGCAACGTTTTACCCGGTTCCATGCGATGCCAGGGGGAGGCGCCCGAGGGATGGGGTAGGGGGACCAAATCAAAGAGGTGATTGTTCCATGTCACTTTGAATTGTTTTCCGATGATGTTTTCGAGTTTATCTGCAGGAATAAATTGGCTGATAGCGAGTTTACCCACGGCAATGACCAGGGCTGGTCTCAGGATCTTAATCTCAGCCTCCATCCAGCGCTTGCAATTGAAGATCTCTTCCTCGGAAGGGACCCGATCGCCACCGGATTCCTTTTTGCCAGGGAAACAGCGGCAAACAGCAGCCATATAAATCCGCGAACGAAATTGTTCTTCATTCAGTCCGGTCGCTTCTTCGAACCAGCGAAACAAGGTTTTACCAGCGGTCCATGCGAATGGCCGCCCCATTATGGGTTCTTTGTCTCCAGGTGCCTGCCCAACAAGCATCACTTTGCTCACGACCGCGCCACCAGATACAACCGGCTTGAACATGCTCGGGCAAAGCGCGCACGTTCGCAGTTGGTTTACATGCAAATCCAGGAGCTTTTGGCGTTTGGCAATCTCGTTCACGTCCGGTTCATCTTGAAGAATTGCGGGCCACAGGTAAAGCTCCTCCGTTTTCATGGAAGCGATACGGGCAGAATAAATTTGACCAGCTACCCCTCCTCGCTTTCATTATACGCACTTTACAAAAGCATATATGACAAATACCTCCTCGAGCAAAGGTGAGCCGCGTCCAGCAATGGCGCATTCCACCTCCGAGAAAGACGTGGCAGCCATCGACAAATTGCGCGATCTCTACAAACAAATTCGCGCGGAGATGGCCAGGGTGATTATTGGCCAGGAATCTGTCATTGAGCAGTTGCTCATTTGCATCCTCGCGCGAGGGCATGGATTGCTGATGGGCGTGCCTGGGTTGGCTAAAACCACCATTGTCAATTCGCTCGCGCAAGTGATGTCACTAGATTTTAACCGCATCCAATTCACTCCCGATTTGATGCCTTCCGACATCACAGGGACAGACATTTTACAGGAAACAGATCAACCAGGCCGTCGAGCATTCGTGTTCGTCAAAGGCCCGGTTTTTGCCAATATCGTTCTGGCAGATGAAATCAACCGCACTCCCCCCAAGACGCAATCTGCCTTATTGGAAGCAATGCAAGAGCATCGGGTCACCGTGGCTGGACGCGTTTTTCCCATCCCAGCGCCTTTTTTTGTTTTGGCGACGCAAAACCCCATCGAACAGGAAGGGACTTATGCATTGCCTGAAGCACAATTGGATCGATTCATGTTTTTTATTCATGTGGAATATCCAAGCCTTGAAGAGGAGCGGCGTATTGCCCGGGAAACAACTGGTGGCAATGCACCCCAGTTGCGGAAATTAGTCACCGGTGAAGAAGTCATCCATTTCCAGGAGGTCGTTCAGCGTGTGCCTGTGCCAGATCATATTTACGATACTGCGGTCGATTTAGTCCGCGCTACCCGTCCGAAAGAGGAAAGCACAGCGGAATGGATCAAGAAATGGGTTAGTTGGGGCGCAGGTCCTCGAGCTGTTCAGTATTTGATTCGCGGGGCCAAGGCGCACGCCATTTTGCATGGCAGTTACCTCGTTCGAATGGAAGATCTGGAAGCAGTCGCAACTCCCGTTTTAACCCACCGAATTTTGACAAATTTCCAAGCTCAAGCTGAAGGGGTAACCAGCACTTTCATCATCGACAAGCTGCTGGAGGAAAGCAGGGCCGAGACACGCCGTGGCTGATCCGACATACACCCGGTTCCTGGATCCTGCTGTGGTTTCGCGATTAATGGCGCAACCATTGCTCTCCCGTTTTCCAATGGAAGGAACGGTCTCAGGCCATCATAAAAGCCCTCATCGCGGATCGAGCGTCGAGTTTGCTGAGTATCGCAATTACGTTCCCGGAGATGACATTCGCCGCCTGGATTGGCGCGTCTTTGGCAGAACCGACCGCTTTTACATGAAGGAGTTTGAAGCGGAAACCAATTTGCGTTGTTACGTGGTGCTTGATTGCAGTGGCTCGATGGGTTTCGCTTCGAAAAACGGGAGCAAATTTGAATATGCCTGCCGCATGGCAGCGGCATTATCGTACCTGGCAGTGCACCAGGGTGATGCAGCTGGGTTGCTCGCTGTCAGCAATAAATCCGTTTTGGAAATCCCGCCCCGTCGAAACCCGGCTCATTTGCAATCGATTCTCGAATCACTCACCAAATTGGAAACCAAAGGAGAAACAGGCCTCATTCCAGCACTACACGAATTGGCCGAGAAAGTCCGCCGCCGCGCTCTGGTGGTTGTGATTTCTGATTTCTTTTGCGAAGTCGATGAATTGCTCAGCGCCTTTCAACATTTACGATTTCAAAAGCATGATCTGGCAGTGTTTCAACTCTTGGACAGGCAGGAAATCGATTTCACATTTGATCGCCCGGTCAAATTTGTGGATATGGAATCGAGCTTCAACCTGGTTGCAGAACCGGCCATGGTGCGATCGGAATATTTGAAACAACTGCACGCGTTTCTGGATAAGCTCCGGAGAGGTTGTCATGAATTCAAAGCTGAATATCAGCAAGTATTGACCGATCAGAGTTACGAAGTGGTATTGGCGAATTTCCTGGTCAGCCGCGCGACCCAAGGTGGGGGGCCGTAGCCAGACTGATGCTGATATGACATTTCTGCAGCCATTCATTTTGTGGGGTTTGCCGCTGATCCTTCTGCCTGTCCTGATCCATTTGATCAACCGCATGCGGCACAAACCACATGCCTGGGCTGCGATGCGTTTTCTTGTTTCTGCCACGCGCAGTTCAGTCAGCAACGCCAAGTTACGCCAGTTTTTAATCCTCTTGTTTCGCGTTCTGGCAGTGGCAATGTTGATCCTGTTCCTGAGTCGTCCTCTTGCTGGTGGTTGGATTGGCTGGGCTTTATCTCCTGCGCCTGATGCAATTGTTTTGATTTTGGATCGTTCCGCGAGCATGGAAGTGCAAGCGCCAGGTGGCAAAGGGACATTGCGTGAATCCGCGCTCAACCTCCTTGCCACAGCTGCTTCCGAATTCCAGGAAGCCAGCCATTTGGTCCTAATTGATAGCGCCTTAAAGACGCCGCAGGAAATTCATAATGCCTCGCTCTTGCGGGATAACCTTCTGACAGGTCCAACCGATACCAGCACAGATATGCCTGCGTTGCTCCATAATGCGCTCGATTGGATTTTGCAGAATAAAGCTGGCACCACAGAAATCTGGATTGCTTCCGACCTGCAAAAAAGCAATTGGCACCCGGAGGATTCGCGCTGGGCAACCTTGACGGCGCAGTTTTCAGGACTGCCGCAAAAGGTTCGTTTCCGTTTGTTATCTGTGGGAAATGACAAAGCGCGCAGCACAGCTATTTCAGTGCGGGAAATCATTCGCCGACAGCAGGGTGAGAATATGGATCAATTGCAATTGGTCCTGGATTTGCAACGCCGACAGGCTGCTGCGGAAAAATCCAATTTGCCCATTCAACTTTCGCTCGATGGCGCTCCTTCCCAATTTGAAGCAGCGATTGAAGGAAGTTCCGTGCGCTGGCGGCAGAAAGTGAATTTGGGAAATAAAAAAACCGGTGGCTGGGGGAGTGTGGCATTGCCGTCGGATGAAGATCTTCGCGATAACACAGCCTATTTCGTTTATGGGTCCGTCATTCCAATGCAAGCACTGGTCGTCAGCAGTGGATCTTCCTCTGCCAGATTTCTGCGCGTGGCAGCAAGTTCTTTTAATGGAAATAAATCCCTGGCTGCTCAATCTGTAACTGTGGCCGATTTCGGCAATGTCACTTTGGAAGACAAAACGTTGGTGGTGTGGCAAGGGCCTTTACCGCAAGGCCAGGCTGCGGAAAGAATGGAGACTTTTGCCAAGGAGGGAGGAGTGCTGCTATTCCTGCCACCTTCCGAACAGACCAATGCCATACCAAATGCCGCGCGTTTTCGCGGGCTGGCTTGGGGTGCGATTGAAACACAACCTGGCGAACCTGGCTTTCGAGTCAATCATTGGGACGAAGAGCAAGGACCTCTAGCCAAATCCGACGAGGGAACCAGTCTGCCTCTTAACCAAACGATTTTTAACATTCGCCAAACAATCGAAGGGGAGAAGAATATCCTGGCAGCATTTGATGATGGAATTCCTTTTCTTATTCGCCAAACGCTCGGCGCTGGAGAGATTTATTTTTGTTCTTCATTGCCCGCAGTTGATTGGTCCTCCCTCGTTGAAGGCCCAGTGCTTGTGCCAATGATGCAACGGATGCTCCTGGCTGGGAGCAGGAGATTGCAAAAGGTGGCTTCGTTGGATTGCGGAGCTTTATCTCCTGCAGACGCAGCACTCAGATGGCAGCGCCTGGCAGGGGCAGGGGGCAATCGCAATGCTGGTGACATTCGAACAACCGCTGGTGTTTTTCAATCTGGCGAACGCTTGCTCGCAATTAACCGTCCCGCGGCAGAAGATGATTTGGAAATTCTGGAGGAACCAGAAGTTTATAAATTATTTGGCAACCTTGCTGTGCAAACTTTTCAGGAGCGCAAAGCCCAAATGCAAAACCTGCAAGGTGAAATCTGGCGCATCTTTCTTTTTGGGATGTTGATTTTCCTGCTGGTGGAAGGTTGGCTCATTCTGCCCCCGAAGAAGGAGGTCCGATCATGAGTTGGTCCTTTGCCGCAGGTTTGCCCACGATCTTGCTGGCCCTTGCTGTCCTTTGCGGGGCAGCGTGGCTGGGGTACACCAATTGGAATCGAAATGATCGGCGCAAATCCGTAGCTCTTCTGGAATCGCTTCGTTTTGCTCTCGTTTTTTGTCTGACGATCACATTGCTTCGTCCTGAACTGGTTAGAAAACAACAACGCACTGAAAAACCGGAAGTTGCTGTTCTTTTTGATGCTTCGCAAAGCATGCAAACCCGTGATTTGCTCGATAGCACAAACAAAGTCATGACCCGGGCTGCGTGGATCGAACGGATTCGAAGTCAAAAGTTTTTGGAGCAATTGGGACGCAACGCCAAGGTGACCGAGGAAATGTTCGGCAAACCTGAACAATCAAAAACCAATCTTAATTCCGGACCACAGACAGCGCAAAGCGGCACAGATTTGAATCAGGAATTGGAAAAGGTTCTTCAGCGCGAAAGTAATTTAAAAGCAGTGTTGATGTTCACGGATGGTGACTGGAATAGTGGCAAATCTCCCGTCGTGGCAGCGACACGCTACCGGGACCGAGGTGTTCCGATTTTCTCCATCCCTGTCGGCAGGGAAACAGCTTTGCCTGATGTTTCATTGGATAGCGTCGCGCCGCCAGCTTACGGAATTTTTGGGGAGCAAATCGCGGTCCCTGTCAAAATTACCAGTCATCTTCCCAGGGCCGTTAAAACCACCATCACGTTAAATGACGGTTCCCGAGAAGAAACACGAAAGGAAATCGTCATTCCTGCTGAAGGTGAATTGAAGGATGCCATTTTATGGTCTCCTCACGCTGTGGGGGATAAAGTCCTGCGCATCAGCATCCCGGTTGAACAAGAGGAAAGCCTTGTCGAAAATAATCAGCAAACCGGGCGGACGACGATTCGCGTGGAAACCTTGAAGGTGTTGGTTGTCGATTCGCTGCCTCGCTGGGAATACCGGTATTTACGCAATGCTTTGGCCAGAGATCCTGGGGTTGAAGTTCATTCGATTCTTTTTCATCCCGAAATTGGACCTGGAGGGGGCCGGAATTACCTCCCCACCTTTCCAGGCAGTCGCGAATTGATCAGCCATTATGATGTCATTTTTCTCGGAGACGTTGGCATTGGGCAGAATGAACTTAAACCAGAAGATGCGGAGTTGATCAAAGGGGTGGTAGAGCAACAAGGCACAGGCTTGGTTTTTTTACCGGGCCGCAGAGGGCGCGAACTTACATTCCTTGATAGCGCTCTTAAAGATTTGATGCCGGTGGTCCTGGACGAAAAGAGGAAAGAAGGGATCGGCCTGCAAAACGAATCAACCTTGATGCTATCAACCGTTGGCAAGCGCCACTTGCTAACGCGCTTTGATTCCGATGAAACCCGCAATGACGAATTGTGGAAACAACTTCCGGGTTATTTCTGGTCAGCTGCCGTGGAGAAAAGCCGTCCTGGCTCGGAAGTGTTGGCCGTCCATTCGGCAATGCGCAATGCCTCTGGACGCATGCCCTTGCTCGTGACGCGTCCTGCAGGCAATGGCAAAGTCCTTTTTATGGGTTCGGATAGCGCATGGCGCTGGCGTCGCGGGGTTGAAGATAAATTCCATTACCGCTTCTGGAGCCAGGTCGTTCGCTGGATGGCGCATCAACGACATTTGTCCGAAAAGCAAGGAATTCGCCTTACCTACAGCCCGGAAACGCCGCAAGTAGGTGAAACTGTGTTTCTGCAATCGATTGTTTTGAACAACGCAGGCTTCCCCATTGAAGAAGGGCCAGTTTTTGGCAGGATCACGAGCCCATCCGGCAAAAGCGAACGGCTTGAGTTTAACCTCACGGAGGGTGGCTGGGGCGTTTTCACATCGACGTTTTCGCCGCAAGAACCGGGCTTATTTAAAATCACAGTCCAATCGGAGAAATATTCCCGCACACTGGATACCCAAATTGAAGTGGCCTCAGCAGTGAGGGAAAAATTGGGACAACCAATCAACAAAGACATTTTGTCTGAGATAGCCACCATCACCGGGGGGCAAATCGGTGGGATGGATGACCTCAATGATTTAATCCAAAAAATCTCCATTTTGCCCGAACCAAGGCCGTTGGAGAAAAGATTTCGACTCTGGAATAGTCCTTTTTGGGGTGGAACCATTTTATTTTTATTGGCTGCTTACTGGGTGGGTCGAAAAATTTCTGGGCTGATTTAGTTTTTGTAAGTGATTGCCTATTAGCGAGTTGTGAAAAATCGAAACGAAAAAAACAACTTTGTCGGTTGAGAAATGCGACTAGTAATGGTAAGAAATAGCCAAGTTTTCCAAATATACGGAAATTGCCGATTGACATGGGCTCTGGGCTTTGTTGTCATTTGCACCCCTTTTTGATCGGGGAAGAAAAGAAATTTTATGTACGCAGTAATAGAAACAGGAAGCAAACAGTACCGGGTCGCAGCTGGCGATACGCTGGAAGTTGAACGTTTGAATGTCGAAGCAGGTCAGACTCATACGTTCGATCGCGTGTTGATGGTGAGCAACGATGGAAAACTTAACGTGGGCGTTCCCACGGTTGGGCAAGCAAGCATTGTTGCTGATGTGGTGGAACACATTCGAGGGCCAAAGAAAATTGCCTTCAAAATGCGCCGTCGCAAAGGGTACCACCGCACTGTCGGTCACCGTCAGGAATTGACGGTCGTGAAGATCAAAGAAATTAAACTTTAAGAATTTATGGCACATAAGAAAGGTCAAGGAAGTTGCCGAAACGGTCGCGATAGTAACGCGAAACGGCTCGGTGTTAAACGGTTCGGTGGAGAAACAGTTTCCGCCGGCAGCATTATCGTCCGCCAGCGCGGCACGAAATTCGTGGCAGGCAAAAATGTCGGAACAGGCCGTGATTGGACCTTGTTCGCCCTCGTTGATGGCCAGGTGTTGTTTGATAAAAACAGCAGCCGAGTCAACGTGATGCAAGCGACTGAGGCGGCAGCCCCTGCCAATAACTAAGTCAGGAACATCAATATTTCGCCAAGCGGGATCCAAGTGGTCCCGCTTTTTGTTTTTAGCCATGCAGGTGTGGCCTAAAGCATCGCATGGTCAAGGGCAGTGCCCTCTAATACCTTGCATCCACGCACCCTGCATGTAATTTGGCTGAAAGGTAATCATGTTTGTTGATCAAGTAAAAGTATACGCGCGGGCAGGGCATGGCGGCAAAGGAGCTGTAGCTTTTCATCGTGAGGCATTCGTTCCCAAAGGCGGCCCGAGCGGCGGCAATGGCGGGCGCGGTGGCGATGTCATCCTCCAGGCAGATCATGATTATAACAACCTGATCTCCCAGTTTTATACCTCCCGGTTAATCGCTCAAAATGGCGAAGCAGGCATGGGCAAAGGCATGGATGGGCATGCTGGCAAAGATTTAATTATCAAAGTTCCCTGTGGCACCCTGGTTTGGAAAGAGGTTGCTGAGATGGTTCCTGAGGCTCCGGTTGCGTCGGCGGAAGATGAAGAGGAATCAGAAAAGCCAGTGTTCCAGATAGGTTCCCAGAAGCGCCCTGTCATTCGCCATGCAGGCGCTGATCGCGCCATGGAAATCGATTTGAGCGCTGAGGATGAGGAAGGGGATGCAACCGGCCAGGCACCAAAAGTCGAACGCGAACTCGTGGCGGATCTGACCACGCATGGGCAGCAATTCCTTCTCTGCAAAGGTGGCAGGGGCGGTTTGGGTAATAGGAATTTCGCCACCGCTCGCAATCAAACACCCAGATTTGCACAACCGGGAGAGCCCGGTGAAGAAGGTAATTATTTTTTGGAACTGCGTCTTATTGCTGAAGTGGGTTTGGTCGGCTATCCGAACGCTGGCAAATCAACTTTGCTCGCGGCCATTTCCCATGCGCGACCCAAGATAGCACCTTACCCATTCACTACTTTGCACCCGCAAATTGGCATTGTTGAGTATGCAGACTTCTTTCGTTTGACTGTGTGTGACGTGCCTGGATTGATCGAAGGCGCGCATAATAACGTGGGGCTTGGTCATGCATTCCTGCGGCACATTCAACGGTGCAAAATCCTGGTTTTGATCGTGGATATGGCCGGCACAGATGGGCGCAACCCCTGGGATGATTACAAGCAATTGATCAATGAACTCGGGCTTTATGCGCCTGCTTTGCTCGAAAAACAACGATTCGTTGTGGCCAATAAAATGGATGAGGCAGTGGCCGAGGAAAATTTGCGCAAATTCAAGAGGCGCATTCCCAAGACTCCCGTTTTGCCCATGTCAGCAGCGTTCGACGAAGGTTTGGACAAGTTCAAAAAAGTAATTAGGGAGGCGGTGGAGGAACAGGCTGAAACCGAAGTGCCAATTGTTACACCGCGTTCGGACGCTTGATTTACTGCGAAATCATTAGGAATACTTAATTTTTTAGTCCAATACATTCAAAAGTTTTAACTAGACAATCAGCTCACCGCTAAGATAGATTGCACCCTAATCCGATGACAAATGATTAGACGCGTGGCTCGCGTGAACGTTTGTTGAGAAGATTAAATTACCCTTTCAGACCTCGTTTGGTCTGCAAGAAAGGAAAGAAAAATGAAGAGTATCAAAGTATTGATGGTCATCGCTTGCACGCTGGCATGGTTTTCCGCAACAGCTGCAAATGCCGAATCCTGCTGCGAAAAGGCCAAGAAGGCCGGCAAAGCTTGCGAACACAAATGCTGTGTTGACGCAACCAAAGCCAAGAAAACTTGCGAAAAGTGCAATCCAAAGAAAGAAGAAACCAAGAAGTAATTTCTTTGGAGCGGTCTGTTTAGTTTTTCGACCGCCCGTTTTCGATAAACGGTTCCTTCCCGGCAATTCAATTGCCGACGAGGAGCCGTTTTTCTTTTCTTGCAGCCATGTCCTTTTGCTGTTTTGGTTCCTGCCACATTTGAAACTTTGATATGCAAACTGATACCTGGTTAAAATTTAAAGCTCTTTACTTCAAGTTTCCCGAGATTGGCCTGGCGGTTGATCTAAGCCAATTGGGTGTGCCGGAAGATTTTGCCAGGAAGTTTGAAACGCCAATCCAGCACGCTTTTCGCTCGATGCAAGATTTGGAAGCTGGGGCCATTGCCAATCCGGACGAGCATCGAATGGTTGGGCACTATTGGTTGCGGGCTCCGGAACTGGCTCCGAACCAGGAACTGCGTGATGCCATCACAGGCACTCTTGCCCGGCTGCGCCGCTTTACAAAGGAAGTGCATTCAGGCGCGATCCATGGCGCTGCTGGCCCATTTCTGCATGCGCTCATAATCGGGATTGGAGGATCAGCTCTAGGCCCACAATTTGTTGCTGATGCCCTTGGCAATCCAGGCATCGATAAGATGAACCTTTTCTTTCTGGATAATACTGATCCAGATGGGATGGATAAAGTTTTAGCTACGTTGAGGGGACAGCTCGGCCAAACACTCGCCATCGTCATTTCCAAGTCGGGTGGCACAAAAGAAACGCGCAACGGGATGCTTGAAGCAGCCCGACAGTACAAAGCGGAAGGGATTGACTTTCCCAGACATGCAGTGGCTATCACCGGAGCAGAAAGCGAACTGGATAAACTCGCCACGGCCCAAGGTTGGTTGGAAAGATTTCCCATGTGGGATTGGGTTGGTGGCAGAACAAGCGAAACATCTGCTGTCGGTTTGTTGCCTGCGATGCTGCAAGGGATTGATGTTGATCAATTTCTCGGTGGGGCAGCAGCAGCGGACCGAGCCACCCGCCAATGGCAATTGGAAAAAAATCCTGCTGCCTTGCTCGCAGTTGCGTGGCATCACGCCACGGCGGGCAAGGGCCTTAAGGATATGGTCGTCTTGCCGTACAAAGATCGCCTCCTCCTTTTCTCGCGGTACTTGCAGCAACTCATCATGGAATCGCTTGGTAAAGAGAAAGATTTGAATGGCAAAAATGTCAGCCAGGGAATCAGTGTTTTCGGCAACAAAGGCTCGACTGACCAACACGCTTATATTCAGCAGCTCCGCGATGGGATCGACAATTTTTTCGTAACATTTATCCAGGTGCTGAAGGACAGAGCCACTCCCCATTTCGAAGTCGAACCCGGTGTCACTTCGGGAGATTACCTTCAAGGATTTTATCTTGGGACCCGCCAGGCATTGGCTGAAAAGCAGCGCGGCAGCATTTCCCTTGTAGTAAATGAGATTTCCCCATTCTCCATAGGGATGCTAATTGGCCTTTACGAAAGGGCAGTTGGTTTTTATGCGTCGCTTGTGAACATCAACGCCTATCATCAACCTGGTGTGGAGGCAGGAAAAAAGGCTGCAACCGCCATATTGCAACTTCAGGAGAAGGTCATCGCTTGTTTGGCGCTTAATAAAGGCCAATTTCAGGCAGTGGAGGAAATAGCCCCAAAAGTACAAGGGCAAGGTCAGGAACAGATCATTTTCAAGATTTGTGAACATCTCGCTGCCAATCCAGAACGGCGCGTTACTACAAATGGCAGTGGATTTCGGCTTGAATAATCAGAACGAGATCCCTTAAAAAGAAGAGAGGTGAGTGACAGTAGGAAACTCACCTCTTACGATTAAATGTGGCAACCAAGTAGATAGTTACCGTAGTTAAAAAGTAAACTATCCAAGCCAAAGGGCAACCCGCGGAGAGTCCGATTTTACTACAGGGATATTGCCTTTTGGGGTTTAGTGGAAAACCTGACACCATTATTGACTGCTTCCAAAGCCTGTAGTTATTCTTTTTCAGGATGCATTCTGAAATTCCCTCTGAAACAAAAGTCGTAATCGTTGGCGGTGGCATAGTCGGCAGCAGCATCGCCTATCACCTGGCCAAGCTCGGGTGGAAAGATGTTGTTCTTTTGGAGCAGAACGAATTGGCCGGTGGCACTACCTGGCACGCTGCGGGGTTGGTTGGTCGCTTACGCACCACCAATAGCATGACCAAGATCAACAAGTACAGCGCCGAGTTATATTCCACTTTAGAAAAGGAAACTGGTTTATCCACGGGCTGGAAACAGGTTGGCAGCTTGATTGTTGGCAAATCCCCCGAGCGCATGATCCAACTCCAACGCACAGCAGCGATGTCAGCCTGGTTTGGAGTGGAGATTCAGATGATCAGTCCCGAAGAAGCCTTTGACAAATGGCCCTTGCTCCGAGTGGATGATGTCATGGGCGCGGCATGGCTGCCTCATGATGGCAAAGTCATTCCCAAGAATTTATGCCTGGCCCTGGCTAAAGGCGCGCAACTGCACGGAGCTCGCGTTTGTGAACATGTGCGCGTTGAAGAAGTGCTTCACAAAGATGGGCGCGCTTATGGAGTCAAAACTGACAAGGGAATCATCAAAGCAGAATATGTCGTCTTATCAGGCGGCATGTGGACCCGCGAACTAGGGCGCAAATGCGGGGTCACCATTCCTTTATATCCAGTCGAACATCACTACGTGCTATCCAATGAAATAGAAGCAGCGTTTGATGAATTGCCAGTGGGACGCGATCCGGATCTGTGCATCTATTTTCGAGGTGAAGGCAAAACCGTCATGCTGGGCGCTTTCCAAAAATATACAAAGCCCTGGATGGTCAACCAGGTGCCCAATGATTTTTCCTTCAAACTGCTTGAGCCTGATTGGGAGAAATATTCCGAACCTCTGGCCAATGGCAAATGGCGCATACCCGCTTTGGAAACTTCTGGTTTTTCCAAATTCGTCAATGGTCCGGAAAGTTTTACGCCCGATAATAACTTCATCATGGGTGAAGCTCCCGAGCTAAAAAACCTTTTCGTTTGCGCTGGGTTTAATTCAGTGGGAATCGCCAGCGCGGGTGGCGCGGGCAAATATCTTGCTGAATGGATGATCGAAGGCCAGCCAACGCTGGATCTTTGGTCCGTTGATATCAGGCGGTTTTTGCCCTTTGCCAATAATCTCAACTTTTTACGCGAACGCGTTACCGAGGTTTTGGGATTGCACTATCAAATGGCCTGGCCCAATCGGGAATTCGAGACAGGCCGCGGATTGCGATTGAGTCCGTTGCATGAAACCCTGGCCGAGGCAGGGGCATGTTTCGGCGTCAAAAACGGATGGGAACGTCCCAACTGGTTTGCCCGCTCAGGACTGCGCGCGGAAATGGTTTATTCCTTTGGCCGCCAGAATTGGTTTGAAGCGCACGCTGCGGAACATAAAGCGGCCAGGGAAGGCCTTGCGCTATTTGATCAAACTGGGTTCTCCAAATTGCTCTGCGAAGGACCTGATGCATTGAAATTGCTTCAACGTGTGTGCGGCAATGATGTCGATGTGGACATCGGCAAGGTTGTTTACACAGGCATGTTCAACCAAAATGGCGGCATTGAAAGCGACCTGACGGTTATTCGCCTGGGTTTGGACAAATTCTACCTTGTCACTGGCTCAGCCCAAACAATTCGCGATGCCAATTGGATCAATCGCAATCGCCTTCCCGGAGAACAAGCTACACTTGCGGATGTCACAGATGCGTTTGCAATAATTGGGGTTATGGGGCCGCATTCGCGCGAATTCCTCCAAAGCCTCACTGACAGTGATCTTTCCAACGCAGCATTTCCTTTTGGAACCTCGAGGGAAATTGCGGTTGGTTTTAGCACCGTGCGTGCGGTTCGCATTACCTATGTTGGTGAACTTGGGTGGGAATTGCACGTTCCGACCGGCCAAGCTCTAACGCTATACAAAACCCTTTGGGGAGCAGGACAAAAATGGCATGTCCAGAATGCGGGACATTACGCGATCAATTCATTGCGGATGGAAAAGGGATATCGGGCTTGGGGAGCTGAACTTTCGCCAGATGATACTCCATTGGAAGCGGGATTGAGCTTTGCCATTGCCTGGAATAAAGCCGAGCCATTCATCGGCAGGGAAAGATTGCTCAGCTTGAAGAGCGCTCCACGCAAGCGGACCCTTGCGATATTTGTTTTAAAAGATCCCGAACCGATGCTTTGGGGCAGCGAACCGATCTGGTGCAATGGTGAGCGAGTTGGCTATACCACATCGGGCAGTTACGGACACACAGTGGGTGGAGCGATCTGCATGGGATATATAAATAAACCAGGGATCAACCAGGAGTTCATTGAAAAAGCGACTTTCGAAATTGAACTCAATGGCAAGAAAATGCCAGCCATTGCTTACCTTAAACCTCCCTACGATCCGGAGCGTAAACGAATACTCTCTTAGCGGTTTTTGACTTGAGCGCAGCACGGACATTTGGCACCTTTACCTGAGCGTGAACTATCATTCTGCCATACTGCTAGTTGAAGATAATTCCGATGAAACATGCGTAATTCAGCGTGCCTTTGCTGAGGCCCGTTTAGGAAACCCCCTCTTTGCCGTTTCTAGCGCAGCTGAAGCCATTCAATTCCTGGGAAAAACAGGTCCCTATCAAACAATGAAATCAGCGCCCAAACCGGTGCTGATTCTACTCGACTTAAATCTTCCCGACACAAGCGGCCTGGAAGTGCTGCGTTTCGTGCGGAACAATCCAGAAACCAAAGCGTTGCCCGTGGTCGTTTTTACCGGCTCCAATAATCCGGAACTTGTGAACAAGGCGTACGACATGGGAGCGAACAGCTACCTGGTCAAACCAATGGATCATGCAAATTTTATGGAACTGGTGAAAATGATCAATGGCTACTGGATAATCATGGCCGAAAAGCCCACCAGCTAGTTTGGCGTTGTTTTAGGGAAAAATCGTCCATTGCGGTGCTGTTGGGTGTGAGACAAAATTCCTCGAGATTCAAATTTGCCGTTGTTTTCTTAACATTATGTGTCTAGTTTTATAGATACATTATGCAACACTCCGATAAAACTCAAATCCTTCAGCAAATCGCAACCATTGGCGACATGGAGCGCGGCAAGCTCTCTTCTTACACCTTTAAAGACCGGCCCAACGGGGGGAATTATTACAAACTTCAGCATTGGGAGAATGGAAAGAATCAGACACGCTATGTTACCCCTGAAGAACTGCCTGCCGTTCAATCCGCCCTGGAGGGCTATGCCCAGTACCAGCGATTGACCGAGCAATACGCAAACCTTGTGATCGAGGAAACCCGCCAGAAAAACGCTGGCTCAAAAAAAAAGAAATCCCACCGCATATCCTCCTTGCCCAAGAGGAAGAAATCCAAGACCTGATTGAGCGGTTTGAATCGGCCGAGCCAGGAGGTGAGAAAGTAGCTGAGTTGGAGGTGTTGGTGCGCACGGCCGTTTTCAAATCAGCCAATGCCTTGGTGGGGTGGTTGCTGCAGCGGGCGGCCACTCGGGCGGAGGCAACATATCAAGCCAAACCAGGTTTTGTTCGCAAAAGAGCCGAAACAATTCAACTGCAGGGAATGTTTGGTAGCTTCAACCTGACGCGCGATTACTATTACCATCCCGGGAAGAAAGTGGGGCATTATCCAGCCGATGCGGCCCTGGGCCTGGAGGTTAGTTACACTCCTGCCCTGGCCAAACTCATTTGCCTGGAGGGCGCTGATGAACCGACCTACTTGCAAGCTGAGCGGCATTTGGAACAAACCGGCGGCATCACCGTCTCAGCCCGGCAAATCCAGCGCGTGATCCAGCGGGTCGGCTCGGGCGCACAGGACTGGCAGGAGCGGCAGGCTCAACCGGGCCTCTGCCAGGCACCTATCATGTATGTCAGCGCGGATGGAACGGGTGTTCCGATGGCTCCGGAGGAGTTAAAAGGAAGACGCGGCAAGCAAGCCGACGGCACCGCCAAAACGCGCCAAGTCTATCTAGGCTGCGTTTTTACCCAGCATCGCACGGACCAAAAGGGCCACCCGGTGCGCGATTGGGAATCGACCACTTACATATCCAGCTTCAAACCGAGCAGTGAATTTGGCGCCATTCTGCGTCAAGAAGCTCTTCGCCGCGGCATGGGTGGAGCAGGCAAGGTAGTTGTGTTGATTGATGGCGCAACAGGACTGGAACATATGAGCAATGATTGCTTCAAAGACGCCGTGCAAATCGTCGATTTTTTCCACGCCATGGAACATGCGGGCCAAGTGCTGGCGGCGCTAATCGGCAAAGACCACCCGAATTACAACACCCGGCTCCGTCAATGGGCTAAACGATTGCTTAAAAACAAAGTTCAGTCGCTCATTAAGAACACACGCCAAGAATGCATGGGCCAGCCCCAAGCCGAAGCGGTTGAAGACGCCTTGGGATACTTTGTGCGAAACGTCAAACGAATGCAGTACGGAACCTTCCGGGCCGCGGGTTATTTCATCGGGTCTGGCGTAGTCGAGGCAGGCTGCAAAACAGTCATTGGCGGCCGCTGCAAACAATCAGGCATGTTTTGGTCTAAAACAGGAGCAGAAAATATCCTGGCTTTGCGATGCATCCACAGCAGTCGACGATTGGAGCAATTCTGGAAATCCAGACTTAATGACCACCTCGCGCGCAACGATACACTAGCGCTCGCAGCTTAACTGAAGAATTTTGTCTCACGCCCGGTGCTGTTTTCCTGCGGGAGAAGTGATTGACTTAGGGGGCCGAATGCATTAAGCATACGAGTTCAAGCGAGAGATGTTGAACCAAGTCAAAAAGAACCTATTCCGACCTGCCATTTTCTGGCTGCTTCTTTTTGTGGTTACAACTTTCCTTCAGGCTGGCGAACAAATCCAATTTTCCGAGCGCAGCACCAAAGTTGAGATTCCCAAGCCTACCTTCAAAAGAGAGAATGACGATGCATTGTCATCGAAGGATGATCCTGGTCCAAGCGGCTTAGGGCCTCTCACTCCCCCTCCAGCGATGGCCCCGAGCAGGGCGATGACCCGCAAGTACGAAGAGTACCTCGATAAAAAGCAGAATTGGATTTTAAACAAACCCGAGGATTTCAATAAAACTACCAAGTCTGATGAAGCAATGGGCGTGCGGGACATGGATCTGGAAAGTTTCGATAAAAAGCCCAAACGTGGCATGGAACGCTTTTTCGAAAGCACTACCAATGATCGGAAAGCTCAAAGCACCAATCCCAATGGGAGCAGGAACAATTCTGAAGATTCGGACAACAACCGGCAATTTGACTTTGGAAACAGCCCCCAAAATGCTCTAGGCATGGAAAATGATCCTAACGCACCGGCCAATGGAAATGCGAACGGCGCTGCGACCGATGGCATAGCGGACCTTAACCTGAACAATTTCATTCGCCCCCAGCAATTTGAAGGATTTGCTCCCAAGAACGGAGGCTTAACGAGGCAACGATTTGAAGGATTTAGCGCAGGCCGCGCTGACACAGAACCGAATAAAGCTTTACGCGAACGTGAAGACCAGCAGCATTCAGCAGATTTCCAAAAATTGCTTAGTTCCCCTGGCTCAGCGACGATAGGGCCCAGGGATCCGATTAATTTGATTTCCGAACGTTCCCAGCCAGAAGCTAATCCCACGGGCCCACGACGCTTTGACCAGGCTGGGGGAGTCGCTCAACGGGATGCGCTCAGCCCTTTTGGCCAGGGGGTAAATGCTGCCATTCGCCCATCCAGCCCAGGTGGTTTGGATTCCTTTGCCTCTCGCGGCCCATCGCTTCCTGGAATTGGGAGCAGCTTCAATCCAGCGCCTACACCTTCCTTTCGAGCGCCCAGTCAGCCAGCAGTTTTGGAAATCCCCAAACGCCGCTAAGCACGGTCTTGCAGACGGCCTAACTCGATTTCGTTTTGCATTTGCGACGCTGGCCAAAGCGTCTATTCTTCCAAACACATTGTTAAACATGCAGTCATCATCAACTTCAATACTTCGACAAACGGTCCTTTTCCTTTCCATCGCTTGCTTTTGGACTTTCGTGGCCAGTGTGTCAGCCGCGGACAAAGAAAAGCTGCCCAAAGCTGTGGAAAAGAAACCATACCTGCAATGGACTGAAGCAATGCGATTAAAAGCGGGCAAAAAAGAAGCCATCATTGTTCCCGAAATAGGCGGCCGTATCACTTGGTATTCCTTGAACGGCCAGAATATTATTTTTGAAAACGTGGAAAGCGCTGGCAAAACGCTCGATAAAGATAAGGACTTTTGGGTGGGTGGTTACCAGTGCGATATAGGTCCGGAATTGAAAAACATCCCAGACCATCCCCATTTGTGGATGGGTCGCAATCGCAGCCGTGCTTCGCGTGATTATACGGTTTTTGTTTCCAGTACCGAACACGACACGTTGGGAATCGAAATGCAAAAGGAAATCGTCATCGACCCTGAAACAGGGGATTTGGGAATCACGCAGACCTGGCGCAACATTTCCAACCGGACGATTAGCTATTGTCTATGGGACCGCACCTTGTGCAAGGGCAAGGGCTTTGCTTTCTTTGCCCTGAACAAAAAAAGCCGATTCAAAGCTGGATGGTCCATTCGCCGTGGGCAAAGTCCCAGTTACACTTACGACGGGGATCAACCTGCCAGTGCTAAAGTCCGTGTGCTCGATGGCGTTCTGGTAGCGAAAGCGGAAGGCCCAGCCACGAAGCTTGGCGCGGATTGTGATGCTGGCTGGATTGCTTATACCCAGGGCAAATTGCTCCTGATCAAATATTTTCCTTACTATCCAAAGGGCAACTATTCAGACGGCGGCAACTCAGTTGAACTTTATTTTGACGAACGCTTTGCTGAATTGGAACCGCTCAGCCCGGAAGTAAAAGTCAGCGAACAAACGACTTACAACTTCCCCGAGAAATGGGTTTTGTTGCCATTGGATAAAGAAATCATGACGCACGAAGAAGTCAGGCAATTAGTCTCGCGCATTCCCGAGTCTCCATTTGAGGAATAGCCCCGGCAAACTTTGGCCCGAAATTAATCCTAAGTATTTGGGTTCGTGCGATAAGTCCTTTTCCCAGGAATCACACCCCGGACCCCTCCTTCAGGATGGTCCATGTCGCCAGTGTATCTTGGAATAATATGCACGTGCACATGCATGACGGTCTGGCCTGCTGTCGGGCCGACATTTATTCCAATGTTGTAACCAGCAGGTTTGTGTGATTTTTGCAGGTGCCCTTTTGCTTCCCAAATAAGGTTTAATGCATCTTGTTGTTCTGAGGATGTAAGATCGAAAAAATCAGCGACGTGCCTGAATGGAATCAAAAGAATGTGTCCCGGGCTTACAGGGTAAATGTCATATCGGGCATAAAATGAATCGTTTTTGAAAACGATTTGGGACTGATCCGGCGCACAGAAAGGGCAGGTAGGTTGCATCAGGGAATTCTAAGTTCTGCTACAAATTCTCCCAGCACTCGAAGCTCGGCTTCATCTTGCAGAGTGAAGGAAATTATGGGAAAGGATTTGTTTAATGGAATGAGCTCAATCCTGGAATGATGCCATCCATCTTCATCAATTGTTTTTTCACTTCGATATTTTTTCACGGTGTAATGACCGCCCCATTCCACATCTTTGTAATCCCGTTTTTCAATCAACAAAATCCTGCCGTTTCGCGAGGCGGCCACCTGCCTATTGAAAAGACAGTAAGCACCATCAGGAATTCTTGGTTCCATTGATTTTCCCACCACCTTGATTACGAACATCTCGTTGTTGATGGTTTTGGCATAACCGTATTCTGCCACGTCGATCCAATTCTGAGAATCATTTGCATCGAACTCGAAAATTCCAGCTGCCGCATGAATCGGCAAAAAGGGGACACAAGTTGCTGTTGCAGGAGCGTCCAGTAATTTTATGAGGTTAGGAATCTCTTTTTCCGCACTGGTTTGCGGCAGGAATTGCGCGGTTGATGGGAAATTGTTACGCAAATATTGACCCTCCCCAATTCCTCCCAAATTAGCATAATGCTGCAAAAGATCCTTTGTCATTTGCTCCTGCATGGCAGCAATCAAACGGGGATCACGTTCGAGGCTGGCCCATAAAGAGGAGGACCACGCAATGTAGGCTAGATCTTTGCAATGATGCATAAATCGTTTGCGCTCAAATTTTTCGAAAGGATTAAGGAGGATGCTTCTTTTGATCTCCGCAAGATTCAGTAAATAATCGGCATCGTTGTATGGCGAAAGAGGGCGATCAACTGGCAATTTTTGAGCCAGCCTATCCGCGTAAAATCCCTGATAAGCTTTGGCTACCTCATCAAAGTTGGCTTCTCCCCGCTGGTTTTGCAGGGATGTCAGTGCCAGCAGGAAAATCATTTTGTAGGAAAAGGTGTAATCACCCTCTTTAACAAATGCCAAAAGATCATCCAGTTGAGTCGATTCATCATGCTTTTTCAGGTTTTTCTTGAGCCTGATTTTTTCGACACTTTCAGGAGCGAAGAAGAGCAGCTTCAATTTCCCGAAAGGAACTGTTACGTCCACATTAATTTCCCCTTTCTTCACCCAATTCATTACAGTTCCCGAAGAAACAAAAAGTTCGCGAGCGAGCTGTTCTTGATTCAGGTAACCCTCATATTTCTGTTCAAATGTAAATATGTCGATTTCCTTGATGACTCTCTCTGACTCAACCAGCCAATCCAGAATCAATTTGTGATCCGGACCTGTAGGAATGGAGGAGTTTTTCAGTACGGGCGCCCAGGGGCTGTATTGTTGAATTTTGAAAAGTGCATGCAACGTCCAGGGAGCATTCCAGGGACCAGCACGATCTACCACATCCAGAACATAGAGAGCGTCCTTTCCTGGATACTTGCGAGTCCCTCGTCCGAGTTGCTGCAGATAAAGCACTTTCGACATGGTTGGCCGTGCCATCACAATTATTTCGGTCTGAGGGCAATCCCATCCTTCCGACAACAAATTGCACGCGCATAAAAATTGAATGCTTCGTGCTCGATAGAGCTTAACCGCTTCTTCAGCGCCAGCTGAATCCTGCCCGCTAACTGCCCTGGCCAGAAATCCTGCTTCCTCTAAGACACGGGACATCCGCTGCGCATGTTCAACGTTTGCACAAAAGATGATCCCTTGTTTTTGTTTGGCACCAACGGCAGCTAAAAAAAACCGTTTCAGAATGCCCGCAACCAATTGGTCTCTACTCGGAGTCAGGAGCCTTTTTTGGAGATCTTTTTGAACATAATCAATTCCGTTAAATCGCACTTCCGAAAGGTCGATGTTCGTCTCTATTCTAAAGGCCCGTATCGGTGGCATCAAACCTTGTTCGATTGCCTCAGCGAGAGAAATATTTGTTTCGTAGGAACCAAAAATTTCCTCCAGCTTTTTCTGGTCCATCCGTTCCGGCGTGGCCGTGGCGCCAACAAGGCATAATGGTTGAAAATGGCGCAAGGCTCTGCCAAGTCCTGGAGCCACGGAATGGTGTGCTTCGTCCACCACGATATAACCAAAAGCATCCGGCGAATAATCTTCAAAATGTCGAATGAAATGGGCGTAAGTTTGAATCATGAAGCCTGCGCCAGGAGCAGGGGGTTGGTAATTGAAGCCGTGGTTGAATGATGCAAGCCGCGTTTGCACGCGCTGAAGCATGTCGCGTTTTAGCGGGGTCGTGGGCGTCAGGAGCAAGCCGTTCAGATCGGGCTTGCGCGTTTTCATCGTTTGAAAGTCTTCAAAAAATATTTCAGTTTTTCCCAAGCCAGTTGGTAAAACGATTAAGAACCTGTTCCGGCCCATCTCTCTTTGCTGTCGGATTGCCTCCAGGACATTCGTTTGATGCTGCAAGAGGGAAAACTTTCCTTCCACTATCTGCCGGGGAGAAATTTGGAAGTGGGTTGCATCGCCAAAAAACCGGCGCATTTCTTCGATAAACCGATTATTATCGGCCATCCCGCGAAGAGACCAGCGAAAGACTGGATGTCCTGCTTTGACCAGCGAGTTTTGCTTTAATAACTGGGAACGATATTTAACAAGGCCAATACAAGCTGGATGATGGAATTGTTCTCCATTTAACTCGATGGCAATTCGTTGGCCGTGCGTTGATAACATGTAGTCAACAAAGCGCGTCGTGCCTTCGAAATCGCAGAATGGTTCTTCGCGTCGCAACGCGTGCAGCGCTGCATCGCCAAATGCCTGCCCAAAAAGACTTTCGAATTGTCCTTCGGGCATGGAACAATCCAAATGCTCTTCTATTCGTTCTGTAAAACCGCCGTTCGGCAACTCAGTTTCCTCTTCATCAAGAATGAATTTAATTTCTTCGGGAAGAGTCGTTGCATCAGCCATGGTTTGTACCACAAATCGCAACACCCCCTTGTGCTCATGCATCAATTCATTTTGGAAACGAGTATAGTCAACATATTGCAAGGCTGCGTGCGAACAAATCCCGACGTCGATGAGAATGGGCAATTTGCCTTTTGAAGAAATGAAAAATAGACCAGATTCCATTTCCTTTTTCAGGTAGTACCCCAGTCCAAACAAACTCGAAATGATTTGTTCGGAAATGGCCTGAAAAGGTCCCTGGTCGCTCTGGGACTGAATTGGAATGGCGGTCATGCTTGTGGTTGTATTTCATACAAAGCTGGTTACGAAGACAATGCTTGAATCGCCCAAGGATGGGAAGATATCCAATGAATCCGAGGACAGTCCACTGTAGGTGAGGGCCTGAAATGTGGTTCTCGATTTTGCTGAAGGCTGAAACGTGTTCGCTACCACTAGCGCTGCTCGGTTTTGATTCGTATTAGATAGAACATGAAGTGGCATGCGTGTTTTTCAGTCTTTCAGAGGAGCACAATCTTAGCTTTTCTTGGTTGTTTATTGGGTTCCAATGCTTATACCGCAAAAACCTTTGCACAAACTTTGGCACCCAAGGTGTTTTCCGTGGAGATCAGCGCCAATGTTCAATCGTCACCTCCAGCCATTACGCTGGTTTGGCCTGGGGATGGCTCTGCTTCCGGGTACAGAGTGTCACGAAAAACGCCTAATACCGACTCCTGGAGTTACAAAGCGGATCTGGGTGGTGGCGCTACCAGTTACACCGATTTGGATGTGGCCGTGGGCAATGCTTATGAATATCAAGTGATCAAAACCGCACCCAACTTGAAAGGGTACGGGTATATATATGCGGGAATCCAAGCGCCTTTGATCGAGTATCGGGGCAAAATCATTTTGTTGGTCGAGAATAGTCTGGCCGGAGCGGTCGGTGGAGAGTTAGCCAGGTTGCAGCAAGATCTGGCAGGGGATGGGTGGGTGGTCATTCGCCATGATGTTTCAGCGTCCGATGCTCCAGGGAATATCAAGAATCTGATCAAATCAGATTATTATTCGGACCCAGGAAACGTTAAAGGGCTTTTTATTTTCGGGCATATTCCAGTGGTTTACTCGGGCAACATCATTCCGGATGGGCATGAGAATCATAAAGGCGCGTGGCCAGCTGATACATTTTACGGGGATATGGATGGGCAATGGACAGATAACTCGGTTAACACCACCACAGCAGAACGACAATCCAATTGGAACACTCCAGGTGACGGCAAGTACGATCAATCGGAAATTCCTTCGGATATCGATCTGGAGGTTGGACGGGTTGACTTAAGCAACATGACTTGTTTTTCGAACAAGGCCAATTCCCGGTCGGAAGTTGATCTGATGCGGCAGTATTTAAACAAGGATCATAATTTTCGTTTTGGGCAATTGAACGTGGAGAGGCGCGCGATCATTTGCGACAACTTCACGGATAAAGGAGATGATCCGATAGGGGGCAGTGCGTGGCGGAATTTTCCGGGATTCTTTGGCAATGATCAAATTCAGGAGGTGCCCTGGAACGGCCTGTTGCCAGCTGCGACTTCGCAAACGTATTTATGGGCTTATGGCAGTGGTGGGGGGAGTTATTATTACTCAACTGGCGTGGCAACTTCGGATGATTTTGCCACGAGCGATTTCAAAGCGGTGTTTACCATGTTCATGGGCAGTTACTTTGGGGATTGGAATAATGAGAGTAATTTCCTGAGAGCTCCTTTGGGTTCCACCTCCTATACGTTAACATCAAGTTACTCTGGATTTCCTCACACAATTTATATTCACATGGCACTTGGGTTGAACATTGGTTACTCGATGAGATTAAGTCAAAACAATGGGGAAAATGGGCGTGCGTATCCTCCTTACAATGCGGGCGCACGGCAAGTGCATATCGCCTTGATGGGAGATCCTACTTTGCGAATGCACCCAGTGGCGCCGCCTTCAAATTTGTCCGCTGATGGCAGTAACGGCGCGAAGCTCAACTGGTCGCGATCACCAGATGGCAGCGTCCTGGGATATTATGTTTATCGATCAGGATCTCCGAATGGCCCTTTTGCCCGAGTTAGCGGCTTGATGGTTACTGGAACCAGTTTCACCGATAATCCGAGCGCTGGAAATTATACTTACATGGTCCGGGCCATCAAGCTGGAGCAATCAGCCAGCGGCACGTATTATAATCCAAGCCAGGGAATTTTTGCCACCTTGAATGTGCAAGGAAGTGGCGATCCAGGCGGCGGCGGGGGAGGAGGAGATACCTTATCCATTCCAGCAAATCTACATGTGACTTATGTTTCTGATAGCCAGATCAACATTGGTTGGAATCCCGTTGCCAATGCGACCGGATATAAGATTGAACGAAAGACTGGCAGCGGCGGGACTTATGCCGAAGTCGGAAATGTGAATGGCAACACTGTCAGTTTTGAAAGTAACGGGCTCGCCCAAGGAACGGATTATTATTTTCGTGTCCGCGCGTACAACGGTTCTGGTTTCTCCGGTTATTCAAGTGAAACATTCACGACCACGATTGTGCCAGGACCCGTCTTGCCAAATGTGCCGAATAATTTGCAAGCAACAGCACCCACTCGCAAACAGGTTGCTCTGAGTTGGAATGATACTTCAGGAAATGAATCAGGATTCAAATTAGAACGAAGAACCGGGGCAAACGGAACTTTTACGGAGGTTGCATCCTTGGGCGCGAATGTCACTTCTTATACGGACAGTGGATTGAATGATGATACCGAATATGGGTATCGGATCAGGGCTTTTAACGGATCTGGTGTGTCTGACTATTCCAATATCGCCTCAGCACATACACCCGCAGGGTTACCAGTGCAATCGACAGTGGCGCTAGTCACGACCGATACGGCCACGCAGGGAAATTGGAATGCGAAATATGGGACTGAAGCTTATGTAGTGGCGAGCGGCGCGCGAAATGTCCCAAGCTCATTGCCCATCACATTTTCAGGCGCGACCGATTTCATCTGGATGGATAACACCAGCGATCAACGTGCATTGATTAGCTTTCCCGGTGGCACAGCCAGAGCTGCGAGCGCCTGGTATTCAAATGATTCAATGCAAATCGATGTAAATGTCGGCAGTACCGCCACACATCGTGTGGCGCTCTATTTCCTGGATTGGGACGGGAAAGGTCGGTCGCAAAATGTCGAAATTGTGGATGAACCAAGTGGAACGGTGATTTATAACCAGATCTTGAGCGACTTTGGCCAGGGCAAATATATGGTCTGGGATGTCAAAGGACATGTCATCTTTCGTTTAACCAAAATTGCGGGACCCAACGCGCTGCTCTCCGGATTGTTTATTGGCCAGGTCATTCCCGCAAATATGAATCCAATGCGCTTAACCCAGCTCGGTTTAAATGCGGGGCAATTTCAATTGCGTGTGACGGGACAACAAGGGCAGAAATTTCGAATCGATGTCACAAGCAATTTCCGCGATTGGTCACCGCTTTATTCGGGGGCGTTAACAGCGGACTCATTCGACTACCGCGACAGCAGCCCGAAACAGACATTTCGTTTTTACAGGGCGGTCACTGTCCCTTAAGGAAAAGACAGCTACTTCTTTTCAACGAGCGGTTTAATAGCTGGTGGCAGATCGAAGGCAGATTCAGGGACTTTATCGAACTCGTAGCTCTCCAGAATAATAATTTGTTCCATGCCTTCGATTTTTTGGGAAACTTTCGTTGGCAGGAGCATCCCCTGAAAATTTTTGTAATCGGCCACTGTGCTGGTGACTTTCATTGCGCCCAAGGGTGATTCCTGGGTTGTGACTGTGCCAGCTTGCAACCCAGTTTCGACATCGAAATATTCCGTCGATTCATGGCCAGTGGTGCGGGTTAATTTCACTTTGTAACATTGTTTTCCATTAAACTCAGTCTGCGCGATGGTTTGCATCGATTTGAAAGATTTTGGATCGTGCAGGACGTTGTAAAAATCAGCTTGATCGATCATGTCCGCGAGTGCTTTGCCTTCCAAAACAGCAGGGCCAGTAGCTGGATTGACTGACCAGCCTACTTTGCCATCATATCCTGAGAGTACTTCGCCCAAGCCAGGAATCTGGACTTTCACGAAAAGTTTATCTGGTTTGGCAGCTTGGACTTGGATCAGCCCGTTAATTCCCTGCGCGGGCATTTCAAAGCGGCCTTTAGCCATTTGAGAGTTGTGCTTCAGGAATGCTTCCTTGCCCCCGACTGCTTTGACATACTTGGCAATGATTTCCTCAGGAGCTGGAAGTGGTTTAGCCTCCTTCTTTGCAGCATCCTTATCCTGGGCTAATGCACTAAATGCCAGGGTCAGGAATGCCACCAGATAAACAACGCGCTTAATCATTCGTCTTTCATAACGTGATTAATCCGCAAAGCAACTGTTAAGTGGCAGTTGCTAATGGTTGGGTGTTTTTAGAGGTGGGTGAAATAAGTTTTATTTTTTCTGCCATTTCGGACTTCCAGTACAAATTGAAATGATCCATGGGTCGATTAGATATTCAGCCGACTAGGGGAAAGATCTGCCCACTAAAGTCACTGAACATCACGAAAAAGAACGAAGAAAGGTAAGTCTTTGGCCCGCGAATCTGCGCGAATTGCCGCGAATCTGGAAATGTAGGCCGGGTTCCCGCACCCGGCGGTGTCTTTCTTGTTTGTCCGGATGGACAAATGAAAATAGCCCGCCAATTTATTGGTGGGTTCAATTCCCTCCAAGTTTGTAAGTCCCAGCAGGAAACGACTGATTTCGCTAGGGGAGAGATCTGCCCACTAAAGGCACTGAACATCACGAAAGAAGAAAAAAGAACGGAAAGATTTTTTGCCCGCCTATATTCGCGAACGTTCGCGAATTAGAAAATGCATCCGAGCTCGCTGTACCCGGTGGTATTTATGAATTTTTAATTCCCGTTCGACCATAGACAGTCCACAATGCTTTGAGACGTTGAAATCATTGAAATGTCCGCGGTAAAGACTTACGATAAGCTCAATCGTTTAGCCCAAATCAGAAACAGCGCCGTTGGAATAAATCAATTGCCCTTTCAATTTTCATACGAATATAACGATGCGAACCAGCGGGTCCGCGCGACTCTGGCGGATGGATCATTCTGGCAATATGGCTATGACTGGCTTGGCCAGGTGACCAGCGGGAAACGCTATTTCAACGATGGCACTCCCGTTCCCGGCCAGCAGTTCGAATATGGTTTCGACGACATTGGCAACCGCAGGACCGCTAAATTTGGCGGGGATAACACAGGAGCTTCCACTGCCTTGCGTTCATCGAGTTACGCCATCAACTTGCTCAATCAAATCACCACCCGGGATATTCCAGGATCATTTGATGTCCTGGGCATTGCTGATAGCTCTTCGACTGTCAGCATCAATTCCTCAAGTTCCGGCATTTATCGCAAGGGCCAGTACTACCAAAAGTCGATCAGTGTTTCGAACGGTTCAGTGCCAGTGTGGCAAAGTGTGGCTGTGACTACCAGTGGAGGGGGCAGCGCGCCTACAGGATATGTTTTCGTTCCCAAAAACCAGGAAACACCCACGTACGACTTGGATGGAAATCTAACGCAGGATGGACGATGGGATTACACCTGGGATAGTGAAAATCGATTGATCAAAATGCAGAGCCGATCGAGTCCTCCCAGCGGTTCGAACCGCAAGCTAGAGTTTGAATATGATTACATGGGTCGGCGCATTCGAAAAAAGGTGACTGATTTGGATACCAGCACATTATTACGAGACATTCGTTTTCTGTATGATGGATGGAATATGATCGCTGAAATGAAAGGAACAGGCACAAGTGATAAAGTGCGCGCTTACCTTTGGGGACTTGATTTGAGTAGCAGCGAGTCGGGCGCAGGTGGGGTAGGTGGCATGATTGGGGAATGGCTTGAGAGTGAAAGCACCTTCCATTTTGCTGGCTATGATGGCAACGGCAATGTTGCAGGATTGGTTGGTGGCGCGACGGGGACAATCAATGCCGCTTACGAATACGGTCCGTTCGGCGAGCCTTTACGCGTCACTTCCAGCCTGGCTAAAACGAATCTGACCATCCGCTTTTCCAGCAAATACACCGATGATGAAAGTGACCTGATTTATTACGGCCACAGATATTACACGCCCAGCATGGGGAGGTGGATAAATAGGGATCCAATTGAGGAACAAGGGGGCCTAACGCTTTATGGTTTTGTCAAAAACAATGCGCCCAATTCATTCGATAGGTTTGGGCTATGTTGTGAATGCGCTGATTCTATTGAGATCAAAAACGTGCAGAATTGGGATCCGATGACTGGCCCGTACCTAGGATTCTGGGGAAAGAAATTCGATGTGGTCGTAAAGCTGTCGTATCACTGCGGAGGCGACCATTCTAGTGCGACCTTGAGCTGGGAGGAAAAATCAACGGTGCTTCCCTCTGGCCTTCCTCCGGGATCGTTAATACCCGGCGATTGGAACGACCTGTATGCAATAATTCATTCCACGCCTGGTCTAAGCTCACCGGTTTGGGCCAATTGGGATTCGCGCGGTGGCCCTTGGTGTTTTGGCAAAAACACGATTACTCTCACTGACACTCCGGGCATGGCACCCGGAAACTTTCAGTTGCAAAGGATTGATTTTAGAATTACTGCGAGAAATCCTAGCGATTGCAAATGCAAGCGACCCTTTGTTCAAGTCACCGCAGTAGCTGAGTTCGACCAATACAACAATAAACGAACATTTACTACGGGAAGCGGGATATGAGCAACAAATGGCTGATCTTAAACGTATTGTTTATTACAATGTTGTCGTCATGTAAAAGTGCTTCAGGGGGGTTAAAAGGTCAAACCACCACGCCCTTCATGCGAGGTTCCTTTCAAAAAGAAGCGTCTCGCGTTTTGTGCAGAGGCAATTTCGATGATCTTGTTGCGGTAGGTCATGTCTTAGAAAGAAAACACATTCGTTCATGGATTTCAGGGTCAGTTTTGTTCGAGATTTCTGTTCTTGAGTCTGACTTCGATGATGCTCGCGAGGCCATGAGACAAAGCAAAGTTCTCACAACGCATCGCTTTTTATTGCCAGAGGAGTCGCGACATTAGTTCCAGTTTTTTTGTAGAAGCGGCGTTGCCCATCTCATTCGTTTTCTACAGGGGGGTAGTGAAATGGCCACGGTGGTGAGGGTACCCGTGCGCTTGTAAAGGTGCAATAATCCCGCAATTGGATTGCGGACCAGCTAGATATGTTACAGGATTAGATAATCCAACAAAAGACCACAATTTTTTCTTGGCAATAAGTTCTGCTAGCGAGACCATCGACTACTGAGCATGAAAGGGACAGGCACAAGTGATAAAGTGCGGGCTTGCCTTTGGGGACTTGATTTGAGTAACAGCGAGTCTGGAGCAGGTGGGGTGTGTGGAATGATTGGGGAATGGCTTGAGAGTGAAAGCACCTTCCATTTTGCTGGCTATGATGGCAACGGGAATGTTGCAGGATTGGTGGGTGGCGCGACAGGGACTATCAATGCCGCTTACGAATACGGTCCCTTCGGCGAGGCATTACGAGTCACTTCCAGCCTGGCTAAAACCAATCTGACAATCCGCTTTTCCAGCAAATATACTGATGATGAATCTGACTTGGTTTATTACGGCCATAGATATTACACGCCAAACATGGGGAGGTGGCTGAGTAAAGATCCACTGGGTGAATTGGCAGGTATAAACGAATATTCCATGTGCATCAACGACCCATTGAATAGGTTCGATATTCATGGCCTGCTCCCAACAGGCTTGGGTGGGATCATTACATCCTGTTTAAAGGAGCTAATTAAGCAAGGTTTCCTAGAAGGAGTCGGTGGCTGGTTAGACAAGTCTTTTGCTTGCGGTCAGATGGCGACCTTATCTCGCAGCATGCCGGACGTAGACTTGTGCAAAGGGCATGCCGAGAACTACGACTTCGCAGCACGCAAAGACACGTCTTTAGTTCAGTCCCTACTTACTTGTGTTTTCGGAGGTCTTTCTGGCAAAGGTGTATCTGACATTACTGACCCCCTGGAGAAGGAGATTGCAAAGCGAATTTTGGAAACGGGAGGGAAAATTACCGAGGACAATTTTTCCTCAAAGGCTAAGATGCGCATTTATGGGAAATGCGTTAACGGGGAAGCTCAGCTCTTAGTCAATTACGTCACAGAAATTTCAGCGTTCGGAAAAACGATCACAAGGACGGTAGAGGCGGGCGAGGCTTTCGGCTGTCCAAAAGGAGGTCCGTTTCACGTGCAGTGCTGTTGTCCCGGTGACAAAGAGGGCAAAAAGGAACGCATACAATGAAGGCATTGCTTCCGCTGATTTCCATTTTCGGAAGTGCGCTACTTTTTGGATGTGCCTCGCCACCGGGTTGCAGTACTGCCCAAACAAATATTTGCAAATTTCGCGAAACTCACGCCGCCGAATCCTCCAAATATCGGATGCTTAGGGAAGCAAACATAGAGCGTTATATCGATTTGTACCGAATCGAATCCGCAAATCTTCAAACTTTTCTTAGGTCGCTAAAGGAGAAAACCGAACAGCCAGAGATACTCCGTCAGGTTAGATTTGCAGCAACGAATGAAACGACAAGGATTGAACGTCTTCGCACCGATATGCTGGAACTGCTGCGAAGGCGAGCCCCTTCGAAACCGCTGATTGAATTTGAGTATGTGAATGGAGATAATTGGGAATGGGGCTTTATGGTGTTGGAAAACGGAAATATTGTCCACAGGGAAATATGGGGGTACGAGCCTCTTCATCTCCGACCTTGACCTGGACGCGCCAGCCAAAACACCCGTGCTACACTACCACCTTGCCTCTAGGCATAGAATAACAACGTTCTGCGGCCAGCTACGTGGCTGATCCCCGGCAAGCGTTTAGATCTTCCCTCCTCACGCTGCAAGCCGTGACGGGGCTTTTTCATTCCAACGAATCATGAATCCAAGAATCAACGGTCATACAGTTTCCTTTAATGAAGCGAAAAAGTGGAAATTTGTGTTTGCCCATTTTTCCTTGGCAATACGTCCGGGCGGCGAGACCATCGACTAACTGAAATGAAAGGGACAGGCACCAGTGACAAAGTTCGCCCTTACCTTTGGGGCCTTGATTTGAGTAATAGCCAGTATGGCGCAAGTGGAGTGGGTGGAATGATTGGGCAAATAAACCGCAAAAGCCCATATATTTTCGCCATTTTTCTTTCGCTGTCGTTTGGATGCGTCAGCAAGGACCCGGCCGGAAATCTCGGAAATGCAAATGTGCCTGTTCTGACGCTTAGTCGTCTAAACCCCCCGTTGCTCCCGCCCGAAGAAGCAAAACCTGTCAAGTTGAGTTTGAAATCATTTCCTGCTGAGTTATCACAGGAAGATGTGTTGTGTATCTCGAAGTTGGTCGGGCGTATTCCTGGATTGCTAGGCTACGAAATATACGGCATCACGCCTTCAAGGAATAAGGACTGGGATTACGACGTGTGGGTTCGATCAATCGTGATTCGAGTCTCGCGTAGTCCCCAATGGCACGTCCGAAAAGTGGAAGGCGTCGTGTATTAAACTATTAAACTACGGGGCTGTTGTGCTCGCGTGTGGTATGGATTTGCCCACTAAACGCACTGAACATCACGAAAGAAGAAGCAGCAAAGTCTTTGCCCGCTAATCTGCGCGAATTGCCGCGAATCTGGAAATGTAGGCCGGGTCCCCGCACCCGGCGGTGTTTCTTAATCTTCCAATTACCGCATGTGCCGTAAGCGACTGACGATGAGGCTGCTGACTGGATTGAGGTCTTGCAGTGTGTCCTACTCTTTTGTCCGAATCATCGATCGGACTAAATTCAAAACCGTACTTAAAAGGGACAAGCTTGTCCTCACCTACTTTTAATTACACCCCTAGTTGTTTACTAAAAATGTCCTCAGGCCAGCGCAAATTGAGGGCGGGAACGAACAGGGAGATTTTGCTGGAGGACAAACCTCAATTCGTTGCGTAGTCGTTCCAAAGGCAGGCCCACCACATTGCTGTAAGATCCGGAAATATCAGCCACTATTTTGTCCCCATTATCCTGAATGGCATAGGCGCCAGCTTTATCGAGCGTATTGACTTTCTCGGTATAACTTTGGACCTCTTCACGCGTGAGCGGTTTGAAGGTCACATGTGTTCTTTCTGCGAAAAGTTTCTGACGGCGCCCACGCAAGTGAAGCAGGCAAACGCCTGTGTAAACCTGGTGGGTCTTGCCCTGAAGTTTCTGGAGCATTTGCCTGGCATGGCGGGTATCCACTGGTTTGCCAAACAGTTCGGTGCCAAGGTAAACTAGGGTATCTGCACCAATGACAAGGGAATCCGGATATGCCAGTGCCACTGCGCGAGCTTTGCGGTAGGCATTTATCTGACACAACTCACTGGCTGTCAGTTGTTCGTTATGAATTTCGGTGGCGTCGCTTTGAACAACCTGAAACGGGACGTCCAATTCGCGGAGTAATGCACATCGACGGGGAGAAGCGGAAGCAAGAATAACAGGAATGGCCATAATCAATTTAAGTTAGCGGCTTGCACGGATTAAGCAGGGGCAAGCCGCGGTTCATCGAGGACTCCGTTCAAGGCGTCCATTTTTTTCTGAAACGCAAAATCTGTCAGCACCGGTGTGCTGCCTTCTAAAGCAATGTCCCTCGCCAGTTCGATCCAACTTTTGCAACCTGCGTACTCAGGAAGATTCGGAAGCGAAATGGGGGTGGATAGAGTGTAAACACGCAAAAGAAGCGCGTGAATGGTGGCGGTGCCGTTCCATTCAAAACGCTCTCGGATGACTGCATCTTCCCATACATGAAACGGCCGCAAACGTTGCGCCACTTCCAGGGAGGATATGGGAGTAGATCGAACAAGCTCCGCCCAATAGGTCAACGTGACTGAATCGGGATTGGAAAGTTTTGCTTTGTTTCGATCGAATCTTTCCCTGGCAGATTCAATCACTTTGTCACGTTGCTGATGAAATTGAGTGGGAAAGAGAAAAAAACGGGAGTGTGAAACTGCAAAACCACCGCGCCCTTCATGAATGCCGCCCTTGCGCAAAATCAGGATTTGTTCACCCGAACCCAAAGCATCAACTACTGAAGACCACTCTTTGAAAGCAGCACGCATCCTGAAGAACAATACGCGTGGACCCGGAATTTTGCAATGAGGGAGCCCGGAGGATGATGCGGGGCTGCCCCTATAGACAAAAAAAGACCCGCCGGAATGGTACTGGCATTCCGGGCGGGTTCCCTCGTAAACAAATTGTATCTATTGTCAGAGGCCCATTGATGGCGGTTCGATCAAAGCACCTGCTCGAATAGGGCTGCCAAAATGGGGAAATCCTTTTTCATCCCAGGTGAAGCGTTGGGCGTGGACGTTGCGATCGTTCCATCCCTTTTTCACCTTCGATTTAACATGATAAACAATCCAATCCTCGCTCTCATCCTGGCTTTGGACAAACGAACAATGCCCAACGCCATAGACGAAATCGGTTTTATGAAAGACAGGTCCAACTTTTTCCCAGTTGGAACGATTCAAAATATCGCCCCCTCTGAAAACGAGCATGCCAAGACAATAATCCACGCTCCAACTGCCGCTTGCGCTATAGATGATGAACAGTTTCCCATTTTTCTTTAAAACCTGGGGTCCTTCGCAAATGGCCATGTCAACCTGCTCCCAGGAACGATCAGGGGTGGTTAAGAGCATGCGATGGCTGGATAAAGTCCAGGGATTGCGCATCGGTGCGATGTAAAGATTTTGTTGGCCGTTGACTTTGCCAGGCCACCCAGACCAGATGAAATAGAGCTGGCCATTTTCCATGGTCAACACAGTGCCATCAATTGCCCAGCCGTCAGTTTGCAATTCACCGCGGCAGATGTATTCGCCCATTGGATCATCGGAAGTGCCTTCGAGCACGAACATGCGATGATTTTCATTCAAGCCGCCATCAGCTGCGTAATAGATGTACCATTTGCCATTGAGGCGGTGGAGTTCAGGAGCCCATACTGCGTTGCAATTTGGACCTGTCTTGGGAGCTGACCAAACTTTGCGGCCTTCAGCCATGCCCAAGGTGGTAAAGCAGGAAGCCGAGCGGATATAGATGCTGTCCTGGTTGCGGCTCTCGCAATAAAAGTAAGTGCCATTATGCTCAATAACCCACGGATCAGCTGAGGGAGAGGGGATTATTGGATTGGCGAATGTCGGACGGCCATTGCGGAAGGGCAAGCGTGCTGTGGAACGGCTTAATAAGGTGGTATCAACACGGGGGGAGAGGTCCGGTTGAAAGCCGTTGCTGCTCTCTGAGGGTAGAGCAGCTGGTTCAGATGTCTTTTTGCGCAAACTTTTGTTCACGCGAAGCGGGGTAGCTTAACGCATGCCAGAGTTGCGCTTCTTGTTAACAGGCTTTCGACTGGAAGGCCGATTTACAAAGTCCAGGATCATTTCTGCTGGTTTATCCGGCACCACTACCGAGTACAACAAGTAGTTCGGCACAAACTCGCCGGGTGGAATTTTTTTTCCATTTAGTAGTACGTTATAAGGCACTGGCGTCTCTCGCACAATGATCCTCCAGGATTTGATGGAGCTTTGAAAAGAGCCCTGTTTTGGGCCGAATTTGAGCTGAAATCCTTTCGGAGTCATGTTTAAAGTGATCCCGCGTTCGCAACTTTCACCTTCCAGAAAAGAGAGAGTTTCTCCGTCGTCATCATACCAGTGGAAGTGGCCAAAGGCCCCCGGCCAGATCTGAAGATTGACGATTTCACGCGGCGCCTCACTGGTATGCTGCTGCAATGGGGACATCGGAATAATCGCTCCAGCCCGAATAAAAAGCGGAATGCTATCCAAGGCCGCTTGAGCAAGGACATGTTGTCGTCCCGAATATAATTGGCCTGTCTCAAAATTAGACCACTGACCAGCTGGAAGATAAACACTTCGGGCCAACGCGCCCTGACGAAGGATAGGGGCCACCAAAAGATCAGGTCCAAGCAGGAATTGGTCATCGATGGAAACGGCCACAGGGTCATTTTGATAATGCCAGGCCAACGGACGGATAATCGGAGCTCCTGACCGCGTTGTTTCAACAAATAGCGAGTAAATGTACGGAAGCAACATGTAACGGAGCTCTATGTACTTGCGACATATTTCCTCGATCTCTGGACCAAAGGCCCAAGGCTCCTGGTTCCGGGTTGCAATGTTGGTATGGTTACGGAAGAACGGAGTAAATGCCGCCATTTGCATCCACCTGGCCAGCAATTCACCCGTGGTAGGATCGATGAAACCACCAGCGTCCGACCCGCAAAAAGCAACCCCGCTCATACTGAGGCTGAGCAGCATTTGCAACGATTCGGCTAAATGCTCCCATGCTGAAGAGTTGTCCCCTGTCCATAACATCGCATACCGTTGGATCCCAGCATAACCAGCGCGTGAAATGACGAAGGGCCGTCGGCCTTTGCCATGGGTAAGGAAGCCATCCCGGGAAGCCCTGGCCATTTCCATGCCGTAAACGTTATGAACATCTCTATGCTGAAATGGGCCGAAATCAGTTTGGTGCAAACAATCCAAGGGGAGGGTTTTAGTCGGCAAAGCAAAATTCGCCGGTTCATTCATGTCGTTCCAGACGCCTGAGACGCCCAGATCGAGCAGGGCTTTTTGCTCCTCCGCCCACCATGCTCGCACCGAGGCACGGGTGAAGTCTGGGAATTTGGCTGCTCCTGGCCATACTTTGCCGACATAATCTTTGCCGCTTTTGGGTGCTTTGATAAAGGCTTTGATCCTCTCACCGCGCTGATGGACTTTGAATTTTTTGTCGTTCTTTACCCCTGGATCAACAATGTTGACCACTCGAAAGCCTTCTTCGCGAAGACTTGCAATCATTTGCGCTGGCTTGGGGAAAGTTTTGCCGAAGGTAAACACTCGATAACCATCCATGTGGTCAATATCAAGATGAATGACGTCGCAAGGAATCATGCGCTCTCGAAATTCGCGAGCGATTTCCTCTACTCGTTCCCGAGTCATGTAGGAATAGCGACTTTGGTGGTAGCCCAGAGCCCAGCGCGGTGGCATGGGCGTACGCCCAGTTAACTGGGTAAAACGATCCATGATTTCGCGCAGACTTGGACCGAGGAAAAGATAAAGGTCTAATTCCTCCGCATCGACCTCGACATTGCACCCATCCAAATCGGTTTGTCCCATATCCCAGGTTTGTTTGGCAGGGTTATCGACGAAAATTGCAGAGGCTCGCCCTTCATTCAGAAAAATTAGAAATGGAATGGAAACATAGAGCTGCTTCATTCCAGGGTAGATCGCTTTGGCATGACCCAGGACATCAACATTCCAAAGGTTTCTAACCAATCCACGCTTGTTCCAAGTGCCGGTCGTTTCACCCAACCCGAAAAGCTTTTCATTTAGAGCTAGTTCCAATTGCAAATTGGCTTTCTGTCTGGCCAGCCCCATCCCCTTTTCTTTGCAATGAATAATCTTAAGCTCTTTTGGATCGTTCAACTTCCACAATCCATTGCTCAAGGGAAAATTGAGCATGCCTGCTTCTGTAGCGAGCGTGACTTTCTCCTCTGAGCAGTCGATTTGAACAGGTATGAGCGGCCATTCGGTTTTGACCACCGCCCAGGAATTCTTTTCCAACGCTTTGGGTTGCAAATGGATGCGAAAGAGATCTTCTGAAAGGACGCTCAAGGTAACCTGACAATTCTTGCCGGCTAGAAGAACTGATTGGTTGGTTATTTCTTGAACGCTAAATGGACCCAAAGACCGGAATGTTGGCTGTTTCTTCACGCGATGTTTTCCCTGGATGCTTTCTTAAAACCGCACATGCGCTGCAAATAAACCATTTCCCCGAGAAGCAAGCAAGTGATGCACGCAGGTAAATGGGTGGGATCGGATTTGGCTTTCCGAAAAAACTTTTGGAAAAAAACAGGAATAAGCATTAAAAATGCTACCTTGAACCTAATGACCTCGTTTCGGGCAACCAAACTCGTTTCTGGCTGTAAGCTGGCGTTTTTTTGCTGCCTATATGCGTCATTTCTCCACTTTTTGCCCGCTGGCCTGGCGCAAAACAGCCAAAAAACGATTCATCTCCGTAACGAAAGAATTACCACTGAACCAGCAGCACCGAAGAAAGGTATTCAAGCACAGTCTATTTCAGCTCCATTAAATGGGCTGTTTATCGTTCAATTTGATGGAAGCTTTCAACAAGGATGGGCTCAGGAATTGGCGACCTTAAATGTGAAATTGATCCGATTTGTGCCTGAGGATGCTTTTATTGCCCGATTCACCAGCGTTTCCTTGCAAAAGGTCAAGGCTTTGCCATTCGTACGCTGGGTTGGTCCGTACAAAGCGGCTTATAAACTTGATGGAGCACTTTCCCGCATCTTGCCGATGAATCAGGAAGTTTCAGTGAGGATTTTGTTGTCCCCGGAAGCGACCAGGGAGGAAGCACTTTTGGCTAAACGAAATTTCCGGGGTGGCATTCACGAACGGAGTTTTTCTTTCGGAACCATTTTGCAGGGAAGTGTTCCGCCAAACACGCTTGGGACACTCGCGGAATCGAGTGGAGTTCTTTGGATAGAACCTGCCACCAAGATGAAATTGCAGGATGAAATCGCGACCAAAACGGTGGTGGGAAATGACGGGCAAGCTGGGACTTTTGCCGCGCTGCATCAGCAAGGAATTGATGGCCGAGGAGTGACAGTAGCCGTGGCTGACAGCGGCTTGGACAATGGGACTGTGAATGTAGATCATCCTGATCTCGCAGGGAGAGTTGATGCCACCTTGTTTTATGGAGAATTGCTCGACGCAAGCGATGAGCATGGGCATGGGACCCATGTCGCTGGGATAGTAGCTGGCAATGGCGCGACCGGGGAAACGGATGAGGATGGTTTTCTTTATGGCTTGGGAGTGGCACCCGGAGCGCACATCGTGGGACAAAGGATTTTTGACGGAGATGGAAATTATACTTTGAATGATGATTTCAATCTCCTTACGCGGGATGCGTTAAAGGCTGGCGCAGTCATAGGTTCCAATAGCTGGGGGGATGATACGCAAGGACAATATAATTTGAATGCCGCACAATTCGACGCCTTGGTGCGTGACGCGGATAATGTCACTCCGGGAGATCAACCGTACATTTTGGAATTTTCAGCGGGCAATGCGGGGCCAGGATCTTTAACCATTGGGAGCCCCGCTGTGGCCAAGAATGTGATCGCAACTGGAGCCTCCCAAAATGATCGATTTGGTTTGTTCATCTATGAAGATGGCCATGATGCCATGGCCGATTTTTCGAGCCGGGGCCCTTGCATTGACGGGCGGATAAAGCCAGACGTGGTTGCTCCGGGGACATGGATTTCCTCCTTACAATCAAGCGCAGCAACTGATGAAAATGCCTGGTTGCCCATTTCAAATTATTATCAATATGAGGGGGGAACCAGCCAGGCTGGGCCTCATGCTTCCGGTGCAGCGGCGTTGTTTGTTCAGTATTACCGGCAAACTCATGGTGGTCAGACGCCATCTCCCGCCATGGTCAAGGCTGCTTTGATCAACAGTGCCGTGGACATGGATGACACCGTGGAAACTGGGCCGGTGCCAAATAACGATGAGGGTTGGGGTAGAATCGATTTGACCCAGATCATCAATTCAAACGTCAAACACGTTTTCGTGGATCAAACAGTTTTGCTCGCGACTGGGAAAACCAATGAACAACGGATCATCGTTGGGAGCGATCGAGTGCCATTAAAAGTGACGCTCGCTTACACGGATGTGCCAGGGGTGCCTTTTGTCATTCCTGAATTGGTAAATGATTTGGATTTGCAAGTCATCGATCCGGATGGTCATGTTTACAAGGGCAATGAGTTCCTGGAGGGCGAGTCGATCCGAGACGCCGCGGCAGCCGATCGAGTGAATAATGTCGAAGGAGTGCTCATTTCCAATCCCACTCCAGGCGAATATATCGTGCGTGTGATCGCTCATGCGGTATCACAGGATTCAAGAAAAGATACGCCTGTTGTTGATCAGGATTTTGCTTTGGTAATTTCAGCCGAAATACCAAATCCGGGCCAGGGAGTGCTCTTGATGGATCGGGCCAAATACACTGTGCCTGGAGTGATCTCTTTGACGCTGATTGATTTTGATCTGGCGGGCCAACAAACGGCGAATGTTGTGATTCGCAGCAGCACTGAAACTGCTGGTGAAGTGGTAACATTAAAAGCCAGCCCAACAGTTGCAGGCATTTTTCGGGGCACAATAACCACAGCCGCAGGGGTAGCGGTGGCTGATGGCAAGTTGCAGATAAAACATCAGGATGAAATCACGGCGGTGTATGCGGACGCATTGCCCAAAGGAGACCGGACTGCGGTCGCGAGCGCGGATTTGCAAGGGCCGGTCATCAGCAACGTTTCGGTCAATAATCGATTTGGTCAGGCCGTGATCCTCTGGAACACGGATGAGCCTGCTACTTCGTTTGTTCGATATGGCACTGGAGGGAACTTCAATCTGAGTTCGACGAATTCTGACCTGGTCGAGCAACACGAACTAGGATTGACCAATCTTGTTGCCGACAGTGATTATCGATTTTATGTGGTTTCTGCTGATGAAGCAGGCAACCTGACCACGAATAATAACAATGGAGCATATTTTGAGTTTAAAGCGCCTTCGCCAGCTTCGGTGTTGTTGGTCGGCGCTGATGATCCGCTCCTTGAAATCCCGCTCTCTTTCTACAGCGATGCCCTGGCAGAAACGGGCGTGACATTTGATGTTTGGAATATCGATGAAAATGGATCGCCAACTCTGGCTGATATCAAACCATACCGGACTGTTTTCTGGCGCATCCTGGAATTCGATTTCGTTGGGTTAACTGCTGATGAGCAAACGACCATTCGGAATTATTTGAAGGGTGGAGGGGCGTTGATGATTGCGTCCATGGAGTTGCTTAGCCGAATGGATAGCAGCCCAAGTTTTCGTTCGGAAGTTTTGCAAGTTCAGGATTTCACAGTTGATGCCACTGTCCCGGGCATCACTGGCATTGAGTTCGATTCAATATCCAATGGCATGGACATGGCCCTGGATTATTCCGCTTTCGTAGCTTTGGAACCGTTAGGGCAGACTGATTTTTCCGACACTTTTACTCCGAGCACAAACGCGATCCCAATTTTTCTTGATTATGACACAGGCAAGCCGTGCGGACTGAAATACCCGCGTGTTGGCAAAACAGGGGATGGCAGATTGGTCTTTCTATCCTTCCCCTTGGAAGCTGTGCCGACCGATGGTGAAAATCCAAATAATCGAGCTACTCTGCTTCGCAATTGTCTTAATTTCCTTGCTCCAGGGGAAAGAGGTTTTGGCTCAATCACAATGGATCAGGGCAGTTACAAAATACCAGCTGTGGTAAATATTGAGGTAGCCGATTCTGATTTAATTGGGCAAAGGCAAATAACAGTTCAAGTTACCAGCACGACCAATCCTTCCGGAATCACACTTCCGTTGTATGAAGTCGGGCAACGGGGGTTGTTTCAGGGATCAGCCGCTGTTGTGCGAACACCAGCTGCTGCTAATCAATTAAAAGTAAGCGCTGGGGATAAAATCCGCGCCATTTATGTAGATGGTCCTGCCCGAGTTGTGGTGGAAGCTTCAGCATTGATTGACACTGTCCCTCCCAAAATCAGTGACGTGGAATCACAAGCCGAATATGCCGAAGCGGTGGTGGTCTGGCAAACGGATGAAGACGCAGATGCCCTGGTCCAATTTGGTGAATCGACATTCTTGGGGCGCACTGCTTATAGCTCCGAATTCTCAATCGATCATGAATTGCGATTGGAAGGTTTGAACGTCGATCAACTTTATTACTACCAGGTTGTCAGCCGTGATGCCGCAGGTAATACGGTCGTTGATGATAATCATGGGCAGTTCTACACTTTTCACACTCTCTTGCCGCTAACATTGCCCTGGGTTGATCACCTCGAAGGCGCAGTAACCAATTGGGTCACTCAAGAAGGTCAGGTCGATGGTGAAACTGGAGTTGCGATTGGTGAAACAATCTGGGAACTGGGCACTCCGCAGAACGGTTTGGAAAACGCAGCCCATTCAGGCACGAACGCATGGTGCAGCAATATCGAAGGCAGGGCCATTGGCGCTTCGGACACTTCCTTGATCAGTCCGGCGATTAATCTGACGGGAGGCAACGTTGTCACACTCAGTTTTTGGCAAAGCTATGATTTTAGTGAGTTATCCGAGAATGACATCTATGAATATGGCGAAGTTTATATCAGCACAAACAGCGGCAGGAATTGGAATTTATTGGCCCAATATGGGGATCTGACTGGTGGCTGGGAAGAAGCCACAATCGATCTGTCAGCATACATCGGAAATGTTGTCCGGCTCGGTTGGTACTATGGAATGTTCACGCTTGAGGAAATGCCCAGACCCGGCTGGATTATTGATGATATTTCCATCACCTATTCCAACGCCACGCGTGGGACGATCACAATTACAAACAATCTTGCCAAGAGCAGCTACGCGATTACTGGCCCGCTCGCGATTTCTGGCCATGGCTGGTCGAAGGTCGTCACAAACGCCGCAGCAGGGGATTACACAATCAAATATGATCCTGTGCCATACTACACAACCCCGGCCGACCAAACGAAAACGTTAACCACTGGAGGAACAATTCAGTTCAGTGGGATGTATTCTTTTCCCGATGTAAATAACAACGGAATTTCGGATTTGTGGGAGCAGGAATTCTTCAATGCAGTTGATCCGAATCCCAATCCTCGAGCAGATCACGATGGGGATGGAGCATCAGATGCTGTCGAATTTGTTTCCGGCACAGATCCTAACAAGCCTGATTCGAACTTCATGGAATTGCTTCCTGAATTTCTTTCCAATGGGAGGGTTAAAATCTCCTGGAAATCCGTGGCAGGAAATGCTTATCGAATCATTGGCAGCACAGATCTGAGGAGCTGGATCGCGTACTCAGAATGGATTTCTGCAACCGACTTGCAAAGCTCGGTCATCATTCCTGGATTGAGTGGGAGCGCTCAATATTTCTTCAAAGTGGAAGTCCGCCCGTAACGTAGCGTTTGGCATTTTATTTCGGTTCCAGAAGAGGTTTCACTTTGTTGAAACGGCCAGTTACATTGGCTTGAATCAATATGAAAGGAATTATTTTGGCTGGCGGCGCAGGTTCTCGTTTGTACCCGCTGACTCTGGTGGCGAGCAAACAACTTCAACCTGTTTACGATAAGCCAATGGTCTATTATCCATTGACCACGCTAGTGGAGAATGGGATTCGCGAAATTTGCCTCATTTCAACTCCGCAGGATTTGCCTCGTTTTCGCCAGCTCTTCGGCGATGGAAAAAAATGGGGAATATCCATTGAATTTCGAGAGCAGGCCAAACCGCAAGGAATCGCCCAAGCGTTTGTGATTGCTTCCGATTTCATCGGGCGTGATTCTGTCACACTCATACTGGGGGATAATATTTTCTATGGAGGTGACACTTTTCAAAAAGCTTTTCACGACTTCAAAACAGGCGCGACCATCTTTGGCTACCAGGTTGGTGATCCCTCCCGGTACGGCGTGGTGGAATTTAATTCAAGTGGCCAGGCCGTTTCGATTGAGGAAAAACCACAAAAACCGCGGAGCGATTTCGCGGTCCCCGGTTTGTATATCTACGATAACAATGTCGTGCAAATTGCACGCAACCTGCAACTTTCGGCCAGGGGGGAGTTGGAAATCACCGACGTCAACCGTGAATATCTTAGGAGGGCAGAGTTACGCGTCTACAGGTTAAGCCGCGGATTTGCCTGGCTTGATGCAGGGACAAGCAGCAGCTTGCATGAAGCTTCTGCTTACGTGCAAACGATTGAAAAAAGGCAGGGGATTAAAATTGGCTGCCCCGAAGAAGCCGCTTTTAGAAATGGTTTTTTGTCGGTGAAAAGTTTGGAAGAATTAATCGCAACCATGCCGAATTGCGAATACCGCGAATACGTTGCCGAAGTCGTCAAAGAAGCCAGACGGAATGGGGTTGCTCCCAGCTAATGAACGCGCTGCAATTGAAAAGTTCCGTGATCGTACTTGCAATGGTACGAGCAGACGAAACGAAAATTTTCAATCTTCCCGTCATACTTGTAAATTCCTCCGGCCAACCGGCCTAGGTTTGACTCGCCGTGAAAGAGCGCTCCTCCGCCGGAGTCCTGCACCATCACTTTGACTTCAGAACAAAAGCTCAGATGTTTCCAGTAGGTCGCGCGGAAACAGAATACATATTGGCAAGGTGCAAACCGCGAGAACACTCCGCGAAGTTTGCCGCGATGTTGATTTTGATTGCTGACCCATTCGCCTTCCCAGCATCCTTGAATGGGGTCGCTTGAACTGGGCTGTGCCATCAACCGTTCCCAGTCGCGCTCGAAATGTGATGAAGTGGTTGTGAAGGCTGCGAGCAGATGTGAAAGTCCTCGAAAGATCGTGTTGGAATTTTGAACTTCCGTACTTCTCATAAATTTCGTCCTAAAAAATTTACGTCACAATTTTCAGTTTTCAACCCTGCTCTTCATCTCAGGGTGCTGACAAGGTGTGGTACTTATTCGGTGCAGGATGCTCGACAATTTGTTTTTTGCCATTGGGCCATTGAACAATCGCGCGGAGCACATTGGTATTGTTGCCAAGTCCGAAATGTGCCGCACTGGCATGTTGAGTTCTGTATGAATCACCAGTAACAATGGCCCGGGCTTGCCTGCCGGAACTAGTTTCGATTGTTATTTGTGTTCCAGGCAAGGGAGAACCATGAGGAGTGGGTTGCAAATGGAAACCGATCCAGGCCCCAACGGATTCCTCCAAATTTGGAAAGAGGTGAAGCAATTGTTTTTGTTGCGGGTAGGCAGATGTGCTGATGACTAGTAAATCAAGTTTGCCGTCTCCATCCAAATCATCGGCTGCCACATTTCTGCAATCCTCTTCCAGGCTCGTTCCCTTCAGCCATGCTGCTTCCTGAAACGAATTTTGTGACTGAAGAAAAAGGCAGTTTTTTTGGAAACCAGCATACGACCCGCCAGCCGAATAATAAACGGAGATGATTTTCATGAAGTACTCATTCCAAAGAGGTGAGTCGATACTCGAACTGGCAGTTGTATCATGGCGCCAAAATTGAGAGTCGTAATTCAGCACCGATTTTTGGCTGAGATGACCATTGGCCACATAAAGGTCCAGTTGCGCATTGTTATCAAAATCTCCAGCAGCCGCTCCCCATGACCAATCTGAGCTGGCCAATTGGGAGGAGAGAGAAGTCATGCTGTAACCATTGGTTCGATTCAGGTAGAGCCGGTTACCGTAAACCATGGGCAGATACTGTTTGGCACCCAGGAACGGGGATTGAATTCCTGAAGGTAAATTATGCCTGGCCATTCTCGAAGCAACCAACGAATTCATTCCTATCATCAGGATGTCATTTTTCCCGTCACCATCAAAATCGCTGAACAAATGCGACATCCCAAACCCTTTTGCGGCATTGTTGAAAACATTTGTCTCCGGATGGAAATGTCCTTTCTTGTCATTCAGAAAAACATCCATTCCTGCGAAGTCACTTGTTATTACCAGGTCGATGGTTCCGTCCTGATTCACATCAAAAAACGAAGTGGCGTACGCACGACGTTTGAGATCGCCCAGGCCACATTGCACCGTCGCATCAGAAAACCTGCCAGCGCCATCATTCTTTAAAAGATAGGAGGGGTATCCATCATTTGCATTTTGAAAAGGAAAGGGCATTTGCCCTTTTTGATAAGGCACCTTGTACTGCACGAGAAACAAATCCAAATCACCGTCGCCATCGATATCACCTGCTGTCATGGCTTGGGCATTGGCAAGTTCCATTTGTTTCCAGGCACTCATTGTTTTTGATTCAATGGTGAAATAGCCACCGGGTTTTCCTTTGAAGAAGGTCACGCCGGTTGTATCTGCATACGCGAGATCAAACAAACCATCGCCATCAAAATCGGCACAGACGGCTGTTGCAGGTGGATGTTCAAGCCCTTCGATCAATATCCTTTTGTTGAATCGTCCTTTGCCCAGATTCTTGAGCAGCAAATTCTCGCGAGGCAGGAGAATTTCTGAGAGGCCATCCTTATCGAGATCCTGAAGCAACAAAATCGGTTCGATAGAAGAGTCAGGTTCGATACTTTGCAAATGTTCAGCAATAATGTGCGCGAAGCGAGGATCGCCTTTCTGAAATTGGAACCTTAGATTTTTGCCATTGATCTTGTCAGGAAAAAATTCGCTTCTTCCGTTTTCCATCACTGATTTCCATTCAATTTGAATATCACCGCCAACAATCCAGCGCTCTTGAGTGGGGCCTTCCAAATGGAGCTTTATTCTCATCCATGTTTTGGGAGTTGAACCTTGAGAAAACTCGTAATCAGCCAGCCGCCATTCCGATTGTTTCAATTCATACCCCGCCTTTTTAAGCTTCGTGAGCAATTCAATCCATTGATCGTACGAATACGAAACCGCTTTTGCTGGCTGATCAACCAAAGGACTTGGCAGCGTAATCTCGTTAAAGCGAAATTCTGAAAGCAGAGCAAGCCAATCATTGTTTGAACGCAGTTTGTCCCAAAGTTCAATAAACGGTCGCTCCAATCTCTCTGCTTGAATTTCCTGCTTATAAACCGTTGCTTCCCTGCTTCGTCGTAATTCCAATAGTTTTACTGCCGACGCGGATTCTTCAGCGGCCCTCAAAGAAAACAGATTCGCGAAAAAAATGAGGAGCAAAGCGCACGTAACTGAATGCCAGAGAGTGAGCTTGTTGTCTTTTAGAACTGAATTAATGGCGCAAGACAAATTCTTTGGAATTTAAGAGGCCCCAACAAATGTCCTGCAAACCTGTCTTTGGATCCGCGGCACTGGCGGTGAGTAATTTCTCGCATTGAGTCAATTCAGCGGATGAAGGTTCGCGGCTTAATGCTCTCCAAAACAATTCTCGGATTCGATCCTGATTGCTTATTTTTCGACTGGTTAAGTCCTTGATCACTGAACCCGAATTGATCATTTCATTTATGGTATGACCATTAATCAGCTGAAAGACTTGTGACATGGTCGGTTCGCATGACCGCTCGCATTCGGAAGTGAGCAAGCGCGCGGGTTTTCCAAATACTTCCAAAACCTGGTCGAGTTCTGTTTTCGATTGGTCACGCTTTCTTTCGCTGAGAGCTCCTGGTAATTGCGATGCGTGAGTGCCTTCTGGATATCCAGTAAATTGCAAAGGCATGCCGGTTACCTGGCTTTGACTATCGAGCAGTTGTTCAGCGGTCAATCTTCTGGGAATTGTGTGGGAATAATTCGTCTCGTCCTCTTTGTTGGATGAATTGCTGTCCGAGCCTAACTGATAAACAGCTGAAGTCATGATCAAACGAATCAAATAACGAGGTCATATCCATGAGCGATAAAGTCCTTCGTCATGGCTTCGAGCAATTCAGGATGGGAAGCTGGATTCGTCGCCCGAAAATCATCCACAGGATCGACAATGCCTCGGCCCATTAAATGAAACCAGATCCGATTCACTTGCACCTGGGCAAAACGTTGGTTGTTGGTGCTCACCAGCCAATTGCTTAAGGCTTTCAGCTCATCGACGCTCTCGTTTCCGGTAAAGACTTGGTCCATGCCGAGGAATCTTGCCCTGGCCGTTTTGCCAGTGCGGGGATTCTTAATTTCGGATTTGCCGCCCAGGTAGATGATTTGCTCACCTTTAAACTCGTGACCATCATTGCTGTCGCGTCTGCGGTTTTCGATCACCTTGTATTGCACTCTGGAAAAAACGCTCGCCCAATCGTAATAATCATTTTGTGTCCATTGATCGAAGGGATGGTTATGGCATTGAGCGCATTGCAAGCGGGTTCCCAGGAAGACTTGCGCAGCGGCTTCCGCTCTAGAGATGGGGTCGCGATTTGCCCGGTAATAATTTGCCGCTGGATTTTCGTAGGTGCTGCCCCGCGCAGAAATAAGTTCACGCGCAAAAACATCGAGTGGTTTATTTTCTGCGATGCTTTGTCGGACCCAACCGTGGAAACGTTCGACCCCTTTACGATCGAGCAATCGCTCTTCATTGCGGAGCAAATCTGACCACTTCAGGGCCCAAAAGTCTGCGAATTCAGATCTCGCCAATAAATCATTGATCAGAAGCGCCCGCTTTTTATTGGCCCCTTTTGCTTTAACGAACATCTGGGCTGCTTGAGGCGGCGGCAAACTCCCCAACAAATCCAAATATGCACGCCGGATGAAAACGCCATCGGATGCCACTTCGGAAGGGTTAATTTTTAGTGCCTTAAGTTTAGAGAATATGAACCGGTCAATGTAAGTATTTTCAACCGGCTTGTTCCATTTAAAATCGGGTCGGGGAGGAACAAATGCCAGTCTTACCGGCGCTTGCTTTTCGAGAAACCTGACCAGGATGGTGGTTTCGCCAAAACCATTCTTTTCAGCCAGGCCGGAAGGAGAAATTTTTGCGAGCCCATTGGCTGACTCATAAACAGCCCAGCGTGTTACATCCTTTTTGACACCATCAGAAAAAGTAGCTGTCACCTGGATTTGGGCTGAGGTCGCGGGATCAAATAAATAGAGCGTTGAAGGAGTGGCCTCAAGATGGGTCAATTGCACCGCTGTATCGGTGTCGTTCTTCAATCCTTCTTTTATCCATTGAACCAAAAGTTTGAATTCCTCGGAGTCCTTGCGAAAACGTTGCCCGCCCTCATGGGCAATTTGCGCGGTCGCTTTGAGCAAAATAAGACTTTGACCTGGGTCGAAGGCATCCGTTCGACGGCCAAATTGGTCATGAGTGAGCGCATGATAATCGGAATTTGGAGATTCGCCTCGAAGAGAAAGTTTGAAGCCAGCTTTGCCATTGGCGTTGCCATGACAAGCCCCGGCATTACATCCGCTCTTGGAAATGACTGGCATCACATCATTCCGAAAGGAAACCTCAGCCCGAAGCGTCAATCCGATCGCAGACCAAAGGAGAAATGAGAGCATCGCCTTGGCCAAGGCAGAATTATGGCAGAAGTATGTTCCTACGGCTTGCAACATCTAAGAATAGCCTAAGGAGCAAGAGCAAATCAACTTCCCAAACCGCAATTCCGCGCGAGATACGGCTTAGGCAAAGGCCATGTGGAACCGCAAGTGCAATATCGGCCCGCTGTTCGTTACCGAATAAAAGGCAATTAAATCAGCGAGCTGTTTGCGCCTCGATGATGCTTCGCGCCAAGTGCTGCAAAATTGCCCGGTTGTTGGCATGATTAACCGTGAAGATGACAAGGATCATCTCAGTTCCGTTGGGTAACTGCATGTAGGCCGCATCGTGACGAGTTGTGGATGTCCAACCTGCTTTTGACCAAATTTTCGTCCCGGTTGGGGCAATGCCAGCAATAAATCCATGCGATTGATCATCAGGATCCACACTTTTTCGTGTGGGATCCCGACGCAGCAATTCAAGCATTTCATCGCTGCGGCTTGGGCTGACCGCCTTTTTTAAGGCGATCTGAGTTAGCAAGTGACCGGTGGAATCCGTTGTGAGAGCGTTGCGATTCGTGAACTTTTCTCCGACAAAAATTCGATCCCTGCCGTAAGGTCCTTCACACCATGGTTTTTGGTTTATGTTCAATCCTGAATATCCTTTGCCGACGAAGTAACGATTGACCGCATTCCGTTTAGTGGCCCATTCCTCCATTTCTTTTTCCGGCAGTTCAGGGCCACTCGTGGTTCCAGTGAGGATATCAACAACATAGTGAGTGGCTTCGTTGTAGGATTCGACTATCATATCCTGCATGGCGCGGCGCAATTCAGGGGTGTCTTTCGCTTTGCCCTCATTCATCCATTGGTGAATTGCCTCGAGATAGAAGAGTTTTACCACGCTGGCTGGATAAATTGGAACATCCCCACGATAACTTCCAACCTCTTTAATCTTGCCCTGGTCCAAAAGAATCAAAGTGGCTGCCATTTCATTAGGCAGCACCTTTTCTTTTGAAAATTTTTCAACCGTCGCAGCAACTTCTTTTTTTAAAAGTGTTTCGAGCTTTTCTGATTTTTGAGCAAACAATTGAGCGTGAGAAGAGATAATGGAACCTGCTAAGAGGAACAATAAAAGGAATTGCCCAAAAGGGTGGAGTCGAACTGTGATTTGCTTATTTTGCATTTGGCAAAGGCTTGATCGTCTCGACTAATCGTTGGATGACTTTCTCAACGGACATTCCTTGAGCTTCTGCGCGGTAATTGAGCAGAATGCGATGCCTTAAAACCGGTTTGGCAGCAATGGTAACATCTTCGAAAGTTGCATGCGCACGGCCATCCAATAGAGCCCGGGCTTTGGCGGCCAACACCATAAATTGACCTGCACGAAGTCCCGCGCCCCAATTCACAAGCTCATTGATAAAGTCGGGTGTGCCAGTTTGTTGGGGTCTTGACGCAGCCGCCAAACGCACTGCGTATCGGACAACGTCTTCAGCGATGGGAACCTGACGGACAATTTCATGAAAACTGAGCACATCTGCGCCCGTAAAAAGAGCTGCAATTTCACCGGTTTGTTTGGTCGTTGTTTGCTGTACAACAGCGACTTCCTGATCTTCAGGCAGGTAATCAATCACCACGTTGAACATGAAACGATCAAGTTGCGCTTCGGGCAGGGGATAAGTCCCCTCCATTTCAATAGGGTTCTGAGTCGCGAGCACAAAAAATGGTTCGGGCAACGGGTAGCGAACTCCCGCCGCAGTAACTTGATGCTCTTGCATTGCTTCAAGCAAGGCAGCCTGTGTTTTGGGGGGAGTTCGATTGATTTCGTCCGCGAGGACGATGTTGGCGAAAATCGGTCCTTTGATGAAATTTAATTTTCGTCCCTGGTCCGTTTCAGTCAAAATTTCTGTGCCCGTGATATCCACCGGCATTAAATCGGGTGTGAATTGAATGCGATGGAAATCGAGATGGAAAATCCGAGCAATCGATTTAACCAAAAGAGTCTTGGCCAAACCAGGCGCGCCGGTGATTAAACAGTGGCCTCCGGAGAATAACGCGATCAGGATTTGTTCTACCACATGTTCCTGGCCAACAATAACTTTGGCCAACTCCCTTTTTACCTGGGATCTGGCAGCGATCAGTTGTTCGACCAGATGTTGCTCTTTTAAATGCGGATCTGTTTCCATGGTTGGGTGAACAATTGCGCCGAACGTCTCTGATGGCAAACTTTTTGTCTTGTTTCTCTCTCTTAAAAGGCGGTTAAACCGCTCAGATTCCCACTTCATCTTTTCTGGCTTGCGGAAGACCCTATGTTATTATGGTCATTTCAGTGCGAGAGATATTTTCATTTCATGAAGCGGGATTATTGCCCAGCCCGGGCGATAATGTTGCTATCGCCATAAAGACTCTCAAAGCTGGAAGCCAAATACAAACAGAGAACGGGCTGTTTGAGATTCCTTTTTCAATTTTGGAAGGTCATCGGTTTGCTGTGGAAACGATTGATGCTGGCCAAAATCTTCTCTCATGGGGATTGCCATTCGGTATTGCGTTGGGGGAAATCAGCCCCGGTGAATACATTTGCAATGAGAAGATTTTAAAAGTCCTGCGACAAAGGAACATTCCATTTGCGATCCCGGAGCAACCGAATTTTAAAGATCATCGCTTTTCCTTTAAGCTTGAACTTGAAAACCTGCAGCCGTGCGAACAGGTCCCTTTGAAATCCGATTGCATTAAAACCTTCCAAGGCTTTCTACGGGGAAACCACCGCAGTGCAGGAACTCGCAATTACCTCGTCGTCGTCGGAGCAACATCAAAATCATCGGGTTTTGTCCGTGAGCTGGCTGCGAGATTCAATGGAATTAAAAACAAATTTCCAAATGTGGATGGTGTTGTTCCTGTCGCGCACACGGAATGCGGGGGTACTGGCAAACCGAACAATTTCGAGCTCACGTTGCGAACGCTGGCTGGATTCCTGGTCAATCCGAATGTAGGAGGTTTCATTTGTATTGATCAACCAGGTGACATTCTGACCAACCAGCACTTGCAAGGTCACCTGAAGGCTAATGGGTATCCTTACGAGGAAATGATCCATCGATTTGTCACTCAGCAGAATTCCTTTTCGTCAGATTTGGAAAGCATGACCGCTCTGGTGGAAGAATTGCTTCCTTTGGTAAATGAAAGTTCAAGGAGTGAAGTTCCAATTTCCTATTTAAAGTTTGGTTTGCAATGCGGCGGATCTGACGCGTTCTCTGGAGTTTCGGGCAACCCTTTGGTTGGCTGGCTCGCTCAGAAATTAGTCGAGCATGGTGGGAGCGCGAATCTCGCTGAAACCGATGAATTAATCGGCGCTGAGCCTTACATCCTGGCAAAAGTTAAAAATAAAGAAGTGGCCAGGCAGTTTCTGAAGAAAATCGAGCGCTTTCAGGAATGGGCATCGTGGCATGGGCATAGTGCTGAAGGCAATCCTTCCGGCGGCAATATGTGGCGTGGCCTTTACAACATTGCGATTAAATCGATTGGGGCTGCCCGAAAAAAATCACCAGATCTTCGTCTTGATTATGTAATCGATTTTGGCCAGAGAATGGAGCAACCCGGATTTTATTTTATGGATAGCCCGGGCAACGACCTGGAAAGCATTGCAGGTCAAGTGGCTGCGGGATGTAACATGATTCTGTTTGCCACTGGTAATGGCTCAATTACCAATTTCCCTTTCGTTCCTACGATCAAGATTATGACGACCACAGCGCGCTTCAACTTGTTGCATAACGAGATGGATGTGAACGCTGGCAAGTTTCTGGATGGCATGCCGCTCAAACAGCTTGGGACCGAGAGCATGCAATACATAATTGATACTGCGTCAGGCCGTTTGAGCGCTGGAGAAAGAGCTGGTCACTCTCAAGTGCAGTTATGGCGGGAATGGCGACAAAAGGCGCCGGAATCTCTCGAAGAAAAGGTTTTTGCCGAAACAGTTGCATTGGGGACACCGTTCGCTTTGCGCGAATTAACTGACACAGAAGAACAATTCAATTGGGAGTTGCCAAAACCGAAAGCTTCCTGGGGATTGATTTTACCGACCAGTCTTTGCTCTGGACAAATCTCAGGCATTATTGCGAGACAGTTAAATCAATCCCAATCAGGTACTGTTTGCACTCGCTTCGTCAGCCTGGCCCACACAGAAGGATGTGGAAATTCTGGCGGTATTGCAGAACAACTTTTCATGAGAACGATGGCTGGTTACGCAATGCATCCGCTGATTAAAAAGGTTCTTCTTTTGGAACATGGTTGCGAAAAAACCCACAATGATGCCATGCGTCAACAGTTGAACGACTTGGGATCGGATGTAAATCAGTTCGGTTTTGCCAGCATTCAAAATGACGGAGGGATCGATGCTGTGGTAAAGAAAGTGAGTCGTTGGTTTTCTGACAATCTTGGTCAAGTTCAAAACCAATCTCTTCCATTTATCTTGGGAATCAGCAATAAGATCGAACTAAACCCAGACATTCTCCCTATTATTTCCCGATTGATTCGGGTGATTGTCAGAAAAGGCGGATCGGTCGTTATCCCAGCGAATTGCTCTCTTGCAATCGCACCAGACCTTTGGAAGTCACTAACAAATTCTCCTGTGATCGCAACTCTTGGGTATGGGCAGGTTATTAAAATTCCAGGGCTGCACTTGATGAAAATGCCAACGGATCATTGGGTTGAAACCTTGACTGGCTTGGCCGCTAGTGGTGCTTCAGCAATTGCGGTTTTCACAAATGACCCAATTCAGAAACATCCCTTCGTTCCTGTTTTGGAAATCTCTACGGAAGTTATTTCGAAAGAAAATTCAATGGGCGCATTGGCAACAAAGATTTCGCGATCCCTGGAAGATTCGGAAAAAGATGCCTTTCCAATGGATACAGATTTTCAAGTAACTCGCGGGCTCACTGGGGTTTCCCTATAACCTGAAAATAAGTCTGGAAAGCCTTAACGTTTCAATCGACGACCGCGCAATTCATTAAGCAATTGCTCCAACTCAGTTAAACTTTTGGAATTTAATTCGTCGGGAGAAAGACGCGACAATCCAAGGGCGTCCTGAAAACCAATAATCTGGCCTTTTAAAACGCCGCGTTGTTCACCCAGTTCAATGCCACGTTGTTCACCAATCTCAATACCACGCTGTTCACCAATCTCAATACCACGCTGTTCACCAATCTCAATGCCCCGTCGTTCACCCAATTGAATGCCGCGTTGCTCACCTATTTGTTCACCTTCCGCTCTAATTCTATCAGCAAGGGTACTCATAATCGTTTTGACTGCTTTTTCATCTCTAATGTTACTCAATTGTTCTCTGATTGTCGAGAAATCGATTCGGCTCTGTCGTAAACAAATGATCTGACCGCTCTGGTAACAAGTGAACTGACCGCTTGAACCAAAAACAAGAACTGAAGCCGATTTACCTCCAAAATGGAGCATGACCGAATTCAGTTCTGACGAGCAGTTAAAAGTTATGAAAGTACAGGAGATCATTTGTCGGGCCATGAGCGGGCAAATCAGTTGGTTGGATGCGGCCAAGATTTTGCGCTGGAGTCCACGCACGTTGCGGCGCTGGCGCTGGCGATATGAAAAGTTCGGCTACGATGGTTTGTTTGACCGGCGTAAGCGGCGGCCTTCGCCGCGGCGCGTGCCGATGAAAACGGCCGAGCGGGTGCTGCGGCTGTATCGAGAGCAGTACCACGATTTTAATGTGCGACATTTTCATGAGAAGCTCGCGGCCGAGCACGGGATTGCCGTGAGTTATCAGTGGGTCAAGTGCGCGCTGCAGGCCGCGGGGTTGGTGGAAAAGCGCACGCGCAAAAGTCCCCATCGGCTCAAGCGGGAGCGTCGCCCCATGCGTGGGATGCTCATGCATGTGGACGGCAGCACGCACGCTTGGTTGCCGGGACAAAATTGGAAGCAAGATCTGATTGCCTTCGTTGACGACGCCACCAGTGAAGTGTATGCAGCCTATTTAGTGGAGGAGGAAGGCACGCTGAGCGTGATGATTGGGTTAAAAGAGATCATTGAGAAGCACGGTTTATTCTGCAGCCTCTATTCAGATCGGGGCAGCCACTTTTTTCTCACGTCCGAAGCGAACCAAGCGGTGGACAAGCTGCGTTTGACTCAAATTGGCCGGGCGCTCTCCCAATTGGGGATCGAGCATATTCCAAGCTATTCGCCGCAAGCGCGCGGACGGATGGAGCGGTTTTTTGAAACATGGCAGGGTCGTTTGCCGCAGGAATTGCGTAAGGCGGGGATCAGGGAAATGGATGCAGCCAACGCATTCATCGCGCAGAAGATGATCCCCTGGCATAACCGCAAGCTGGCCGTGGCTCCAAAGGAAGAGGGCAGCGCGTTTGTGCCGGCCCACGGAGCGGACTTGGAAGGCATTGTATGCGTGGTGGAAGATCGAGTGGTCGACAATGACAACACCGTAAGTTGGTGCAAACGCAAGCTTCAACTGGCCGCGGTAGGCTGGCGTTCGAGTTTGGCCAAGTGCCGGGTCAAAGTCTGCGAGCACCCGGACGGGCGCTTGAGCGTGCGTTACGGCCCTCGGCTGATCGGTTGGTACAACGCGTCAGGCCAATCCTTGGCTCCGAAGCCGCTCGAAGCTGCCTGAAGAAGAAATGGCGACTTCGTCGAGATAAACAATGAGTTTACAAGGCATGCTCTGGCTCGGAAATAAAGGGTTTTCAGATTTGAATTCGGGGAGGTGGAGACCTCCCCGAATGGTGGAGACGCTTTTATTTCGTCGCCTTTCGATCCGGCTATCCCTTGGCCGGTTGCTCTCCAGCAGAGCCCGCCTCTGTTTTGCCGGACGAGGAAATTTAGGCAGGGCATCGAGTGGGTCAAGAGCGATTCCCAAGAGAATAAACCAGGCAATTTCCTACGCTCTCGAAATCGGGATGCGCAGGCGCTAAGAGAACATTAGCAGAAGTGTACGGTCACATCACGTGTTCTAGAAGCGGTCAGTTTGACATGTTACGGACAGAAATCGATTCGGCTCTCGACACTGACAATGTACATCCCCACCACATTTATGAAGCCTAATTTGCCTTCAGCAGATAGACGGTCTATCAACGTCACGATTTCTTGTTTAATCCAATTTTCCAATGTCCCTTCTCTGGCGGCTTTCATCAATCGCAACAAGGAGGACACGAACATGGGCCCGCGAACATCCTCAGGCTTTGTGGCTGCCAAATCGAGCAATTGAAATTGAAAATAGGGCTGGAATGAGCCCAGATCCTCACGCTCACCATTGGGAAAAGCAACTAGCTCATGGAACTGCACCGGCCCTGCCCAACGAGTGGGACCTTGATGAACTAACAACGTGACTATGGGCGAAACCTTGTTATGCAGTTCAGCGGGGCGGTTTGGTGAGTTCCGTTCCCATTTCCAAATGTTGACTTGGTACCCGAGCATGTCCAAAGGCTTCATCGGCATGAATGTCGATGTGTGCTCGATCAGGATAAAAATATGAACGGGCGTGCCAGCGCAGCGAACAGTTAACAAAGCATCTGCATGACTGCTGGAAAGATGTTCATCGATGAAAGAAGCATTTTGCAGCGTTAACGAGCTCCAATCAGCCGTTGCGACAAATTGGCTTGGCAGATAATTTTGGAGAAGTTCCACAACCATGTCTGGATCAGCGACGATCTGTTTGAACAGTTTATCATGCGGGGAATTGATTGGCTCCCTTGGATTTTGCTCGTCTGAATTTTCCATATGCGATTGTTACCCCTGGTCTGCCAGTCACTGTTTTTAAAGTAAGGCGTCGCCGCCATTTAGATGTTATTGCGAATTTCTTTGCAACAAGAGATGAAAAGGGCTTGAGAGGCAAAAAGTATCACGGCAAGAGTAAGTTTTCCTTTTGACTGACCACTCCAAGTCAAGTCAGGGCGGATTCAGCCTTTTCCTTCCCTCAATTTGAGTGCAAGATTTTGCTCAATGATCACGCACTCACCGCCATTAGTGGCAACATTGCCGAAACCAGAGCCCGATTCCTTTCGTCGCGTTGCGTGTTCAATGCGACTGCTCAGCTTCGTCACAGTGATTTTCGTGCTTTTCGCGTATTCAAGTCAGGCGCAAATTTTTCGTGCAGGTGCAGCTGTCGTGGATATTTCTCCCAATCAATTCCCGGTTTTGGTCAATGCCATGTTCACAGAAAGAACAGCGGACAAAGTTGTCGATCCATTGTTTGCCAAGTCCCTTGTGTTGTCTGATGGAACAAACAAAATTGCTATTTGTGTGGTCGATACATGCATGTTGCCGCGTGATTTGATCGATCAGGCAAAGGATCTGGCGCAAAAACAGATTGGAATCGCCAGTTCAAATATTCTTGTTTCTGCCACTCACACACATTCAGCTCCTTCAGGCATGGGATGTTTAGGCAGTCGAGCAGATGCTGGTTACGCAGCGACATTACCGGCAAAAATTGCCCAGGCCATTGTCACAGCACATGCTCAACTTGTTCCTGCCAAAATCGGGTGGACCGTGACCAATGATTGGAGGCATACATTTAATCGACGCTGGATACGGCGTCCTGATCGGATGGTCGTGGATCCTTTTGGCAATTCCTCTGCCCGTGCGCATATGCATCCCGGTTATCAAAGTCCTGATGCCATTGGCCCGTCTGGTCCGGTTGACCCAGCCCTTTCCATAATTTCCGTGCAAACACAAACAGGAGAGCCATTGGCAATTTTGGCCAATTATTCACAGCACTATTACGATTCACCACTAATCTCTTCTGATTATTACGGCAGATACGCTCAGCACTTGGCGCGATTATTGGGTGCGACCAATTCCCAAGTTCCATTCGTAGGGATCATGTCCCAAGGCACAAGCGGTGATGGAATGTGGATGGATTATGGCGCACCGAAGAAAGATATTGGTTATGATGCCTATGCCCGAGAATTGGCTGAAGAGACAGTGCAAGCATGCGCTGCCATTGAATATCGGAAGTTCGTATCACTACGAATGCTTGAGCACACACTGAAGCTCAAATATCGGACACCAAATCCTGAACGATTAGCTTGGGCTAATGAAATTGCCTCCAAACTCAATGGCAAACTGCCGCAAACTCTACCAGAGGTTTACGCGCTCGAAGCGATCTATCTAAATGCTCGACCGGAAACTGAATTGAAATTGCAAACAATTGCGATTGGCGATCTGGGCATAGCTGCATGGCCGAACGAAGTTTACGCGATTTCCGGGTTGAAACTGAAATTGCAAAGCCCATTACCTGTCCTGTTCAACATTGAGTTAGCCAATGGCGCTGAAGGGTACATCCCTCCTCCGGAACAACACAAATTAGGCGGGTACACAACCTGGCCCGCCAGGACAGCTGGACTGGAAGAATCTGCAGAACCTAAAATTACCGCTGAACTGCTGGCTATGCTGGAGCAAACTTCCGGTCTGTCCCGAAAAGTAATCGATGACAAACCTGGGAAGTATGCTGAGGAAGTGCTCGCTGCGAAGCCTCTGCTTTATTGGCGTTTGAACCAAATAAACTTTGGACCTGCTATCGACGCGAGTGGCCATGGAAATCAAGGCACGTTCGAAAATGGCGTTGCTTTCTTTCTTCCTGGGCCAGGAAGCGGCGATGGAATTTCACCTAAGCCTGAATTGATCAAATCTGAATTTGGCGGCCCGAACCACATCAATAGGTGCGTTCATTTTTGCGGAGGTCGAGTGCAAGCCACCTTGAAGGACCTGGGCCAAAATTATTCGGTGGAACTTTGGTTTTGGAATGGTTTACCGAATGATGCCCGTCCGGTGACTGGATACTTTTTTTCCAAAGGCAAAGACGCGGAGAAAAATGCCAATGGCGATCATCTCGGCATTGGAGGAACGTACGAAAGCGATTCGACAGGAAAACTAATTTTTTTCAATGGCAACGACAAAAATCAATTGCTCAAAGGCAAATCGATCCTGGAACCAAAACAATGGCATCATGTCGTGTTGGTGCGAGCGGGAACAAAAGTGACCGTTTATTTGGATGGCAATCCCGAACCCGAAATATCAGGCCAGGCAGATAATGCTGAGAACACCGAAGGTGGAGAAATTTTTATTGGAGGGCGCAACGATAACTTCGCCAATTTTGAAGGCAAGCTGGATGAAGTGGCAATTTTCTCACGTGCGATAAGCCCAAAGGAAGCGCACAACCATTTCATGGCAGCTGGTGTGTCAGTAAACATGACTCCAGCTTCTATGGCTGCTTCGAAAATATCAGCGGCGCCTGTTTCAAAACCTTTATCGCCGTTGGAAACATTGGCTGGAATCCATGTTCGAAAAGGGTATCGAGCTGAGTTGGTTGTTGTTGAGCCGTTGGTTATTGATCCGGTCGCAATCGAGTGGGACACCCGTGGCAGGTTGTGGGTGGTTGAAATGGCTGATTATCCAATGGGGATGGATGGAAAGGGAAAACCTGGAGGCCGGGTCCGAGTGCTGGAGGATACAAATGGTGATGGCAAATACGACAAATCAACTTTGTTTGCAGATGGCCTAAATTTTCCAAATGGGATTCTGACCTGGCGCGATGGTGTGTTAATTACAGCCGCGCCCAATGTGTTGTTCTTGCGTGATACAGATGGCGACGGCAAAGCAGATACGCAGGAAGTTTTGTTGAGCGGTTTTCTTGAGGGCAACCAGCAATTACGGGTCAACAGTTTGCGGTGGGGGCTCGACAATATGGTTTATTGCGCCGCCGGAGGTCATCATCGCGGCCATGGGGCCGAGACTAAAATCTATTCCTCGCGAACGGGCAAAATCACCGCATTGGGAAGTCGCGATTTTCGATTCGACCCAGACACTGGCGAGCTTGATCCCGAATCAGGTCCAACTCAATTTGGCAGAAATCGGGATGATTGGGGCCACTGGTTCGGCACTCAGAATAGTTACCCTCTATGGCATTATGTCTTGCCAGATCATTACCTGCGGCGCAATCCACACGTCCCTTCGCGTGATCCTGTGCAGCAATTGCTTAATCCGCGCAGTCCCGAGGTTTTTCCAGCTAGTCCAGCAGAAAAGCGCTATCACAGTTTTAACGAAGCGGGTCATTTCACTTCTGCCTGTGCTGGCATGATCTATCAGGATGATCTTTTGTTTGGCCGCTCTGAAAAAATCCATGCCTTTGTTTGCGAACCTTTTCACAACCTTGTTCATCATGCAGTGCTCACAGAGGATGGCGTGACTTTTCAAGCTTCTCGAGCAGATGAAGAACAGCAAAGCGAGTTTTTTGCCGCTGAAGATCGCTGGTGCCGCCCGGTTATGATTCGGACTGGTCCTGATGGCGCGTTATGGGTGGTCGATATGTATCGTTACATGATCGAACATCCTGACTGGTTGCCGCCCGAAGGCAAAAATGAACTCCTGCCCAATTATCGAGCTGGAGATGACAAAGGCCGGATTTATCGGATTCTACCAGAGCGAATTTCGGCCAAACCCATTCCGCAATTGGAAAACATGAAAGGTTCTGCCTTGGTTCAGGCGCTGACAAATTCCAATGCGTGGGTTCGTGACAAGGCGCAACAGCTTCTGATTTGGCGCAAACAAACAGATGTTGTTCCTGACTTGGAGAAGTTATCACGGGAGGGCATTGACGCACGAACACGCGTGCAAGCGCTCTGCACATTGGATGGATTGGAATTATTAAGTTCCAAAACCGTCATGCTTGCTTTGCGAGATTCCGCGCCGGGTGTTCGGGAAAATGCATTGCGTCTCGCTGAAAAACAGAGGAACAGCGAAGTGATTTCAGCCGTGACCAGATTGACCAATGATGCAAATGCCAAAGTCCAGTTGCAATTGGCTTTCACACTAGGGACCTGGAACAGTCCGCAAGCTGGGGAAGCTCTTGCGCAATTGGCTTTCAACAAGGGTGCGACAAATCCCTCTTTCCAGCACAGTGGGATCCGAAGCTTGGAATTCACGTGACTTGAAGTCGCG
>JADMIO010888839.1_pt1 | contig 115283 bp, 101 predicted proteins | sample 8958161 | NCBI WGS metagenome assembly JADMIO01 (sample SAMN16585339, study PRJNA669376) | soil metagenome | isolation source: Crop rotation soil | place: USA: Cullars Rotation, Alabama | collected 2011 | reverse complement strand
GCCGCGACTTCAAGTCACGTGAATTCCAAGCTTCGGATCCCACTGTGCTGGAAAGCATTTGCAGGATCCACGCCAATCTGACGATTGCTGCGGAAGATCAGCCACTTGCCGTCGGCCGTCCACTGCTGGTGCGTCTGATAGATCTTCGAGTCGCCGCCGGGATCGCTTGTCAGAAAGGAGAGCATGACTCCAGTGACGGGATCGGGAACCATCTTCTTTTCTGATGGTAATCGGTGGCCCATCTCTCCGAAAACGGTTGACGAGGAGAACAACGCGGCCGCCGCAGCGATGCAAGCAGCTGTTTTAAGTGATTTGAGATTCATAAATCTGCGTCCTTCTGAATAGGGGATTTTGTTTATGCCGGGATCTTCGCAACGACTTCAGCGCTGCTCAGATATGCCGGATCGATTTCAATGCCCATGCCCGGTCCCTGCGGAACCTGGATCACACCGTCCTTGATGAAGAAATTCGGCTTGTACCAGGTCTCTGCGCGCTGCGTCTGCCGCCAGGGATATTCCATGAACGGGCCGATGTTGCGCGTGTAAGAGGCGAACTGGAGGATGTTCACCGACGCGACGCCCGTCTGCGTATTGTGCGGCACGATCGTCTTGCCGAGCTTTTCAGCAATGCGTGCCACGCGCGCAGCGCGGATCAATCCGCCGTTGTAATTGATGTCAGGCTGGACGATCTGCATGACACCGTTGCTGAGCATCCAGTTGAACTGCCAAAGGCTGTAATTCTGTTCGCCGAACGCAAGCACGATCTTTTTCAATTCCTTGGCGACCGCCTGTGTTTCCGAAAGCTGCTCGAAGGGACAAGGCTCCTCGAAGAAGGAGTAATTCAGATCCTCCATCATATGTCCGATTTCGACAGCCTTCTGGGCGTTATAGGAACCGTTGGCATCGGCGTAGAGAATGGTCTTGTCGCCAAGCTTGGCGCGGCCTTGTTTCAAAACCGTTTCGGTGCGGCCGGGATACGTATCGAGATTCCCGCTCATTCGCCCGCCAATCTTGAACTTGACGGCTTTGGCCTTGGTTTCGGCAAGGCCTCGCACATACACGTCCACTTCCTCTTCGGCCTTGAGGATGCGATCCGATCCGGAAAGGTAAACAGGAATCTCCTTGCGAATCACGCCGCCGAGCAATGCCCCGAGCGGTTTGCCCGCGACCTTTCCGAGCAGATCGAGAATGCTCTGCTCGACGTAAGCCACCGGGCACCAGAACGGGATGCTCGCCATCTTATAGTTTTCGATGTAAACGCCGTCGATGAGCGTTTCGATGTCGCGGGCGTCCTTGCCGATGAAGAACGGTGCGACGGCTTGCTGAAACATGGGGATGAACAGATCGACCTGTTTGGTCGGCGCGATTCCGACCGCGCCGCCGGCCGCGCGGGTGCGGACGAAGTAGTTACTGCCGCGTTTGAGCAATTCGATGGATTCGATCTTGACCGGGTCCTTGATCTTGCCGGGAATGTCGAACATCGGCTGATCAAAGTCGGTAACGAACCGCTTGGAATCGTCCTGACCCCATGAAGGGAGAGCGGGAAGGGCGGCGCTCAAAGCCGCGCCCGCCCCGACTTTCATCCAATCACGTCGTGAGAGCATGTTCAGTCATTCCTCTCGCCCCCGCGTTACTGATCGTTTGCCGGCGCCGTGGCGGCTCCCCGGCCGCCGCGTCCTCCGCGACCGCCACGTCCACCACCACCGCCTCCTCCTCCGCCCCGGCCGCCTTCGGCGCGGGGATCGACGAACTTGCCGCCGTTCTGCTTGCGTGCTGCTTCCCACGCGGGCAGATACTGCTTGGCAAACTCAATCGTCTCGATGGCGTTCAGCGCCCATTGAACGCTGGATACACCGTGCAACTGCCATTCAGCCGAACGGCCCAGGAAATTGGGGTCATGAACGGGATTCAGGACTTCCGGCCCGCTGACCAGCGCGGGTTGCGCCACCTTTTCACCGTTGTAGGGATGGGACGTGCCGACGAGCTTGTCCCACGCCAGATTCCCCCAATCCTGACTCTTGCGCATCCATGCGACGTATGCGGCGCAGCGCGCCGGCGTCATGCTGTTGCCGTTGCCCAGGGCGCCGGATTCCATGACGCGCGTGAAATTTTCCCAGAATTCGGGATAGTCAAACATCAATTGCTCGTCGAACTGGATTTCCGGCCCGCCGAACAGGTAGGTGAAGTTGCCGCCGGTTCCGCCGCCTCGACCGCCTGCCTGCGCTGCGGCATCAGCGACGATGGTCTTCATGCCCGCCATCACACGATCACGCCACACAACATCGCCGGTGCGTTCCCATTCGGTCGCCCAGTTGATCGAGTAGGCCATCCAGTCGTTGCCCATCGAAATGTTGGCATAGCGACCTTCCATGGGCTTGCCATCGGAATACGTCTGGTTGGAAGTCTGCGCGAGGTAGTTCTTGCGAAATTCCGGCGCATCCGCCAAGAGTTGGGCCGGACTGGGCGCTTCGACGCTGCCGGAGAGGCGATATGCGCCGTTGCCGTCGGTTGGCTCGTAGTGCGCGTCGTTGTAGCGGATCAATTGCGCGTAGGTGACGTCTGCGTCGAGCACGTCCTTCATCAGATCGCCCAGCCGCTCGTCGCCGCCGGAAAGGTAATACATGAAGCGCTTGAGCATCGAGTGACTGGCGCGCGGCTGCTTGGCGCCGTCGCCCCAGTGGTTGACGTTATGACGCGTACCCATCGGCGCGAACGGGCCGATGTGATAGGAGTCAACCTCGCTGGTATGGCGCGTCATCGCTTCGGCCATGCGGTATGCGTCGGCCTTGCCACTGCGCAGGAAGGTGTACCAGAGAAACAGATCCGGCATTAGTTCCGTGTTGGCCCATGCCCAGCCGCCGACGTCGTAGCGCCAGTCGTGACGACCAAGGTCGTAGTTGTGCATGACGTCGCCGAAATCCCAGAAACCGTACCAGTGGCGCTCTTCGACCTGGCCGTGATAGAAGGTGTAAAGTTGCTCGATCTGCTCCTCAACCCATGCCAGTGTCGGCGAAGACCGATCGGGCAGTGACCATCGCCCAAACGTCGGGATCGCGTGATAGTACGCGGGCGTCGAAACCAGTTGCGGTGGGGCGGCCGCCGCCTTGGCCATTTTCACGACGTCTGCGTCTTCGGGAATTGCACCGAACGCCCACATCGTCAGATCGGCCGTGTGTGCGATGCCGTATCCAGTTCCCCAGCCGGCTTTGAAGTCTTCATAGTTGGTTGTCAGGCCGTGGGGGTAGGTGTCATACGTGCGCATGTCCAGCGCTTCGCCCTCGGGGGACCAGAGCCAGATTTTCAACTCACCGGCGGCCGATGCGGCGTTGTTGATCTCCAACGAAGCCGGATATTTCTGCCAGAAATCCTTCACGCCGACGGCGATGCCCCCAGAAACATCCCCGAGCACAGCCATACCGAGAGAACGCTTGCCATTGTTCACGTGCAACCACGAGGCCTTGTCGGTCGTCCGTTTATCGATTGAAAACGAATCCGGCCCGACCTGGGTGAGCTTCATGTCATTGTAAACTGCGACGCTCAGGGTTGCGTTGCGCTGGTTGTTGGGCATGTCGGCGAGATTGGGCATGCGCTTGCCGGACAGATGCTCAGCATACTGCTTGGCATTTTCCTCGGCGTTGCCGCTGAATACGCCTCGATAACCGGGCATCAGGCGCACTGGCTGGGCCCACAAGCCAGTTCCATCGCCCACGAAACGCACGTGACGGTTGTGCAGTTCTTCCTTGAACGGCACGGAGAAAGACAGCCCCATTCCCTTGATGAAGTCCTTTTGCTGGTCGCCGTCATAGATGAACGTATGCACCATGCGAACCGAGCCGGAACCGGCGTAGAAGTAAAACCGCATCGTAAACGGGAGCCACTGGCGATCGCCCTTGTCGGCGGCGTGCATGCCTTCGACCTTGATCACCGTGCGAATCGGGCCGGAGTTTTCAACGGTCACTTTATCGATCTTGCTCGTGTATCCGACGATTCGAGTGATCCCGGCGTCTTGAAAGGAGCGATCTTCGGCCTGGACGATCAACCTTCCATTTTGAGCGACCATCCGATCGCCGACGTACATCGATTCGATGAGATTGGATCCCTGCTTGGGGAAGCGTGCGCGAACGGCGCCGGCGTCAACCTCAATAGCTTGATCGTTATTAGTGACTTTAATCTGCTGCCCGCCCTGCGCTGGTGCACCGACGGAAACAGTGAATGGTCCGTTGGCGTCGGGCAGAGCCGTCATCGCCATTCCGGTCCATTTGATCGAACCATCTGGCCAATACGCCAGCGGCCAGCTTTGCGCGGGGATGGCTTTGCCGTCAGCAGCCTTGATGTTTAGTTGATCGGTCTTTTTGACAGCGCCTTTGGGCCAGGGAACGCCCCAGTTCACGCCGTCGGTCACGCCGGGCTTGGAACCGTCGAGCCAGTTGAATTGAACCGGCTGGGCCGTCTGCGCCCAAGCGGGGCTGGTTATCGCGACGGCGCTCAACAGCACATTACGAAGCAGTTTTACAAATTTCATTGATGTTCCTTCTTCACTTTCAAACTTTTATTGTGCGGGCAGATACTGGCCTGCGAAGTCGAGCATTTCGATCAATTCCAAAAGCCGATGTCCATCGCCGGCGGTTTCGGGCCGGCCAGCTACAGCTTCAAATGCGTTTGGGTAATCCGGCCCGTCGATGATGGTCGGCTTGGCGGAGAATCGGCCGCCTTGGGGGACGCTGGCTTCCGCGCCGCGAGCGCCTCCGCCGCCACCACGTCCGCCACGGTTTCCACGACCACCGCCGCCTCGCGCATCTGCCCCGGCCTGTTCATCGCCGGCGGCTGGCTGCTGACCATCATTGTTATTCCCACCGCGGCCTCCGCGCGCCCACGAGTTCTGAAGTGTCTGTGTGTCCTTCCGAACATATGCCGCGTACGCTCGCAGTGGCCCGCTTCCATTGGCTGCGACTTTAAGCCACGCATCCCAGAATTCCGGATAATCGATCATCTGATGAAGCTGGAAACAGATTTCCGGCCCGCCGAAGAGCGGGGCGATCGTCCCGCCACTGGCGCCTTCGTCATAGAGCTTGCCGGTTTCAGGGTCGTAACCGCCTTCGAGAAGCAGCGGTTGTCCCGGCGGCGCCTGTTCGATCATCGACTTCATGCCGACGATGATCTTGTCCCGCCATTTCGTATCGCGTGTGCGCTCCCATTCGGTCATCCAATTGATCGCAAACGCCGGCCAAGTGCTTTCGAATCCGAAACCTGATCGCACGCCACGTTCACTTGCAGGTCGCGTGTTGCGCAGTGGATCGGTCTTGGCCATTGCGAAGTCGGCGTTGACGACTTCGGTCATGAGGTCACCAACTCGCTCATCCGTCGTCAGGTAGTAATAGATGTTCTTGAGCGAGGCATTGCTGATACGCGGCTGCTTCGCGCCGTCGCCCCAGTGACTGACGTTGTGACGAGAACCGAGTCCCGCGAAACGCCCGAGGTGATAGACATCGACTTCCTGAGTATGCCGCGTCATGGCCTCGGCCAGACGGAAGACATCCTGCCGGCCGCTGCGGAGGAAGCTGTACCAGAGCCACAGATTGGGCATCAGCTCCGTGTTGGTCCATGCCCAGCCGCCGATGTCGTATTTCCATTGATTGCGCACTTCGTCGTACATGCGCATCATGTCGCCGTAATTCCAAAGGCCGTACCAATAGCGCTGATCAACCTGTCCCTTGAAATAGATCAGGCCGTTGTCGAGTTCGTCCTCGCGGGCGCGCCGCGCGGGCGTCGATCGATCGGGCAGGCTCCAGAATCCAAAGGCCCGTTGCGAGTGGAAATATTCCGGCGCGCAGACGAGCAGCTGCGGATCGACCGTGTTTTTGGCCATGTTGAGCAGCTGCGTGTTTGCCGGCACATCGGCCGTCGGCCAGATCGAAAGCTCGCTCGTGTTGGCCACTCCATAGGGTGTGCTGAATCCGGGCTCGGTGTCTTCATAGCCCATCGTCAAACCGTGCGGGCGGATGTCGTAGTGGCGCAGGTCCATCGCCGGCGCGTTGGGCGACCAGAGCCAGACTTTCATCGTCGCTAGATCAGATCGAGCGTTGTTGATCTCGAAGGATGCAGGGAACTTCTGCCAGAAATCCTTCACGCCCACTGCAACGCCGCCGCTGACTTCGCCGAGATACGCCAAGCCCATCGCGCGATGGCCGTCGGTGACGTGGAGCCACGAACTCTTATCCTGCGTGCGCTTATCGATGGTGTAGCCGTTGGGATGAAGCTGCGTCAGTCGGTAATCGCCCCAGTCCGCGGCATCGGTGATGTAGCCCTGGTTGGCATCATTGAACTGATCCTTGTTGGGGATGCGTTTTCCAGCGAGCTGATCGGGGAAGATGTTGGTTGATCCGTCGTACGAAACGACGCGCCGCCCAACCAACGGCTTGACTGGCTCGGCCCACATGCCCGTATCGCCGGCGAAGCGGACGTGGCGGTTGATCACTTCTTCATGCAACGGCACATCGAATTTCAATCCCAAACCCTTGATGAAATCCTTTTCGGAATCGCCGTCGTAAACGAACGAATGGACGATATGCATCTGATCCGTGCCGCTGTAGAAGTAGAGCCGCACGACGAACGGCAGAAGGGTCTTGGCTGACTTGCTGGAAACGTGCGTCCCTTCGATTTTAATCACTGCGCGCACGGGGCCGGCCTGTTCGAGAGTCACCTTGGTGATCTTGTTGACGAGTTCCTCGGTTTTGGTGATCCCGTCTTTTTCCTGTGAATGGTCCTCGTTGATGACGATGAGCCGTCCATCCTGCGCCACCTGACGGCCACCGCGCCATAGGGCCTCAAAAATGTTGACAGTGTCGTGCTTGGAAATGCGCGCGCTAATGACGCCGGTATCAATGTCAATCTTGAAGCCATCCTGCGAAACCAGCTGACCTCCTCCACCACCGCCGCCACGTCCACCTCGGCCGCCACCGCCGGCGGGGGGAGCGTTGGCGGAAATTGTGAAGGGGCCTTCCAGGTCGGCTGTTGCGCTGATCGCATGACCTGACCATTTCACCGATCCATCCGGCCAATACGCCAGCGGCCAGGTCTGCACCGGAACGTTCCGTCCATCCTGCGTTTTTAGCCCAAACTGCGAGCGAATCTGCACTTGTCCCTTCGGCCAAGGCACGCCCCACGCCACGCCCTGCGTGGTCGGCGGCGCTTTCTTGCTGAGATAGTTCAGCGTGACATCAGCTCCGTGAGCGAGCATTGTTGTCAGCAGACATGCTCCCACGGAAATCAACGTACAAAACCATCGGCCTTGTCGAATGCCGCGCATGAAACGCTCCAATCCGAAGATGACATGTAACGAACGCAAACGCACATTCATTTTGCAGACACCGCCGAAGCTTCGATCTGAATCGGGCCAAGCAGGCCGGCGGGCAGTGGCTGAAGATTGTTCAGACCCTGCGGCTGGAATCGATCGCCAAACTGCTGCCTCACGCCTTGCAGGTTGTAATTGGGATACCCATGAGCGGACATGTAGTTGACCGCGAGGTTTCCGACCTCAATACGGATCTGATTCTCGCCGGCTTTGATCGCGCCGGTCAGATCGACCGAATAGGGCGGCGCCCAAACTGAGCCAACCTTCTTGTCATTGACATAAACAACCGCTGCTTCGCGCACGGGCGACTCTAGATTCGTGCGATAACCATTGCCGCCTCGCCCACCGCCGCCTTGAGCGGCTGAGGGTTTACCGAGATTGAGCGAGAGCTTCACGCCATCGCGGATCATGTCCGGCTTGACATCAACCTTGCGCGAATACGTGGCCACGCCCGAGAAGGCCTTGGTCGCATCGCTGTCGGCCCAGCTTGCGAGCTTGTCCATGTTGACCGTCGGCCCGTCAGCGCCGAATTTCACGGTCCATCCGGTGCTCAAATCGATCGGCGCGGGCACGGATGCAAGTGCTGGCGACGCAGCCGATGGCAACTTGCGATTGGAATAGACGACGATCGCGGAACCGTACGGTTCGAGGTCGAGTGCGACCGAATTCCCCGCCGGCGCTGCCTTGACCGCGCCGCTGGTCGGGTCCCAGAGTTCTGCATTCATCCCTGAAGGAACGCGAAATGTCGCTTTCACGCTCTGCGATTGATTCGTTGTATTGGCGATGAAATAAACTTCGCCGGCCGCTGTGTGGCGATGGACGAAACCAACATCGGGTGCCGCCGGTTCAAGTGCGACATCCGGCGCCAGGCCCTTGGCGGCCAGCGCGGCGCCAAGTTCCGATGCGTTGGAGAGCAGTTTGCCGGTCGGTTGCTTTTCGCCAAAGAGACGAGTGGCAGCGTCGGTAACGACCTTCTGATCGGCATCGGTCGCCAGATAGCCCGGTGCCATTTGCGGCGCGCCGCCGACGGCGATGACGATGCCGCCGTTCTTGGCGAATTCATCCAGCTTCTTCATCGTGTCGGGCATGATGTGTTGGACCTGAGGTAGCACGACAGCGCGATACTTCACATCACCAAACGTGATCGTCTTGCCGTCCACCTTGCCTCGCATGGCGAGCAGTTGATCGTCGAAGTAATCGAGGTTGTATCCCGCGGCCAGAAGCGATCCGGTGATATTTCCGGTGCCGCCGCCGCCACCACCTCTACGTCCGCCGCCTCGCCCGCCGGCGCCGACGCGGCTCTCAACCGCCTGATTGATGCTCGTCCCGCGCTCGGCCCAGACGTCGCTGTTGGGGATGTAAACCAGCACGTCGTTGGCCGATGTCCCCTGGCGCATCATGTGGCTGACGCGCTGGAGGTACTTGGTGACATCGGGCATCACAATCCACCACGGATTGTTATTGTTGAACACCGCGGCCGCGTACATGCTCCAGCCGGGATACGCCGCGCCCTCGGCCGTGTAAGGCCAGCCGTGACCGATCAATTGATTTATGCCTTGCAGGAAATGAATGTTTGCTTCGCCCTTGATATCCAGAGGCGTCGCATGGAAGACCGCCTGCTTCAGCCAGGTCCAGGTTTCCGATGACGTCACTGGCTTGCCAAGCAAGTGACTGGCCGACGACGCCCAGCGTGTTTCCTCGAATGTTTGCCAGTTGAATCCCTCGGCTTCGGGCAGATCGACATACGAATAGCTGTAGAGCGCCGCCGGTGGAGAACCGTATCCCTGAATTCGGAACCGGCTGTTGTACTTGTGGGCGAGGTCCCTGAACTTCGTATTGAAGTTATCATTGAACATCTCGGTGCAGGTCTGCAACCAGTCGTGGCGAATTTCGCTCGTCTTGGGGCCCATGTCGACGAATAGCGCCGGAAGCAAGGGACGCAGGTCATAACCGCGACGCTTCTTAAACTCTTCAAGCAGGTTCGGCGTCCAGTTCTCGCCGCCGATTTCCAGGCTGTCGCAGAAGATCGCATACGGATAGTTCGGCGCGGTGGCCTGGATCGCGGGTTCACCGACTTCCTTGATGAACTTATCAACGACGGTGGGGCTGTAATGGTCGATGACATTCCCCTCGCCGTTCACCGCCGGCCGTTTTACGACCATGATCCCCTGGCGCATCTGAACGAACATGAGCTGCGTGTCGCCTGTGACATTTGCGGGAATCTGAGCCTCGCCGTCCTTGATGGGCGCTTCTTCAAATCCTTCGCCGACACGAACAAACGCGGCAAAGATGTTTAATTTCGGACGCGCCTGTGTGACGCCCGCCGCGCCGGGGTCATTGGCGCCGGGCAGGGGAACGCTCTTGGTTCCGGCCGCGACGTTGACCATCTGATTTGCAATGGCCGTCGCGCCTTGCTCCTGCGGAAACTCCGGCCCGCCGTAGGGCCAGCCGCTGCCGAGCGTCAGATCCATCCGCAGGCCAAGCTCCTTGGCTTTGGCGGCAGTGAATTTCAGCGCGTCATAAAATTCCGGCGAGCCGATCGGCAGGTTTTTGAGACCCGGCCGCTCGCCGTCGAGCGCCAGCGGATAAATTGGCTCGACCTCAAACCCGCCGAAGCCGCCTTGCTTCATGTAGTTCATCTCGCGCTCGAGCTGCGGCTTGGTAACAGCCGGTCCGAACCACCACCAGCGCACCATCGGGCGCGCGTCATCCGGCGGCTGAACAAACGAACTCGCCAGTGCTTCGGTTGTGTTGGGCTGGCTCGGGGCGTTTTGAGCCATGCACCAGAGCGACGTCAGCCCCGACATGGCTGCGGTCGCAGCGACGAGAAAGAGTTTGCTTTTGCGAATGATCACTGCGACAGCCTCCATGGAATTGGATGTAATCTGATTCGGATGAGCCAATGAATAGGCTTGGTCCTCGAATTCCGCAGGCGCCGAGAACGCCTCACAATTACGTTACAACCGCCAGCGGATGGTGTTGTCTTGGAACACCATCCCATGCACGCATCTTCCGCTGGTGGAACAGGATACACGTCGGCGCAGGATGCCCGCAAATCACGCTCGATCAACTCACAATTCGACGGGGATTGCAGGTACAATGCCGGGCCAGTGAGGCCTATTCGATGCAGGACTTTGAAAAACTCGGCGTCTTCTACCTCGGGCGGGAATACGACCTTGCAGCCAAAAAAGGAATGGCTGATCGGCTGTTGCTTTATGATTCAAAAGACCTTGTGACGCACGGCGTTTGTGTTGGCATGACCGGCAGCGGCAAGACCGGACTTTGCCTGGCTTTGCTCGAAGAGGCGGCGATCGACGGAATCCCGGCGATCGTGATCGATCCCAAGGGAGATCTCGGAAACCTGCTGCTGACTTTCCCCGATCTTAAGGCTCAGGATTTTCGACCCTGGATCAATGAGGAAGACGCCCGGCTGAAGGGCATTTCGCCGGATGATTACGCCGCCAAGCAGGCCGAGCTTTGGAAAACCGGCCTGGCGAGTTGGGGCCAGGACGGTGACCGCATCCGCCGGTTGCGCGAGGCAGCCGATTTCTCGATTTACACGCCCGGCTCCAATGCAGGGTTGTCTGTATCGGTGCTCAAGACTTTCGCAGCTCCAAGTGACGCCGTTTTAGATGACAACGAACTGTTCGGCGATCTGATTCGCACGACAGTAACAAGTCTTCTCGGTTTGATCGGTGTCGATGCTGATCCGGTGCAGAGTCGCGAGCACATTTTGCTTTCCACGATTCTCTCGTCGAATTGGAGACAGAATCGTGATCTGGATCTCGCTGGACTGATCCAGCAAATCCAGCAGCCGCCGGTTCAGAAGATCGGTGTCATCGATGTCGAGGCGTTTTATCCCCAAAAGGATCGCTTCGCCCTGTCGATGCGGTTGAACAACCTGCTGGCCGCCCCGGGGTTTGAGAACTGGATGCAAGGCGACCCGCTCGACATCGGCGCGTTGCTCCATGCATCGACAGGCAAACCTCGCATTTCGATCTTCTCGATTGCTCATCTGTCGGATGCGGAGCGAATGTTCTTTGTTTCGCTACTGCTCAATCAGACGCTCGGCTGGGTGCGCACGCAATCCGGAACGACAAGCCTGCGTGCTCTCATTTATATGGACGAAATCTTCGGCTACTTCCCGCCGACGGCAAATCCTCCCAGCAAGACGCCGCTGTTGACCTTGCTGAAACAAGCTCGCGCTTTCGGAGTTGGAGTTGTTCTGGCGACGCAAAATCCCGTCGATCTCGATTACAAGGGATTATCGAATGCGGGCACGTGGTTCATAGGCCGATTGCAGACCGACCGCGATAAGCAGCGCGTGCTCGACGGTTTGGAAGGTGCCGCCTCCAACGCATCGTCAAATTTCGATCGCTCAAAAATGGACCAGATTCTGTCCGGCCTGGGCAATCGCGTCTTTCTGATGAATAACGTGAATGATGACGCGCCCGTGATCTTTGAAACGCGCTGGGCGATGTCGTATCTGCGCGGACCCCTTACGCGCTCGCAGATCAAACAGTTGATGTCGGCCAAGGGTGGAACTGCTCCGCTTGCTCCACAACAGCCTGCGCCGCAGAAATCGTCCAAACCGGCCGCCGCTGCTTCTTCACGGGCGTCACAGACATCGCCGCGGCCAGTGTTGCCGCCGCAGGTGCCTCAAGTTTCGCTGCCGATTCGATCGACCGCGCCCGCTGGAGCAACGACGCTTTACAAGCCGATGATCTTCGGCATGGCCAGTGTTTTTTACGTCGATTCCAAAACCGGCGCTGATCTGGAGCGCAAAGCTGCCTATCTCGCGCCGCTTGCGACCGGCCCGGCCGATTTCGACTGGAACGATGGCGATGAAATCGATCTGGACGAATCCGATCTCACTGACGCCAGCACCATCGACGGCCAAGCCGAGTTCACGGCCGTTCCCAAATCGGCTGCGGCAGCCAAGAGTTACGATGCGTGGAAGAAATCCCTGGCCGACATGATCTACCGCTGCGGCAAGCTGGAGCTGTTCAAAAGTTTGTTGCTCAAGGAGATGTCGAAGCCCGGCGAATCCGAGCGGGATTTCCGCGCCCGGTTGCAACTGAAAGCGCGTGAGCTGCGCGATGCCCAGGTCGATCGCATCCGCCAGAAATACGCGGCCAAGATCGCGAGCTTTCAGGAGCGATTGCGAAAGGCCGACGCCTTCGTGCAGCAGCAGAAGGAACAGGCATCCGCATCGAAATGGCAGACGGCGATTTCATTCGGCGCGACGGTTTTGGGTGCGTTCCTCGGCCGCAAGGCAATCAGCGCCGGCACAATGGGCAAGGCCACCACCGCGGCGCGGGGTGTTTCGCGCTCCATGAAGGAATCGTCCGACGTCACCCGCGCCGAGGAAAACTCCGAATCGCTTCGCCAACAATTGAATGACATCGAATCGCAGTTCAAAACCGAGGTCGATTCGGTAGAAATGAAAATCGACCCGACCACCGAACAATTGGAGACGCTCTCCCTGCGGCCCAAGAAAACGGACATCTCTGTGCGCATGGTCGCACTGGCGTGGGCGCCGCATTGGAAAACATCCGACGGCACGGAAACGCCGGCGTGGGAATAGGCTCGGCTTAACTGCCCAGAGGCACCTGATTCGTTACCTGCGGGCTCTTGGGGATTTTGAATTCTTCAACTACATCCGGCTTGGACGGATTGAAATCCTTGAAATCATCTACGATGAGCTTGGCCAGTTCGAGATTATTCTGCTTGATCCCCATCACCACGCACTTGGCGATTTCGTAGCTGCCGTAGTCGTTGTGGTGCGTGCCTTCCTGAGGCGTGGCGAAGGCCTGATGCGATTTCTCCGGGCCAAGCGCCAAGTAAAAGGCCGCGCCCATATTCTGGAGATCGATCATCGCCACATTCTTTTCTTTCGCCACTTCGCGAACGGCCTGAGTGTAACCCTTGAATGAATCGTCGATGGCGTCGCCCGTTGCGTTGAACGTTCGCCGGCTGACGGATGTGACCAGCACGGGAATGCCGCCTCGTGCGCGCGTCTCATCCACCGCCATGCGCATGTTGTTGGTGTACGTTTCAAGAGCATTGGGTGCGTTGCTCTTCATGTCGTTATGACCGAACTGGATGAAGAGATAATCGCCGGCCTTCATCTGCTTCCAGAACTTATCGAACCGGCCCGCGCCAAGCGCCGGCGCGATCGAGTCGCCGGATTCAGCGCCGTTGCTCACGGCGACTTGCGGCTTGAGGAATCGCGTGAGCATCTGGCCCCAACTGTTGTACGGCTCTTTGGGCTGGTCGCAAACGGTTGAATCGCCTAGCAAGTAAACGGTCGGCACATTAGCGGGCTCGATCTGAATCGATTGAATGCCGGGATGCGCGCCGTTGAATTCCAGCGACAACCGATCATCCCACGCCCATGTCTCCTGTGTTCGCTCGCGGGCATTGATCTTGACATTCCCGCCGCCGGGAATGGCGGGGGTGCGGGTATTCACGATGAAGGTGCGCGTTTCGGTTTTGCCGGGATCGGTGTGGACGCTTTCAAGCATCAATCGGCGCAGCTCCGCCATTACCGTATTTTCTGTCGGATACTGCGTATCGCCGAACACTACCGTTACCTTGTAATTTCCTTCGGGCAGGGCGACGTGAAAGAAAAACGGCTTGTCGCTGGCGATGCCCTTGTCGGCCACCCTCAACTCCGCGCCGGGCTCGAAGCCGAAGCCGCGCTCCTTCGACCATGTCATGTCAGGAGCAACCTGCGTTTGACCTGCTACGGCTTGAGGCGAAAAGTTGAATTTGAAGCTGCTCGGCGGCGCAGTTTGGGCGCTTAACGATCCTGCAAATAGAAGCGAAGCGACACAGGCAAAGCGTTTCATCATCATTGACTCCGATTTTATCTTCCTGAAGGTGAAGTTGAAGGTTGCGTTCCCGGCCCACCGCGTCGAGCACCGGCACCGCCACGTGCCGCAGGCAGACTGGCGGCCATCATTCCGCGGCCATCCGGCGTGCCCGGTCCGCCGGGACGGGCTGGATCGAGCTGCGGATCGAGCGGGAACTTAATCACATCCAATGGGTCGGGATGCGCTGGATCAAAAGTCTTCCAGTCATCAACGACATGACTGGCGAACGGCAACTTCGCATCGATGCAGGCCTGTACTGCGCACTTGGCCAGCTCGTAAGCGCCGTAACCACGATGGTGCGTGCCGTCCATGAAGAAAGTGCTGTGCAGAACTTCCGGCGAATAGGTTTTATAGAGGGTTTCGCTGATGGCGCACAAATCGATCAGCGGAGCGTTCTGTTTCTTCGCGATTTGCCGCATCACTTCGGCGTAGTTGCCGATCTGCGAGCGTTCAAGATTTTGCGAAGTGACCAGGACAGGAACGGCTCCTTTGGCACGCGTTTCGTCGATGAATTGTCCGAAATATTGCCTGATTCGATCGGTTGCGAGCGTTCGATCGTTGATGCCGAATTGAATCAGCACGTAATCGCCGGCGTGGACTTCACTCATCAGCTTCGGCCAGCGTTTTTCTCCAAAGAAACTGGCGGCCGACTCTCCGCATTCGGCGTAGTTGGCGATCAGCACCGGCTGTTTGAAAAACCGCGGGAACATCTGTCCCCACGCCGCGATCGGGTCCATCATCTGATCCGTCATCGTCGAATCGCCGACAAGATAGATCGTCGTATGCTCCGGGGCCGTTGTGATCTCAACCGAAACCAGCGCCGGCTTGGCATCGGTAAACGCCAGCGTCAGCTTTTCATCCCAATCCAACTCGGTGAAGGGAACGAGGGCCTTGTCATCGTCGTTCCACTGCACATAAAGGATCGGCAGCTTCTCGCGATCCTTGAATGCCACCGTGCCGCCGGGATAGTCCGGCCGGCGGACGTGAACGAGGAACGAGCGCGTCTCCAGCTTTCCGCCGGTCGTGTGAAGCGTTTCGACATGTAGCCGCCGGGTTTCCGATTTAACGGTCGTTGTCGATTCACCGGAAGGATCACCGAGCGTTACGGTGACCAGGTAAGCGCCTTCGGGAACTTTGGCGGAAAAGAAGAATCCCTTTTTGTTTAAGCCGGTTGTATATCCGCCACTGCCGGAACTGACGGACTTCACCTTCGACTCGAGGTCAAATCCATAGCCGCGATCCTGCGTATATGCGTCATCAGGCTTCACCTGAGTGAAACCAGATGCGCCGGTTGGCGCGAAGGAGTATTTCAAATCAATCTTCTGCGCCGGCGCGATGCGTCCGCAAAACAAGATCGCGGCTATCGCAATCATCGTGACAACAGAACGAGCACCAGATTTCATCGAATCCTCCACGAATCAGCTTAGCTTCCCAGCGGCGTCAGATTGAACCTGCTCGGTCCGGCCGGCATGGTGAACGTGTCCACATCATCCGGTTTGGACGGGTCGAAGCCCTTGAAATCATCCACGATCGACTTGGCCAGGTCGAGCTTGTTGTCCTTAATGCCCTGCACAATCATTTTGGCCAGCTCGTAAGCGCCGTAATTATCGTGGTGGGTTGCATCGCGGTTAGTGCCTGTGCCAGCGAAAGCGAGATACGCCTTCTCCGGGCCGAGCGTTTCATAGAAAGTGACGCTCAATGCCGTCAGATCGATGAACGCGACGTTGTCTTCCTTGGCGACCTGCCGAACCGCTTCGGGGAATTCGCCGTGCGATGGCTTGATCTTGTTGCCGTCAAACCCACGGCGCTCCATCGGGCTGACGATGATCGGCGTCGCCCCCTTTGCTCGTGTATCGGCGACGAATTGTTTCAGGAACGTCTTATAGGAGGTCATCGCGCCAGCGCCGGGGCGGTTGTCCTTCTCGTCGTTGTGGCCCATCTGCACGATCATGTAATCGCCGGCCTTCATCGTGCTCAAAACTTTTGGCCAGCGTTTTTCTCCGATGAAGTCGCGCAGCGATTCGCCGGATTCACCGTGATTGGCGATCACAACGTCCGGCTTGAAAAACCGCGTGAGCATCTGGCCCCAGCTGGCATTATTCTCGCCGGGCTGATCGCAGACAGTTGAGTCGCCGCAGACGTACAAGACCGGCAGTTCGTTCACCGGCTTGATTTCGATCGCGCTGACGCACGGTTTTGTATCGTCGAATTCCAACGTGAGCTTGTCGTCCCACGCCTTGGCTTCGCCCTGCGTTTCGCGCGGCTTGAGACGGACCTGATCGCCGCCGGGAATCTGAGGCGTGCGGATGTTGACGTTAAAAGTGTATGAGTCGGTTTTGCCCTTGGCCAAGTGCGCTTTTTCGACGAAGAGTCGGCGCAGCTCGGCTTTCACCGTCGTTTGAGATTCGCCGTCGGGATCGCCAAGCGTGACGGCGACCTGGTAGCTTCCCTCCGGTAATGCAACGGAGAATTGGAACGGCTGCTGGCTGGTGATGAAATCGCCGCGCAGCGCATCGCCGCCGCGATCGACGGCCGTGGCTTTCGCGCCTGGCTCGAAACCGAAGCCGCGCTCTTTGGAGTACTCCATGTCTGGAGTCACTTGGGTGTAACCAGGGGCAACTGTGCCCGAGCCGAAATCGAATTTGAAACTGGTTGTCTGGCCTGGCGCGCTTTCAACCGATGCAAGCACCGCAAGTGCCGCAATTCCGAACAGTCTTCTGACCATTAAGCCTCCAAAACTCTGGGTCTCTTCAAATCATGATTACCAACGCCTGGACATTTGGTTTATTCGCTGGAGGGCGGCTGTTTGTTCAAGTCAGTTTCAATCCGGAAATCTTCAGTGCGTAAGCATGCTCGCCGATTTTTGCCGGCGGGAAGTTGACTTTAAGCCCTTCAGAATCCTGTGTGAATTGCAGACCGCCGCTTTGTCCCAGCAATTCCACTTTCTCAACTTTCCCCGGCGCCATTCCAGTCGCCAGTGACTTGATGACGACCGGTTCTGTCGGCCAGTCCATGACGAACGCATAAAGCGCGTCGCCCTTGGTGGTGAAGCGAATGTCTTTGGCCGTGTATGCGCGAACATCCCGCGCGCCGCCGAACTGACCGGCCGGTTGGCTCGTGGCCGTGGACGGGCCTTCGCCATACACCTTCCACGGCCGCGTGCCGAAGATCGCTTCGCCATTCGCGGGCATCCATTTGGCAAGGTTTTCCAGAAAGGCCACCTCATCCTCATCGATCGTGCCATCACCGCGCACGGGAATGCTCAGCATGAGATTGCCGTTCTTGCTCACGATATCGACGAGCATCTGGATGACCTGCACCGGCGTCTTGTAGCGATGCTGCTCAAACAATCGCCGCTCGTAATGCCAGCTGCCGATGCAGGTGTCGGTCTGCCACGGATCAGGGCGAATGCCGGTCGCCACGCCGCGCTCGATGTCCTCGACGACGGCAGGGCGGTGCGCGTCGGCCATCTTCTTGCCGTTGACCACGACATCGAGCTTGCCATGCCACTTAAGGGATGAGTTGTAATAATGAGCGACGATGTCCAACCCGGCCTGGCCGAGCGGGAGTTCGGTGTTGTCGAAATAAACTTGATCGGGCTGGTATTTGTCGATCAGATCCTGGCAGCGCAGAAACCATTTCTCGACAAACGCCGGGTTCATCTCCGGCGGGTTCTCATTCCACACGCGGTCATTGCGGGTATGCCACTGATTCATCGCGGCAATCGTGTTGATGCCGTCGGGAATGACCATGTTTCGTCCGCCGCCATACAGATCGAGCGGATCGAGGCCATCCCAGAATTTTCCTTTGCCATCTTCCTTCGTAAGCGTGTACGCATCATATCGCTTGCCGGCACTTTCACCTTCGGCGTCGTAACCATATGCAGTTTGAAACCAATGCCACGAATGGGCCGAGTGATTGCTCACGCCCAAGCGCATTCCGTTTTCGCGCACGACTTTCGCCCAGGTGCCGACAATGTCTTTCTTCGCGCCGATCCTGACCGAATTCCAGCCGTGGTATTTTGAGTCATATGCGTCGAAGTTGTCGTGATGATTCGCCAAGGCGAAGAAATATTTCGCGCCAGCGCGTTTATAGAGCGCGATTAGTTTCTCCGGTTCCCACTTCTCAGCCTTCCAGAGATTGTCGAGCTCCATGAATCCGAATTTCGTCGGATGGCCATACGTATTGAGATGATGTGTGTATTGGGCGTGACCCTGAATGTACATCTGTCGGGCGTACCAGTCGCCTTGCTCGGGGACGCACTGGGCGGACCAATGGGCCCAGATGCCGAACTTGGCATCGCGAAACCAGTCGGGGCATTTGTATCCGCCGGCCAGCGATTCCCAGGTTGGCTTAAAGGGTCCGGGTGCGATCGAACGAGCCGGGCTGTCTGCGGCCATAAGGGGCGACATCTTACCCCTCAATGCCACGCTCGAAACGGCCGCTACCACGCCGCGATTGAAATTCCGCCGAGAGAGGTTCCGCCTCATCGATCCTCCTGGAAATGCCTAATGCAATCGTTTGCACAATGCCCCAGCCAGTTTACCATGCCCGGCCAATTTTCCCACCCATGCAACGAATTTTGCTGGAATGACTATCACTAACAAGCTGTTTCATGTAAATAGATGGTGTTGGGTTGATTACTCTCGCAAATCAAAAAGGAGTTACGATGATCAGGAACTTTCTCGCCGCTTCTGCTATCGCCTGCATGCTGACTGTCACCGCTCGCGCGGCTGACACGACTGTGACGCTTTCTGAAGTTCACATGTGCTGCAATAGCTGCGTGACCGGCGCGGCCAACGCGGTCAAAGACGTTGCCGGCAGCAAGGCTGTTGGCGATCGCGCGGCCAAGACCGTCGTCGTCACCGCTCCCGATGCCGCCACCGCCCAGAAGGCCGTCAATGCTCTTCTCGCGGCTGGTTACTTCGGCAAGTCCAGCGATGCCTCGATCAAGGTCGATGCGACGACCGGCGCGAAAGACGGCAAGGTCCAGACGGCCGAAGTCACCGGCGTGCACCTCTGCTGCGGCGCCTGCGTGACGGCAGTCAAGGGCGTTTTGTCCAAGGTTGATGGCGTGAAGGATAACACGGTTGCCCCCAAGGCGGCCTCATTCACCGTCACCGGTGATTTCGCTGAGAAGGCCATCATGGACGACCTCCAGAAGGCCGGCTTCACGGGCAAGATCAAGTAATCACCCGTCTGATTTTGAATTTGAATTTCACTTAGCCCCACGCATGCGTGGGGCTTTTTTTGTTTGCATCGTGAGACTTTTGATCAAACAAATCCCGCCATCGGACTAATCACTCCGTTCAACACCCAAAACGGGACGGCGCGCGTCAAAATTCCCGAAATCGACGCCAGGGGGTCTGGCATCGACGCCAATGCATTCTGCTCGGCCGACGACTTCCAAGTCGTCCAAGGTCGGCCTCGTGGGGCGGCCGACGTCCTGTGAGGTCACGCCAATTCATGGCCCGGCCATGCTTTGGCGTAAGACTTTTGGCTCCTTTTTCGAAAAATAAGGACTTATGAACGTCGGCCGGAAGAGTAGGAATTCGATTTCACCACTGAGATGCAAAGACGCAGAGAGATTTTGAGGGATGAAAGGTAAACTTGGTCTTTTGATGCCTGGAACGTGTCACGGGCTTTCAGCCCGTGGAGCTGCGGTACTCCGCAGTGTCGAGCCGTACGCGGCTCGAAATCTAAAGAGCACAGCCGATCATGGGCTAAAGGCCCATGCCACGTTTTCAGGGCGTCGGTGATTTCATACTGCACAACCCATGAATCGTCTTCGTCGATGGCTCTTCAACTTCGCCACGAGCGTCTCGCTGCTGCTGTGCGTGACGACGACGGTGCTTTGGATCATCAGCTCCCGCACGGCGTGTTCAATGGGATGGAGAGGGGACTGGATTTTCGTTGCGATCAGCGAAAGGAACATCGTCTGCCTGAGACTATATGAAGACCACGGATCCACCCAGGGCTGGTCGGGCGGAACCTATCCCGCTCCCACCTATACACAGGGCCTGTGGATTGAATTGACTATGTTCGGCGGCCACGGTTTGCCGCAACTGGGCATCGCCTATCGACAGGACCGAACCTCGACGCCGCCATATGATTCGCCTGAAGTGGCTTGGACGTACGGCAATCGGCGCTACCACAACGTCTATCTGCCGCATTGGCTGATCGTTCTGGCCACCGTCGTGCTCCCGGTTGCATGGGCGATGCATTTTCGGCGAACCAGACATCGCAATCGCGAGGGACTTTGTTTCGTGTGCGGTTACGATCTCCGCGCAACGCCGGATCGCTGCCCGGAGTGCGGGACGGCTACGGCAAACAGGGGAACGGAGCTGAGAGTCGGTTCCAACTGAGCAGATGAGAAGACGCAGAGTGAAATACAAAGTAAAAATGAGGACCATTTTCCTCCGTGTCCTCTGTGGTCTCTGTGGCTGATTCTCTCCTTGAGGTTTTGCCCACACAAACCCATGAAACGTCTTCGCCGATCGCTCTTCAACTTCGCCAGCTTACTCGGGCTTGTTCTTTGCCTTGCAACGCTCGTCCTGGCGATTCGCAGCTACTGGGTCGCGGACGCGATCGCGTGGCGGAACTCGAACATCGCAACGTCGTGCGGCGATTTGCTTTTCTCCAGCGATACCCGAGATGACCCACGACCGATCACGTCGGGAGTCGTCTATCAATCGTCCTCGCCGCACAGCTATAAATACAAAAGCCTATGGGGTGTTCAGCCGGCCCTGGCGCCGATCGGATTTGCATATACGATCATCACCGGCAACGGCTTTCGCGCATTCATGATGATGGTTCCGCTTTGGTTCATCGCTCTGATCGCGGCCATTCTTCCCGCGCTCTGGATAAGACTTTATCGTGGCAAGTGGCGGCGCGAACGCCGCCGCGACGCGGGGCTATGCCCGCATTGCGGCTACGACCTTAGAGCAACGCCGGATCGCTGTCCCGAGTGTGGGACGGCTCTGGCGAACAGAAAACCGGAGCCTGTTTTTTGATGTTTCGGCGGGGCGTTTTTGTCACTTTTTACCGAACATATACCATAGCTATACCTAAGAAATGTCGTGTGAATTGGGAGGAGTTTCAGACGAATCCGGTCGTCGCCGGACAAGAAAATACTCTGAGCTCGTTTCACATCCCGCGATGATTGTCCGTTCCGGATTCTCGCATTGATGGCGAAGATGATGACATGAGCGACATCGAGAGCGCTGGATCCAAGCCGCGCGACCACGTTCATCCGCGACATCACTTTCTGAAGCACGCTCATCGCGATTGGCGGGTCTGGATCGCGGTGGCCGTGATGCTCGCCATGATTCTTGTGTATGTCTTCACCAACAATCTCTCCCTGCAGCCGGGCAAGCCCGCCGCAGTGGAGCCGACGCCCACGCGGTGAATGCGCCGGGAATTGACGAAGGAACGGATCGCCGGTGAGGCTAAATCCGGGAGCACAAAACGGTGAGCTAAACCAAAATGGTAATAAATGAAATTCAGAGATCTCCCGTTTTCAGTTCTCGTTGGTTTGCGCAGGTACGGGCTCACCAGAATCCGACAACAAATTTTATCGGCCAAAATCGAGGACTTGGCGGTTCCCGTACAGCGAGGATGACATCAAAGTAAGTGTAACCAAATTCATGCGGATCGTTGTCTGCGGTAAACGAATAGCGAATGCGAACGCCTCCACCGTCTGCTTCGGGCGATGCAAAAACCTGCGCGAATTCAGCAGAAAACGTTCCCTTATGTTTCATGAAGTCGTACAGGAGTGCTTCCGACTGCTTTCGGATGTTCGCAATCGACTGCGCGACTTCAAATGCAAGTGCCAGGCGATCTTCTCCGCCATCGACCTCGTACTCGAGTCCCTGTCCATCCTCGAACCGTACAAAGTCGGGATGGCGGGTCAGATTTCTTGGTTCGAAAATCATCGTCATTAGAACAGTGCACACGGCGAACTAGCGATTAACCTGACCGCTGGCGCAACACGGTCGAAGGCATTCTAGCGGCGTAAGTGAAGTACACAAAAGCTTTTGGCATGACCGGCGCGGCGACGCACGCGCGATGCCCGGCTCCAACTAGGGTATACCGCATGCCAGAAAATTGATTTCCACTAGAATTACTAAGGCCCGACCCATCGCATGCCGCAGAACCGAAGAACGCCACCATCCACGCCGACCGCGCACTTCACAGAGCCAGTCGACTTGGAGTTCTCGAAACCTTCGTGTCCTTCGTTCTTCGCGATGAGCCAAAAGCTTGGCGTAAGATTCGACTCGAGTTTTCTGCCATCGATTTCTGTCGGGAGATTCGGATCAGCTTCGTATGCCACCATCTCGATACTGGTGATCTGGTGCTTGCCGATCCAAATCGTGAGCCATTGTTCGTACGCCTTGCGGAGGTCGTCCGGCACTCCGTCCCACTTCACCAAATTCAGAATGGCGGCTTTATCATTCGCGTTGTAGGCCGATCGGTATGCCTCGATGAACTGAGCCTGAGTTCGAGGTGCGGCCGGTGCTTTCCCGCAATCGGTCAGGACGAGCAGTAGCAGAACAATCACAGTTCGAGGCAACATAGCGGCCGAATGATCGATGGTATTCTAGCGGCGCAAGTGAAGTACACAAAGCTTTTGGCATGGCCAGCGCGGCGACGCACGCGCGACGCTTGGCCGCCCGTGAAATATTCCGCTCCGGCAGCGGGTTATGCCGTCTGATCAAGAGAACGAGCTGACAACAGCGCCGATGCTCCAGAAGAAGCCGTAGACGTTCAGAAGAACCACGACGCTGTAAAAAGCCAGAAAGCTCCAGACGACAGGAGATTTCACGGCGACAAAGACTGCAATGATGCCCGAGAGGGCGCAGCCAACTCCCAAAACCCACCCGACGACGAATGGCGCGGTGAGGTCATCGCGGGAACCGAAGCGAGGATTCGCGAACAGCGTAAGCCACAGTAGCACGTTGGCTACGCATGGGACAGCGAGGCCGATCATCACGCGAGTTGCTGGCCGCATAACCTCTGATGAACCTGACCGGCGGCGCAACATATCATCCGTAGGGTCTACGATATTGTACTCGGGTATATGACCATGCGGCAAGGAATTGGAAGAATCGTCAATCAGTGATAGATGAATCCGATCAGCAGAAACAGGCCGAGGGCGGCGATGTGGATGAGCCAGATGCCCAGCGCCCACCAGCGCTGCGTTGCAAGCGCCAGGGCGAGGAAGCGATGGCGTTTGATGCCGAGAAGGATCGCAAAGATGCCGCTGCACCAGCCGAACAGGTCCAGGGGGACCAGCGGCCAGGACATGCGTCCGTCGCCGAAGATCAGCCGCGCCACGATTGGGATAAGCACGAAAACCGCCGCGATGCCGGAAAAGAATCCGGGTGCGACCGCGGCCAGCAGCCACCGCAGGCGCAGCTGCGCGGCGCCGACGGCGAGCACCAGCTCCTGTCCGCACTCGGGACAGATCGGCCGGGTGAGGGCTTTGAGGTTGTATCCGCAGAGAGGACAGGGGGCCTCGTGCTCGCGCAGAAATTCCAGAAGCAGCTCCTGCGCGCGGCTTGTCGCGGCTTCAGGTGCTTGTGCGAATTGCTGTGTGGCTTGGTTCATTCGGCAAGCGCGACGATGATTCCCTCAGGCCGGTGAGCCGCTGTTATCCAGCAGCCGAATTCGTCTCCACAACGTCAAAGCCCCTTTGATGCCTTCTAAACACTTGTCGCAGAGAAAGAACCGGCACGACTATTAGAAACAGACAAAGTATCCAGTAAGGCAAGACGATCCAAGTGTATGATTCGCGCCCGGCCGAGAAAGACATGAAGCCGAATCCGAGTCGATACCAACCACCATGTCGGACAAAATCTTTCCTAAGCTCATCCCATCCACCAAGGGTGGAGGTCTTGGCTGTCAAGTATCCGACCGGCGCGGTTTTCCAACTAATCCCGTCAAGGCATTCGACAATAAGGCCAATTCCTCCGGATTGCGACGCGAGCCTGACGCTGTAATCCATATTATCTTTGCCGGGAATGCGCCATGTGTAGGCGTCGGCATACCAGTAACTGCGGCCCCATCCACAGAATGCAATGACGAGTACCGCCCAAGCAAGCGAAGTCGCAATTCTCCGAAGTGGAAATGCTCGTCGCTGCATAACCTAATCCCGTTTAGCGGTCGTTTCAGCCGCGCTGTTCGGCGAGCGCGACGATGATGCCCTCGGGCCCGCGGATATAGGCAAGGCGGTACGAGTCCTCGTACTGCATCTCGCCGATGAGCTCGGCTCCGTGGGCACGCATGTGCGCGACGATGGCGTCGATATCATCGACTGCGAACATGATGCGACGGAAGCCCAGCGTGTTCACCGGCGCGTCCACGGGGCCAAACCGGATCGCCTTGGGCGTGTGGAACTTGTCCAGCTCAATGCCCTGTCCGTCGGGTGTCCGCAGCATCGCGAGGGTGGCCCGGACGTCCTTGAGCCCGATCAGCTTCCCGACCAAAGGCCCTTCGACGGTCTGCTGGCCCTCGAGCTTGAGGCCCAGTTCGATGAAGAACGCTTTGACGGCTTCGAGATCGTCCACAACGATGAGGACGTTGTCCATCCGCTTCAGTGCCATTCCGTTCCTCACTTCACGGCTAATGCCTCGCGGCGCTTTCGCAGTGTTTTGATTCCTTCCGCGATCAGGCCGCCCACAATCTGAATGGACGGAAGCACGATGCATGCGCCGGTCCATTGGATCGTGATACTGCTGCCGAAATACCATCCCAGCGCCAAAACCCCGGCACCAATCGCGACGATGCCGACAACTATGAATGCACAAAATACGGCCAGGCCATCGTCGTATCGCTGGCGTCGCCGGGCTTTGAAGATCCACCATGCGGCGACAAGAAGGTACGCGCCGAGCAGGATGGATGCGACGATCGTTGTCGTGCGATTCGACGGCACGAGGTGAGCCCGCATCCACGCGAGCCAGTGAGTCAGCCACGCCGGCCGATTGGACTCGGACGCTCTCCATGCGAGCCATCCCCCCAGCACCAACGCAAGAAGAGAGCCGCGAATGACAATGTTTCTCGCCTGCATCAACACCTGTCGGAAAACAGGCGGATTCTAAGTTGGCCTCGCCGGGCCGGAAAGGACCGGCCAGGCACTCAGGGTTCCCGGTCCACTAGGGCGGGGCCATCTCGTGACCGTCGTGATCACTTCTTCAACGAATCACGGAAGGCCATCGACTCCATTTCGACGCGAATCGCGTCTTCGATCGGAATCACCGGCCGGGCTTCGAACGTGAACGCCGGCAGCAGCGAGCAGACCTTATGGACCGTCGTCGGATCGTCGCAGTCCACCAGCATGTACCCGCCCCAGTCGCCGACGCGGATCACGAACATTTCGACTTTGAAGTTGCTCGGCAGCTTGTAGGCCCGCCACACTTCCAGGATTCGCTTCTGCGCATTTTCATATTCCACCGGCGAACCTTGCGAACGTTCGGACCAGGTAAGCATGTATTTCATCGACATCCTTTTTGGTTGGATTGCTGTTATCTGAGCGACGACTGTTGGAACGGGATAACGGATCGTTCAATGGCCGACACCGCGCCGACCGACTTTGAGTTTACCACATCCCGACGCTGGGCCGGCCTGCTGCGAGTCTGCCGAACAGTCCGCTCTGGCTCGACTGAGCTCGCCGAACTCAGCGGCGGGTTATGTGACACCCGGCGACGCGTCCCGCTGAACCGAGGCGGGCGAGAACGCCGGCAAGCAAACGGCGATGTATTCCGCGCCCTCCGATCCGGGCGTGCTGTAGCGAACCCATTCGCCAGGGTCGACCATAAAGGCTTGTCCGGCCCTAATCTCAAACGAGTGACCCCGAGTCTCGGCCATTACGGTTCCCCGCAACACAACGGTAAACTCGCCAAAGGTCGGCGTTTGCCCCGATTCGCTCCACCCGGGGGGACTGACCATTCGGGCGATGCTGACCGAGGTTGTCTCCGAAGCTAGACGACCGACAAATTCCTCGATCGTTTTCGGCGGCGTGCCGTGTGCCTGGATCCGCTTCGGTTCGCTAATTAGTCTTGCCATCGAGTTATCCTCCTCTGCGCAGCTCACGAACGATAAGAATCTACCCGCCGGCACTAGCCGACTACCCCGCGGAGCAACGCCCGTACCTGTTGATTCCTCGCCGCCTGATGTACGCGTTTACCACGCCCGTCTTTGTCAGTCAGTCTTGCACCGCGCTTCAGTAACAACTTGATGATGTCCGCCTGTTGCTCGCGCGCGTGCGGAGAACCGCTTCCTCCTCGGCCGGTGGGTTGAACGGCGAGGTGTAGAGGCGTGGAACCAGCCTTGTTGTGTGCTCTCGGATTCGCGCCGCCATCCAGCCGCGCTCGGACCGCGGGCAACGACCGCGTTCGCACGGCCCGGTGAAGGGGCGTCACGCCGCTCTTATCCAAGGCATTGGGATCCGCGCCGACCGACAGGAGATATTCGATCGTCTCGGCCTGTGCTGTCGGATCCCAGTGGTTAGCGTCGGCCGCGTAGTGGAGAGGCTGGGCGCCGCGGCGATTGGTTGCGCGGCAATCCGCGCCGTGTGCAACGAGAAGCTTGGCGACCGGCCGCCGAAACGCCGCGGCAGCCATGTGAAGAGCTGTATCGCCGGCGTAAAGGTAGTGAGCGATTTCGCTGAAAAAGAAGTCTTTTGCACCTTCGCGCGTCGCGCCAACGTCGGATGAGAGCGTGGCAAGCGAGGGATCCGCTTTCAGGCGGCGCGAGACTTCTTCGATGTCGCCGTTCACGACGAGTCGAACAAAATCAAGAAAGTCGGACTTCGCTTTTGCCATTGGTCTTGTGAGTGGTTATTACCCCGCACCTGTGCGGCGGAGCCGATCGAGCAGCGATTGCAGACCGGCTATAACCGCCTCCGCTTCATGTTCCGCAAGTTCGATGGGGTCATTGTATGGTTCGTCAATGGCCTTCAAGTGGATTGACCCTTGCTCGATCCACATGCGAATTCCTTTGACCGGTTCGATGTGTGCGTTCTCTGCCATGCCACTTGCTCTTGCTGTTTAAAATAATGCTGTTGAGCAGCCACGGTCCAGCGCAGCGGCGGGTTATGTATCGGCCGCGTCGTCCGAGCGGCCGACGACGCACGCGCGACGTTCGACCGCAAGTGAAGTATATCCCGATGCATCCGGATCCGCTCCAGCGGGGGTTATCCTCATGATTGCATTCTGCTCTCTACGGAGCGAAAATTCATCGAGATGAACAATGAGCTGCCAGCGCAGCGCCCCCAATCTTCTGGAGGGGGATTCATGAGCCGCCGGTTTGGCGACTTCCTCCTGTTCGCTGTGACTGCGATTGAGATGTGGCTGCTGCTCAGGGAGATGTCAACCTTCAGGCTCACCGACTGGGTTTACGTGTTATCCAATGTGTTCGTGCTGGTGATTGCCCTGGCGCGCCGGGCACCACAAGAGCAGGACCGTTCAGTGGCCGCAATGGTCGCGGTGATCGTCTCTTATGGCTATCCATACGCGCAGGTGATCGTTCTGCACCGGTTTCCCGGCTTCGAAGTCTGGCCCACCGTGGGCCTGGCTCTGGTTATCTTCGGAGCGTTTGGGAGTCTGGCCAGCCTGCTCAGCCTTGGCCGTTTCTTCGGCGTCCGCCCCGCGCTGCGCGGCGTGGCGACTCGAGGCGTTTATCGCCTGGTGCGCCATCCGATGTATCTTTCTTATGTGATTGCGGACATCGGCTACAACCTTCAGGAATGGAACTATGGCACGCTCATTCTCGTTGCAGCCGGATGGGCCTCGATGATCTATCGCATCTGCGCCGAAGAGCGCATGCTGTCTCACGACGCCACCTGGGCCGACTACACCGCCCGCGTGCGCTATCGCCTCCTGCCGGGCATCTGGTGAGCCAATCTAATTCACAAGCTTTGAACGGATCACCTCACACGCGTTGTCCGTACAGCGAGTGATTTGCAACTTCCCGCCTGTGATGATGCTCTGAATCTTGTGCAAGGTCACAACCTCTCCGCCCACGACCATCGCTATGCGGCCATTGAGGTGCGCACGTGTAAACGCCTCAGCTTTTTCAGCGTTTTTGCGCGTCAACGACACGTTGAGAACACTCTTGCCTTCTCCATCGCTTTTCATCTCCGGCGCGCCTTCGATAATCAGGGGAATGTATTCTTTCGGATCAATGGCGACATAGGTGAGAGGTTCATTTGGAGGGGCGTCGCTATATTTTCTCCGGTCATATGCGATCACAACCTGGGATTGACCCTGCCCGCGAGCGTCTTGCGGCGTGGGTGCCTCGCTGAGGACGAGATAGGCTCCATTTTCGAGGTTGCGTGTTTCGGCGCTGAGCGCGGCAGGCGCCTGGTTCGTTGAGCCCGCCTGTGGAGTCGTGCATCCACAGATCGCAAACACGAGGACGAAGGCCATCGTGAGCGCCGGCATGAGGGGTATGTTTTTCTTATTCACCATGTGAGTTTTGTGGTCATCATGCCCGAGCATTCTCCACGAGCGTAGCGATCTGCACGAACTCGACGGTGGGGCGTACGCCGTAGAGTCCGGTGACTCGCTCGAGAAGTGCATCGGTGAAGAATGCCTTGGCCGCGTCCTCTGAATCCCAGACGTAAAAGTTCGTGGCCTGGCGCTTTTCGGAATTGAGCGTGAACGCCTTTGAGCGCAGTCCCGGCATTCCTTCAAACCTAGCACGTGCGGTCTGGGCGATCTTTCGCACGGCCTGCTCATCGAAATTATCTTTGTAGGTAAATGTTACGAATACACCGATCATGGCGCGCTCCTTCTGAGGTTGTTGTTATTTCTCATTCCTTCCGCCGTAGATAACCGGCCGCGGTGAAGATAAACGTGACACGGACGGACATTTTCATTCTCGTCATGCTTCATTGCGCGACCAGCAGAGGTATTTCGCCGATTTGTTCCTGTGCTTGATTTCGCTGCATCCATGTTCGATGCATGATCACCGCGAGCATGAGGAGTCGGACGCTGGTCTGGTAGCCGCAGAGGATGAAGCTGATCCAGGGCCGCCAGAATTCCAGGGGAGTCGCCGGGCCGGGGATCGTTGTCATGGCAATGAGAAATACAATCCAGGCCAGCCGGTCGGGTTGGCCATTTCCACCAATGCCCCTGGCGAGGCGCAGGAGCGCGACAAGCGCGAACAGGTTGAGCATGTCATCGTAGAGACGATGATAGGCCCAGAATCGAGCCATGATGGCCAGCGCGCCCATCAGCAGCCAGCGATCAGCGCGGCGATTGGCCCAAACCCAGGCTCCCATCGCCGCGAGCGCTGCAAGCGTAAAAGGCATGATGAGGTTGATATGTCCCGCCTTGCCGAGCCAGAGCGGCACATCGCCGTACCCCTCGAATTCGGCCACGGTTGTACCGCGCGAGAGGAACGCCCTGAACTGTTCCATCAGGCTCGTCGGCAGACGGCTGGCGCCCAGCAGCGTCAGCAGAACATAGGCAACGATGACAGCAATCGCCGGCCATTTGCGTTTTGGAACCAGCAGGAAAATCCAGAAGAAAGGGGGGCTGAGATTCGGCTTGATCAGTGCGAAGAGCATGCACGCCGCCGCGGCCAACTCGATTGGCCACCTCCCCTGGCTTGCGTAAAGCAGCAGCACCGCCGCCATCGTCGCGGTGAACGCGGGAAGCGCCAATTGACCATCACCCAGCGCCACGCCCGTCGGAAACATCGCCAGCGGCAACAGGCCGATGCAAATCCTTTCAAGCCGTGTCTGTGCGCCGCTTTCTCGAACGCACATCCAGACAATCAATCCCAGCATGACGATCGCATGGCCGAACCAGATCCAGCGATTGATCGGATTGTCCAGGACATACAGCGGATACATCAGTGGAAAGGATGCCGGCGGATAGTCGGCTCCATCGAGCTTGGAGTAAACATCCTCGCGGGCAACCCAGGCGGTGGTCTGTTCATGGAAATTCTTGAGGTCGGTCGCGTCGAAAACGCGCTGGCCGAGGGTAAGTTTGTAGGATTCCCACACCAACCCGCGCAGCGCGATCAGGCTCAACAAAATGATGCAGATCTGCAGCGCCTTTTGGCGCGTGGAGGGATTCATGGACATTGATTCGGGGTCAAATGTCTTCAGAAGGTGACCGGTTCCCATGCGCTGGTTTTCTCCATCTCCTGAGGATCAGCGGCCTGCATGTTCAATATAGCAGAAGTGCTGGGGGATTGGCCTCAAGTTGATCCCTCCCACGCCAAAAGCTACGATATTCTTATGATTTCAGCATCGCGTCAGATGGGTTGGGTCTGTTGCGTCTGTACCGGCGGCCGGCGCGCGTGAATGGCGCGGGCCGCTATCCCTTCGCGTCTTGTTTGCTTCATCGAATCACACGCAATTTCCGGGTCCACCTATGAATCGCGAAGAATTGAACGACCGTCTGCCCGCCATCGTGCAGAAGCTTGGCGAAAGTGCGCATGCGCATGCCAAGCTTCAGCATCTCAATCGCGTTTACCTTCCCAACCGCGATGCGATCATCAAAGCGATCGATCTGCTCCGCCAACTCGTTTATCCCGGCTATTTTGGCGAGCAGGGTTTGACCAGTTCCAACCTGCCGTTTCGGCTCGGCGAGATCGTGATGGAATTGACCGACCTGTTGTATGAGCAGGTGCGCTGCTGCCTGAGATATCGCGAGCAAATTCCCGGCGCGAACAGTGAAGGCGAGCATTGCAGCGAGTGCGACAAGGAGGCTGCACAGATCGTCGCGAAGTTTTTTGAGACTATTCCATCCATCCGCGACGTGCTCGCGGCGGATGTGCAGGCGGCCTTCGACAGCGACCCGGCGGCGCGGAATACGGATGAGACGATCTTCAGCTATCCCGGTCTGTTTGCGATCACGGTGCAGCGTCTCGCGCATGAATTTTACGATGCGAATGTCCCGCTCCTGCCGCGCATCATGACGGAGTATGCCCACTCGCTGACGGGCATCGACATCCATCCCGGCGCGAAATTGGGAAAGAGCTTTTTTATCGACCACGGCACGGGCGTGGTGATCGGCGAGACGACGTTGATCGGCGAGAACGTGAAGATCTATCAGGGCGTAACGCTCGGCGCGCTCGCGCCCGCGTTTGGCCAGATGCTGCGCGGGCAGAAGCGGCATCCGACGATCGAGGACAACGTTACGATCTATGCAGGTGCGACAATCCTGGGTGGCGACACGGTTATCGGCCAGGGTTCGGTGATTGGAGGCAACGTATTTATTACGACCTCAGTGCCGCCGTTGAACCAGGTCAGCGCTGAGCCCCCGAAGCTGAAGTACCGTGATCGGCGTCCAAAGGGGCAACGAGGTCCAATGATCGATTTTCAGATCTGATGATGTTGAATCTCCGCACTGAGATATGTTGCGTGAAAGCATCATCCGGAACATTCGGTGCGCGCAATGCCCCGAAGAAGTGCTTCTGCTGGCATGGGCACAGGCTTTGACATTGCATCCGCACTATGCGATGGGGAACCTGCATTATCGTACTGGCGGCAATTTCGGGTGGGTGTGCGGCACAGTCCAAACAGCCTCAGGCGGCGGCGACCAAGCCCAGTCTGGCGGCGCCTGTGGTCCACTATCAGAAGGCTTCCAACGCCTCCCTGGCGTTTGATCCGCCGGTTACCATCGGCCAGCCGCCGCTTCAGCTCTCCCGGGAAGGCAGAAGTCCTGAAGCCTTCGTGGGTTATGACTCTCTCACGGCAACCTACTTCGTTCAGCATTCCGACGACCACCAGCTCGACACGTCTCACAGCCGTTTTGGCACGTTCGAACGCCGCGCAGTTTCCACAAAGGTCGGTGTGAGCTATCGTTAAAAGCATTTGGATTTGACAGAAAGCCTCTTTCCGGCCATCCTCACCCCCTCGCGCTGGCAACCCTTTGAACCACGGGCTTGTCGCGGGCACTAGAATGCGCTTGAAATTCATATTCAGTTCGGACATGATGTGCTAAGTCTGTTTCCCATCGGGTCTTAAGGAACGTCATCGGGTTTTAGCTCTCGGGGTCCGATATGGCCACGATTACGAAAAAAGAACTCATTGATCGCATCGCCGACGCCACCGGCGGGCGGCGGGTGCAGGTCAAGCGGATCGTCCAGCAGTTTCTCGATGAAATCGTCGGTGAGCTGGGCAAAGGCAACCGCTTGGAATTCCGAGACTTCGGAGTGTTTGAGACCAAGCTTCGCAAGGCCCGCAAGGCCCAGAACCCCAAGACCCTCGAACCGGTCGAAGTCCCTGAAAAGCGGACAGTTAAGTTCAAGGTCGGCCGCCTGATGAAACAGAGGCTGGCCGAGATCTCCGGGGTCGCCATCGACGATGAAGCCGGCGACGTCGCTGAAATGGCTGAAAACCACGACGACGGCGACGATGATGATGTGGATGAGTAAGCTCGATCACGCCGTCGATTCCCATTGAATGAATCCCGTTGACTGGAACGCCCGCTGCATCGAACTTTTGTCGCAGCGCCGCGAACGCGCGCTCCTGCGCGAGCGCCATCCTGTTCACGTCATTGATGCCACCCATGTCGAAATCGGCGGCAAGCGATTCATTAACTTTTCATCCAACGATTACCTTGGATACACCCACCATCCACAGATAATCCGCGCGACGATCGAGGCCGCTCAATCCCATGGCGTCGGAAGCGGCGCGGCGGGGCTCATCACCGGGTTCACCGATCAGCACGCGCGCTGCGAAGCAGCAATCGCGCGATGGAAGGGAACCGAAAGCGCGGTCCTTCTTCCAAGTGGTTATCAAGCCAACCTCGCCGCGGTCCAGACGGCGGCCGCGCTGGGAGGCGAAGGCAACAGTGGCGTTCGCTTTCTCATCGACAAGCTCGCCCATGCGTCACTGATCGACGCCGCCCGCGCCACGGAGATGCCGATCCGCATCTTTCCACATAACAATCTGACGAAGCTCGCGCGATTATTAAAGGATGCGGATCCAAACCAGCTTCAGGTCGTCCTGACCGAATCGATCTTCAGCATGGATGGCGACGCCGCCGATCTTGCGAGCATCGCCGAATTGAAAAAGTCTTATCGCTTCATGCTCATCCTCGATGAAGCTCACGGAAGCGGCGTCTATGGTTCGAGCGGCGCCGGATACGCCGCGGAAGTTGGATTGCAAAACATCGTCGATGTTTCGATCGTCACGCTTTCCAAAGCGATCGGCTGCATCGGCGGGGCGGCCTGTTCTTCAGCGCCCTTCCGGGATGCACTGCTCAACTTCGGCCGGGCGTACATCTATTCCACGAGCGTTCCGCCGTTTGTTGCCGCGTCTGTCGCAGCTGCGATTCAAGCGATGCTCAGTGAACCGCAACGCCAGCAGCGCGTTCGTGAATTGGCTCGTCATGTCCGACAAAGCCTGACCAGGGTCGGGATCAAAATCCCGCCGGGCGATTCGCCGATCATTCCGATCCTTTTCGATTCCGAACAGGCCGCGTTGAACGCCGCAAATCAGCTCAGATCTCAGGGGCTGCTTGTCGTCGCGGTACGTCCGCCCACGGTTCCGGCGGGAACGAGCCGTTTGCGCGTCACGCTATCCTGCATGCACAGCGATGAAGAGATTGCGCGGCTTCTCCAGGCGGTCGAGAAAGTCGCGAAGAAGTAAGTGGCTTACCGCCGTCTGCTTGTTACGGCTATTCATCACGAATCCAGACGATCGACCGCGCCGGGGGACCCGCTGCGCCTCCACGGCGACCACCCGGTGGGTAGGCCGTCGTGGCCACGCGGTTGTTGCGGACATAATTTGGAATCGCCAGCAGGGGGCTGCCGTCGGCGAACTGGCCTTTGATGACCAACACGCCGTGCAGAAAATCTGATCGAAATTCCGTGGTCAGTTGCGACGACGGATTCAGCACGCCATCGACGCTCTGATCCTGAGATTCGATATTGTAAATCAGCGGCCCATAGCGAAGCGCGACCTTGCCACGATCAGCGGCGATCTTGTCGGTGGCTTTGACACGTTGGACGGCCAGCGGAAGGGTCAGGTCGATCTTATCGCCGGCCTTCCAGTCGCGGGTGATGGCGATGTAACCCTTTTCAATCTGCGGCGAGGCGATTGCTGCTCCATTCACCGAAATCGACGTGATCCCGTCGGCCGCGGGCGTGTTCGTGTAGAGAGCGCTCACGTCACGATCCGGCACGCGCACTTTAACCGTGAAGTGTTTCGCAGCGGCCGGGTTCACCGCGATCGAAACCTTATCCTTCCACGGATACTCCGTCTCCTGCACCATCTCGATGCTCGTACCGGCAACGTTTTCGACGTTCACTTTGCTGCCGATGAATAGATTCACGTAAATGCTGTCCTCGCTCTTGGCGTACATCCAGGTCGGCAGCATCAGCAGGACGCGCGAAATGTTGCCTACGCAGCAGGGGCAGTTGTGCCACGCGTAGCGACCGAATCCGGCGTCGAGGGCGTTGGTGTAGTAGAAGTTCTTTCCATCCAGATCGATGTCGCCGAGGATCGCGTTGTAAAGCGTGTCTTCATACAGGCTGGCGTATTTGGAATCGTGATAGGCCAGCAGCATTTTCCACTGGAAGAACAACTCGCCGCAGTTGGAGCACGATTCGCAGTAGGCGTTGTTGCGCAGCGAATAGTTGGGGCCGAATCCTTCGGAGGTTTCACCCGAGCCGATTCCGCCGGTGATGTAGAGCTTCTTGTTGACGATGTTGTCCCAGATGGAATTGACGGCGCTGTGATAGTCGAGATCGTGCGTCTCGACCGCGACGTCAGCCATGCCGGAATAGGTGTAGGCCGCGCGTACAGCGTGGCCGACGGCTTCGTATTGCTGGACGATCGGCAGGTGGCTTTGATCGTATTCGCGCCCGCCCTGACGGCAGTCGAACAGGAACTTGGCCAATTCGATGTATTTCTGGCCCTTGCCGGCGCCTTCCATGTCATTCACAAATCGCCCGAGACGCACCATGGCCTGCTCCATCTCCTGATGGCCGTCGTACCAGGGCTTCTTCGGCGCCGGGCCGAGGTTGTCGTACCAGCAATCAGCGAGCTTCTTGGCGGCGTTGTAGAGGCGAAGGTCTTTGCCGTTGGTCGCGAGATAATGCGCGATGGCCGACTCGATGAAATAGCCGGCGACGTATCCTTCGTGCTCGGTGCGAGTGCGGGCATCCCAATGGTTGCCGCCATTAAGGGTGAAGCGCGTCTGGAGGTATCCATCCGGTTCCTGCGCAGCCAGGATGATGGGAATCCACTCATCGAGCTTCTTTTTCATCGCGTTTTGAGCTGCGATAATTTCCTGATCGCCTTGCGGATCGACCATCAAGGCGACGCTCATCGACTCGACTGTGTTGTGAACCCAGGCATTGGAGAATGGATATCCGATATGGCGGGTGGCTTCTTTACCCGCGAGCTTATTGCCGGCCTGGATGAAGTTGTTGATGCCGCCTTCGGGCAAATCGAGCCGCGAGCATTGCTCCATGCAATGCGGAATCCACCCGACGATGATCGCCTTGGCGCGATCCTTCCAGAGGGAACTGGTGATCGTGTAATTCTTCGTATACACCGCTCGCAACTGATCGGCCGGTGGGGTGGGTTCGACCTTGACGTTGAGAGTCGATGTCGAGCTGGTTCTCCCATCGGTGGCCGAAAGCCTTAAGACATAATCGCCGGGAGTTTTAAACGTCGCGCTTGTGACCGGATTACTGGCGACATCGAACATCAACTCGCCGGGGCCGGAATCCTTGCTCCAACCGAGCTTTGCAGATGAACCCCCATCCAGCGCTTTAACTTTGCCATTGAGGTAGGTCTTTCCCCCGACGACGGCAACGCGGTCCATCCCTGCATCCACGACCGGAGGGAATTTCGGCGATTTACCGGAGTCGTACACCTTCCATTCCAGAATGCCGGTGGAATTCGTTCCATCGCCGTCCAACTCAAGGCGGATTTTCTGGGTTGTGATTTCGTCGAAGCTCATCGTGCAGTATTGGTCCGCCTTGACACCCCCTGAGCTGAGAGGATTACCCACATCCACGAATTCGCTGCCATTCCAATACTTAACGCCAATCGCCTTTGGGAGATGAATGCCCTGGCCGTCGGCCCAGTAATAGACGTCGATCTTGTCGGTGCTGATCGCCTGATCCCAGTCGTATTGCACCCATTGCGTGCCCTGACGGTTCCAGTTGCCGTAGGAACCGGCGCGATTGTCGCGCGAATTGCGCGGCTCGACGCCGTCGTTCAGCGCAGAGAGCTTGGTATCACCCGACACATACGACGCCGACGGCTTGGCCACGGGGGCGAGGTTGACCGGTTGGGTTTGCGCCATGGCGATGGTGCAGAATGCGGTCAGCAGGGTCAGCACGCACAGGAGTCGGATGGGTTTCATGGATTCCTCGCTTCTAGCTAGTCGGTCAGGATCATAAATGTTACCCGAAGCGGCCAACCCTCGGCCAGTCGATCATTCCGGCCAGGACCGTCATTAAGTAAGGTTTCCCTGGTTCGCGGAATTCATGCCGAAACTGTGATGAATCCTGTGAAGTGATGGGATCGCCGGCCAAATCCGTTACCATTTCTGACAGGTCCTAATCAACGCCATTGGTTTATCGCACTAGTCATTGGGTGAAAGCGGAGGCTTAAACCATGATCCGACGTGTCCTTACAGTTCCGGTCCTGGCCCTTTTGTTGATCCAAACCGCTGGCGCGATGACGCCTGAAGAGCGCAAGGACTACCGCGACAAGTTACTCGCGACCCTGCCGCCGGTTCCTGCGGGGCGCGGAGGCCGCGAGCCATTCAATGACTGGGTCAAGCGCACCGATGCGCTGCCTCCGGATTTTGATGCGCTGCCCAAGAACAACAATCTCCCTGACCCGTTTACGTTCTTTGATGGCAAGCGAAAAGTGCAGACACTGGATGACTGGCAGGCGCGCCGCAAGGAAATCCGACAGCTGTTTGAGAAGTACATCATCGGCACGATTCCGCCTAAGCCGAATCTCGACAAGATCGTTCCGGTCGATCCGGCACAGGCCGGCGGAGCAGGCGGGCGCGGAGGTGGTCGTGGTGGTCGTGGGCCGGCACCGGGATCGATTACCAAGATTGTTGATCTTCAGTACGGACCGGATAGCCAGATCACGACGCGCGTCACCCTGACCATCCCGCCGGGCAACGGCCCATTTCCGGTTTACATTGGCGGCGGGGCGGATGCGACGAATTACGGCTACATCTCCTGCTCCTTCCCCAACGCAGTCGATAATCCGCCGAACATCGGGCAGTTCTATCCTGATTACGACTGGGCCTCGATGGCCAAGATCGCTTGGACGACGCAGATGGTTGTGGATTACCTCTACACGCTGCCCGAGGTGGACAAGCCGCACATTGCGATCACCGGCTATTCGCGACAGGGAAAACTGGCCTGTCTGACTGCCGCTTTGGAAGAGCGCATCACCGCGGTCGTGATCGGCAGCGGCGGTGTGGGCGGCGCGCTCTCCTGGCGACATGCAGGTGAGAAAAACGTGGCCGAGGGCGTCGAAACAACGACCCGTCCCTACGCGGTCTGGTACAAGCTCGATTTCCGCTTCTTCGCCGGTCGCGAGGACCGGCTGCCCGTGGATCAGAATCTATTGGTGGAACTGATCGCGCCGCGGGCCGCGCTCATTCTCTATGGTCTGAACGACGAAGTGAACAGCACCTGGGGCGATGAGGTGGCGTATTGGGATGCACAGAAGGTCTACAAGCTCACCGGCAAGCCCGATGCGATCGGCATTCTTCGTATCGATGGCCCGGGTAAACACCACGGCGCCAATGACGTCCCGGGAACGATGAAGTGGCTGGACATTCAGTTCGGCCGCTCGCAGGAGAAGTGGGACAACAAAGTCATGTTCCCATGGACCTATGACAACTGGAAAACAACGACGAAAGCGTCGACCGATGTGAGCAAATTCGCGCCGCATACAGCCGGCGAACCGGTTGGCCAACCAGAAAAGGTCCTTGCAGCGGTTCGCTCAATGCTCGGAACAGCGCCGAGCAATGCGGTGCTCGAGAAAAACCCCGTGACCAATCCCGGCGATGAGGGCATCGATGACACGCCGCGCTGGGTGATCAACCGGCCCACCGTGATTGAGCACGGCTGGACCGCGACGAAACAAGCTGACGGTATTGCCGGCGCAACGCCCGCAAACATGAACTCCGTGCACAACATCCGTTTCGGCCCCGGCAAGATCCGCGCCGACATCTATGTCAAAGAGGGCACGCCTGAAAACGCCAAGCTTCCGACTGTCATCTATCTGCACGGCAGCAGCTATCCGATGGGATACATGTTTGTTTATCGCTGGGATCCGCATCCGATCCTGACGCTCGCGCATGCGGGTTATGCCGTCATGGCTTATGACCAGAGCGGCTTCGGCAGCCGCATGAACGAGACGGCAAGCTTCTACGAGAAGTATCCGCAGTGGTCGCAGTTTGGCCGGATGGTGCAGGATGTCAGCGATGCCGTGGAGGCGGCGCGGAAGGACCCGATGTGCGATCCGGACAAGATCTACGTCTTCGGATACGGGCTCGGCGGCACAGTCGGGCTCTATTCTGCGGCGCTGGATAAGAACATAAAGGGCGTCATCTCCATCTGCGGTTTCACGCCGATGCGCACTGACACAGCGGACAAAGGTACCGGCGGGATTGCCCGCTGGAGCCAGGAGCGCGGCTTGATCCCGCAGCTTGGGGCATTCATCGGACAGGAATCACGCATTCCCTACGACTACAACGACCTGATCGCCACGGTCGCGCCGCGGCCGGTGTATGTCTTCGATCCGATTTACGATCGCGACTCAACACCTGCGGACGTGAAGGCCGCCGTGGAGGACGCCCGTAAGGTCTACACAACTTCCGGCGCATCCGACAAGCTCGTGCTCGATCAGCCGTGGGATTACTTCCGCTTATCCCTTGAAGCGCAGAACCGAATCGTGGATTGGATGACTAAGAACATGAAGTGATTTGCTTAAAACTGTGAACGTGATTTCTCGGTAAAATGTCATGCTGAGGTACTCCGAAGCATCTGGCTGGATCAAGTGGTAAAGCCAAGATGCTTCGGAATATCTCAGCATGACGTCGTTCGAGGCTGGCTATTGAATTATTGAGGACAGAATATGAAGCGTAACCTGCTTTGGGTGGTTGTGGCGGTTGCGGGGTTGGCTCAAGTAGCATCTGCGATGACGCCCGAAGAACGTGCGGCGTATCGCGACAAACTGTTGCAACTGCTGCCTGATGTTCCCGCCGGGCGTGGCCCCGGCGCCAGGCCTGCGTTTTCGGAATGGGCGAAGGATCACCTGCCGCCGGATTTCGATACGCTGCCAAAGATCAATGGTCTGCCCGATCCGCTTTTGTTTGTGGACGGCAAGCGCGTTGTAAAAACTCCGCAGGATTGGCAGGAACGCCGCGCGGAAATCTTCAAGCTGTTCGAAACCTACTACTTCGGCCGGGTTCCGCCCAAGCCGAAACTCGATGAGGTCGTTACGGTCGATCCCGCCGTCGCACAGGCAGAAGCAGCGGCCCGTGGCGGCGGGCGAGGTTTTGGCGGCGGCCGCGGGAGAGGCGCAACCTCCGGGCCGGCCACCGCACCCGGTGCTCAAGCCAATGCAGGTCCCACCAGCGCTCCAGCGGCAGGTCGTGGCCGCGGCGGCGGGCGCGGTCCGGCGCCAGGTTCGGTCACTCGCATCGTCGATCTCAAGTACGGTCCCAACAGCCAGATCACCACGCGCGTGACGCTCACAATTCCGCCCGGCCCAGGACCGTTCCCGGTCATCATCTTCGGTACTCCCGACATCACCAATCGTGGCTACATCTCGTGCAGCACGACCGCAGCCAGCCCCGACAACCCACCGGCAGGTGTAGCGGCGGCGTATCCCGATTACGACTTTGGCACGATGGGACAGATCGCATTCGTCACGCGAATGGTGTGCGATTATCTCTACACGGTTCCTGAAGTGGACAAGCCGCACATCGCCATCACAGGCTATTCTCGTCTCGGAAAGATGGCATCGATTTGCGCGATGTACGAAGAGCGCATCACCGGGGTGCTGGCAGGAAGCACCGGCGTCGGCGGCGTATTGCCCTGGCGCATGGGTGGCGAGCGTGGGTCGGCCGAGGGCATCGAATCGATGACCCGAAGCTACTCGATCTATTTCGCGCCCCAGCTTCGCTGGTTCAGTGGCCGCGATGATAAGTTGCCCGTAGATGGCAACCTGATCGTCGCCATGATCGCCCCGCGATCGATTCTCAGTTTCTACGGTGAAAGCGACGAGGTCGGCAATATCTATGGCAATGAGGCTAGTGCGAACTCGGCTCAGAGGGCGTTCGATATCCTGGGCGCGCCCAAGGACCACAACGCCATCCTCCACGTCCCCGGCCATCACGGCGCCGGCGGAAATGACCCGCGCGTCATGCAATGGCTGGACATCCAGTTCGGTAAATCCACCGAGAAGTGGGAGAGCCACTACCTCTATCCGTGGGATTACAACAAGTGGCGTAATCAGAACAAGGATTCGGCTGACATCAGCAGGTTCGCCGCGCAGGACAACACCAAGGTTCTGGCGAGCGTGAATTCAACCGCCGATTGGGAAAAGAAGGCCGCCGATGTCCGCAAGAACGTCGAGTGGATGCTCGGCAACAAGGAAGGCGGCACAGGCGGCCCTGATCCCAAGCAGAGGGATGCGGGCCCGTCCAGCAACACCAGCACCGTCGTCGATTGGTCGATCGAGCGCTCCGGCTCCTTCGGCTGGCTCGAACCCGAAAAGAGCAACACCGAATACCGCAGCTTCACCTTCGGCGATGGCACGCGCGGCGAGCTCTATTATCCCAAGGGCACGCCGGAGAACGCCAAGCTCCCGACGGTCATCTGGATGCACGGGTTCAGCTATCCCATGGGATATATGTGGGTCTATCGCTCACGGCCTGACCTGCATCCGATCCTGGCACTGGTGCGCGCCGGTTATGCGGTGGTTGGTTTTGATCAAACCGGCCACAGCAGTCGACAGGATGAATTTGCGACGTTCTATGATCGTTTCCCGCACTGGTCGCGCCTGGGCCGGATGGTTTCCGACACCCGCGCGGTCATCGACGCTGTCTCGAAAAACGGGATGTGCGATGCGAGCAAGATTTATCTCTATGGCTATTCGATGGGCGGAATCGTCGCGATGCACACGGCCGCTCTGGATAACCGTGTGAAGGGTGTCGTGTCGATCTGCGGCTTCACGCCGATGCGAACCGACACCAGCGACAAGGGAACCGGCGGGCTCGCGCGATACAGCGTCGATCTGCCGCTCATGCCGCGTCTGAGCGCGTTCATCGGCAATGAATCGAAGGTTCCGTACGATTACAACGAATTGATCGCGACGGTCGCTCCCCGGCCCGTCTATGTCGTCGCGCCGCAACTCGATCGCGACGCCAATCCCGGCGAAGTGAAGGCCGCCGTCGATCAGGCTAAAAAGATCTATTCGCTGTACAATGCCGGTGACCACCTGATGTTTTCCGAGCCGTGGGATTACAACCGCCTGCCGGAATACGTCCAGGACGAGGCCATTGAGTGGATGAAGAAAAACATGAAATGAGGAATGCATCATGTCGAAAACTCCGGCGGCATTGGTATGGGGATTTGTCGTCGTTGGATTGAGTGGGTTCGCGGCTGCGCAGCAGGCCGCGAACCTGACAGTGAATACCGATAAGGTCGTCAAACAGCTTGACGTGAAGCTGTACGGCCAATTTCTCGAACACATTTATCATTCCCTGCACGGCGGCTTGTGGGGAGAAGTCGTCTGGAACCGCAGCTTCGAGGAAAGTCCGCCTCAAGCTGGTGGACGTCGCGGCGGCGGTGGTGGCGGTGGAGGACAACCGGCAACGCCTCCGCCTGCAGGAGCATCGCCCGCACGCCACTGGACGGTGATCGGCTCGCCGGAGGTCACCCTCGACAGCGAATTCGCGCTGAACAGCAGCAAGAGCCTGAACATCGCCGCTTCCAGTCCCGGGCAGGGAATCGCGCAGGCGAATTTCTGGGTGCATGCCGGCGACACGCTGCGCGGTTCGCTCTGGATGCGCAGTGGTGATGGATTGGGCGGCGTGACGGTTCGTCTGGTTGACGGTACTAAAGTTCTCGCCGAGCAGACCGCGGTCCAGACCACCCGCACCGAATGGAAGGAATTCCCGCTGGCACTCACGCCTTCCGCCTCCGCCAACAGCGCGACGCTACAGATCATCAGCACGGCACGGTCAACCTTCTGGATCGATCAGGTCAGCCTGATGCCCGATTCCTCCAAAGCCACCGGCGGTTATCGTCCCGATCTGCTCAAAGCAGTGACCGATCTCAAACCCGGCTCGATCCGCTGGCCGGGCGGATCCTATGTCGGCACCAACGGCGGATATCGCTGGAAGGGCGGCATCGGGCCGCAGTCCAAGCGCGTCGGCAAAGTCGGATGGGATGAACTCGAACCGTCCGCCTTTGGCACGGATGAATTCATCGATCTCTGCCGCAAGCTCGGGGCAGAGCCCAACATCGTCGTTTATCTCGGCTCGCGTCAGGCCGGCGCGGACCACACCGAGCAGATTCAGGAAGCCGCCGAGTGGGTCGAATACTGCAACGGCCCTGCCACGAGCAAGTGGGGCGCGGTTCGCGCCGCCAACGGTCATGCCGAGCCATACAACGTCAAATATTGGGAGATCGATAACGAAATCTGGAACATGCAGCCGGCGGATTACGTGCGCGTGGTCAAAGAGTTCTCCGCCGCGATGAAAAAGGTTGATCCGAAGATCATCACGATCGCCTGCGGAAGCGGCGGATACGGGGCACGTTTCGCCGAAGGAGATATGGCCGTCATCGCCGATGCATCCGACGTCGTCGATTACCTGAGCATCCATCATTACGAAAACAGTGAGCGATTTGCCGATGGCGTCGGCTTGTTCGAGGCTTACGTGAAGAAGCTCGGCGATGCGATCGACAAGACGAAGAATCCGAACCTCAAAATCTATTTCAGCGAATGGAACGTCCGCCGCGGCATCGACTGGCGGAGCGGTCTGTACGCCGGTGGAATTCTCAACGCGATGGAGCGCGACAAATACACGACGATGGCCTGCCCCGCGCTGTGGCTGCGGTCGCAAACGACCGGCGAAACATGGGACAATGCCTTCATCAACTTCAATCACTTCGATTGGTTCGCCGCCCCGAATTATGTCGTGATGAAGCTCTATCGCGATCACTTCGAGCCGAACCTGCTCGAAACAACCGGTGATGCATCAGGTCTTAACGTCGCCGCCACCAAATCGGCCGATGGGAAAACGCTCGTTCTCAAGGTCGTCAATCCAACGGATAAGCCGCAGGACGCCAAATTCACGCTCACCGGCAATTTCAAGCCAGCCAAGGCCTCGCTCAAGCTCGTCGCGCCGGACGATCTGATGGCGAAGAATTCCTTTGAACACAAGGACGCCGTGAAAGTGATCGACGGCAAGGTCGAACAGTCCGGTCAGTCCATCGGAATTTCGCTGCCGCGCTGGTCGGTCGGCGTTATCGAGATGAACAACTGACCGCCGGCTCATCGGGGCGCAGCGTCGGCCGCGTAACTTTGCAGGCTTTGCTTATATCTTTCCTTGATCCGGAAAAAACCCCAGTGAAATGTGTAGAGCGTCATGCTTCCCCAGTTGGGGTGTAGCCGGTCGCCGGTCATCCAGCGGAAACGTTGCATCAGCCAATTGCCCATGGGGAGTCGGGCACAGAACACCGAGATTCGATACAGCCACTGCCGGAAGTGAGGCCGGGAGCGGCGCTGTTTCACCGCGGAGTTGTTGCGGATCTGGTCCTGGTAGAATTTACGAAATTCGGCTTCACTCGCCGGACACAGGTCGATCTCACCGATTTGCGGGCCGCCACCAACCTTTTTTTGTCCGAACAGATTTCGCGGGACGCCGCGCTCTTCGGCAAGGCGCCTGGGAATCGGACGATCATAATCGCCACCGACAGACCAGGCCTCCATTTCGGGCGATCGGCCCAGCCGGGTGATAACTGGCGCGTGGATGGCTCCGCAACAAGCCAGGGGAAAGTAAATGAATCCCACCCGCAGGCGGAAATCGGTGAGGAGAGGCCCGTAGAGTGCTCTGGCGCTCGGGTACTGCAGCAAGGGGGCAGCGGCTTCCCCGGTCTTTTCCCAATAAGCATCACCGGACTGGCCGTTGAAAAAGAGCGACCCGTTGAGTTGTTCTTCGAACAGGGTCAACTCCCTCGCTGCCAGAGACATGTCCGGATAGAACTCCACCTCGGGGAATCCAGGAAGCCTGGCGTAGTCGGTGCGATTGCACTCGTGCACCTCCATTCCGAGGTGGTGTGCAATGGCCCCGCCGCCGTCCTCCTGCTCGGGCCAGCCGCTCTGGCGGAACGTGATGGCGCGGCGGCAACCGGCCTGGCTGGCCAATGCAGCTACGGCAACGCTGTCGTAGCCGCGGGAAATGGCGGCGAGCGGGCGGAAGATTTGCTTCCTCATGGGGTCGCTCGCATTGACGGGTACCTGCCGCGCTGTCATGTCAAGAAACGCCTCGTATTCAGCGTAACCGGAAGGAGGCGGGTTGATGCGTTTTTCCATGCGCTCGACTGCCAGATCACGCGTAACGGCAAGATTCGCGCAGTCGTGAAAGTACGCCTGATTTCCACTGCGCAGGCGGATCGGCTTCACCTGCCGTATTCCCGCCCGGTTATGGCGGAGGTAGTCGAAGTAATAATTGGGATGTCGAGGATCGATCTCTTCGCCGGCCCGCGTGAGAAGAAGTACGAGCGAGTTGGAGACATACAATGTGTCGCCCACGAGGACGGATTGGATGCAGTCCAGCTTATGAGTCGGCCCGGCGAAGATGACTCGACCGCCGTCAAGACGTCCGCCCGAGCCCATGAAGGTAACGGCATCATCGAAATCACCAGCCTGGAAGGAACCATCCCACGCGCCTTCGAAGAACCGGTCCTCGCGGGTTTCCACCCAGCTTCCATGGAGAACTTCGATCCGGCTCTGGTTCCTGCAAATCGCCGCGACCCACGCAAGCTTCGGCAGCGTGTCGACGGCTCGCAGATCAAGTTGCATCGGATTGCAGTCCTTGCCCGTGTGGACGCAGTCAGCTTCCCCGCTTCTGAGCACTTTGCCTCCTCCGCCCGCCCTCGCTGCGCATTGTATCTCCAATGTTCAGCGGTCGCACGGCGCGAGCAACGCGATCGCACGCGACTTCGCGCGCTTTCCCACCTCCGCTACCGGTAAACTATCCGCGCATGTTTCTTCTTCGCGGAGGCTTCGATCATGAATCGGCGAACCGTTCATCTCGCGTTGATCCTCTCATCGCTGCTGCTCATGGCTGGTCCGGCGCTCGCGGCGGGGCCGCTGCCGGTGATTAAGGTTTCGCCCAATGGGCGGTATTTCGTCAAAGCCGACGGCACGCCGTTCTTCTGGCTCGGTGATACCGCGTGGGGAATTTTCAATCATCCCACACCTGAAGAGGTTGACCTTTATCTCGACGATCGCGCCGCCAAGGGATTTACCGTCATTCAAGGCGTTATTGCTTTGTGGGATTACAACTCACGCCGAAATTCCGACGGCCAGCTTCCCTTCAACAACCGCGATTTCGGACAGATCAACGAGGACTTTTACAAAAACGTCGGTGCCGTTCTCGACAAAGTCGAGAAACACGGCATGTACATGGCCATCCTGCCGTTCTGGAACAAGAATTTCCCGCAGGCCCTGCGCTCCGAGGAGAATCAGCAGAAGCTCAAGGCCTACCACGCTTTTCTGACCAAGCGCTACGCCAAGCGCAACGTCTTCTGGGTGCTCGGCGGCGATGCGAGCGGCCAGCTCGACGGCATCGTGCCTTACAGCGACCTGATGGCCCAGGGACTGATCGAAGGCGCAAAAGCCGCCGGCGTTGAGAAGATCCTGATCACCTACCATCCCACCGGCCGACAGAGTTCGTCGTTCTGGTTCCACGATCATCCGTGGCTGGATTTCGATTCCATCCAGTCGGGGCATTTCATCAACACAACCAATTTCCGCCTCGTCGGTGATGACTATGCGAAATCTCCGACGAAGCCGACGCTCGACATGGAGCCCGGCTACGAGAACATCCCTAACAATCTCGTACGCGACAACCCCGACGCCCCGCGCATCAAAGCCGAGGACATTCGCCGTTCCGCATACCTTGCGGTCTTCGCCGGCGCAGCCGGTCACACCTACGGCAATGGCGAGGTGTATGAATTCTGGTCTCCCGAAAAAGGCGTCAATCCGCCGGCGTGGTCGAGCAAGCTTCCGTTCCGTGAATCACTGAAGCTGCCGGGTTCCGCCCAGGTGCAATACCTGAGATATCTGATCGAATCCCGCCCGCAGCTTCTTCGCGAGCCGGATCAATCGATGATCGCCGGCGAAGTCAGCAACCGCGCCACTGAACGCGTCGAAGCGATGCGGGCATCCGACGGCAGCTACGCGTTCGTCCTGTTTCAAGGAAAGCCGCTGAACATCCGCACCGACAAGCTCTCCGGCACAAAACTCACTGCCTGGTGGTACGACCCGCGCACGGGAAAGGCTCAGAAGATCGACGATTTCGCAAAGTCAGAATCGCGGGAATTCACGCCGCCGGCGGCTCAGGAAGGGCAGGGGAACGACTGGGTGCTCGTCCTCGACGATGCGGCGAAGAATTTCCCGCCGCCGGGCCAGAAGCGGTAGATCCATGATCGCAGCTTGTAATCGCCAAACTTAGCCGGGCCGCGCCAGAACCACTTTCGAATTTTGGAAACTATCCCTGTGGCCTCAGTCTGTTGCAGCGGTTGGTTATCCGCCGCGATCGACATCGACATGACAATCTGCTCGGCTTCGTCCAATTCGTGTTGATCGGGAATGCCTGTGACAAGATGAGTGACCATGACATTGTGCGGCCCCTGCGTGTGAACCCAGACTTTGCCATTAGGCATTTTTTCTGATCGAAACGTCACCTTACCGAAACGTCCGATCGCAGATTGCCCGATGCTAGTTGAAAGCAGTTCACCATCAAACGATTTAGCGACTTGCGTTGCCATCTGGATCAATCCGTCATCACGACACCATGGTGTGGATGAACGCCGATATGTTCGGATGCAAACGGCAGATTCAGCATCCTGTACAAACTCAGAAATTCACTTGAACTAAACCAAACATTATGCTAACATAATAATGCGGCGCAGTTATGCGCCGGCGGCTCTTTGAAAACTGAAAATGAGGCGTGCAAAGCACGCGTGGAGGGACCGAAAAGGGACTGAAAAGGGACCGATTGGGACCCGAAAAGGACTCGGTTTGGACGTTGTTTTTGTCGGGGCTGGCGGGATGAATTCGATGCAAGCATTGGCCCGGCCATGAATTGGGCGGACGGCTCGATACCGTGCGGTGCAAAACAAAAAAATTGAGCGCTCAGACGCCGCCTCTGAGCACCGGCGAAGGGGCGGATGGGTTTGAAGGGTTGATTGCGTGTAGCCGGCGAGTTTGCTCGCCGTTGGGTCGGGAACCGCTTTGCGAACGGCGAGCAAACTCGCCGGCTACACGCGGACGGGGAAGGAGAGATGAAATGTTGCAGAATGTGACAGAATGTTACATTTTCGCCGCGGCCGCGGAAATCAAATGTTCCAAAGTGGAACATTTCACTGTCAGCGAGCGAAAAATGAGGGGTCGCGGTAGAATGTCGTCCCTGTTTCTTGGACGGAGGCATCTCAACATGAAACGGAATAAAATCCTCGCCCTTGTTGCGCTAACGATTTCGACATTTTTAACCACAAATCAGCTCTTCGCCGCTGATGCGGTGAAAGTCTGGGAAGAACAGACGGTCATCCCGACCTATCTGATTGGTCCGCCTGATCCGAACCCGCAGTTTTATGTCGGCGATTCGTCGCAGGGCGCCGAGAAGCGGATTTATCCGTATCCGCTGTATGACAACCTGCTGAGTGAGAAGGCCAACAAATCGTACAAGATCGTCTATCTCGAAAACGAGTACATCAAGGTCGGCATCCTTCCCGAAAGCGGCGGGAAGATTTTCGAAGCCGTTGACAAAACCAACGGCTACAACTTTTTCTATCGCCAGCATGTCATCAAACCGACGCTGATCAGCCTGCTGGGCGCGTGGATCTCCGGCGGCGTGGAGTGGGATCTGCCGCATCATCACCGGGCCACGAGTTTCATCCCTGTCCAGCACAGCATCGAGAAGAACGCCGATGGCACGCAGACGGTGTGGGTCGGTGAACTGGAGCTCCGCGATCGCATGCGCTGGGCGGTCGGTGCGACGCTTCATCCGGGCAAGTCGGTGCTCGAGGTGTCGTTCCGAATGGTCAACCGCACGCCGGTGCCGGTGTCGATGCTGGCGTTTTCGAATGTCGCGGTTCACACCAATGAGAATTACCAGATCATCTTTCCCCCCAGCACGCAGTTCGGCACAGGACACAGCAAACGACAGATGGTGGGCTGGCCGATCAACCGGGAAGTGGACATCAGCTGGTGGAAAAACAATTCAACCACATCCGTCTTTGCGTGGAATTACCAGGAAGATTTCATGGCCGGCTACGACCATGGCAGGCGAGCCGGGACGATGACGGTTGCCGATCACAACGTCGTGCCGGGGAAGAAGTTTTTCACGTGGGGCACGAGCAACCTTCAGTACAAGCTGCTGACCGACGATGACGGGCCGTACATCGAGCTGATGGTCGGCGCTTATTCGGATAATCAGCCGGATTACAGCTGGATGCAGCCGTACGAAACGCGCACGTGGAAGCAGAACTGGTATCCCTTCCGCGACATCGACGGCGTGAAAAACGCCAACACCGAGGCGGCCGTCAACTTGGAAGTGAAGGATGGCAAGGCGACCGTCGGACTGTTTGCGACATCGAATTATCCCGAGGCGCAGGTATCGCTGAAGTTGAAGGATCAGGTCTTGCTTTCGGAAAAGGTTTCGATCAATCCGGCCAAGGCATATGTGAAGGAAGTGGCAATTCCGGCCGGCGCTGATGAACATGATCTTCGCGCCGCGATGTCGGTCGGCGGTGTCGAACTGATTGCGTATTCACCGATCAAGCTGACGCCGCAGGAAGCTCCGCCGGGCGTGACCAATTATCCGCAGCCTTCGGAAATCAAGACCAACGAAGAGCTGTATCTCACCGGATTGCGAATCGATCAGTTCCGCGATCCGCAGCGCGAGCCGGAGCCGTATTGGGAGGAAGCGCTCAAGCGCGACCCGGGTGATATCCGCGTGAACACGGCGCTGGCGATCAATTATTACAAGAAGGCCCGCTACGCCGATGCCGAGAAACTGCTCCGCACGGCCGTGGCACGGGCGACCGATCGTTACACATCGCCGATGAGTGGCGATCCTTTCTATTACCTTGGCCTGACGCTCAAGGCGCAGGGGAAGAACGATGAGGCGTTTTCGCACTTCTACAAATCGACCTGGAGCGCCGCATGGCGATCGCCGGGATATTTTGAAGCTGCGCAGATCGCTTCGATCCGCGGAGATACACGAGCCGCAATGCAGTTTGTGAGCGATTCGATTGAAGGCAATGCTGTGAATATCCGCGCCGTGGCGCTCAAATCCGCTCTGCTTCGCGCGACCGGACGGCCGCAGGAAGCGCTGGCACTGGCGCCCGTGTTTCAAAGGATCGATCCGCTGGATGTACGTGGCATGGCAGAGTTGAGTTTCGCCGGTAATGCTGAGGCGATGGCGAAGCTGTCAGCAAATCTAAAGGACTTCCCAATCACTGGGTTAGAGGTCGCGGCCGATTACTTGAACGCCGGGCTGTGGAAGGATGGCACATCGATCCTGACGCGCACCATCGAGGCCGCGCCGGATAAATCGAAAGTGTCGCCAATGGTTTATTACTACCTGGCCTACTTTGCCGGCAAGTTGAATCAGCCGCAAAAGGCTTCTGAATATCTGCAACTCGCCGCCAAGGCGCCGACGGATTATGTCTTCCCGTTCCAGCGCGAGGCAATCGACGTTCTCGAACAGGCGATGGCGGCCAACCCGTTGGATGCGCGGGCGCCGTATTATCTCGGCAATCTTCTGTATGACTGGCAGCCGGATCGCGCCGTCGGACTATGGGAGAAGTCGGTGGCGCTGAAGGCGGATTTCCCCGTGGTCTATCGCAATCTCGCGTGGGTGTATCGGCAGCAGAATGCCGAATCAGACAAGGTCTTTGCGATGCTGGGGAGGGCCGCCCAATTTGGCGGAAATGCGATGGTCTTCAGCGAACTGGACCAATTCTACGAAGCGCAGGGAATCAGCCCGCAGGAACGACTGGCGATTCTGGAGAAGAACTCTGCGATGATGAATCGCGATGAGGTTGTCGCGCGGCTCGTCAATCTGAAGATTCTTGCCGGAAAATACGATGAGGCGATTTCGCTGATGAAGTCGCGCCAGTTTCGCACGTGGGAAGGAGGCTCGGGACGCAGCATGGGCGATGCCTGGGTGAATGCAATGCTTCGTCGCGGCCAGCAAAATCTGAAGGCCAAACGTTACAAGGAGGCTCTGAGCGATTTCCAAGCCGCGGGAACATTCCCGGACAACCTCGCCGAAGCAACCGCAGCTGCCGGTGATGCGCATCGAAGCGAGATCAATTACTGGATTGGCGTTGCATACGATGCGAGCGGCGACAAGGAAAAGGCCAAGCAGTCGTGGAGCAATGCCGCCGGCATGTCGGCCAATGCCCCGACAACCGCGCCCGGCCGTGGAGGACGCGGCGGTCGCGGAAACCGTGGTGGTGCACTCGGCGCGGGACTTCGAGTGGCTCAGGCTAATTCGTACTATCAGGCCATGTCTCTGATGAAGCTTGGAGAGACCGATCGCGCCAAGGCAATGTTCCAGCAACTGATCGACGCGGGCACGCAGGCGCTGACGAATGCACCCGATCCGCAAGCGTCGCCAACTGCCGCGCAGCGCATCACTGTCGCAGACGCACATTATATCGTCGGCTTGGGCCAGCTTGGCTTGGACAACAAGGAAAAGGCCAATCAGGAATTCGCGCAAGCCATCAAGGCCAGCCCTGATCATTTAGCGGCAACCAGCGCGATGGCGGCGTTGTCTCAATAAAAAGATTTTGAGGAGATGATTATCAACTTGAAAATAAAAATCTGAACGCTACGTTTGATTTTTGCCTACAGGTGGCACGTATGCCTGTTTTGAATTGCTTGTTGCGACTCAAAACAAAGGGAAGTCGGTGAGAATCCGACGCGGACGCGCCGCTGTGATGGACATTTTTGCTTCGCCAGTCAACGGAGTCGTCACTGTCCTGAGTTTGTCGAAGGACGGGAAGACGCGACCGGCGAATGCGTCCAGAGCCAGAAGACCTGCCTGGGGCCTGAGGCTCCGATTTCGGTGAATCGAAATTGGAGACCTCTTATCGAGTCGTCCTCGCGATATTGGGACGGCCGGCGGGTCTTGCACGCATTCACCTGAATTGATGCGACCCTCGGCCTTGCCCATTCCCGATTCGTCGGGATCGCGAGGCCGAGGGTTCTTTTTTGGCCCGCGATTGGCCAGAAGGGATGGCGCGCATGAGGCGTCGCCGCATCAAGTACATGCTTGCCGTCTGCGCGACGGCGAGCATCGGTTTCTCTCCCCCGGTTCTGGCGGGTCCTTATTCGAGTGGGCTTGCGAACACCACCGTTGGCGCCGTCGATCCGGGAATTCCCGGGTTCGTCAGCAGCGCTGTAAACCCCGTGTTTGTCGGCTGGGCGACGGGGTATACATCGTACCTGCCAGCGCCGGGCGTCGATTCGGGATGGAACGATCCGACGATGGCGCTAGGCCCGGTCACGGGTGATAACTTCAGCATCGTTTCGCTCGGCGATCTGAGTTCCGCGCAGATCGCGGCGGGTACTCAGCCGGGGCGGATCACGCTTTCGTTCAACAGCGGAATCCGCAACGGTTCTGGTGCCGACTTTGCCGTGTTTGAAAACGGATTCGGCAGCAACACGTCCGTCTTTGGCGAGCTTGGGTATGTCGAAGTGTCGAGCGACGGAACGCACTTCGCACGATTTCCGAATGACTCGCTCACGCCATCCGCTGTCGGAGCGTTCGGGAATATCAATCCGACCAACGTCCACAATCTTGCCGGGAAACACGTCAACGCGTTTGGTAATTCATACGGCACACCGTTCGATTTGGGCGATCTGACGACCGATCCGCTGGTCACCTCCGGGCAGGTGAAGCTCAACGCTGTGAAGTATGTGCGCATCGTGGACATTCCCGGCAACGGATCGTTTCTCGATTCGAGCAGTCGGCCGATCTACGACGCGTGGCAGACGGTTGGTTCCGGAGGCCTCGATCTGGAAGCGATCGGCGTAACCAACGCGTGGCTGGGCGGCGATGCCAATCTCGACGGCTCGGTGAACATCGTCGATGCGAAAATCCTGGCCGACAACTGGGGAAAGTCGGGAATGGATTTCTCGCAGGGGAATTTTGATTTGATCGGCACGGTGGACGTCGGCGATCTGTCGATTCTCGCGAAGAACTGGCAGGGCGGCGGTGCATCTCTCGGCCCGCTGCTCGCTTCGCTCGGCATACCGGCGCCTGCGGTGCCGGAACCGACATCTCTCGGATTTATCACGATCGCGACTGCTTTTCTGAATGTAAGAACTCGTTCTGCAACCAAAATGGAAGGAAGAAAATCATGTTTCGTTCATTGATCACAGTATTGTTTTTGACCATAACCAGCGGTGCCTTTGCCGCGACGGCCAATTTTGAGGATTTATCGCTGCCGCCGGATTCGTTTCATAACACAACGCCTTTCAGCAGCGGCGGGGCGGGATTTAACAACAGCTTTAGCCAATTCCCAACCTTCTCGATATGGGATGGGTTCGCGTACTCCAACATGACCGATACGACGACGCCGGGGTTGGATAACCAATTCAGTGCAATTCCCGGGCATGGTGCGGGCAACTCCCCGAACTATGGTATTGGATTTCTCGGCGGACTCGTTCCGACGATTACGCTGCCGTCAGGCGTCGATCCTGTTTCGATCGATGTGACGAATACGACTTACGCGTACTTTTCAATGCTCGAGGGCGATTTCTTTGCGAAGAAGTTTGGCGGGGAAAGCGGCGACGATCCGGATTTCTTCACGCTGACGATCACGGGCAAGGATGGAGCGAACAGCACCGTCGGCCACATCGATTTCCAGCTGGCGGATTTCACTTTTGCAAATAACAGCTTGGATTACATTGTTAATGACTGGACGACGATAGATCTAAGCAGCCTGATCGGATCACAGACACTGGAGTTCACGTTTGCCTCTACAGACAATGACCCGGTATTTGGCATGAACACGCCGGCGTATGTCGCGGTCGACAACGTTGTTTTCACGCCTGAGCCGGGATTTGCCGTGATCCCATTCTTGTGTCTGCTTCAACTTGTCCGGCGGGGCAGGACTCGTGAAAGCTGATCATGAAATCGCGCCGCGCGGCATTTACTCTGGTCGAACTGCTCGTCGTCATCGGCATCCTTGCAGTGCTGATGGGTGTGCTGATCCCCGTTCTGGGAAAAGCACGAGCCGCGGGCAGTTCGACGCTGTGCCAGAACAATCTGCGGCAGTTGCAGCATGCTGCGTTGGAATACTCCGTGGACAACCGCGGGTATCTGCCGCCGGCGCATTTCGATTTCATTACGAAGAATCTTCATCGCTGGCATGGAACAAGGACGACCGTGAATAGTGCTTTCGATTTCACGTTCTCTCCGTTGCGGCCTTATCTTCAGAAGGGGGTGATCAAGCAGTGCCCGACGTTTGATCCATCGCCGGGCGGGTTCGAGCAGTCGGCGGGGGGGTATGGGTACAATGATCACTATTTGGGAAGCAGCTCGGAGCTGGCGTCTGGGCCGATGAGCTTTCAGGTTTACCAATCGACGTATGTCAATTCGCCCGCCAAGATGGCGATGATCGCACGGCCGGCCGAGACAATCATGTTCACCGATGCCGCGATCGCTTCGCCGGATTTGATCGAATATTCCTTCGTCGAGCCGCCTCTGGCCAGTGGGTATCCAACCTCGCCGTCGATCCATTTCCGCCACGCCGGGCGGGCCAATGTGGTTTGGGTCGATGGACACGTCACGTCGCAGCTCATGGAATGGACATATCCTGTCAATGTTTATGACGTAAATAACGCCGCCGTTCATCTGGGTTTTTTCGGGCCGAAGGACAATTCCCTGTTCGATCGGAACTGACTCGCGGATGGAAAGAATCTGTTATAGAATCGAATGAGGATGAGTCGGGTGGACGCCGACTCAAGAGGCGACGATCAAGGCGGTTTTTTGTGGCCAATGAAGCAATCGATCGGTTGCGAACGAACATCAAGACGGTCTTTCTAGGCCATTCGCGGGCGGTCGATTTGCTTTTGATCGGGCTGCTTGCGCGCGGGCACGTGCTGATCGAAGACGTGCCCGGCGTCGGCAAGACTGTCCTGGCCAAGGCGCTGGCACGCAGCATCGACTGCAAATTCAGCCGCATCCAGCTCACGCCCGATCTTTTGCCCGGCGATGTGCTCGGGGTATCAGTTTACAATTCGCAGGCGCAGCGGTTCGACTTCAAGCCCGGCCCGATCTTCGCGAACATCGTCGTGGCTGATGAAATCAACCGTACGACGCCGCGCACACAGTCAGCGCTGCTCGAAGCGATGAGCGAGGAGCAGGTCAGCATCGAAAACGAGACGCATCGCCTCGCGCGGCCGTTCATGGTCGTCGCCACGCAAAATCCATTTGAATTTGAAGGCACCTATTACCTGCCGGAAAATCAGCTCGATCGATTCCTGATGAAGATCGGATTGGGATACCCCGAGCGCGCCAGCGAGCATAAGATCCTGTTGACGCAGCCGGGGCGCACTGTGCTGGATAACCTCGCGCCGGTTGCCCGGGTTGACGAAGTTATTCAGCTTCAGGACCAGGTGCCGCGCACGTGCATCGACGCCGCGATTGTCGAGTACATTCTCGACTTATCCGAGGCGACGCGGCACGAGGAGCAACTTCACCTGGGCATCTCGCCGCGCGGGGCCCTGGCGTTGACGCAGGCCGCGCAGGCGGCGGCGGTGCTGGAGGGACGAGATTATGTCACGCCGGATGACGTCAAGCAGCTTTTCATCGCGGTCGGCGCGCATCGCGTCGTGAGCAAGTCGTATCTCACCAACGGCGACGCCAACGTCACCGCGCGAATTCTGCAAACGATCCTCGATCGAGTCACTGCTCCGAGTTGAAGAGAGACTAGTCGTGGCGAAAACTCAACGGAAACATTCTCCTTCGCGAAAAACCGCGGCGGTGCGGAAGTGGCCGCTGCTTGAAATCACCGTCGCCGGGCTGGTCTATTGCAGCATGATGATGTTCATGGGATTCGCCGCTGTACAAAGCAGCGCCAATCTCCTGTTCGGCATCTTCGGGATGATGGCGGGGATTTTGCTGGTTAGCGGTGTGATCGGGAGGATGGTCCTCCGGGGGCTTTCGATCCAGCGCATCGTTCCCGAGCATGGCGTCGTGGGGCAGCCGGTGACTCTGCTCTATGAGGTTCACAACGGCAAGCGCTATTGGCCGAGCGTTTCCGTAGGTTTGGGAGAACTCGACGGAGCCGAAGCGTTTTCGCGACAGCCGCACGCTTATCTTCTCCATGCCGCGGCAAAGACCACGGAAACAACTCCCGCCATCGTCATCGCCAAACGGCGCGGAGTTCATCATTTTGACCGCATTCAGACAATGACAGGATTCCCGTTTGGATTCATCCGGCGCTCATTCCGCCGAAGCCGGCCGGATTCAATGGTCATTTATCCCGCGATCGGCCGGGTCGATCAGCGCGTCATCCAGATGTGCCGATCAGCGGAAACCAGCGGCCCAATGATCCGTCCGCGCCGGGGCGGCACCGATGAGTTTTACGGCGTGAAAGAATATCGCGCCGGTGAAAACCCGCGATGGATTTATTGGCGGCGCAGCGCGCGGACGGGAACTTTGGTTTCCCGCGAGATGACGCAGGTCCTTCCGCCGCGAATTCTGCTGCTCATCGACACGATGCTGCCCGACCACTCGATTGAATCGCATGCGGCCGTCGAACGCGTCCTTGCGATGGCCGCTTCGCTTGCATCCGAGGCGCTCGAACAGGGCCTGCCGGTAGGATTCATCGCGTGGGCAGGGGATGAGTGGACTCATCTGCCTCCCAATCGAGGCAAGCGGCATCGGCGCGATCTTCTCGGCGCTTTGGCGCGCCTGCCAATGAATACTTCGCGAGCGCGGCGGGAACTGCTGGAAGAAAATCATCGCCTTCGCCAGTCTGGGACGACCACAATTCTCATCACCCCCGGCCATATGCGCATGAATCTCGCCGAAAGCGCCCGCGGGGATCTTGTGGTCTTGTCGTCTACTTCCGGATCGATGGAACGATGGTTCCGATTCGATCCGGCCGTCGATTTCACGAGCTGCATGCCCTATGAGCAGCAGGTGGAGATGGAAACGGCAGTCGAGTAATAGCCCATGTACGACATCCGCCAGTTCAAGCCGACGCTTTATCTCCTGATCATCATCGGGATGAGCGGCTTTGCGCTGGCCGCCCAATCGCCGGGGATGTGGCTGTTCTCGCTGTCGATCGTTTTGCTCAACGCCTGGCTCGTGTACACAGGCCGGTTTCGGCCGTTGCCTCGTTTGGTTTCCAACGGCCTGACGATCATCGGGGTCGTCGTCATGCTCGCGCTAATTAACCCCGACGTGGATGCGCCGATCCTGATCGTTGGCCAATTCCTGATCCTGCTTCAGATCATAAAGCTGTTCGAGCAGCGGGCCAATCGGGACTATGCTCAGCTTCTAATCCTCAATCTTCTTCAGATGGTAGCCGGCGCGATTAGCACGGCCAGCTTGTTCTTTGGAGTGATCCTTCTCGTCTATCTGTTATTGCTGCTTTATTGCTGCCTGGTGTTTCATCTCAAACAGGAATCGGATTACGCACGGCATCTGCTCGGATATTCCGAAGCCAGCCTCAATCCGGCGACCCTTTCGCGCGATCGCAAGCAGCTGGCACAATCGCTCAGGCGATTGGTGGCGCTCACGGCGACATTTGCGATCAGTGGGGCGATCCTCACGTTTCTGTTTTTCCCAAGAATTGGCGGGGCGGGTATGTTTGGCCCACTCAAATGGACGCCGGCTGAGTTGGTGACAGGGTTCAGCGACTCTGTCAGTTTCCAAAATGTCGCGATGATCACCCAGAACACCGAGGCCGTCGCGTGGGTGACGATCAGCCGTGACGGCACGCCCTATCAAGGCGAGCTGCTGCTGCGAGGCAATGTGCTCGACCGCTACACGGGATCTCATCCTAAGCAGCGCGAGAACCGATACGAGTGGATCCGCACGACCACCCGACTCGAGAAGATCCAATACGACAATGCGGCCATTCATACCATCTCGCCCGCGCGCGCCGCTGATGTGCTTCACGAACAGATCACGGTGGCGCCGCTCGGAACGAATTCCATGTTCGTTGTCGGAGGCCTTTCCGGTCTTTGGCCGGATCGGGCGTCGGGGATGTATGAGTATTCTCCCAGGGACAGCGTGCTTCAGCGCGAAACCGCACCTCCCAAGCAGACTCGTTATTCGGTGGAAGCGACCGACTATATCTCAGCCCAGCCCGGCGCGCGGCTGGTCGGGCCGTCCGAGATCGATCCGCGCATTGCGGAATTGGCTCGTATGCCGCAAATCTCCGGGACCAACGAATTAGGACCGCTGGCGGAACAGCGGTCGAGCGCGCCGCCTTCGAATCCTTACCGGCCAACGACGCCTTTGGACATCGAGATCGCCACCAATATCCAAAAATACCTGCGCACGAATTTCAACTACACGCTGGATTTGACACAGGTGCCGGACAAGGACCCAATCGTTGCCTTCCTGGACGAAACCAAGCAGGGCCATTGCGAATTCTTTGCCGGCGCCATGGCGCTGATGTGTCAGAGCCTCGGCATTCAGGCGCGCGTGGTCGTCGGGTTCAAATCGGATGAGTTCAACCCGATGTTCAACTACTACACGATTCGCCAGTCGCACGCCCATGCATGGGTTGAAGTTTTGGATGAGAGCGGAATCTGGCGGACGTTTGACCCGACCGCCAGCACCGAAGCAGCGCCGGCGGTGCATACCGACGGCTGGTGGCAGCAGCTCAGCTCGGTTTTCAGCTTTCTTGAATACACGTGGCAAACGTCGGTCATTGCCTATGACCAGAACACCCGTGCCTCCGTCGTGCAGGGGGTCGAGCGGCAGGCCAACGATGTGGCGCAGCAGGGGAGTCAGGCCGCATCCGATTCATGGGACCGTATAGCGGGCCTATGGCGACAGTTCCGCGAAGCCCGATCGGCCATCTCCGTGGGCATCCTCAGCATTGTCATGACGATTTTGCCCGCGACGATCGTCGTGCCGATTTTCCTGTTTCTCTGGGAAAAATGGAGGCTGCGCCGCCGAGCCCGCAGGATTGGGCTGGAATCTTTGCCCGGCGACGAGCAGATTCGACTTGCAAGGCAGCTCGGCTTTTACGACAGTCTCACACGCCTGCTCGAACGCCATCGAATTGTTCGGCCGGCGCATCTGACGCCGATGGAATTCAGCGAATCGCTCACGTTTTTGCCGATCGATGCGTTTGACATCGTCCAGCGCATCACGGCGGCGTTTTATCGCGTTCGCTACGGCGGGGCTGACCTTGACCCTGAGCAGCAACGCCGTTTTGTTGATAGCATCGGGCACGTCGAGGCGGCGCTGGGCGCCCATCATTGATCGGAGAAAAGCGCACCGCATGAACGCGATTATTCTTTCCATTGGCGATGAGCTCATTCTCGGGCAGAACGTCGACACCAACTCGGCCTGGCTGAGCCGGCAGCTCGCGGCCGTCGGTTGCCTGGTGTCGGCTCATATCACGGTCGCGGACGATCAGCGCGCCATCGAGCAGGCGATCTTTGAAAGCGGGCAGCGATGCGATTTTCTGATCATCACCGGCGGCATCGGACCGACGGCCGACGATCTCACGCGCCAGGCACTGGCAGTCGTCCTGCGGCAGGAACTGGTCCTCAACGATCTTTGGATGCGTCGTCTGGAAGATTTCTTTCAGTCACGCGGCCGCCCAATGCCGCCGTCGAATCGCATCCAGGCGATGATTCCCACCGGCGCGAAGATGATCGAAAACGCCAACGGCACCGCCGCGGGCATCGACGCGACACTCATCTCCGATCTGCCCGTGCCGGGTCATTCCCCGCGCAAGCACAACTGCCGGGTATTTGTCATGCCGGGTGTGCCCAAGGAAATGACCGCGATGTTCACGCGGGATGTACTGCCGCACATCAGCCAGGCCGGTGGCGGAGCGGTTATCCTTTCTCGCTCACTGCACACGTTTGGCCTCGGCGAAAGCTCATTAGCGGAGCGCCTCGGCGATCTGATGAAGCGCGATCGCAATCCCTCCGTGGGGACTACCGTTTCTGCCGGAATCGTCACGCTGCGGATCAACTCAAGATTCGAATCGCGCGATAAGGCCCGCGAGCAGCTTGAGCAAACCGTCGATGCCTGCCGTGCGATTCTCGGTGATCTGATTTACGGAGAAGATGATCAAAAGCTGCAGGAAATCGTTGGCCGGATGCTGGCCGAGCGTAAGCTGGATGTGACGACTGCTGAATCCTGCACCGGCGGATTGCTTGCAAAGATGATCACTGACGTCTCTGGCTCCAGTGAGTATTTCAAAGCCGGCTTCATCACCTATTCCAATCAAGCCAAATACGAACGGCTGGGCGTGTCGATGGAGGTGATCAATACCTATGGCGCGGTGAGCGAACCCGTCGTTCAAGCCATGGCCACCAACGCGCGGCGACTAGCGAAGGCGGATGTGGCGCTTTCAATCAGTGGCGTCGCCGGTCCGACCGGCGGGACGCCGGCAAAACCAGTTGGAATGGTCTGCATCGCATTGGCCGACGAGCAGGGCGTTGTGGCGCGCACCTTCAACTTACCCGGCGACCGCGAGTGGGTCCGCGACCGCGCCGCGAAAATGGCGTTGACGATGTTGCGCTATCGTCTGCTCGGCAAGGAAATGCCGTTCTGAAATGGCCGTTCTTGCGTGTAACCAACTCCCAACGTACAAGATTCACATGCGCCGACTCTATCTCAAGGACTGCGTTTCAGGAGACACGGTCGAGGATGTTTACGTCATCTCCGGCAAGCAGTTCTCCGCCACTTCGACAGGAAAATACTTCATCAAGGCGTTCGTTTCTGATCGCACGACGCAGGTCACGGCGCGGATGTGGAACGCCACGCGCGACATCTTCAACGCGATGCCCGAAAGCGGATTTCTCAAAATCCGCGGACATATCGAGAATTACCAGAACAATCTCCAGTTCATTATCGAGCAGATGTGGCCGGCCAAGGAGGGGTCATTTCAGATCGAGGACCTTGTCGCCTACACGACCAGGAACATCCAAGAGATGTTCGGCAAGGTCACCGAATTAATCGGCAGCATCCAGAACCGCCACGTCGCGGCGATTCTTCAGACATATTTGGATGATCAGGAGTTGATGACCAACTTCTGCAAAGCGCCGGCGGCGATGAGCATGCACCATGCGTTCCTCGGTGGTTTGCTTGAACATACGCTCAACGCGATGGAAGTGGCCGACGCGATTATCAAGTTTTATCCAGGTCTGAGCCGCGACATCGTGCTGGCGGGGATTTTCCTGCATGACATCGCCAAGACGTGGGAACTGGGTTATGACTGCGCGTTTCATTACACCGACGGCGGGCAGTTGGTCGGGCACATCGTCAAATCCGCGATCTGGCTCGATCAACATGCGCGCAAGGCCGAGGAAATGCTTGGCGAGAAGATTCCGCAGAATCTCATCGATGTGCTGGAGCACATTATCATCTCACACCACGGTGTGCCGGAATTCGGCGCGATCAAACCGCCGAGCACTCCCGAAGCGATCGCGGTGCATTTCATCGAAAACATGGACGCCAAGCTGATGATGTCCCTCTCGGCGACGCGAGGTGAAGGCGCAAGCGGTGAGGGGAACTGGACGGAATACATGAAAGCCTTCAGCGGCAAGCTCTATCGCCCCGACGTCGCGCCGGCGGATGTGGGCACAGGCCAAGCTTTGGATCGCGACGTTCCCTCGCCCGACAAGCCGATTCCCACGCTCAACGTGAAGATCAGCAATCCTCTATTTGAATCCGCTCAATCGCGCAAGAAGTGACGTTCACGTAACCTGTTTTTGAAATCCCTGATAATCCAGCGGCGCTTCGATCTCGCCGCCGCCGATCTTGGCAAGCTTGAGGCCGGGCTTATTCACGCTGGTCAGATGGATGACCGAGAGCTTCTCGTAGGGTCGCGTCGGTTCGCATAAGCATTTTCGTGATGGATCGATGATGGGCAGTGCGTGCCAGCAAATCCAGTTACACCAAGCCGGGAGAACGCGCGTGCGCGTCGGCGCGCCATAAATCGCCAGGTTCAGCGCGGTCTGCTCGGTCCATTTGTTGGGCTGATTTTGCAGGCCCTGTTGAAGGTGATGGCGCCAACGTTGCCATATAGAGGACGAGGCCAACATCGAGAACACGCCTGAATTGAAGACCGCGCGGCCGTCAAGAAATTGCGCGAATTGCTCTCCAAACGATCCTTTTGCATGCCCGTGCATCAATTCGCGATAGGGGCCGATCCCATAGCTGTAGGGGTACGCCCAATGAATCTCCGGAACGATCGCAATATCATCCGGCGAATTGTCGAAATCGGAAGATAGAAGCTCAATCGCCCGCCAATCCTGCAACCACGTGTCGGAATCGAGCCAGATGTAAAGCTCATATCCGGGAAAATACTCGGGCAGGAAGGGCCGAGACACTTGCGCCTGAAACCACCGCGGTGCCGATGCCTGAGCGGGAAAAGGCACGTCCCATCGACCGGGAATGATTTGTGTCGCTCGGGGCCGCAACATTTCGATCTGATCATCAGACAATCCCAGATCAATAATCCCCAAATCGAAATGGTTCGCCGAGGCAGGCCTGTGCGCGTCGAGCGAATCGAGCAATCCCTTAAGATTCTGGAAATAACCCGAATCCGATGCGGTAACGATAATAGCCTTGCTCAAATCGCCTGCCATGGTTCCAGTTTAGCAGATTCTCGTCGTCAATGAACGACGTGGAATTTAGCTCCACCTTTGCTGGTTATAGATTTTCTACACTCTCTTGATGGAGGCACTATGATCGAGCAACTTGAATCCCGTCGTATGCTTGCTGCCAATTCCTATATTGAACAGGATCAAGCGTCAGACGGCGCGGTGGCGGCGGGGCACACGGATGCGCATTTGGTTAATCCGTGGGGATTGGTGGCATATCTGCATGGATTCGAAGTCGCCAATGCCGATTCAGGCTTTGCCACCAGTTATGACGCATCCGGAAATTCGACTGGCCCTGCGGTCGCGATCCCGGGCTCGCCGACGGGAATTGTCCTCAACCGCGATACAACGAAATTCCTTGTGAACCCCGGCGGCGGTGCATCTGCGTCACAGTTCATCTTTGCCACGGAAGAGGGAACGATTGAAGCATGGGCCACCACCGGCGGCAACCAGACGATCGTCACGCCTGTCGATCATTCCGCCAATGGCGCTTCGTATAAGGGATTGGCGTTGGCGAAGGTCGGGAAAAATCCGTTCCTTTATGTCGCCAATTTTGGGCAGCGGCGAATCGATGTCTTCAATGCGGCTTTCGTATCCAAGACGCTGGCTGGAACCTTCACCGATCCGCATCTCAATTCCGGATATTCTCCGTTCAATGTGCAACTCATCGGCGACAAGCTCTTTGTTACATACGCGCGGAAGTTTAAAGGGGATGCCGACGAGACCGCTGGCGCTGGATTAGGTGTAGTCGACATCTTCAACACCGACGGGACCTTCGTGAAGCGATTCGCCACGGGAAAGACATTGAACGCGCCATGGGGCCTTGCCCAGGCGCCATCCAATTTCGCGGCATTCAGCAACGACATCCTGGTCGGCAATTTCGGGGACGGAAAGATCAGTGCTTTCGATCCCACAACCGGGAAATTCCAAGGCCAGCTCAAGGATTCCAATGGCGATGTCATCTCAATCGATGGACTGTGGGGGATCGCCTTCGGAAACGGCAAGGCCAACACGCTCAAAAATGGGCTGTACTTCACCGCCGGCGTGGATGACGAGGCGCACGGCCTCTACGGCCGGTTGATCGTCAATCCCAGCGCAGGCCCGTATGTTGTTCCGATGGCCATCAAAGCTCACACAGACGATCTGATCGATTGCGTGATGAATGCGTCCGATGGCACTGCTTAGTAGGCTCGAGGTCAGATCTCAATGATCATCGAACCGCTAATCTTGTGGTTGGCAATGGCGGTGCCTCCGCCTGTCAGGTGAACAATTCCGATCTCGCCGTCGGTAGAACGAACTGTTGGATTCCCGTCTTGATCGACCCAGAGATCGAACGAATACATACCGCCACTTTTATGCATGCTGATATTAATGCCATAGATGAGAGTGCCGTTAGCTTCATCGTAAACGGTTACCGCATGAGACGAATTGATCGTACCGCCAAATCCATTGTCACTCGCCAACTGCTGAATTTCGTCACGAGCCGCCAGCGGGATATTGGAAAACACGGAGGTCGATTGGCTGGGCAAGGTAACGACAGCACCAGTTGAATCGACGGTGACGGTTGTCTTAACCCCGTTGGCAACAAACCGAGCGGAAAAGGTCGTAATGCCATTGAGCGTTCGTACAGTCACGATCTGGTTCGACGACGGATTGATCGCCGAAGCGCCAGCGGGGGCGTTGTTGTTGAGGCCATCTTGGATCACACTGCTCAACGCGCTGAACGGAACCTTTGAAGTGCCTCCAATCTCATTCCCCACGGGAAGACCGGTATCGTCAACACTGATTCTCACGCCTTTGGGTGCGCCGGCGCCTTGGAACTTGCGCGAGTAGATGACTTTCCCGGTCGGAAGCGTGGTGACGATGATGCCGTCTGTTGAAGCCGGAGCGGAGACATTGAGCCCGGCCGCGATTGCATCAAATTCATCCGTTACGGCTGAGTTGGAAATAGTTCCAAAGGTTGTGGTTGATTTGGTCGTAGAGGCGACGGAATCGCCATTGACATCGACGGTAAATTCTGGATCGGGCCTTTTAAAGCGAGCCGGGCCCTTGATGAAGGAATATGTCTCGATGCCGTTAGCGTTGCCGAGAATAATTTTCTGGTCTTCTGCTGGCGCTGGGGCGTTCTTGGCGGCAGCCAGAGCAGTCAGACCATTTTGGACTGCGCTGGGAGCTTGATCAAATCGAATGGCGTGATACTGAGTAAAATATTGGACGTTAACTCCACTCGAAGGATGAAACTCAATAAGGGTAGTGGTCACACCAGCAGCGCTAAAGAGTTGGCGCGATTCCAGCGGTTCTACACAGGAATGCGACTGCGGACGGACGTAATTCCCAGAAGAGACGCTTTCAAACGGCAACATGAATAGCCCTCCGATATGTGGCGAAACAACCGGCGTTGACATTTCGAAATGAAAGGTCAATGCCCTACACCACATTAGAGGCTGGCTACGTCAATCTACTTCCATGAAATTCCGTAAGCGGTGTATAGGTGGACTCCCTGTGGCTGTTTGCGCTAGGTTACAGTCGTTAATCTATTGTTATTAAAGGGGTTCGCTGGGGCGAACCCTTGTGGGTCAATTCTTCTGATGTCGAGTTAGAACCTGAAGCCAAACGGCCGGCGACCAATGCGGCCGAATCCGAACCCGCTGCCGCCGAAGATTCCGCCACCGCAGCCTCCGCCGAATCCACCAAAAGAGCCGTCGCTCGGTGGGATGGTCGGATTGCCGTCCTCATCGACCGAGAGAGTGATCCAGTGCGTCCCGTTGCCGCTGCTATTGTCGGCGGCGAGGGTGACGCTGTAGATGATCGTACCGTTGGCTTCATCGTAGACGCGCACAGACTGGGCCGTGTCGATCGTCGTTGAAACACCATCCGCCGTTGCCAGCGTTTGAAGCTCCGTCTGTGCGGCGACGGGGATGTTGGAAAATACGTCCGACGACGTGCTCGGTAAGTCCGTCAACGCTCCAGCCGCGTTGACGGTGACCGTCGTCTTCACGCCTGTCGAACTGAAGGTCACCGAGTACGTTGTCACTCCGTTCAACGTTTTCACGGAGACCTTCTGAGTGGAAGTTGGGTCAATGGCTGTTGCTCCAGACGGCGCGTTGGCGTTGAGGGCATCCTGAATAGTGCTGGACAACGCGCTGAAAGGAACTTGTTCATTGCCAACGGGACTGCCGGTGTCATCGACGCTGATGCTCACACCGCGATGGCCACTGGTTCCGACGAGTCTCAATGTATAGATCACCGGGCCACTGGCCGGTGTGCTGACGTTCACTTTATCGCTCGCCGCCGGTGCGGTTAGGCCGAGGCCTGACGCAATGGCATTGAATTCATCAGTAACCGCTGAGTTGTTGATGGCGTCGAACGTTGTCGTCGTTTTCGTCGGCGCGGTCACTTCATTGCCTGCCACATCGACCGTGAGCTTTGTTGTTGTCGAACCGCCGCTCTCGGTCAATCGCACTGTATAAGTTTCGATTCCGTTGGAATTGCCGAGAGTGACTTTCTGATCCGCGGTCGGCGCGGTCAGGTTGTCGCTGGTGGCCAGTGTGTTGAGCCCGGCTTGCACAGCGCTGGGTGCCTGGCTGAATTCAATGCTGTTGACTGCTTGACCATGACCGAATCCGCCATGAAGCAACTGTCGCGATTCGAGCGATTCGAAAAATGAAATCGGTTGGGAACTGAAGGGATTGTTACGGTTATTATTTCGCAGTTGAAACACAGGGCCTCCGCGCTGAAAATCTTGATGTTCGTTCAATGCCACGACAACCGGTTAGTGGCCTTTTAGAGGGGCACACGTCCCGGATTTTCAGAATAAATTTTGGATGAAATGGCGCGGGAACGTTATCAGGCAGTTGCTTCCATCGCCTCGCGCTCGCGATGCCAGCGCTGGCTGGTCCAATAGCCTAGCAGCGATCCGGCAACGCCGAGACTGGCGTAGTCGAGTGGCGCCGGTCGCGCCAGTGGGGCGAAGAGACCCTCAATATCCCCTAAGGCCAAGCCCGAAGGATTAATGTATTGCCCTAAATATCCAATGAGGCCCACCACGAGCGGCCCGACCCAAAACCAGGCGCTGGGTCGAGTGGCGACAATAAAATGATGTGTGATCAGCGCGGCGATGTAAGCAGAAATACCGACAGCGCCAAGTGTCTGCGGTTTGCGGTCGGATTGACCGAGAATGCTTAAAAGCAGCAGCATGATGACAATCTGCGCAGTGACGGCGATCAAATTTTGATCGAGTGGTTCCTGCGTATCGCCTGCCTCGAAAGTTGATTCAGGTGTAAGCCAGCCCAAGTCGGCCAGCCGTCGCAACAACAGCCAGGCGATGCCGATTGCAACGAAGAGCAGAACCAACTCTACAGCAAAACTGAGGAAGACCGCTTGGCCGGAAGCGTTGAATAGCGCATATCGACTCGGTCCCATGCGAACGGATAGGCCCGCAAGTCCCAAGCAGGCACAGAACAATCCGCCATCATAATGGTGATGTCCCGCGACGATCGAAGCGAGTAACGATCCCGCAACGAGCGCGATCCACGCTGTCGCGACAGCAATCTGCCACGCGGGCTGTTGAAGCAAGCTGCCTGCTTTAGCGTAGACAGCGGGGACGTTGAGCGTCTGACCCAGCCAGATGGCCAAGGTGAGACAAAGAAGGCTTCCGAGCGGCAGCGTAAACAGATCGCGCCCGATCACACCTTTCCAACCGCCGGTGTCATCGATGTCCGGGCTCAGCGGCAAATCCGATGCATTCATTGGGCTCCTGATCTTAGCACCACCGCGCGAAATAGATGTTACCCTAACAATTGCCGAATTAAAAGATCGCGTATACGATGATGCTGGTGACTCTCTTCGGCGAACTCGATGCTTCCACTCCAGCGGCGACCGCTCAGGGCCCCTTTGCAGGCGTGGCGATGGAGCAATCGGTCGATCGGGTGCTGGATTATGCCATCCCATCTCGCCTGATTCCGATGATCCGCGTCGGGCAGCGTGTCAAGGTACCGCTCGGCCGAAACAACAAGCCGGCGCTCGGTTACGTCGTTTCAATTCATGATCAGACTGAATATCCCAAGATCAAGAAATTGACCGCAATCGACGACGATCGCGTGCTGGTCAACGAGAAGATGCTGGAATTGGCCCGCTGGATGAGCCGCTATTACTGCACGCCGCTGGGCGCGGTGATCGAGAGCATCATCCCGGCTGCCGTGAAGAAGAAGATCGGCATTGGATATTCGCAGATGGTCGGCTTGGTACAGAGTCGGGATGAAACTCAGGCAATTCTCGAAACAACCAAAGCGCCTAAACGCCGAGCGGTGTTGGCACGATTGCTTCAGCTTGAGCCGGGAAGCTCAATCGAGATCAATCGTCTGGCTGGCGAGTCAGGTGTCACGGCGCCGACGGTTCGAAAATTATCTCGCCTTGGCGTGATCACGATTCGATCCGAGCCGGATTTGGCGGGGTTCACGGCGGACGCAGATGTCCTCCCGCCGGCGGAACTTCAGATTGCGCTCAATGAAGATCAGCAAAAAGCGTTTGACGCTCTGTCGCCGCGCGTGCGACAGAGCGGATTCGCAGTCAACCTGCTTTTCGGTGTGACTGGCAGCGGCAAGACGGAGATCTATCTGCGCTGCATTCAGGAGGCGCTCACGAAAGGCAGACAGGCGATCGTCCTCGTGCCCGAGATTGCGTTGACCCCGCAAACTGTTCGTCGATTCACCGCCCGGTTCGGTCGCATAGCAGTTCTACATAGCGGTCTGATCGCGACGCAGCGACATCGCTTCTGGCAGCAGATTTCGCAGGGCCAATCTGATGTCGTCGTTGGCGCTCGATCAGCCATCTTCGCGCCGTTGCCGAGACTAGGAATCATTGTCGTCGATGAGGAGCATGAATCGAGCTATAAGCAGGATACGGCCCCGCGCTATCACGCTCGCGATGTAGCGATCAAACGCGCGCAACTCGAAAGCGTGCCGGTGATTCTCGGCAGCGCAACGCCTTCCTTGGAGACGTGGAGTGGTGTTCTTCCCGCTGTTTCTCCGGGAGAGGGGGCCAGAAAGAAATCATATCATTTACTGGGGCTTCCGCGTCGCGTGCGGGGTTTGCAATTGCCACATGTCGAACTCGTAGACATGAAACAGGAAGCCCGCATGCGCCGCGGCGTGCATCTGATCTCGCAGCGGCTGGAGCATCTGCTTCAGTTCACACTCCAGAGCGGGAACCAGGCGATCCTATTGCTCAATCGTCGGGGTTATTCCAATTACGTCTACTGCAAATCGTGCACGCACGTCATGCAGTGCAAGTACTGCGACGCGACATTGACCTATCACCGCACGGCCGCGGCCGATGCACATGGAGCATCGGTTGCCGAGAGCCTCCATACTGGGCAATTGCACTGTCACTACTGTCTAGCGGTAAATCCACTGCCCGCGACGTGCCCAGAATGCGGAAAGAAGCTCAGCCTCTTTGGGATGGGCACGCAGCGCGTTGAAGAGGAACTTCTACGGCGAATTCCCAACGTTCGATACGCCCGCGTGGACAGCGATTCGATGCGCGGCACGCGCGATTATGAAATCGTTCTCGAAAAATTCGCCCGGCGGGAGATCGACGTGCTTCTCGGCACGCAGATGATCGCCAAGGGGTTGGATTATCCAAACGTGACGCTTGTCGGCGTGATCAGCGGAGATACGGCTCTGGCCTTGCCGGATTTCCGTTCGGCCGAGCGGACGTTTCAGTTGATCACGCAAGTGGCAGGCCGTGCTGGTCGAGGCGACGTGCCGGGGCGGGTCGTGCTTCAGACGTTCATTCCGGGTGATCCCACGATCCGGGCAGCCCTCAAGCAGGATTATCCGGGATTTGCAAAAACAGAACTTGGCCATCGAAAGCAGATCGGCCTGCCGCCATTCGCGCGGATGGCACGAATCGTTCTGCGTCATCAGGATCAGGAAAAGCTGAGCAAGCAGGCCGAGGAGCTGTCAGCGCAGCTTCACGAGGCCGCCACGCCGCATGGGGATGCCGTACAGATTAAAGGCCCGATGCCGTGCGCCATCGAGCGTATCGCGGGATATCATCGCATTCAGATCGTCTTGAGCAGCCCGAATGCCGCGCGATTACAGAACATCCTGACAATTGTTCGTGAAAAGGGAGTTTTAGCGCGCAACGAACGGATCGCGGTGGACGTCGATCCGGTTTCACTTCTTTGAGATGGGCTGTGGAGCAGCGCTCGATTCGGTGAGCAACCGCGTTACTTCATCGATAATCTTGGCTGGTTCACTCAAACGTCCCTCTCCGACATTGCGGCAGGCCAGCCATCCCGCATCGGGACCAATGAACTGGTAGCCGTGCTTTTGAAGCTTCTCAACGTTCTCTTTGGTGATGGGATTGTCCCACATGCGATTGTTCATCGCCGGCGCGAAAACCACCGGGCACGCGGCGGCGTTGATCATCAGGCTGACCAGGTCATCGCATAATCCGTGCGCCGCCTTGGCGATGATGTCGGCCGTCGCAGGGGCGACGAGCATCAGGTCGGCCCGTTCGGTCAGGCCGATGTGCTGGGGATCGGATGAATCCTGGAGATCGAACGTATCGGCCCGCACCGGCCGTGCGGAGAGGGCCTGGAATGTCAGCGGTGTGACAAACTTCTGTGCTGAAGTCGTCATCACCACCGTCACGCCCGCGCCGCTTTGCACGAGCTTAGAGACGACATCAGCCACCTTGTAGGAAGCGATGCCACCACAGACCGCGACGATGATCTCGCGGCCTTTCAGTGTGGCTTCGTTGCTTCCTTGAGGCATGGCTTATTCCGGCGCATCCAAGCCGCTCGCCTTGTAGTCGATGGCGATCTTGTCCTGAAGGATTTCCTGGATCACGACCTCCAGGTCGGTCATGTTGTCGGTTCGATCGATCAGCGGACGGGCGCCTTCCATCAGCTCAAGCCGTCGCTTCTGGATCAGGGCGGTCAGTTTGAATCGGCCGCCGACCTTGTTCACGATTTCGTCGCTCTTCAGTGCTTCAATCATAGTCTGTTAGATACCTCCCGAACGGTGGTGTTTGATGATCTTGGAAATTTCATCGACGGCCGCTTCAAGGTCGTCGTTAATTACGAGATAGTCGAAGGCCCGGCTTCCCTTGGCCATCTGGATTTCACGCTTGGCGGCGCGAAATCGTTTATTGATGTCTTCGGCGCTGTCCCGGCCGCGGTCCGTCAACCGCTTCAATAGTGTAGGCTCGTCCGGCGGCAAAATGAAGACAAGCAGAGCGTCCGGATATTGATACCGAACCTGCATGGCGCCCTGAAAATCAATCTCCAGCAGCACATCCTTGCCCGCGGCGAGCTGGTCGAGGGCCGGATGCTTTGGGGTGCCATAGTAGTCGCCGTAAACCTGGGCATATTCCAGAAACTCGTCTGAATCGAGCCGGCGGAAGAATTCCTTCTTGTCAATGTGGTCGTATTTCTTGCCTTCATTGTCTTGCGGCTGCTTCGGCCGGGTTGTCGCGCTGACGGTGTACGCAACGCCCATCGACTCCTTGAGTCGATTGGAAATCGTGCTCTTGCCGACCCCGCTGGGGCCGCAAAGGACGATGAGCAATCCGTGATGTTTCGTATGTCCAGCCATTGCCCCTATTCGACGTTTTGAACCTGTTCCTTCAATCGATCGATTGCGCCCTTGATCTCGACGATGTGCCGCGCGATTTGAGCATCGTTGGCTTTGCTCGCGATCGTGTTTGCCTCACGCAGCATTTCCTGCGTGATGAAATCCAGCTTTCGCCCCGCGTGATCACCGGCACGGCACGCCTGCTCGAACGATTCCAAATGATGCGTGAGCCGCTGGATTTCCTCGCAGATATCTGCCCGCTCCGCAAAGACGGCGACTTCCTTGATCAGATCCACTTCGCCGACCTTCAACTCGGCCTTGCTGAGCAGCAGGCTCACGCGCTGCGAGAGCCGCTTGTGATAATCCTCGATGACGAACGGCGCCCGCTTGGAAATCTCGGCGAGATTTTCGGAGATCACTTTTGAATGCCGCATCAACTCGTTGAACAGCGACTGGCCTTCGCGAATTCTCATGGTCTCAAGCTTGTCGATCGACTTGGCCACGAGTTCGCGAACGACATCACCGTGGCGGAGCAATTCATCGCTCTCATCACGAGGTTCCTGGCAAACGCCTGGCAATTGCAACAGGCTGGCCAGATCGATCTGAACCATTCCATTCAGGCCTTTGATTTGCTGAAGCTGCGCCAGATAGGCGTTGAGCGCTTCGGTGTTGATGTGATAGGCAGCCTCGGCGCTGTCGGTGCGCATTTTAAGGATAAACGTGATCGAGCCGCGACCTAGTCGTTCCCGCAGGAGCGTTTCGATTTCCGGCTCCATTCCCTGCACGTTTTCAGGCAGTTTGATGACCGGCTTGAAGAAGCGGTTGTTGAGCGAGCGGATTTCGACGGCGTAATGCGTGCCGTTTCGCTCGGCGGTTGCGTCTCCAAAACCAGTCATGCTGACGATCATGCGTGAAGAATCCTTTGCAATCACTGGGGACCTGTAGCCGGTCTCGTTGACGGTGTTGCCTGCGGCGCGGGTGCGGGAGTCGGCATCGTCGGCTCCGGGGTTGTCGGCTGCTGTACGGCAGGCGTGGAAACAAGTGTGCCCGCCTCGGCCTGATCGTTGCGCTTGTTGGCCAGCAGATTCAGCGCGACGGCGAGGATCAGAAAGACGCCGAAGATAATGCTCGTCGCCCAGGTCAGCACGTCGCCCGTTTTGGAACCGAAGGCCGTATTGCCACCTGCGCCGCCAAATGCGCTGGCCAGCCCGCCGCCGCGGCCTTTCTGGATCAGCACCACAAGGATCATAAACACGCACACGATGAGAAAGAGCACCATCGTGATGTAATAGAAAGTATCGAGCATGATTACTCCGCACGTTCAATTCAGATTTGAAATCAAATTCCAAATCTCAGATTCACTTTGCTGCATTCACGATCGCCAGGAAGCTATCCGTCTTGAGTGAGGCGCCGCCGATCAATCCGCCATCGACGTCGGACTGGGTCAGCAGGCCCTTGGCATTTTCGGGCTTCATGCTGCCGCCGTACTGGATTCGCACTTGGTCGGCGAAGTTCTTGTTCCATCGCTTCCCTAGAAAGTCACGAATAAACGCGTGAACTTCCTGCGCCTGGGCATCGGTGGCATTGCGTCCCGTGCCGATGGCCCAGACGGGCTCGTATGCGATCACCAGCCGCTGCGCATCCTGAGTGGCGGCCGGATTCAATTCCCCAAGCTGAGCCTGCACGACGGCGAATGTCTTGCCGGCGTCGCGTTCCTCAATTTTTTCACCTACGCAATGAATCAGCATCAAGCCGGACGCGTAAACGGCGGCAGCCTTCTTTGCGACCAGATCCGAGGGCTCCATGAAAAAGTGCCGCCGCTCGCTGTGACCTGTCAGGCAGAATTTTACGCCCAGGTCTTTCAGCATTTCGAGCGAGCAGGCTCCCGTAAACGCGCCGTTTTTCTCGGCACAGCAATCCTGCGCGCCGAGCAGAACGTTCGAGCCAGCAATCGCCTGGTTCACCGCATCGAGATAAACAAACGGCGGGGCGATGCCGACATCGACTCCACTCGATGGAGTGCCCTTAACAACACCTTTGGCCAGTTCGATGGCCGAGGCCTTGTTGGTGTTCATCTTCCAGTTGCCGGCAATGAATTTTGTCCGCATATCAAACCTGACTTCACGCGCTGACGGTCTCAGTCGCTTCAGAAAATTCCTTGTTAAACAAGAGCGCGATCTGTCGCAGTTGTTTCATCAGTTCGGCAAATGTCGCAGGGAGCAGCGCCTGCGGGCCATCGCATTGGGCTTCACTGGGGCAGTAGTGACATTCGACGATGATTCCATGCGCCCCGGCAGCGATCCCTGCCGCGGCGAGTGATGGAACATAATCGCGTCTCCCGGCCGCGTGACTCGGATCAACGATGACCGGCAGGTGCGATAGCTGCCGCACGACAGGGATGGACGTGATATCCATCGAATAACGAATCGTATCTTCAAACGTCTTGATCCCGCGCTCACACAAAATCACCTTACGGTTGCCCTGGCTGAGCACATATTCGGCGCTAAGCAGCCAATCTTTTACCGTCGCTGCTAAACCACGCTTGAGCAGAACCGCTTTTCGTGTCTTTCCAACTTCACGAAGCAGATCGAAATTCTGCATGTTTCGCGCGCCGATCTGGAACATGTCGGCGTATTTTTCGATCAATTCGACCTGCCGCGTGTCCATGACTTCGGTGACGATCGGCATGCCCAGCTCATCGCCGCAGTCGCGCATCCACTTCAGGGCATCTTCGCCGCGGCCCTGGAAGGAGTAGGGGGATGTTCGCGGCTTGAACGCGCCGCCGCGAAGGATCGTCGCGCCACCGGCGCGTACTTCGCGGGCGATGCGGTTGAGCATCTGCTGATTCTCGACAGCACACGGCCCGGCAATGCAGGCGGCATGCGCTCCACCGACCTTGACGATCGGCACGCTGCCGCCGCCGACTTCGACCACGCTGTCCTCGTCATGGAATTCCCGACTGGCCAGCTTATAGGGGGCCATGATCGGCATCACTTTTTCGACCCCATCGAGAGAGGCGATGTGATTCTGATCGAGACCACCTTCCTCGCCGACCGCGCCGACGACGGTGCGGAACTGGCCCTTGGATAGATGCGCCTGGCTGCCCATCCGCTCGATTTCACTGACGACGCGGTCGATCGCCTGCTGCGAGGCGGTGGGGCTCATGACGATGATCACGCTACAACTCCTGGAAAAAGACCCAAGCCCCGTAGTCTATGGCACTGAGAGCCTGCACACAAGGACAAGCGGAAATGAGCTTCTGGCTTCTAAGTGCTGATGGTTCAACGACTTGCTATGCGGATTGTTTGGGCTGCTTCTGCACCACCTGCTCGGCGGGCGTTTCACTGGCCGAAGCATCGACCAGTTCGATGGATTCTTCACCTTCCGGTCGCGCCGGTTCGGAAGCGCCGGGTGCGATACGGAACCGGATTGTTGGCAGTCGCTGGACGGCCTGTCGAAGTGCCTGCTCCCATCGCATCCGAATTTTCACCAGATCGGGATCATCAGCGGTGAAACGCCTTTGGTGGGTAAACTGAAGCGCATCCACGTTGTACGCCAGCAAATCAATTGGCGGGCCGACGGTGACGTTGGATCGCATCGTTGAATCCAACGAAAGCAGCGCGTACTTGGCAGCGTCTTCGAGTGATGTTCTGTCAAACCGAATGCCGCGATCGAGGATCGGCCGACCGTATTTGGTCTCACCGATCTGAAGATAGGGGGATTCTTCCGTTGCCTGCAATGGATTTCCCTGCGGGTAGATCATGAAAAGTTGCGGCTCTTGGCCGCGCACCTGCCCGCCAAGGAGAACGCAGACATTGAAGTGAAGATTGTCCTTTTCCAGTGCCGCGCGGTCCTTGTCGGCAACGGCGCGAATCTGGTCGCCGATGATCCTCGCCGCGTCATACATCGACGTGACTTCGGCCAATCCTTTTCCCTTGTCAAAATCGCGTTGAAGCAGCGTGATAATCGATTGCGTGCAGGAGAGCGAACCGGACGTCAGCAGCACAAAAACGCGCTGCCCCGGCTGCTGAAACGTGTGCATTTTTCGGCAGACGTTGATCTGATCGTAACCCGCATTCGTGCGCGAGTCCGATGCCATCACCAAACCGTATTTCGTGACGATGCCGAGACAGTACGTCATAGATCAGCCCAAGGCAGAAGGATGAAGTATGAAGGATGAAAAAGCAAATCTCATAACGGTTTTCTGCCGGTTTTCATCCATCCGCTTTCATCCTTCATCCTTTGCACTGTTGCTGTTGTTCCTGTTGCTGCCGCAGCTCCTGCTGCTGCTGTTCCTGTTGTTGTGAGACCTGTTCCATGTCGATCAGCGATCGCTGCGAGAAGACGGCCAGATCGATCGAGTGGTGTCGTTCGGCGACCAGCGCCGGAGGAATGGCCGGCAATTCCTCAATATCGACAGCGACGTGGATCTTCTCATCCGCGCTCCCGCGATAAACGCCCCGATTCGGCGGCACATCCCTGAAGTCGCGACCGATGGCGACTTTCACGAAGTTCGATCCGATGAGGCAGTTATTGGTCGGATCAAAGCCGATCCAGCCCATCGAGGGAACATATAACTCGCACCAAGCATGGGTTTGGGCATAACCGCGGGTCCGCTCGCCATCACGGTGGACGAAACCGCTCACGTATCGCGCAGGAATACCGAGAGTCCGCGCCAGTCCGATCATCAGATGCGTGAAATCCTGGCAAACGCCGCGGCCATGCCTAAGAATTTCTGTGATGGGGCTGGCGGCGTTGGTGATCCCTTTTTCATATGTAAATTTCTGATCGATCGTCTGCATCAGATGAAGGCAGAGCTTGCCGAGGCTCGCTCCTTCGCGCGGGCGAAGCGACGCCGCCAATTCTAACAACTCGGGCCCGTCAACAACCGGGCCGCCGTTTTGGAGGAAGTCGTAGTAGGTGTAGTCAAGCTTTTCCTTCGGGATCGGCCAGATGTCCGGCGTTCCCCACAGGTTCGGCACCTGACGGTCCGTCTCCACAACAGTCGTGGCGACAATCTGAATCTGCTGATGAAACGGATTAATCGCAAAGGTGTGAACCGTGTTTCCCAGCCAGTCGAAATAGCTCGACACGCTCGTCGCCGGGCCGATGGCCAGCTGGAATGACAGTCGATGCTGGTCCGATTCCTGCCGTGGGGCCATGTGCAATTCCATGGCCGACTCGGAAATCAAATCCGAGTAGTTCAGTTGCGTTTCATGACGAATGTTTAAAAGCATGACGACCTCACAAACTTTCTAGTGCATAAAGAACGAGCGTTGCACGGCCAGCGCGGCTTCAGAGACGTTTTCGAGAATTCGATCAAGATACCCCGGCAATAATTCGACGCTCAGTTCCGCCGAGTCGGCATATTCCAACTGCGCATCGAGTCGGCCGAGAACTCGCTCTGTCGGATCGACCGATCGCGGGCGAACGGCTGTTCGGATTGCGCTGATCGCTTCCAGCGCGCTGCGCACGCAATAACGGATGCTCTTGGGAAAATCGTTCTGCAAAACCAGGAACTGAGCGACGCGCCCCAGATCAATCTCACCCAGATGTACGCGGCGATAGGCTTCCACCGAGCCACACGACCGAAGCACAGCCAGCCAGTGAATGTTCCAGATCGGCGTTTCAGCCATTACGGCTTCGGCCCCGCTAACGCTGCCGAAAAGAATCTCGTACTTCGCCTTGAGCGTGCGGCAGACCACGGTGATTCGCTCGAAATACTTGCCCAACTGCGTGAAGAACCACCGCTGGCCATGGACGAGCGTCTGATCGGTCAATCCCTGAAAGAGCGATGAGCCGCTGATGATCTGCTGATAAAGCTGATCGGGTGTCTCGCGGAACGTGTTCTTTGCATCATCGGAGCGGATCGACCAGTAGAGCAGGTTGAGATGTTCCCACATCTCCGACGAGATCACTTCGCGAATGCCACGAGCGTTTTCCCTGGCGCGGGTTAGACATCGAATCAAACTGTTTGGATTGTTCTCGTCGAACGTCATGTACTCGGCGATGCGATACGAGACTGGAGTGCCGTCGCCGTTGGTCGGGGCTGCGGGAAGCTGATCGACGTTCATGATCTGAAGCACCGAAAGCCAATGCCGCCGCAGCAGCGCATCGGCAAGGTCGCCAACGTCGATCAGGGATTCGCTGTTGACCAGCAGCAATCGGGCAACGTGCTCGGCGCGTTCGATGTAGCGCGACATCCAGTACGTCGCATCCGCGTCGCGCGCCAGTACGGGCCGGGCGATGATTGGTGTTATCACGGGTTCAACACTCTGCACCGGAGCGGGGCGGATGAACGATCGGTCCTGAGCCAACGTCATGATTTCACCTCCGGGCTGTCGTCTTCCAGCACCCACGTATCTTTTGATCCGCCGCCTTGCGATGAATTGACCACGAGGCTTCCCTTGCGAAGGGCCACGCGCGTCAATCCGCCGGGCATGACGATCACCTTCTGGCCATACAAAATGTAAGGCCGCAGGTCGATACGCCGGCCCTCGAATTTGTCCTCGATCAGGCTGGGATGCTGCGAAAGCTGAACGATCGGCTGTGCGATGAAGTTGCGGGGATCGGCTTTAATCTTCTCGGCAAATGCAGTCCGTTCTTCGCTCGAAGCCTGGTGCCCCATGAGCATTCCGTATCCGCCGGATTCATTGGTCGATTTGACGACCAGCTCGTGAAGATGCTCGAGGACGTATTTGCGATCGGAATCACGGGCGCAAACGTACGTCGGGACATTCGGTAGGATCGCTTCCTCGCCGAGGTAAAACTTGATCATATCGGGGACGAAGGGATAAACCGCCTTGTCGTCCGCAACGCCCGGTCCGACTGCGTTGGCGAGCGCGACGTTGCCGCAGCGGTAGGCGTTCATCAAACCAGCTACGCCTAGCGCCGAGTCGGGCCTGAAGCACAGAGGATCTAGGAAATCATCGTCCAGCCGCCGATAGATCACATCGACGCGCTGCAATCCACCCGTTGTGCGCATGTAAACGAAACCGTTATCAACGATCAGATCGCGTCCTTCGACCAGCGCCACGCCCATCTGCCTTGCAAGGAACGAATGCTCGAAATAGGCCGAGTTGTAAACGCCGGGTGTGAGGATCGCGACAGTCGGATCGTCCGCGTGCGGCGGGGCACAGTGCTTCAACGTCTGGAGTAAGTTAAGTGGATAATCTTCAATTCCGCGTACGTGATACGCTCCGAAGAGCTGTGGGAAAATTCGCCGCATCACCACGCGGTTTTCCAGAACATACGAAACCCCCGACGGCGTACGGCCGTTGTCTTCCAGAACCAGATAGTGGCCGTGATTATCGCGGATCAAGTCCGTGCCGCAGACATGGATGTAAATGTCCTTCGGCACGCGCACGCCGCGCATCTCCCGGCGATACATCTTCGCGCCATAGATCAACTCGGGATCGATGACGCGTTCTTTGAGGATACGCTGTTCGTGATAGATATCCTTGCAGAAGAAGTTCAGTGCCGTGATGCGCTGGATCAGGCCCTTCTCAATCTGTTCCCATTCCTGGGATGGGATGATGCGAGGCACGATGTCGAAGGGGAAGATCTTCTCGACGCCCGTTTGATCGGAGTAAACTGTGAACGTAATGCCCTGATTGCGGAAGGTGAGGTCCGCCATGCGCCGACGGCGCAGGATGGCGTCGCGGCCGAGGTCTTTGATACGTTCAACCACGGGACCGTAGTGCCCGCGGGGCGCACCGGTCGTGGCGAACATCTCGTCGAAGACGCCGTTGATGAGATAGTTGTCGAACATGCGAGGAGCCCTGACTCCTCGTTTCCATCATTCACTCACGCTGGCGGACCATTCTAGAGAATGGCCCGGCGGAAACAAGCGAAATTTGCGCGGTCCTTTCGACTATCTCCATTCCTGCTAAATCAGGGATAAATCGCGCCGGATTCGTGCTTTAGAGCGGTTGCCAAAAAGAAATGATGGGCTGCCGACGGGAGGCACCAATCATTCGCTCACTCCTTCAGAATCCTAGACGCAAGCGGTCGCGCGCCTCAAGCCGCCCGCCGTACACATTTGCGACATCGCGATGTCGTAAGGCATTTCTGCCCAGAAATTACCGTCGGAAAAGCTTGTTAAGGTCCGGATAAATCAAGTCGCCTCAAAATCTTATGTCGGTTGCCACTCCGATTATCGCTCGGCCTGCATTTGTGACGACAAGAGATAACTGATCGGGGATTGACGGAGGGTGGCTCGCGCACGAGGCGCGACAGAGGTGTCTCATGATGGCGGATACACACACGGAGGGTACATCAGTTCCTGCTACGACCGGCACTGTTGCCGTCGCAGCGACTCCCGCGCCATTCCACAGCATCTCTGCCGCCTTGAAGCGCCGCCGCCGCTGGGTCACTTGCATTGCGGCAGCGAGTTTGGCGATTGGCGTGTTCATGGCGTCGCAGACGCAGCCGCGCTACTCGGCCGAGGCGAGGATTCGACTCCTGACAGACCGGTCTTCAGGATTCCTTTCCGAAAATCGTTCGCTCGCCGATGACGCCGCCACCATTCGTGCCCAGTATTACGTTCTCCGATCCCCTCGCATTCTTGAAGGCGTCTCAAAGAAGCTTGATCTGCCTGCCAAATGGCAGACCACTGAAGCAGGCGCTGTAGCGCGGTTAAAGATGGATGTCTCGCCGAGGCGCGTGATTGACGCCAACATCACGGAAATCCGCGTCACCAACGAAGACCCGCAGCTCGCCAGCGACATCGCCAACGCGGTTGTCGATGTTTACATCAGCCAGGCCAACCAACCGCGCTTTGCACAAGCCCAGGTGATGCTCGATCGACTTCAGCATGAATGCGAGCAGCAGGCCGGCTATCTCCGCATGGCGGAAGGCGAAACGCAGGAAATCCGCCAGCAGCTTGGACTGGCCATCGGTCAGAACCAGTTGGCGGCCGATTCGATGCTCAACCCGCTGCGTCAGCAGGCCGCTCAAGCCGAAGCGGTGGCCATCGAGTCGCACATCCGGCTCGACGCAATGATTTCCTCACAAGGCGACATCATCACGGCGCTTCAAACCGCTTCGCCGCCTGATCCGATCTCACAGAACCTGGCATTGAAGTTGATCGAAGTCGACGGGCGCGTCGCCGAGGCCGAATCACGCTATGGCGTTGGCCATCCGCGCGTACAGCAGGCGCGGGAGGAATATGGCCGGCTAGTCGCCGATGCGCGAGAACAGACCTATCGCATCATCGCAAGGGCGCGCATTCAGGACGAAGCCCTCGAAACGCGATCAAAACAATCGCGGCAAAAACTCGATGATGCCCAGAAACTCGTCACTTCGTCGGCTGGCGGTTATGCCCAGTACATCGCTGCCACCCAGCGAGAGGAAGTCCAAAGAAATCTGCACAAGCTTCTCAGCGACCGCGCCCAGAAGCTCGAAGTCGATATGCAGATGGGTGGTCCGGCCGCCGAGCTGATCGAGGCCGCGATCGTGCCCATGTCGGCCGATCTGGGAACGCCGCGCCAGATCCTCGCGATGTCGCTCCTCCTCGGCCTGGCGGTCGGCGCGATGCTGGCGATCGTGGTCGATCGCATGGACAAGAGCATCCGTGAGCCGGGCGAGATCGGCTGGCAGCTCAACGTCCCGCTCCTAGGAATTCTCGGCCGCCAAAAGGATCTGATCAGTGCCGCCAATTCCGGCAAGAGCGTCGAAGCCTACCGCATGATCCGTAACAGCATCGACTTCGCCGATCACACGCTGCGATCGCTTTGCATCTGCGGCGCCTCGCGCGGCGAAGGTGTTTCGACAACCGCGGCCAATCTCGCGTGGACGTGGGCCGAGCACGGCGCCCGGGTTCTGATCATTGACGCCAATCTTCGCAATCCCTCGATGGCCGGCACGTGCGGCGTGAACAGCGATGCGGGCTTGATGGATTTCCTGACATCGCATCGGCCGCTCAATGAGATCATGGTCCAGACGAAAATGCCCAACGTCTGGCTGCTTCCCGTGGGCGCGATCTCGCGCTCAACGCGCTCCTCGCCGCCCCCGATTACGCCGATGCAGCTTAGCGAACTACTGATTTCGGCGCGATCCCATGCCGACATCATCATCTTCGATACCGCGGCGATCCTTGAGAGCAGCGACACCGCCATCATCGCGCGGCAGTGCGATGCGACGCTCCTGGTCGCCGGGCAAGGTCACACGCCCGTTTCAAGGCTGCGGTTGGCCGTCCACATCCTTCGCACAAGCGGCGAGGGCCTTCTCGGTGCAGTTCTGACCGGTGTCCCCGCCGGCATTACTTGGGACCCGCCCGCCATCACACTCGCGCCCGTTCAACAGTTTGAAACCCGCCGCTCGATCACCTCGCAGATGCGCCGCCGCAGCAAGTCCGCGGCGTAACCCCTTGTCGGGCCAAAAATAAAGAGAGAATTGGCTTCGTTTTGCATTTTTGACCTCACGAGTGCCAAAACGTGCCACTTTGGGCCTTTGATTCGGGCATGCAGTGGCGTGAAGCTAGGGACTTTTGGCTTCGCTCCGCACAATTCATCAAACTTGGACAGAGATGGACATCGCTGGACATCCCTTTCTTCGATTGTCAAAGATCGCGCGGGAATCCTCCAATGCGGAATATCTCGCACCCACTGATCGAGTTCAGACGGGTCTGACTTAACCCCAAAAATCCGATTCTTTTTATACATATTCGATGAAGCCCTGGTTGGATGACCGTTGCCCGAATCGCCCACCGCGCGGTATTCTTTGATGCAATGCAAGGCGTCACGACCGCGCTGGTGTCATTTCTGTTTGTCTGCGTTGTCTTTCCCCATCTGGTCAAGAATCGGCCGCAGTATTACGCGGCGTTTTTCGTCGTTTGCCTGATCATTGTGTTGGATGCACTGGCGACGATGCTCGAGAAGAGCGCGGGTTTCGTCGTCTTTGCGTATGTCACATGCGCCGTTGCTCAGGTCGTGGCGCTGCTGCTGCTCTTTCTGTCTGCTGGAGGGATTACCTGGCGGCAGTTGGCAGGAGATATGGCCAAAGCGATCGAAGTGATCCGCCGAGGCGAAGAAGAAAAAGAAGTAATCATCCCCATCGGCGAGCAAGCGCCGCGCCATCAGGCCAAGCCGTCGGCCGCTGATCTGGACAACTATCAGCCCGGCCGAATTACGATCAATCCACCATCTCCGGAGCCCCATGCCAAAGAGGATTCCTCAAGTTCGCAGTAATGTGATAGGGAATTGGCGTAACTGCCCGCCTTTGCTTAAGATCGACGATCTACGCTTCAGCGGTCAAGGAGACGCGCAATGGACGTGAGTCAGTTTCTGTTAAGCACCATCGAATACGGCCCGTACATCAGCTATTGGAAAGTTTTGATTCTTGTGGCGGTTCTGTTTGGCTGGGCGCGCCTGCTGACTTGGACCGACAAGGACGCTGAGGCGGCTCATCTGCCGCGCGAAGCACTGAACACCGGCTTGCTCGGTGGGATGATCTTCGCCTTCCTGCTGTTCCTGACCCTGCCGGGCTTTGGGCTGGCGATTTCAGTGTTGCTGGCCATTCTCGTGCTTGAAATCGCGGCCTATCTCATGTTGCGGGCGCAGAAGATCGGGTTGAACGACCTGTGGAAGGACCTTTCCAAGTCGATCAAGGGTGGGAAGTCGAAGAAAAAGGAAGGAAAGGCCGCCGCGGCGGGGGAGTTGCAACTGCTCAGCAAGAAGGGCGTTCCCTATTCGCCGCCGGATTCGGAATCTCCCGAACAAGCCGGTTATGAAGCAATCCAGGGCATGCTCACCGATCCACTGAAGCGCGGTGCCGAGCGCGTGGAGATGCGCCCGACTGAAGGGGCGGCTTCGGTAAAGTATTCCGTCGACGGCGTGGGTTACGACGGCCGCGCTATTCCGCGCGAAGATGCGGGTACTGCAGTTACCATTATTAAGCAGCTTGCGGGCCTCGATCTCAACGATCGTCGCAAGCCACAGTCGGGCCTGATCAAAACCATGCTCGACGGAGCGAAGCGTGAGATTCAGGTTCACACCGCGGGATCAACGGCGGGCGAGACGGTCATGCTCGACATCGAGCCGAAGAAGCGCTACGAGCTGACGATCGACCAACTCGGCCTGTTGCCCGAACAGCTCAAACTGATGGAAGAGACCATTGCCGACGGCCAGGGTCTTGTTTTACTGGCCGCGCCGAGGGGTCACGGTTTGACGAGCTTTGAATATGCGACTCTGCGGCGGCATGATGCATTCCTTTCACACATTCAGACCGTCGAGCGCGAGACGCAGGCCGATATTGAAGGTGTACGGCAGAACAAAATCCCCGGCGGTGCCGGTGAAGAGGCAAAGCTTATCGGGTGGGTCGTATCCCAGGAGCCGGATATCCTTGCGGTAGATCGCATCGAGGACCCGCGCAGTGCGGCTGAGCTCGTGAATCTGGCTTCGAGCGGCCGGCGTGCTTATGTCGGGCTTCGTGCCGGCAGCACCTTTGAGGCGATTCAGTTATGGCGGCAGCTCGTCGGCGACGATCGACAGGCGCTGGCCAATGTGAAGCTCGTGGTCGCCATGCGGCTGGTGCGAAAGCTCTGCCCGGCCTGCAAGATGGATTTCAACCCTGATCCCGACACATTGCGAAAATTAAACATGCCCCCCGAGCGCGTTGGCAAGCTTTTCACCGCGCGTACCCAGCCTCTAAAGGACGGCCGCGGGCGGGACATGGTCTGCCAGTTCTGTCTCGACATGAAATTCAAAGGCCGCACGGGCATGTTCGAGATGTTCTCGATCGATAACGAGGTCCGCCAGGTGATTCTGGGTGGCGGATCGGTTAACCAGCTCAAGATGCTCTTCAAGAAGCAGCGGCAAAAATATCTCCAGGAGACGGCATTGGCCGTTGCGGTGGCGGGCGACACGAGCCTGAACGAGATCGCCCGTGTGCTCAAGGCCGGTGAACCATCGTCCGGAAGTAAAAAGTAATCTCCTTCTCGCACGAGGAGCCTGAATATGTTGATGGGTTTGATCGTCATTCTAGTGATTGCCGCCGTTGCGTATTTCCATTACGTGCAGGGATTCTTCAGCGCGACGCTTTCAGCGATGTTTGCCATTGTGGCTGCGGTTGTGGCGTTTGGCCTTCACGAATGGATCGTCAGCAGCTTCGTGGCGGCCTATGTGCCCGACCTCGGCAGCGCACTGGTTTTGGTCGTGGTGTTCGCGCTGGTTTACATCATTCTGCGCGTGATTTTCGACAAGTATGTTCCCGGGAATGTCGCCTTTCCCTTGATGATCGATCGTATTGGCGGAGCGCTTGCTGGTGTAGTAGCGGGAATTTTCGCGGCGGGCGTGCTCGTCATTGCAGCCCAGACGCTTCCGTTTGGTCCGGCAATCGGAGGCTATTCACGATTTGCTGTCTCTGCCGATCCCGTCGAGGCTAAGGTTAAAGGCGCCAGTGGCGATGCTACTGTCAATCAAGCACTTGTGGCTGAATCGCTCGGGCCCTCAGATGAAAAGCACCTGATGGTTCCTGCCGACGATATCGTGGTCAATACGGCGTCGCGGTTGAGCAACGGCGCGCTCGCCGGACCAGTTGCCGTGTCCGCGGTTCACCCGTCGTTTCTCAATGAACTGTTCTTTCAACGGCTGGGCATTCAACCTGCCGCCAAGCATGTTGCGCTCAATGTCGGCAGCCATGAGTCAGTGCGTGTATCGGCCCTCTTCAGCCCGCTGCCGAGTAACCCGCTCGCGCAGGCCGACGCCGAGGTGCCGCAGATTCCCAATCGGCAGAAACCAGATGCGCTTTATAAAGTCGATCCTTCCAGCATCCTGCTCATCGTCCGCGCGACCGTTGGCGGTGATGCGGCCGACAAGGACAACAAGGTTCGCCTGAGCCCGGCCTCGGTTCGGCTGGTTGTGAAGGGGATGAACATCACCCCCATCGGCACGCTCGACATGACGATCGCCACGCAGCTTCGCCGCAACCGTCCCGATGATTTCATCGTCATGGATACGGGCGGCACGATCGATCTGGCCTTTCAGGTTCCCAAGGATTCCGACCCGCTTCCGCTGGCCGAGGCAAAAAATCCGAATGGCCCGCTGAAGGTTGCACCGGGGATTTTCATAGAGATCAAGCGATTTGGCGCCTTCGATCTTTCCGGCATGAGCGTAAAGCGGGAACTGCCCCCGCTGCTCGGGGATAAGGCCGGCGCGGTCCTGCGAAAGAAGGATCTGCCTCAATCCACAAGGGCCGTCCGGAACGTGCCCACGCCTGCTCCATCAAGTGCTGAACCGACACCGACAGAGGCCGGTCCGTTTGATTATGGTTCCAAGAAAATCTCCAACGACCTTCCTGCCCCAGTGAATATCAGCGCGCATGAAGGAGACGACGGCGAGGCTTCTTTCACCTCGGGAACGGCGACGCTCAAGGCGAAGAAAGCGCTCAAATTGGAGGTCAAACCGGCCGTTTCAAAGGAGCAGCTTGGCCGCGGCGACTACCGGGTCACCCAGCTTTCGACAGAGGAGGGTCAGAAGGTCGTTCAGATCATTGGCACTCCCTCGGCTAAGGAAGGCGCCAACCGCTGGGAATGGGCCGACAAGCTCGGCCAATATGAGCTGGTCGATAATGGCGGAAAATCCTATAAGGCTCACGGCGCATGGGCAGCAGTGAAATCCGGGCCGAGCTTTGAAGACCGCGTGGCTGCCAAATACGATGCAGAGGCGGATCTTCCCAAATTCGAACACCCCGAAGACACGCCGACAGACGTGTCGATCTTCTTCATCATCCCCGAAAGCGCCCTGCCGCAATCGCTGAAATTTAACGGCAAGGTGATCGCCTCTGTGAATTGAAGGCGATTTAGACGACCTGAACGATTTCAAGCGATGTGATCTGTCGCGGATCGAAATCGATCCGCTGCTCAAACTCCCCGGCCAAGCCGGCCTTGTCGAGGGCGACGATCCAGCCCTGTTCGACGATCAATTCTTCGAGGACGCGCCCACCCACGAGTTCGACTTTACAGACTGCAGTGTATTTGCGCTTGGGGACGCCGCGCTCAACGAGAAACGTCCGCCACTCTTCGGGAAGCGGTTTGGCGAGGCGGTTACGGGGTGCATGTTTGGAGTGCATCGTCATTCACCTCGTCCGCCGCTCGTGGGTCGGGCCAGACGCCGGGGGCGTCGGTGGAATACCACTTCGTTAGAACATTATTCCAGTCCCGCAGGCTTCGGACGTTGATGAATTCGTCTTTCACCTCAAGAGCGCTGGGATGAAAGCGGGCATATTTGATCCCCATTTTCCGCATGCGTCGTCCGGCAAGTTGCTCGCCGTGTATTTCCATGGCGATAGCGAAGTGTTCGGTGAGGGCATCACGCTGCTCATGAATGGAAGGCGGAGCGATCTGTTCACTGGCTTGCAATGCCGCTGCCTGTCTGAAAATCCACGGATTCCCGATCGCGCCGCGCGCGATCCAGACGATGTCCACGCCGGTTTCCTTCAGCATTCGCACGGCATCCTCGGCCGTGAAGACGTCGCCGCTGCCGAGGATGGTCTTGTCGGGATACATCGCCTTTACTTGTCGCAGGAATTCCCAGCGGCTTTGGCCGAGGTATTTCTGTTCGACCGTTCGCGCATGGACGCGAATGGCGGAGTATCCATATGACCAGGCGGTTTCGACGATTTCGTGAAACTGATCGACCCCCTGCGGCGAATCGTCAAAGCCGCGCCGGATGCTGATCGTTGTCGGAAGATTGGGCAGCAGAGCATCGCGAACGGCTTTGAGAATCGAAACCGCCCGCGGCACGTCCCGCAGCATGTGTCCGCCGCGGGCTTTGTTTTTGATCTTCTTCACCGGGCAGGCGAAGTTGAGGTCGATCACGTCATAACCGTGCTGTGCGAGGATCGTCGCCGCGCGCGACATGGTTTCCGCTTCCGATCCGATGATCTGACCGGCGACGGGATGATCCTCGTCATTGATGTCGATCGATTTCTTCAATCCCATACCGCCGCTAAGCATGATCGTGTCGAGCAGGGCTTCGGTGACGGCATAGGGACACCCGCGCCGCCGCGCGACGACGCGCATGGCGCGGTCACTGTAGCCGGCTAAACCAGCTTGACAGAATGGAGACGAGAGTTGGATCGGTCCGATTTTCACGTGAAGAGAAACGCGGCTCTTTGGGCCGCCGCTAAACGGATACCGCGCTCGCGACTTGGTCCACGCTGCGTGCTTCCCTGGTCGGTTGTTCGTGCCAGAAGGTGATCTTGCCGTTCTTATCGATCACGACCGTGCCACGTTTTGAGCAGTTGTAGGGCAGTTCGCCCATGAACAGGTCGTAAGCCTTGGCCACCTTGCGAGTCACGTCGCTCAGCAGGTCGTAGGGGATGTTGTACTGCTTCTTGAACGCGGCGTGAGAGAAGGGATGATCGCAGCTCACGCCGAAAACGACTGCATCGTCGTGATCGCCTCTGATCTTGCCCATGTGCGCGCCGAAGATGCAATGCTCCTCCGTGCAGACCGGGCTGAAATCCATCGGATAGAAAATCAGCACGACCTTCTTGCCGCGCAGATCGGAAAGCTTCACCGTCTGTTTGTCCTGGTTCATCATTTCAAAATCAGGCGCTGTATCGCCGGGTCTGAGGGGCATTGCAGTTCCTTTCCAAGTAATCAGTAGACAGTAGCCAGTACGTTAGGCAATGCCAAGTCTTTCTACTGACTACTGGCTACTGATTACTCGCTGGCTTATCCTTTGCTCATGAAGTTCGGTCGGATCAAGCGCCAGCATGGACGTGTCGGCGGTCTCGATGAAATTCTTAATCAGATCATCAAGAACTGTCCGTATGTCAGCCGGATCGTCCCCGGCCGGATCAAGGTTCGCCGCGGCAAGACGCCGCCGAGTTTTAAGGTGCAGTATCCGACGGCGGCGGGGTTGAAATGCCTGTACACGGGAACCGGTACAGTGCAGGAAGTCTTTCTGATCTGCTCAGATGCTGACGCGGCAAAAGAATGGCTGATTCAGCACGAGATTGTGCGGGATTCTGATGAGTGAAAGCGTTGTTGCCCAAGATGGGAGCAGGGTCATCGTCTCGCAGACGGACCAGGGCGTGCGAATCTCGATGCCGCTGCGGTTTTCAACGCGCGCCTGGCTCATTGCAGAGTTATTGGCTGTGATGTCCTTTGTTTTGATCATCTTGCCAAGCTCGCTGCGCACGGGCGCGCAAACGTTGGGTCGTGGTGGCGTCATCATATTTCTTGTCCTAACGGGCTTCGCACTCTTGCTGGGCGTTGCAGGGATCATTCTGTTCCTGCTTATTCCCTCCAAAGGCGCCGTGATAGACCTTACCGCGAACGAACTGATGGCGGAATTCTCTTGGAGAACAACGCGCTGGCCACGTGAAAAGATCAGGTCGATCACGATGCGACGCCTGCCGATCGGGCTGGCGGTGGTTACTACGCAGATCGGATATGATCAGCCTGTATTGATTGGCCTGGGTCCAAAGGCGGATGCCCAACGAGCAGCCAGGGAATTGCGGGTGGCGATGAACCTGGCCGAGTCTCCGAATGAGGGAGTGATGTGGATTCCTGGATGGGATTAGTTGTGATCGATAAAGCAGTTGAAATCTTAAGAAGCGGCGGGATCGTCGCGTTTCCGACCGAAACGGTTTACGGGCTCGGCGCCGATGCGACGAATCTTGCGGCAGTGCGCAAGGTCTTCACCGTCAAAGGTCGGCCGGCGACGAATCCGGTGATCGTGCATGTGCCGGACATCGCCGTCGCCAAACGCTACGCAGCGAGTTGGCCCGATAGTGCGACGAAGCTTGCGGAGAAGTTCTGGCCGGGGCCGTTGACGCTGATTCTTCCCAAGACAGAAGCCATTGTTACCGCTGCCACCGCGGGGCGAAAAACGGTCGGTTTGCGCTCGCCGGATCATCCGCTCACCCAGGAACTGCTCCGCAAGTTTGATGGGCCACTGATCGGGCCCAGTGCCAATCGCTCCAATCGCGTGAGTCCGACGACTGCGCAACACGTGCTCGACGAAATGGGATCTCGAATCGAAATGATCCTCGACGGCGGGCCCTGCAGAGTCGGAATCGAATCGACGGTAGTGGATTTGAGCGTCACTCCACCGATGCTCCTGCGGCCGGGTATGATCACGCGTGGCCAGATCGAATCCATCGTTGGCCGAATCGAGGTCTTTGAAGGCTCCATCGAATCAGGCAAATCCGCGCCGGGGCCGGGCATGCAGGGGGCGCACTATGCGCCGATCACTCCGACCTTTCGCTTCGAGCGCAAGCATGCGTCTCGCGTTGCAGACTGGTGCGTGAAGAATCCGTCCAAAAGCGCGATCGTGCTTCGGCTCGGCGCGGCGCCGAGCGACGATCCGATCCCGCTGGCATTATCGATGAACCAGCGCCAGGCGATCATGCCCGCTCATCCCACCGACTACGCCCGGCAGATGTATGCGGCCCTGCGTCATGCTGATCGTCAATCGCCCGATGCGATCTGGCTGGAGATGCCTCCGGACGAGTCGCATTGGACGGCCGTGCGCGATCGGTTGCTGCGCGCATCGCGCTTGCCGTCGTTTGGATCGTAACTGGATTACCCGACCGCGCGAATATTGGGCGCGTGCTGTCCGCGAGCGCGGGGCGGTGCTGCGTTCATCGCAGTCGGAAGATTGGGGGCGCCGATGGCAAAGAGCAACTCGGCCGGATGGATCGGCTTATAGACGATGCTCTGCACCGCGCCGGTGTGCAGGCCCGAGATGATGATGCCCAGATCACAATGATCGGTCAGAAGCACGCGCTTCACGCTCGGAGCAGCGGTCTGAACGGACTGCAACATCTCGACGGCTGGAACCGGCGAGGGCATGGCCTGATCGACGATCACAGCAAAAGGGCGGTTGTCATCCTGCGAGACCGCGGAGATCAGAGCCTTGCTGTCGCCGATCCAGACGAGTTCGAAATATTTCGCGGTGGCGTCGGTGACTGCCCTGACAGAGGTCAGGTCCCTGCAAACGATCGCCAGCAATTGCCTTTTGGTCGAAACCATGATTTTCTTGGACGCTCCTGGTACTTATGGTCCACTATTCATATCGAGCACCGTGGATGAATACTTGAGCAGAAGTGCCCAATTCAAAAAATACGGCGAATTAAATGACAAAGTCGCTTTTGAATTAGGCTACTTGTGTGGTATTTCTTCCGATCGCAGCAGGCGCACAACTTCCGCTGCCACCGCTTGTTCTGCGACGATCACCTCATTGGCGCCTTTGGCGCGGGCCTCGATTCCCGCGGATGTGTAATGGCAGCGCGTGATAATCCGCACGGACGGATTAAGCTGCCGGGCCTGCGCGGTCGCCTCGATGGCGGCTTTTTCGCCGGGCACGACGATGATGAACTCGCTGGCGGTTTCAATTCCCGCCCGTTTAAGGACGTCGGGATCGCGGCAATCACCCTCGATGATGGGAACGTTCGACAATTCACATCGATGAACCGTGGTGGCATTCAGTTCGATGATGCAGTAGGTCTTTTTCTGCGAAGCGACCACCTCAACGGCCGCCCGGCCGGGGATGCCATAGCCCGCAATGATCGTGTGGCCTGAAAGCGACACTTCAATTCCCCTCTTGCGCCGCTCTTTCCCGCTCGGCGGCGATCAGAAATGCACTGTTGAACAGGCTGCCGATCTGCACCAGCTCATCAGGCACGCGAACGCTGGCATCGCTCCAGGTCGTCGTCCGCCCCTTATAGACCAGCGAATACTCATAAGCGTCAAATCCCCTTGGCCGAGGATAGGCGGTCGGGAAATTGATCGTCGCCTCAAGGCCATTCTTCAGATTCTTGAAAGTATCCGGCGGCAATTTATCGCCCGCAGTCGAGCCGGCGCGTTTTCCGCTCAGATGTTTGATGACGAATCCGCCGTCAGAATAGACCGTGACTTCATCGTCATTAAAAAGCAATCCCCCGGCGCGACGGATCGTTGCAAGAGGCGGGCTATCTTCGCTGGGGCGATAACCAGAGGACTGGCATGCCCCCAGCCCCATCGCGGCAGCGCAAAACAGGATCACCACGGCGAATTTTCGTCGCGATCCATGTTCCCCCGAATTCATCGGTCTACCTCTCCCATCACGATGTCGATCGACCCTACAATGGCGGGAACATCCGCGAGCAGCACATCTCTGCACAGTTCTCCCGTCACCGCGAGATTCACAAAGCTCGGCCCGCGGATATGGACGCGATAGGGGATCGGTCCGCCTTGGCTTTCGATATAGAAACCCAGGTGGCCACGCGGGTTTTCGTATTCGGCGTAAACTTCGCTCGCGGGGACTTTCATCGCGCGAGGCAATTTCGCGCGGAAAGCACCATCCGGCATCTCTTTGATGCACTGGCGAAGAATCTTCACGCACTGTTTCATCTCCTGCATCTTGACCCAATAACGGTCCCAGCAGTCGCCGAGTGTGCCTTGCTCGCCCGTGCCGACGCAAACGTCGAAGTCGAGCTTGTCATAGATGCTGTAAGGCCGATCTTTGCGGAGGTCGAGCGGAATACCGCTGCCGCGAATCATCGGGCCGGACAGGGCGTACTTGATCGCCAAGTCCTTGCTCACCACGCCGACGTTGGCCGTGCGCTTGATGAAAATGTGGTTGAAGCTGAGCAGGTCGTTGTATTCGTCGATCTTGGGTTCGAAGTAATCGAGGAATTCCGTCAGCTTTTCGAGGAACATCGGTGGCAAATCCCACGTCACGCCGCCGACGTTGATGTAGCTGAGTGTCAATCGTGCGCCGCAAAGCTGTTCGAACAGGTCGAGAATGTATTCGCGCTCACGAAACGCATAGAGGAACGGGGCAAAGGCCCCGAGGTCGAGTCCATAGGTTCCAAAGCTCACCAAGTGCGAGGCAATACGATTCAACTCGACCGCAATGATGCGGATATATTCCGCCCGCTGGGGGACTTCGATATTCGCCAGCTTCTCCACCGCCATCGCCCAGGCGTGGTTGTTGTTCATGGCCGCCAGGTAATCCAGGCGGTCGGTGTATCCAATGTATTGGTAGTAAGCGAGGTTCTCTGCGATCTTTTCCTTGCAACGATGCAGGTAGCCCAGATGCGGCACCGCATCGAGAACCATCTCGCCATCGGTGCGCAACACGATGCGCAACACGCCGTGCGTCGAAGGGTGCTGAGGCCCCATGTTGACGAGCATCTCTTCCGACTGCACGTCGATCTCTTCATCCACCGCGCCGGGGGCTAGCCCGAAGCTGACGGTTTTGACATTGGGGTCTTTCACACCGGGAGGAGCTGCAATGGACATTCGTTCATTCTCCGCGCTGAAAACGGACATTTCAACAGTCAGATGATTGTAGGAATTCGCCCAAGTCATTGCTAGAACTGTGCATGTAGAAAACGGACTGCTCGGTGGGTTCGTTCCGTCATTTCCGTCAATAGAGCGCGCATTTCCGTGCAAAACCGTGCATTTCCGTGCATCCACGTGGTCGCTGAAGCGACCACGCCGGCCGGTTCTAGTCTTGTTGATTTTCCCTTTCACTTGTCACCCTTATTTTTCAAAAAACAATTCCTCCCTATATAGGCACCGCGCTGCGCGATCTGAACATCTGCGCGCAGCGCCTTTTGAGGTTTGCCCCGACACGGGAATCGCGATAGATTTGCCCGATGAACCACCATGACAAAGAAGCCCGACAACAGCGATACGGTAATTGAACAGTCGCAAGAAACGGCTGAGCCTCCCATTGCCCTCAGTACGGCCGATTTGAGCAAGGTTCAGAAACTCGCGACACAGTTGATGGATGCCCTCAATGACGTTCCCGATGGGGATATGGTCGCGGAGATCGTGGAAAACTCGCTCAAGTTTCTGCGCGACAACACCAACCGCGGCGATATCAAGTTGATCAACAAATCGTTCAAGGAACTCCGCTATGCCCTGAAGATCTTCGCGCCGTATCGGGATGTGCGAAAGGTGAGCATTTTCGGATCGGCTCGGACCCCGGAAAGCCATGCCGACTACCGTCAGGCGGCAGCATTCGGCAAAGCCATGGCCGAGGCGGGGTGGATGGTCATCACCGGCGCCGGCGGCGGAATCATGGCGGCAGGTCACGGCGGGGCGGGGGCGAACCCCTCGTTCGGCCTGGCGATTCGTTTGCCCTTCGAACAGAAGACCAATGTCCACATCGCCAACGATCCCAAATTGATCAATTTCAAATACTTCTTCACGCGAAAGCTGATGTTCGTCCGTTCCAGCCACGCCATCGCCCTCTTCCCCGGCGGGTTCGGGACGATGGATGAAGGCTTCGAAGTCTTGACGCTCATTCAAACCGGAAAATCGGTGCCGATCCCCATCGTCTTTGTCGACGCCCCCGGCGGAAACTTCTGGGCCGAATGGCAGCGCTATGTAAAGGATCACCTGCTCAAGAGCGGCCTGATCGGGCCGAACGATCTGCATCTTTACAAGATCACAGACAACATCGAAGAAGCCGTCAAGGAAGTTCGCACGTTCTATAGCAACTATCACTCCATCCGCTATTCGCGCGATGACATCGTCATTCGATTGCATCGCGCGCCCAGCGAAAAACAGCTCGATCACCTGCGCAACGAATTCAAGGACATCTCCGGCGGAACGATGAAAATCTCAGCCGCGCTTGCGGTTGAGAAAGACGAACCGGCGCTGAAGGATTTGCCACGCCTGGTCTTTCCTTTCAATCGCCGCGAGCATGGACGGTTGCGGATGTTGATCAATGAGCTGAATCTAATCTGACTGTGACAAAAGTAGTGACTTCCGCTTTCGCAGTTGTATGATATTTCCCAATGGGCGATGTATCGGATCAAGATCCCGTACCCATCGATTCCGAGCCGATCCCGTTCGGGGATGAGGAAGAGGAGTACGAGCGCTGGGACGCCAACGACCCACGCCGCCAGAAGGACTGCTTTGCTCCGCCTACCGAGCCGTGCGAATGTTACTGCCTGCATTGCAATCGGGTTTTCATGAGCGATGAAATCTGGTTCCAGCAGGTCGTCAATTCCAAGGACGGCTTCGACGGTTTCTGGATGTGCCCCACGCCTAACTGCGACGGGGCGGGTTTCACCTTCGACATCTTCCCCACCGACCCCGCCCATCCCGCCAACGCGGGGTGGCACTATTGCGATGATGACGAGGATTACGAGGACGAAAACAATTACGACGAAAAGGGGAATTTCATCGAACCGCAGGATCGCGTCTACAACCCGGATGAGCCCAAATACAAGGCGCTCGACGAAGAAGCGCCCGACGGCCCCGAGGACGATCTCGAAGGCGAGGAGTGGAAGCTCGGCCTGCAGCCCGGCGAAAGGCCCGTGGAAACGGAAGAGCAGAAGCGACAGCGCGAGCAGTGGGAGCAGGAGCAAAACAAATACGACGGCCCCGACGAGCGGCCGCGGGTGGTGGATTGGAAGGATCGAGAGACAGGCAAATCGGCGGACGCGACGGATAACGACATTCCGTTTTAACTTTCGTTTCTCGCCGGGACAAAGCCGCATTCGGGGCAGCGGTCGGGCGTCGCCCGCAGGTCATATCCGCAGGCGGGACAGAGGCCGGCGGCTAACCTCTGACTCTTCTTCTCCATATAGCGGCGTCCAAGTATTCCTAGTGTGAGCGTGACAACGCACGCGACAATTAAAGTCCACATCAGTACGCCAACGATAGTCCTCCCAGGCTCGCCCGCATTGACGATCATTGCATCGAGGAGCGGGAGAAAGAAGATCAGCAGGACGAAGACTGTAAACCAGTTCTTTGCGAAGAACCGAAACATTAGAGGCTCTCTAACCTCTGCTGCTTATCCAACTCCAGCAGCGCATTGATCAGGGGATCAAGCTGCCCCTGAATGATCTGATCGAGGTTGAAATTCTTCTCACCGCCGCCTTCACCGCCTAAACGGTGATCCGTGCAGCGATTTTGGGGGAAGTTGTAGGTGCGGATTCGTTGTGAACGATCGCCGCTGCCCATCATGGCTTTTCGGGTTGAGGTCATGTGGGCGTGCTGCTTGGCTTGTTCGGCTTCGTACAAGGTTGCGCGGAGCAATGCCCAGGCGCGTTCCTTGTTTTGGGATTGCGATTTGTGCTCGGTCATTTTGAAGCGCAATCCCGAAGGCTTATGGAAGAGCTGCCAGCCGGTTTCGACTTTGTTGACGTTTTGCCCGCCGGGCCCGCCGCCGCGGCAGCCGGATTCTTCGACGTCCTTGGGGTTGATGTCGATTTTGACGTCGGGCATTTCGGGCAGGACCGCAACCGTCGCGGCCGATGTGTGAATGCGGCCCTGCGCTTCGGTTTCGGGAACGCGCTGTACGCGATGTCCGCCGCCTTCGAAGCGCATGTGGCGATAGGCGCCATGGCCGCGGATATTGACGATCACTTCCTTCAGGCCGCCGCGATCGGAGTTGGAAAAATCCGAGACATCGAACCGCCAGCCGTGGCCTTCGACGTATTTGCGGTACATTTCGTATAGATCGCGACCGAAAAGAGCGGCTTCCTCGCCGCCCGTGCCGGCGCGAATTTCCAGGAAGAAACTTTCGACGCTGTTATCCTCGGCGGCGAGGAATTCGTCCTTCAATTCTTCGAGCAAATTACCGGCCGTCGTCTGGACCTCAGGCAATTCCGCTTCAGCCAGTGCGGACATTTCCGGGTCGGATTTATTCTGAATCAGCTTGCGGAGTTCCTCGATCTGATCGGCCGCTTTGCGGTATTCGCGGTACTTGCGCACCACGGGTTCGAGCTTGCCTGACTCCTTGCTGACCGAAACAATGCGCTGCGGATTGCTGAGCACGGCCGGGTCATTCAATGAGGCTTGAAGCTCATCGAAGCGAGTGGCAGTCTCGTCGAGCTTGCGGATCAATGCGGATGATTCGATCGTCTGGGACATCGCAACTAAGCATAGCGTTATCGGGCGACGTTGGCGATTGCGTCGTATTGCTTGAAGTGCCGATAAGAAGGCTGTGACGACGTACTCGCTGACAAGTTTCGAAGCTTATCCGATCGACCGAGCCAAATCGCACCCGGCAACCATGCGATGGTTTGTCGTAATGTGTGTGTTTGGCGCGCTGATTGGCAGGCTCGTCTATCTCTCACAAACCTTTGGCGGTGACGGGGCGATGTTCGCTTACATGGGGAAACTCACCACCGATGGGGGAAGGTTTGGCGTTGATCTGATTGACAACAAGCTGCCGACGGTCGGATTCATCACGAGTGCTTTCTGGCGCGTATTCGGAACCTGGTGGCCGGGCTATGTCATCACGCAAACCCTGATGGCGATGGGCGGCTCGATCATGCTGGCGCGGGCAGCGGCGCGGGCGTTTGGGGAATATGCTCGCATTCCGACGTTCTGCGTCGCGGTCGTATTGATGAACATGAACGCCGCCGTCATGGGCGGGTTTCAGCTTGAGACGATTCAGACGTTCTTTGCGTGTGTCGCCGCAAGTTGCGCCCTCGAAGCGCTGGGCGATGACTATGACTGGCGGGATGCATTCGCCTGCGGGCTCGCCGCGGGATGCGCAGTGCTGATCAAGCCGACCGGCGGGGCTGTGCTGGGGGCGTTCCTGCTCGGTATTCTTCTCCTGGATCGAAATCCGGACCGCAAGAGCTGGCTGGTGATATCCCGAATGGCCATCGCTTTAAGCTGTGGATTTGCGATTCCGGTCGTTTGCGCGGGATTCTATCTCTTGGCGTCAGATCAGTTGCGAATCCTTCCCGATATCCTGCGGCAGATCAGCGGATATGCGCGAAGCTCTTCCTTCGATGCATTTGATCTGTACCGTCCGTTGAGCCTGCTCCTCATTTTTACTGCAGCCATGGCGCTACGAGGTTGGACGTATCGACGCCGCGCCGTTGAATCCAACGCAACCCACGCTGTTTGGGCTTTCGCAATCGCCTGGCTGACGATCGAATTCATAGGCGTTCTCATGCAACGGCGGATGTATGCGTATCACTTTCTGCCACTGGCGGGGCCGGCGGCGGTCGTTTTTGGAGCGCTGCCGCGACGGGCGACGGTGGGCCAACTGGTTGGCGCGTTGTCGATCCCATTTTTACTGAATGTCTGGGGATCATCCTATGTTTTGGATCAATCTCGCGAGGAGCCGGCAAACTGGCCGCGCGTGACGGCGTGGCTGGTGGAGCACACCCGGCCGGGCGAGCGCATTTGGCGCGATCAGACGATGGATGTGCTTCTGCACAGCGATCTTCAGCCGGCATCGCGTATTCAGTTGACGTTTATCTTCATGAATGACAATGAAGCACCGCTGCGCTTCGGCGGCATGCTTATCGACGATCTGAAGGCGAATTCACCGCGTTACGTCGTCCTGCCAGCTGATGTCGGGGCACATATTCATGAGCAGACGACTCGGGTAATGGAATTGTCGCGAATACCTCTGCGCCGTCAGAATTTCACCAAGGCGTGGCGAGACATTCAGACCTATGTGGCAACGAATTATGAGCGGGTGGAAACGATCGGCCCAGAAGCAATCTGGCAGCGGCGCGACTCGATTGTCGCTTATTTGACCCCTTGAATCGCCACCAGGCCCGTTGACACGCTTTCGCTGAATTCAAACACCTTATCCAGCCCAGTAACTAGGAACGTGCCCCAAACCTGCGGGCTGACCCCGCAGACGACGAGCCTGCGGTCGCGCGTGATCATCAGCTTGCGAAGCCGTAGTAAACGGGAAATATTCGATGAATTGACGAAATGAACCGCCGAGAGGTCGAGAACCGCATCGGTGGGTTTGCCGTTGAATTGCTGCTCGAGGGCTTCCAGATCCTCGCTGAACTGCGGATCGTCCGCCAGATGCAGGACATTCACCTTGTCAGACCATTTCTCGATCGGCATGGAAATACGGTAACGGACGACCAGCAAGTTGGCAATCGCGGGTTGATGGCTATCAACGCCCAGCGTCAGCGCCGATGCCGTCCAACGTATACTGCACAGCATAACGCAGCAGTTCATTGCCTGTTTTCAGCTTCAACTTTTCTTTGATTCGCTCGCGATGGGCCTCGACGGTCTTAACACTCAGGAACAGTTTTTCAGCGATATCGCGCGTGCTCTGGCCGCGACCAATCAGCGTTAATACTTCAAGTTCCCGATCGCTCAAATCGCTGGCAACCGGTGGAGCGCCAGGCGACGTCTGGACCATCTGATCTACCAGCCGTGTGGACATCTTTTCGCTGAGATAGACGTGACCCGAGAGTACTTGACGGATAGCGTCGAGCACCTTTTTGGGCACTTCCTGCTTCATGATGTAGCCGCGCCCGCCAGCGCGGAGGACACGGATGGCGTACATCGCTTCGTCATACATCGACAATGCCAGGCAGGGCAGCTCGGGTTGTTTTGCGACGATATCCTTGATCAGCTCCACGCCGTTTCGGTCTTCCAATGAGATATCCACGATCGCGATGTCCGGAGTGTTAGATTCCAGCAGGTCCATCGCCTCGCGCGCGGTGGATGCCTCAGCGCACACGGTCAGATCATTTGACGCGTTGATGAGCTGCGCCAGACCCTGACGAACGATGGGGTGATCATCCACCAGAAGCACGCGCGAACGCTTGGCCGAAGCCTGGGTCATGGTTTCTCCTGAATCTCTACGTAGCCTCGTCCGCTCCGTTTAGCGGACAGCGGCAGGTGACGATTGTACCCGCTTTGGCATTGGCGCGTTCAATCGTTAGCGATGCGCCCAGCATTCTGGCGCGGTATTGCATGATTCGCAACCCGAGGCCCGGATTGTTCATCGTTTTGGCCGAAAGCCCACACCCATCGTCGATAATCTGGATTTGGAGTTCATCCTCGTTATTACGCAAACGCACTTGCACATTTCGGGCTTTGCCGTGTCGCACAGAATTATTTACAGCCTCCTGAACAATACGGTAGAGGTGCAGCGATCGCGCACGGTCCAGAATCAGCTTTTCATCATCAAATTCACCCCGGCAATTGATGTTGAACAGGGTCGATGACGCGCCCGCCAGTTCCTCGATCGCGGCGATCAAACCATCCTGCTCCAGCGTGACCGGCGAAAGGCTTTTAGCGAGATCGCGCGTGATTTGCACGGATTGACTCACAAGTTGCGTGATCGTCTCTGACGTTGTGCGATCGGGCTTATTGCCGGCCTCCAATTGCTGCGAAATAGCCTCGCTCAGCAGCGAAATGCCTGTCAGGTGTTGTCCCAATCCATCGTGCAGATCATGCCCAATTCGGCGGCGTTCCTCGTCGCTGATTTCGAGAATCTGCTGCTCCAACCGCAGGTTGTCTTCCAGTCGCTGTCTTCCCTTTTGACTCGCCGAGCGCAAAGTGCCACCGACGATGCTGAGCAGGGCACATTCAGCACCGAGACGAATCAATTCAGGGGTGGATTTCGTGGGAACGACGATCATGTCAGCTGCCAACGCGCCGAGTGCAGTGGCCAGCAGACCAGGACCGAGCCCGCCGAGAATGCTGGTCAACAGAACGGCCCCATAGAGCAGCAAAAGTGCAAGCTCCGCGCCGGTGTGAAACGTACGAATGACAAGGATGGCCGCACTCGCGACGGCGACACTTGTTACACCGATTCCATACCGGCTGACGGTGGATGCGGTAATTCGCTCGATCAGTGCGGGCGCTGTATGTGCAATGATTCGCGGAGTATTCATCGATTCGTCTTTACGGGCCGGCCCTCACGAGATTAAGTAACGCCCCGACAAGGTGAAATCGCCATCGTGTCGCAGCGTCATATTTCAGGGGTGCAATACCCGGATTTCGGGATTTTACCCGCTGTCCTGAATGCCGAGCTTTTGCAATACTCGATCGTGGATATTTTAGCCATGAAACTGCCCGGATTTTCAATATGAACAGACCTCAATCGCCACACCGAATAAACGGTGATCGCCAAAATTCATTTGCCGTTGAACCACTGGAAAACCGATTGCTGCTGTCAAAAGCCGCAGCCGTCGGCATTCTAGCGGGTTTGCCCAACGCTTCCGAGACGAACCCAACCTCGACCGGCCACGGTTCGTTCACGATTACCCGTACGGGCTCGACGAAGTCGCCGCTGACGGTCACCTATTATGTCAAGAGCACCAGCACGGCCGTAAGCGGCGTCGATTTCGCGGCGCTAAAGGGAACCGTTAAGATTCCCAAGGGCGTAGCAAGCGTCGGTGTGCGCGTCGTTCCCGTTAACGATGCCGTGCACGAAGGCGACGAAACCCTCACTCTCTATTTAAGCACCGCCGGCATCCCATTTTCAAAGCATCGGCAGGCTACCGTGACCATTCACGATAACGATGCCGCGCCATCCAATTGGTGGGATAATAACTGGCATTATCGGGTGCCGATTTCGGTCGATGTTGGTAACTTCGATCGAGCGGATCAAGTGGTCGATCGGGCGATCAATTTTACTTCCGTCCTTACCAATCTGAATCGCAATCGCACGTTAATTTTGGATTCGATCCGGGTGGTCGAAACCGACTCAAATCATTCCGTCATCGACGCCGACGTTCCGTTCCAGTTTGACCAGGCTTCCGATTTCAACGCGCACAGCAAAGCCTCGGGCGATCTCGTTTTCCTTGTTTCCGGCAATACGACGGCGAGCACGACACGGCATTTCGATGTTTATTTTGACACCGCTGGAACATTCTCTGCACCATCAGTGACTCCTCTGGTCACTGTGACCGATGACCAAGATCAGATCCAGGATGATTGTTTCAAGATCACGACGTCCAATCCCTCGAATGGCAAGGATACGTCGTATTTAATGGAAAAAGACAATGGAGGATTGTCGAGCCTTATTGACGACGACGGCAACGACTGGATCAGCTACAACGGCACGATGGGCTCAGCGGGGACCTATCGCGGCCTGCCGAACCTTGGCGTCGCGGGAGGCGCGCATCCAGGATTCAATTCGGGATCTGTCACGAAAGTTAGCGAGGGGCCGCTCAAGGCCACGTTCAATGTCGTCAGCAACGATGGTAAAGTGGCCCTAACCTGGGAATTCTATCCGACCTTCGCCCGCGTCACGGTGACCAAGGTGGACAACGGCCCGTATTGGTTCCTCTACGAAGCCACGCCCGGCGGATCGCTCAACACATCTGATACGGCCGTTCGCTCTGATGGGACGAGCACCACGCTCAACACCAACTGGACTGAAGACAACAGCATCGGCGACGGAACCAGCAACGGCGAATGGGTCTACTTCAACCACACCGCCAACGATCGATTCATTTACCTCGTCCACAACAGCTCCGACAATCTTGAGGATTCCTACTTCGATCTCGATGACAACATGACGGTTTTTGGTTTTGGCCGGACGGGGCTGAATCACAATCAATTGCCGCAAATGACGGATACACCCAATGTGTTCACCATCGGCCTGAATGAAGGCGGCGATGATTTCAATGCGGCCACCGATTTAATCAACGGTGCCTATCGCGACATCAGCCTGTCACAGGCGACGGGCCAGATTCAGTAGGAATGATCGGCTTCGGCCTGCGAAGCAAATGCTTGCCGAATTCGATAGCCGGCCGTTCGACGAGCAGATAGGTGAGGGATGAGAGCGCGCACGTCCCGACGACTACTGCTAATATCCATACCAGGCCAATCGGATATCGATCGTGTGGAATCCATCCCAGCAAGAGCCATGTCGGATAGTGCAACAAATAGACTGAATAGCTGATCGTTCCCAGCCACCGAAGAGCGAGCGGGAACTGCCGCTCGCGGAATATATAGACTGAGGCAAAAAGCATTCCGCCCGCGACGTAGGATAGGAACATCGAAACCCAGCTCCATTCCTCGTCGATACGGGAGACCTCGCTCGGCCAACGAAAGCCCAGTCGCATCGAAATCGCAAGCGCTAAGGTCGCGCCGACAAGGAGCCTGCTCAACTGCCTGCCAGTCACCATGCCGCTGTAATACCGAAAGATCACCGTGCCAATCAGGGCAAATTCGAGCAATGCAAATCGCGCCACAGGGATCTTGTGATGCATGTCGTGTTCGATGCCGTTTCGATCCGCCAATCCCAACAGCACCATCAGGCACAATCCCAGCCAGGCCCAGAGCAATGATTTCCGATTGATCCCAAGAGCAAACAGCATCGAAAACGAGATGTAAAAGATCATTTCCAAGGTGAGCGTCCAATACAGCCCGATGAAATGCGGCTGGCCGAAGAACTCCTGGAACATTGTAAGGTTGTAGACGATGGCCTTTTGCCAGTGATCCGGGAACGGAGGATAGAGGCCCGCGAAGTGCATGACGAGCACGATGAGCAGGCTGGCCCAGTAGAGCGGATATAGCCTGAAGAATCGGCTAACCCAAAAATGCTTGAGCGAGTTGGCGCGCTCCAGGCTGTAGGGGATCACAAATCCACTGACCAGAAAGAACGCGGCCACTCCCGCCCGGCCGAAATTGACCCAGCGGAACGACCAGAACAAAAAAGGCTTTGCGATGACCTCATTGGTGTGCTCCAGCAGAACAATCATCGCGGCGAGCCCGCGCACGACGTCGAGGAAGACGACGCGAGATTGTCGTTTGTCTGATGCGGCGATCGCATCGGATGCGCCAATTGTAGAAACCGCGGATGTCATAGTGATCGAGCTGATTAAAGATCGGCTCGAACACTCCCACTCTTACAAGCATATGCGTATGCAACAACGCAAGAATTCAATTGCAGATTCTTTCCGATCAGGCGCTAGGTTGGGGCTAATTCGCCATGCGGGCCTTGGACACTGCACGCTAGGAAAGGCCCCTCAACATAGGCAATAACCTGATATCCAGAAGCGACGAGGGTCCTAGCGGCTATCTACAGCGAACCAGCTGGTCGCGAGCGATGCCGAGTTCCTGCTGCTTGGACGCGATATCACGCAAAAAACGCTCGCCATCTCCGTAATAACCCGCCGTCGGAGTGAGGTTGGGGAGGTGCGTTTTCCAGAAGTGATTGAACCGATTCATCAGGCATTCGCGCAGGTACTTGCTAAGCATCGACGCCGCTGCCACAGGAAGTGCCTGTTCTTCAGCTTTTTCGGCGAAGATGATTCGAACAATGTCACGATCGCGATACAGACGGTATTCCGCGCGGCTGCCGATCTCGCTGACGACTTCCAGCGACCAGTCTTCCGAGAACATGAGTCGAAGCAGCGCGCCGTAATGTTCCCGCCCGCCTTGTCGGTCGCAAACGATGACCAATCGCTTGTCACCGAATTCGCGCAAAAGATGATCGAGATGAATCGCCGAGAGCGAGAAGAGTGCGCTTCCCTTGTTGCGAGTGGCCGCGATCATCTGGTTAAGTTGTCGTTCCAGAACGACCCGCGCCGCCAGATGAACGCATCGCGTCTGTGTGCGGTCCATTTCGAGTCGCAGCGCGTTGGAGAAAAGCCGAATGGATGTGCCGTCATTTTCAAGGGGAAAACGGGCCTGATGATGGGCGTCATACCAGGGATATTGCGGTAAATCGTCCAACACATGCGTCGCGACATGGCTAATTAGCGCGGATAGATCTGATGTCTCAATGCCACCCGCCTGCGCGATAGCGAGCATGGATCGTTCCAGCTCCTTGATGCCGATCGACGGGTTGTAAACCTGCTTGCTGTCATTGACATGGATTTTACGACCAGAGCGTGTGCGATTTTTGCTCACCAATTTGCGCAGTCGCTTCCACAGACAGGGCAAGGCGGCCAGCGAATCGTCGACGTCGGCCAGTTCAAAGGCGCAACATCCCACGACCAGAGGGCCCAGCAGCGGTCCGTAGCCGGCCTCATCAATCCCTGCTAGAATCATGGGCGGAAAGTATACTGAGCGGGGCGGAATTGGCAGCGCAAATCCCTGCTGTTATCAGTCTTTCCACAGCGGCTTGACAACGAGCAGTGGTCGAATAGAGTTTGCCGCTCGATTGAAAACAGTATCCCGGGCGCGTAGCTCAATTGGTTAGAGTACCGGACTGTCGATCCGGTGGTTGCGGGTTCGAGTCCCGTCGCGCTCGCTGGCGGAAACGCCCTGAGAATTCGCAAAATCCCCTGAATTGTCAGGGGTTTTTGTTTGCGCCGAGTTCTGTGTCTCCACTCCACCAGACTCCACCGAACTACGCCGAAATTCGTTGCCAGGTGACAAGCCAGGTGACAAGCGAATCGTCGCTCCTTCCGTGCCCGTTGCAACCGTGAGTTGACGGGTGGGCGCTGATAAGTCCGGCAGCACGTCCAGCGCCGCCGACAAGTCGCCGCGATAACTGTGTGTATACCGATCCATTGTCAGAGTAATCGTGGAATGCCGGGCCAATAGCTGCGCGGTCTTGGGATGAACCCCGCCCGCCGCGAGATTGCTGATGAACGAGTGCCTCAGACAATGGAAATCGGCGTGCCGTCCGGCATCATCGACGGCCAACAGGAATGTGCTCTTTGCGGCCTCTGTGCGTTCGTGGGCGTCCTGGTGCGATTCCAGCCATGCCGTGCGGGCGTCGGCAAGATCGGCCCTGAACATTGCGGCAACGTGAGTCCTGCCCGGCACGGCGAACGCGTGAGCGTTCGGCATCTTCCCTTTCATGTGCTCTTTCAGTTGCGCCGCTGTGTCCGTCCGCAGCGGTAGGGTGTCTTGTCTGCGGTTCTTGGCATATGCAGCGCTGATGGTCACGCTCGCATCGTCGGCGTATAGATCAAAACTCTCACATGTCAGGCTGCGCAGTTCACCGGCGCGCAAACCCGTTTCCACCGCCAGCCGGTACAGCAGCGCCCGCTCAATGGCGGTCATGCCGAATCGCGCTGATGGCTCGACCATGATGATCGACTTGCCCTCCACGCCTAGCTTGCTGTAGCCGTGCTCGGTCACATCCAGCATCCAGCGCAGCTCATCAGCGCTGAGCGCCCGTCGATCATGTCGCCGATCCGTTTTGGTGTTCATGGGTTGGAGGTGAGCTAGGGGTGATTCGCTCGCACGGCCGTTTCGGACCATCCAGCCCGCAAACTGCTTGGCCGCCTTGAGATAGTAGTTGCTGGTCTGCTTGCTCTGGCCTCGGACGATCCTTCCCTTCGCGACCTCACGGTCCTGCCTCAGCTCGGCCAAGTGGATTTGAACTTTGTTCGCCGATATGTCCGTCCAAAACTTGAAGCCGCACCCCTCGAAGAGCTTGTCGGCCCGACCCGATGCAAGCTCCGCATATTCGGGAGTGTTCCCCTTGGCCAACAGCGCGGCTTTCCAATCCTCCAGGTGCGCTGCCAGTGACTTGCTTGCGGTGACCCTTGAAGCGGGCAGAAGACCCCAGTCGGCCAGCTTGCCCCGGATCGCTGGAGGCATCGTTTCAATGTAACGCGACAGCTCCGGCGGAATCGTATCGCCAGCAGCGCGGATGCTGTTCAGCTTGTTGATCTTGCGAGCCGCTTCATCGGACGATTGGCGATCTTCAAACAGGGGCAGTCGGCGCAGGACGTCAGAAAAATCCATCCACACGGCATACCACTTACGCGACATCCGCTTAGTCTTTGCGCCCGTTGCCGGGTCGGTTTCATAAAGGGGCATTCTGCGGAGTTTCATGGCTTCACCTTGGCTTTCTTGATCGTGACCATTCTCAGGCTCAAAACACGCGCTAATTTGTCAGCGGTTTCCAGGGTTAAGCTCATCTTGCCATGCATGAACCGGCTCAATGCAGCTTGCGCTACGCCCGACAGTTTCGAAATCTCGTATCGGCTCATCCCGCTACGCTCGATTGATTTGCGAAGAACATCACTCAAAGACTCCATGACGAGACAGTACCAAATACTTGTTATTCGTCAAGTATAATTCGTGCGCGCATGGCCGCATATGGTTTTCGTGGCCATTTCGCGTGAGGTGGTACGCGTTGGTATTGGTACATTCCCATTGCAATTCACACGCGCCATTGATTTGACCTCGTTACGCGTCCACTCCGAAGGTGCTAGTACCATTCGATACCGCGCGATATTTTGCGGCCATTTCACGACCGCTGGCGGTCAGATCGATGCCGATGTAGGTCCACGGGCGTCCGCCGAATTCGTCGCGTGGGTTCTTACGCTCGATACGGGGATATGCGGCCCGCAAGTCACGTCCGAACGTTTGAACCGTTCCCGTATGCCTAGAGCCTTGCTCGTGGGACCATGCCTGCCACCCATCGAATAGCTCGGCAGTCTTGATCTGCAATCCCGGCCTGACGATACAATAATCGCGAACAAAGGCTGTGACCGGGGAAGCCAGATCGTTCATCTCTGCCCGCAAATCGTCGCCGGCGGCTGGGGTCGTAAATCGGCCTTCGTCCCGCAATCGGACCAGTCCTTTGAGCGCCCAAGCGGCAATACCCGGGACTTCAGGGAGAAGTCGGTCGGTAAGGCCCGTATCCTCCGCGCCCAGATATGACTTTTTGAGATTGAGAATCACGAACCGATTTGCGAGTGCTCCGCTGGAATCGGATAGCTTGGGTAATTCGTTGGTGAGGATCATCAGCCGGGTCGGAAGTTTGACGGTGATCGGCTTGCGGTTCTTGATGTCGATCGTCTGCAAATCCTCGCCTGTAATTGATAGCAACCGTTCCGTGACGACGGCTTGATCGGTACGGCCGGATAATCTTGCATCTGAGATGATCGCAAGGGATTTTCCGACCAGGGGCCACAGCCCGAACTGCGTCCCCATCCCTGCCAGTGTCGGAGCCGCCACATTGGCCAGACCGACCACGCGTGCAAGAATTCTTGCGGCGGTTCCCTTTCCAGATCGCGGCGGCCCGACCAGGAGCAGCATCTTCTGAAGAGATGTATCAAGAGTGAGGATGTATCCGCACCACTCCTGAAATAAATCAATCTGTTGCTGATCATCGTCGAAGATATCGATCAGGAATTGAATCCATCGCAGTGGCGGCGGCGTGTCAACCTGTAATGCGTAATCCAGCGCGTTGGTTGCGAACAGCAGCGGAGTCGGAGCGGAGACTTTTTTCGCGGTCCCGTCGACAAGCTCGAAAATGCCGTTGGTCGCCACAATCAGCCGGGCCGGGTCGGCCGCGGCCGTCCCGGTGATCCACTGGGGAGAGCGGACAGGCTTATAGGTGGCGGCATGGAGTGCATCTACGACTAAATCGACTTTGCGTTTGGTCGGTTTGAACGGTTCAGTCCATTCACGTTCGTTGCCTCTGACGATTGCCTTGCGCGGCTCTAGCCAGTGATAGAGCTGCTGGCGAATCGCATCGGCTTCCACAGCCTCCCAACAGACACCGTTGAACCGGTAGAACTCACCATCGACATAGATTAGGGCGGCATGTTGGGGATGGTGAAACTGAGACTGCGTGAAATGTCTAGCAATCGACAACGGGTCGCCTTGATCAAGCACCGGGTCCGTGGCGATCACAATCGCACCTCACCGATCATCTTCAGCGTCGTTGTGCGGAATGCGGCCAATTTGGCCGCGTCGTCGCGTTGTTGGTCCTCCTCATGGCGGAACGCCTCGCCATCCATGACTCCTTTAATGGCTTCGCGCAGCACCATTGCCAAGGTTTCTGGCGGCAATGCCTCCAGCTCATATGCCTTGGTCGTGCCAGTTGCCTTGACAAACTTTTTGTAGTTCGCGGACGAAGTTTTGGCTTCCATCGTCTGCGGTAGCCCGTATTGCTGAATCTGGTCGGCGGTGAGCGCGACCTTGACGGCATGGATTTGGTAGATGCCAAAGTCGTCACGCATGCTTTGGGCGAATGACTTTGCGATAACCTCGCCGTCAGGATCGAAGTCGGACACCAACAGCACGATCAGCTTCTCCCGGCCGGATTTTCTGAACCGCTGCGCCAATTCATATCGTGGCTGAAGGGAACAAAAGCCGCGCCCCACGGTGAGCGGTATGCAGAATTCGGCACAGACGGGTTTCAAGATGCCCTCGACGGTCAACTTTTCAGCTACGACCTCGATATGGTTCAGTTGGGATTGCTGGAGATCCCGCCAATAATCCCTACCAAATTCCTCCAATTCTTTGCGAACAAATGTGCTGGGATCGCGGTACACCTCGCAGATTGACACGGGCCGAGTTACATCAGCTATCGATTCCCAAGGTATAAAGCCCTTCAGTCTTGCTCGAGTCATCAGGTCGGTCAGAGCTTTGTAGCTGGTTTTGTCATTGGCGTAGACCGAGTCGGGCTTGCTTGCATGTCTCAGCGGCGGGTTGTTCAATAGCGCGTAATGAATCTGGCGGTCTGAGAGCGGCCAGTATTCCCACCTGTCCTCAATGACCTTCATAATCGCTGCCAGCATCGGCATTTTGGCAGGGGATATGGCGGCGCGTCTTTTTTTCTCGTCAAGCTCAATTGCGCTGCTAGCGGATTGGGATAAGTCCGAATTTCGACGTCGATGTATCAGAAGGTGTTGATATGCCGAGTTCGAATCGACGGCCACGGCCTCCTCGCGAAGCATTTCGTCAAAGCTCTTGACTCGCTGCCGGTTGTATTCGCGAAGAAGGCGGACGAATTGGTCGGTATCGTCGTGATGTACGTCGGGCCGGATGATGCAGCGGATTTCCGCCAGTCCGGCTAGCTTTGCTGCTGCAAATCGACGATGCCCGCTCAGAATATACCGATCGGAACTGAGGGTCAGCGGCTCCTGAAGGCCATGTTTTTGGATACTGTCGGCCAGAGCGATGATATCGGGGTCCACCGGGTTGATGGGGCGGTAGAGTCGGTCATTCTCCGGGCTGGGCTTGATATCGCCCATGCTGATTGTGAGGACCGCAGCGCCGTGCGCGAGGATGTTCGTGTTGGCGGCGGTCATTTGGGCTTCATCGCCTCCCAGCGCGCGCGGCTCGGCGCGCCAGCAGCCAGCCACGCAAGGCATTCGGAGCGGAGATATCTCTTGGACCGGCCCAACCGGATTGGGCTTGGGCCGAATGCCCCCCGTGCGATCAGCGCGAATAGGTGTGAGGGACTGATTCCGCAGAGTGCCGCGGTCGCCGCATGGTCAATGGCCGCGGCCTCAGTTGACTGCGTAGGCACGATCGGGTTGCGCGGGCCGGCGCTCATTGTTCCACCACCCGAGTTCGCTGCTCGATCCAGTGGATGACCGTTCCTCTGCGCCAGCGGCGGACCTTCGTACCGATCTTCACGTCGGCATCAGGGAATTGGCCGGCGCTGATCCAACGCCACAGGGTCCGCCTGCCGATTCCAACCAACCGCGATACGGCGGACGTGGACAACAACAAAGGTTCGTCGGATTCTGGAGCAAACTGCCGAACGGCATCCTTCATGCCTTTCTATTCGCCAGCCTCATATGGCACGGATTGGCTCAAAATGCCCGATTTTGGAGGGGTTTCAGGGGGTTGTGATACGCTTTTGATACGGTTTCATTGTGATCGACGGATGCGCTTTTGCTCTCGATGTGACTGTAATCCCTTGGCTTTCAAGTACGCCCGAACGTATTGGGCAAAGGCCCGTGCATTGGGCGGTAGCCTGCCGTCGATCGCCGCCACTTGAGTCTGGTTATCGACCAGCCACTGGTACAGGACTTTGAGCGACGATCCAGCCGGGCACTGCTGCAACGCGACTCTGTAACGGCTATAGGCGGCGTCCCAGGAGGGGCGGGTGGGTTTGATCGTCCGATTTGGGTTGGCGGAAACGATCGTCAGCGCTCGTCGCAGCTTAAGCAGCTCATGACGTGCATCTTCGATGAAATCACTGTGGTCATACCCGGTGCGCGGCTTGGCGCGATCGGCCTTCTCCACGAGGCCGTCGATGACCGTTATTATGTCTTCGCATTTCATCCGCAGTGATTTCAAAGGACGTGCCAGCCGCGACGGGCCCTAGCGCCCGAGCCCGCAGCAGGATGTCCAAACCGACCTTCGCGTTATACGAATTGTAGGCCCAATCTGCAGCGTCTGGCACGGAGCCCCATCGATCGGTATCCTTCCGCACGGTTTCACCACTACGCAAAAAAGTAGCATTGAGAAAGTGCCGCCCGGTGTATTGATGGCCATCAAGAAATCCGACCTCTATTCCTCCCTCTGGGCTTCGTGCGATGAACTGCGTGGCGGCATGGATGCCAGCCAGTACAAGGATTACGCCCTGTTCATGCTGTTTATCAAGTTCATCTCCGACAAGTATGGTGAATCAGATGATTACGAACCGGCCGTCATAATCCCCAAGGGCGCGAGCTTCAAAGACATGGTCGCATTAAAAGGAGACAGTGACATCGGCAACAAGATCAATACCGATGTCATCGCGCCGCTCGTCAAAGCCAACTCCCGCCTGGCTCGCAGCGACTTTCCCGACTTCAACGACCCGAACAAGCTCGGTGAAGGCGATGCCATGATAAAACGGCTTGGAAATCTCATCGGCATCTTCGAAACGCTCGATTTTTCCAAGAACCGCGCCGACCACGATGACATCCTCGGCGACGCCTATGAATATTTGATGCGCCACTTCGCCACCGAGAGCGGCAAGAGCAAGGGGCAGTTCTACACGCCGGCAGAAGTGAGCCGCGTCATTGCCAAAGTCATTGGCATTTCGCCGCAGAATACTCGGGCGGCTACGACGGCGTACGACCCGACCTGCGGATCTGGATCACTGCTACTCAAAGTCGCCGCAGAGACCGGTAAGCATATCACGCTGGAAGGGCAGGAAAAGGACGTAACGACCGCAGGCCTTGCGCGCATGAACATGATCCTGCACGACTTTCCGACCGCGAATGTTCTTTGCGGCAACACGTTGGCCGCACCTAAGTTCAAAGATGGAGAGCGCCTCCGCACATACGATTACGTAGTCGCAAATCCCCCCTTTTCGGATAAGACGTGGAGCACCGGCGTAAGTGCTCCGGATATGTACCATCGGTTCGATTGGGGCACGCCACCAAAAAAGCAAGGGGATTACGCCTATTTGCTGCACATCATCCGCTCGATGAAAAGCAGCGCGAAGGGTGCCTGCATCCTGCCGCATGGCGTGCTTTTCCGCGGCAACGCTGAAGCCGTCATTCGCGAAAAGCTCGTTAAATCCGGGTATCTCAAGGGTATCATCGGCTTGCCCGCGAATCTTTTCTATGGCACTAGCATCCCAGCGTGCATTGTCGTCCTTGACAAGGAGAATGCGCAAGCCCGCAAGGGTATCTTCATGATCGATGCCTCCAAAGGCTTCATCAAGGACGGCAACAAAAACCGCCTGCGCGAGCAGGATATCCATCGCATCGTCGATACCTTCAATCGCCAGGATGAAACAGATCCACGCTATGCGCGAATGGTCAGAGTCGAAGAGATCGCCGACCCAAAGAACGATTACAATCTGAATATTCCCCGTTACATCGACAGCACCGAGCCCGAGGACATTCAGGATATCGACGGGCATCTGCGAGGCGGAATCCCTGAGCGTGACATCGATGCATTCGCCGCTGATTGGCAGCAAATGCCCACGTTGCGCAAAACGCTGTTTAGTTCAGCGGGCCGCAAAGGGTATGCAACACTTGCCGTTCCAATTACAGAAACCAAAACGGTGATCCTCAGCCATCCCGAGTTCATCGCCTACCACGAAAAGGTAACAACGCTTTTCGAAAAATGGCGCAAGGCGATCAGGCCCCGCCTTGCGGATTTCGGCAAAGACGACCACCCCAAGGAACTTATCGAAACCGTCTCCGAAACACTGCTCAAGGTTTTCCATGCAGCGCCTCTGCTAGATGCATACGACATCTATCAGCACCTGATGGATTACTGGGGCGAAACGATGCAGGATGATTGCTATCTCATCGCCGCTGATGGATGGAAGGTTGGCGCGCAGCCGCGCGAAATCGTTCAGATGAGGAACAAGGAAAACAAGCTTGTTTGGCCTCAGGAACACGACTTTCTCAAAGGTCGCCAGCGTTTCAAGTCCGACCTCATTCCCGTTTCGATCCTTATCGCTCGATATTTCGCAAAAGAGCGGGACGCCATTGAGGCGATCGAGACCGAGATCGTCGGCGTCGAGCAGCAGCTGGAAGAAATGCTAGAAGAGGAAGGCAACGAGGATGGGCTCCTCGCCGAAGTGGCCGAGGGCGAGGGAGACAAGCGAAAAGTCAACCCGGGAGTACTCCGCGACCGGCTCGACGAAGTAGCCGCCGACCCGGACTATGATGACGAGCGCAAATTCCTAGAACGCTACGAGGGGTTGCTCGATAAGCTGAAAGGTGTCAAGGATCGCGTCAAGACCGCAAAGAAACAACTGGATGCCAAGCTTGATGTGACGTACCACGCGCTGAGCGAGGACGAGGTCAAGACGCTGGTAGTGGACTACAAATGGCTGGCCACCGTCGCCGCTGCAGTAGGGAGCGAATTAGATCGAACGTCGCAGACATTAGCCGCCCGTGTCCGCGAACTGGCGGAACGTTATGCCACGCCACTGCCCAAGTTCGTTGACGATGTGATGACGCTATCCACCAAAGTCAAAAAGCACTTGATAGTTATGGGGGCGCGGTGGACATGAAACATCGCTATAAGCAGACAGAATTTGGCACTTTTCCCGCCGAATGGGAAACGCATGCTCTATCTCGAATAACAGAGCGCATTTCAGTCGGACTCGCGACGTCGGTCACCAAATATTATCGAAGATCGGGTGTGCCAATTGTTCGCAACCTAAATATTAAGGATGGGTTCTTTGACTGTACGGATATGCTTTTTGTCAGCCCTGAGTTCGCTAAGGCCAATGCTAAGAAAGCTGCCAGAGCTTTTGATGTTCTGACAGTCCGCACCGGATCCAATTTGGGGCAGACATGTGTGTTGCCGACCGAATTCGACAACTGCCAGACATTTACAACTTTAATGACCACGGCGAATAAAAAGATCGTTGACCCGTATTTTCTCTGTTTACACATGAGTTCCGAATTTGGCCGGAATGAAATGGCAAGGCTCCAAGCAGGAGGTGCCAAAGGCAATCTCAACACAAGTGAGCTCAAGAAGTATCGTATAGCACTTCCTTCTCAGATTGCCGAGCAGCAGGCCATTGTGGCTGCATTGAGCGATGTGGACGCGTTGCTGGGCGGGCTGGACCGACTAATTGCCAAGAAACGCGACCTCAAACAGGCCGCGATGCAACAACTCCTTACTGGCCGAACTCGCCTTCCAGGATTTGATGATGAGTGGGCGGCTAAACGAATCGCAGATATCGCGCAGCCGAAGTCCGAAAGGAACGCAGGAGGTGAGTCCCTGCCTGTTCTGACGTGCTCGAAACATCTTGGATTTGTTGACTCTCTTCAGTTCTTCAGGAGTCAGGTCTTTAGCAAAGACTTGAGCACGTATAAATTGATTCGACGCGGCGAGATCGGCTATCCGGCGAATCATGTTGAGGAAGGGTCAATTGGCCTTCAGGACCTTTACGATACCGCGGTGGTTAGTCCGATCTACGTTGTTTTCGCGACAAATGCAGGAGTCAACAGCTTCTTCCTTCAACGACTCCTGAAGCTCGACACGTACCGCCAGAAGTTCAAGGCAGCAACTGCCGCGTCGGTCGATCGGCGCGGCAGCCTTCGGTGGCCAGCCTTCTCGCAAACTATAGTTCATCTTCCGCCGCATCCCGATGAACAAAACGCCATCGCGGCCGTTTTGAGCGACATGGAAACGGAATTGGCTGCCCTTCAGGCGCGCCGAGACAAGACCCGTGCCCTCAAGCAGGGTATGATGCAGGAACTGTTGACCGGGAGGACCCGGCTGGCTTGACAAGGGGAAGGACATGCCGACACAACCCCGGTCCGAACGCCACACGCAGAACCGCGTGATCGATTTGTTCACGAACAAATCGCGGCCGGATTGGCTGGGCTACGATTATCTTGGGAAGTGGGATGAACGCGCGGATAACCGGCCGATCGAGCCAGCGCTATTCCGTAAACATCTCAAGGCGCGGGGATATTCCGATGCCCATATCTCGGCAGCGCTTCAGAAGCTGGAGACTGCGGCAGACACCACCGGCGTGACCCTCTACCAGGTGAACCTGCGCACCTACCAACTGCTGCGTTATGGCGCAAAGGTGCAGATCGCCGCAGGGCGCGAGCATGACACGGTCCAACTCATCGACTGGGAGGATCCGGAGAAGAACGACTTCGCTATTGCCGAGGAAGTAACCCTTGGCGGCGGACACGAGCGCAGGCCAGATATTGTTCTATATCTCAATGGGATCGCAATTGGTGTAATCGAACTGAAACGGAGTTCGGTAGAAATCGCTGACGGCGTGCGGCAACTCATCACCAATCAGGAAGAGATATTCAACAAAGCCTTCTTTGCGACAGCGCAGCTTCTTTTTGCGGGGAGCGATTCACAGGGCCTGCGCTACGGGACAGTCGGAACGCCAGAGCAGTTCTTCGTGCCATGGAAAGAAGATGACGCTACGAACGAGCCGCTGGTAGCCGGGGCGCTGCTCGATAGGCCGTTGGCGCAAATGTGCAACAAACTGCGACTGCTGGACCTTATACGAAATTTCGTGCTCTTCGATGCCGGCCAAAAGAAAGTCTCACGACCTCACCAGTTCTTTGGCCTCAAGAAGGCGCAGGAGCGGATCAAGAAGCGCGAGGGGGGCGTTATCTGGCACACGCAGGGAAGCGGCAAAAGCATTCTGATGGTGCTATTGGCCAAATGGTTGTTGGAACATGACCCGCACGGGCGCATCCTGATCGTCACGGACCGGGATGAACTGGACAAACAGATCGAAGGCGTGGCGATCAACGCTGGACTGGTCGGTGAGGAGGACCCGTCTCCACGGATCACCTCGCGCGCAGAATTTGTTCAGAAGCTGGGGGCAACGACGCCAAGGCTGTTGTGCGCGCTGATTCATAAGTTCCAGCCGGATTTGAAAAGCCCAGCACCATCGATTCACGGACGGTTCTACGTGTTTGTGGATGAGTGTCACCGCACCCAGGGCGGCGATATGAATCAGCAGATGAAGCGCTGGCTGGCAAACGCCATTTTCATCGGATTCACCGGCACGCCGCTATTGCGGAAAGATAAGGAGACCACCCGCGACGTTTTCGGGACGTACATTCATACTTACAAATTCCACGAAGGCGTGACAGACAAGGTGATTCTCGATTTGAAATACGAAGCGAGGGATGTTCCACAGCGTTTGACGTCTCCGCGGGCGGTGAATGCATGGTTTGATCGCAAGACTAGAGGGTTGAACAATTTCCAGAAAGCCGTGCTTCGCAAGCGCTGGGCGACAATGCAGGAGTTGATGAGTGCCGGCGAGCGGAAACAGCGGATCATCGCCAGCATGATCGAAGATTTTGGTCTCAAGCCGCGCCTAAATAGTGATCGAGGAACTGCTATTCTTGTGACGGAAAACATCTACGACGCCTGCCACTATTTCAGGCTATTGCAGAATACGCCGTTCGGAAGATTCTGCGGCGTCATCACGTCCTATGAGCCGAACCATAATGCGATTTCGCGAGAATCGGCGGATAGCGACGAGCGATACAAATTTGACACGTATACCCAGCATGTTTTGAGTCTTTCCAGCACATTGGGATCCTAAGCTTAGAATTCCACGTGGACAAGTTGTCGCG
>JADMIO010930416.1_pt1 | contig 115302 bp, 119 predicted proteins | sample 8958161 | NCBI WGS metagenome assembly JADMIO01 (sample SAMN16585339, study PRJNA669376) | soil metagenome | isolation source: Crop rotation soil | place: USA: Cullars Rotation, Alabama | collected 2011 | reverse complement strand
AGGTGAGCCAGTGTGATTACATTTGCGGCCTAACTGTGGCCAGTCCAGTTACGCTGGAGTCACTAGTATTTAGGTGACACTATAGAAGCGGCCGCGACAACTTGTCCACGTGGAATTCTAAGCTTAGGATCCCAATGTGCTGGAAAGCGGCTTGAAGCGGCCCTTGCCGTAGGTGTCGATGAGATATTCGACCTCGGCGCCGGACTCCGCGATGGTTTTGCCGTTGTCGGTCATTACCGGCGACTTGCCCAGCGGGTGGATCGCCTTGAGCTCCGGCGGCGCGAACGGCACCGGCGTGCCGCGCTGGTACTTCACGATCTCATAGGGAACGCCGATCTCCTCCAGCAGCCAGAGGATGCGCTGCGAGCGCGAGTTGTTGAGATGATGGACCTGGATGGCCATGGTGTTCCCTTGGTGATTGTTCTGGCGATATCGGAACAGGATCGGATTGCAGGCGCAATACACTCCGCCGTCATCGCCGGGCTTGTCCCGGCGACCCATGAACACCGTGAAAGCAGAACAAGCCCGGCGCGCCGAGCTTGTCCTTTCAGCATGGTGTTTATGGATGGCCGGCACGAGGCCGGCCATGACGATTTCTGGGATTAGCGGTTCAGTTCGCGCATCGCGTTGTCGAGGCCGCCGAGGGTCAGCGGGAACATGCGGTTTTGCATGAGCTGCTGGAACAGGGCGATCGACGGGGTGTATTCCCAGTGCTTCTCGGCCACCGGGTTCAGCCACGCGACGTGCTCGAACTGGTTGGTGACGCGGTCCATCCAGATCGCGCCGGGCTCTTCGTTCCAGTGCTCGACGCTGCCGCCCGGATAGGTGACTTCGTAAGGGCTCATGGTCGCGTCGCCGACGAAGATGATCTTCCAGTCGCGCGGGTACTTGTTGATCACATCCCAGGTGTTGAGCTTTTCGTTGTGGCGGCGGCGGTTGTCCTTCCACACGCTCTCATAGAGGCAGTTGTGGAAGTAGTAGAAGTCCATGTGCTTGAACTCGGTCTTCGCCGCGCTGAACAGCTCCTCGCAGAGCTTGATGTGCGCGTCCATCGAGCCGCCGATGTCGAAGAACAGGCACACCTTCACCGTGTTGTGCCGCTCCGGCACCAGGTGCAGGTCGAGATAGCCCTTGTTGGCGGTGTCCTTGATCGTGCCGTCGATGTCGAGCTCGGTCTCGGCGCCCTGGCGCGCCCATTTGCGCAGGCGGCGCAGCGCCACCTTGATGTTGCGGGTGCCGAGCTCGACCGTGTCGTCGAGGTTCTTGTACTCGCGCTTGTCCCAGACCTTGATCGCCTTGCCGTGGCGCGACTTGTCCTGGCCGATGCGCACGCCTTCGGGATTGTAGCCGCCATTGCCGTAGGGCGACGTGCCGCCCGTGCCGATGGCCTTGCCGCCCTTCTCGTGGCGCTTCTTCTGCTCTTCCATGCGCTGCTTGAGGTCGGCCATCAGCTTGTCCCAGCCGCCGGCCTTCTCGAGCGCCTTCTTTTCCTCGTCGGTGAGGAATTTCTCGGTCAGCGCCTTCAGCCACTCTTCCGGAAGCTGGGCGATGAGGGAGCCGTCGAGGCCTTCGAGGCCCTTGAAGACATGGCCGAACACGCGGTCGAAACGGTCGAGGTGGCGCTCGTCCTTCACCAGCGCGGTGCGTGAGAGGAAGTAGAATTCCTCGATCTTCATGTCGATGACGTCCTTGTCCAGGGCGTCCATCAGCGCGAGGTATTCCTTGAGCGTGACGGGAATCTTGGCGGCGCGAAGCTCGTCAAAGAACGTGAAGAACATGGGCAGACCTTCCCGGGCAGGCGAATAGCGGTTCGCGAAAGTGTACGCGCGGGCGGTTAAGGGGCCAAGACCCCGCAAAACCGCCCGGAAGCTGCGTCAATGCGGCGTCGCGGGGGCCGGCGCGGGCGGCGGTGTTGCGGGGGCCGGCGTCGCCGGCGGGGTCGTGCCGGCAGCGACCGGCGCGGCGATCACCGGTGCGGTGGGCGGCGGGAGCTTGGCGATGTGGACCAGGGCTTCGGTGTAAACGGCGTTCAGGAAGTCGCGCTGTTTCTCGTCGTCGCGTGGCGTGGCGAACTCGACCGTGGCCTCCACCGCCCATTGGCCGACCGTGCCGGTGGAGAACAGGATGCGGTAGTGAAGCGTCTCCAGCGCCGCCGTCTCATAGGTGCGCGAATAGACCGAGATCGGCGTGGCGCCGCCGCCGATGTTCAGCGTGTTCTCGCCGATGATCTTGCCGCCGATGCCTTCCTGCTCGGTGAACTCCGCCGCGAGCGCGGTCTTGGCGTCATAGGGGCCCTTGAGCGGGGTGAGCGTGATGGTGCCGTAGACGCCGTCGATCGACGAATAGGCGCAGAAATCGGCGCCAGTCGACGGATTGCGCTCGCCATAGGCGTCGCGCTCGAAATGGCCGATGAATTGCGGGCAGACGAAGCCGGAGGCCGCATGCACCTTGGCCTGGTCGTTGCCGGTGTCCTTGAAGGTGTCGATATCGGTGGTCTGGGCCAGCGCGGGGGCCGTGGTTAGCACGAGTGCGAGAGGAAGCAAGGTCTTGCGCATGGCGGGACGATAGCACCAGAAGGCCACTTCAGACATATCGCGGAAGGCGACTGATTCAAGACCACGCCACCATGGCCGGGCTTGACCCGGCCACCCAGCAGGCGCGCGTCTGCGCGCCGACGATTCATCGCGCTGCTGCGTCTCCTGCGCCCGCAGACGCGGGCGCACTGGGTGGCCGGCTCGGAGGCCGGCCATGGTGAGGTGGAGCTAGTTCCGGCTTTCGCGCCGAGCCAGGAAGGCGAGGCGTTCGAAGAGGTGGACATCCTGCTCGTTCTTGAGCAGCGCGCCGTGGAGCGGCGGGATCAGCTTGGTCGGATCCTTCTCCTTCAGCGCCTCCGGCGGGATGTCCTCGTTCATCAGGAGCTTCAGCCAGTCGAGCAATTCGCTGGTCGAGGGCTTCTTCTTGAGGCCCGGCACGTCGCGGATCGAGTAGAAGACGTTGAGCGCCTCGCTCACCAGCTTCTGCTTGATGTTGGGATAGTGCACGTCGACGATCTTCTGCATCGTGTCGCGCTCGGGGAACTTGATGTAGTGGAAGAAGCAACGGCGCAGGAACGCGTCGGGCAATTCCTTCTCGTTGTTCGAGGTGATGAGGATGATCGGGCGCTGCACCGCCTTGATCGTCTCGCCGGTCTCGTAGACGAAGAACTCCATGCGATCGAGTTCGAGCAGCAGGTCGTTGGGGAATTCGATGTCGGCCTTGTCGATCTCGTCGATCAGCAGCACCGGGCGGCCCTTCATCTCGAAGGCGTCCCACAGCTTGCCTTTCTTGATGTAGTTCTTGACGTCCTTCACGCGCTCGTCGCCGAGCTGGGAGTCGCGAAGGCGGGTCACCGCGTCGTATTCGTAGAGGCCCTGGATCGCCTTGGTCGTGGACTTGACGTGCCAGGTGATCAGCGGCGCCTTCATCGCGTCGGCGACCTGGAAGGCGAGTTCGGTCTTGCCGGTGCCGGGCTCGCCCTTGATGAGCAGCGGCCGCTCCAGCGTGATGGCCGCGTTCACGGCGATCTTCAGATCGTCCGTCGCGACGTATTTGTCGGTACCCTCGAAACGCTTCCCTGCGGCCATGGTCTCTCTCGTTTGGAAATAGCGGTATGGGACAAGCGTAGGTGGCGGGGGAGAACCGCGCAAGTGCGACGGAGAGCGCGAATTTGTGGCTAAAATGACCCGATGAGTGGATCACCGCAGAGCCAGAATGCCGCGCTGTTCGCGCAGATCGTGGCGCGGATCAACCAGGGGCAGCTCGACGGCGCGGAGCAGATGCTGACGCAGGTGCTGCGCCGCGCGCCCAACGACGCCGATGGATTGCAGCTGCTCGGACTGGTGCGCATGAAGCAGGGGCGCAAGGCGGAAGCGGAGACGCTTTATCGCCGCTCCCTGGCGCGCGAGCCGAAGCAGCCGCATGTGCAGCTCAACCTCGGGAGCCTGCTGACCGACATGGGGCGCGCGGCGGAGGGTATCGCGCTGTTGCGCGCGGTGGTGCGCGCACAGCCCAACAACGTCGATGCGCTGGTGGCGCTGGGGCAGGCGCAGCACGCGGCGCGCGAGTTCGACTTCGCCGAGCGGCATCTGCGTGCCGCACGGAAGCTTGCGCCCGACGATCCGGTCATCGCGCTGAGCCTCGGCGGACTGCTCAACGACGCGGGGCGGCCCAGGGACGGCGAGACGGTGCTGCGCGAGGCGCTGGCGCGCACGGTGGCGGCGCCGATGCGCGCGGCGCTGGAGCACAATCTGGGCGTCGCGCTGAAATTGCAGAGCCGGTGGAGCGAGGCGCTGGCGGCGTTCGACGCAGCGCTGGCGCTGGCGCCCAACCTTCCGTTTGCCGATGCCAACCGGGCCGGCGTGCTGGCGCATCTGAAACGCGAGGACGAGGCGGTCGCTGGCTACCAGCGCGCGCTGGCGAAGAATCCCCTGCACATGGCGGCGCATCAGGAGCTGAACGCCCTGCTCTATCGCGGCGGGCGCGATGCGGAATTTCTCGCCTCGTTCGATGCGGCGGAAAAGAAGCTGGGACCGGTGCCGGCGATCTGGCTGGGCAAGGGCGCGTTCCTGAATCGCACCGGACGGTTCGACGCGGCGGAGGCGTTGTTCGCGCGCGCGGCTCAGGTACGGCCGGAGAATCCGGAGGCGCTGAACGGACTGGCGCTGGCATTGGCCGGACTGGGACGGCTGGACGAAGCGGTACGGGCCTATGAGCGGTCGCTCACGCTGCGGCCGGACGCCGTGCCGGCGCGCGTCAACCTGGCGGGTGTGCTGTTGCAGTTGGGCGAGGGACCGCGGGCCCTGGCGCTGACCGAAGCGGCCGTCGCGGACGCGCCGCACGACCAGGCGGCGCTGGCGATGCACGAACTGGCGTTGCGGATGACGCGCGATCCGCGCGCCGACATCCTCGCGAACTACGACAGGCATGTACAATTGTTCGAGCTGGACCTGCCGAGCGGGTTCAACGCGGAGCTGAACGGCTGGCTCGACACGCTGCATGGTGATGCACGCGAGCACGTCGACCAGACGCTGCGCGGCGGGACACAGACGATGGAGCCGCTGTTCGACAGCGGCCATCCGCTGATCGCGACGCTGCGTGGAAAGATCGAAGAGGCAGTCGCCGCCTACATCGCGCGGATGGATGATGCAGACGATCATCCGCTGGCCTCGAGGCGCGGTGACGGCTTCCGGTTCACGGGCTCGTGGTCGTCGCGGCTGCGCGACCAGGGCTTCCACACTAACCACATCCATCCGATGGGATGGATCAGCTCCGTCTATTATGTGGCGGTGCCGGACGCGGTGGAGGAGGGCCAGCAGGGCTGGCTCAAATTCGGCGAGCCGAGCTTCGCGACGCCGATGAACGATGCGATCCGCCGCCTGGTGAAGCCGTTGCCGGGGCGGTTGGTGTTGTTCCCGTCGTACATGTGGCACGGGACCGTGCCGTTCCACGCCTCGACCGCGCGGACGACCATCGCGTTCGACGCCGTTCCTGCCTAGACTTTGTTGGGGGGCGCGGGTTGGGCGCCGCGGGTCGGGGCCATGGCAGTCGCGCACGTCTACACGGTGGCGTTCCAGGGGATCGAGGCGCGCGAGGTCGATGTGCAGGTGCACGTCGCCGACGGCGGCGGCAACGGCGTGTTCAACGTCGTGGGCCTTGGCGACAAGGCGGTCAGCGAGAGCAAGGAGCGCGTGCGCGCGGCGCTGTCGGCCATCGGACTGTCGCTGCCACTGACGCGCGTGACGGTGAACCTGGCGCCGGCCGATTTGCCGAAAGAAGGCAGCCACTACGACTTGCCGATTGCGCTGGGCCTGATGGCGGCGATGGGCGTGCTGCCGTCGAGCGAACTGGCGCACTACACAGCACTGGGCGAGCTGTCGCTGGATGCGCAGATCACGGCGGTGGCGGGCGTCTTGCCGGCGGCGATCGCGGCGAGCGAGGCGGAGCGCGGGCTGATCTGTCCCGCGGCGTGCGGCCCGGAAGCGGCGTGGGCCGGACAGGTCGAGATCGTCGCGGCGCCATCGTTGATCGCACTGGTCAATCACATGAAAGGCGTGTCGGTGCTGAACCCGCCGGTGCCGAAGCTGGCGAACGACACGATCAATGCGCCGGGCCTGCGCGACGTGAAGGGACAGGAGACGGCCAAGCGGGCGCTCGAGGTCGTGGCTGCGGGCGGGCACAACCTGTTGATGATCGGGCCGCCGGGCGCGGGCAAGTCGATGCTGGCGGCGCGGCTGCCGGGATTGCTGCCGCCGCTGGATGCGCGCGAGGCGCTGGAATTGTCGATGGTGCAGTCGCTGGCGGGCGAATTGCCGGACGGCGCGATCTCGCGGCGGCGGCCGTTCCGCAATCCGCATCATTCGGCTTCGATGGCGGCGCTGACCGGCGGCGGGCTGCGCGTGAAGCCAGGCGAGGTGTCGCTGGCGCATCTGGGCGTGCTGTTCCTGGACGAGCTGCCGGAATTCCCGGCATTAGGTAGCAACGTTCCAAGGACTTCGGATCGCGCACTGCCTATGTGAAGTGCTCCTGAAAGGAGTCTCGCATGGCTGACCTACACGTTGTCTCCGCCTTGAAAGAGCGGCGGGTGAAACTGGCGACAGAGATTGAGGGGCTACAGGCCCAGCTACGGGCGCGGGTGATCGACCTGGATCACGTTGAAGCGACCCTCAAGCAATTCGACCCGGACGTGAACCTTGGCGAGCTAGGCCCGCGCCGCGTACCGCAGGTTCTAACCGACGTTCACGGCGACACCGGGAGGGTCATTCTGGACACGCTCAGAGTCGCCACAGCGCCGCTCAGCACGGCCAAAGTATGCGAGGCGGTGATGAAGGCGCGCGGGCTGGATACCGACGACAAGGGCCTATGCCGCCTGATGATGAAGCGCACGGTCGCGAACCTGAAACACTGGTCGAAGAAGCGGGGGCTGGTCCGGTCGCTGCCGGGGCCGGGGCAGCAGCTAATGTGGGAACTGGTCCGCTAGCGGCGACCCAAAAATATTTTCGGCGCTATAGATTGTGTCCGGTCTGGTACTTCCGGGGTGAACTATGGCAACGCCATAGTTCACGGTCAGCTGAAGCGCAAGCCTACTATATGTAGTGTCGCGCGAATCAGATGTTGATTCACGGTGTGTTGCGTTCGGCCGGAAGCGGCGTATGTTGTGGTTACCCGAAAGGGCGACGGCCCTACTCGGTCAGGAGTAGAGCCGCTCAGTGCCGGTATAGTTCAACGGTAGAATGCCAGATTAGTGCTCTGCGAGATGTCGGTCCGAATCCGACTGCCGGTACCACCTACTTAAGGCCCCTCGCGGGGCCTTTTTTATTGAACCTCAACATCTTGCGATAAGCGAATAGAGCTAGTCAATAGCTAGGGATTAGCTGAACAACAATTTTCCAGCTAAATCTTTGCTCCTGACGGTCATCCCCACAGGCACAGTGGCAGACGAAAAGAAGACGGCCCCCGCGATCAATCTGAATTTGCCGCACCAGACAGTGCGGTATTTGCAGATGCTCGCCCGCAGCGGCGTCCATGGCAGCAGGATTGGCGTAGTCGCGCGAACTCTCGTTCAGGATCAGATCAAGGCGTTGATCCGCGAAGGCTCACTCAAGATGGAATTTGACCCATCGCCTGCGGATGGAGACGAGGACTAGGGCAGGCATAGTTCTGCGGAGGCATTGGTCCTACACTTCTTCCGTTTGAGGGGGATTCAATGAAAAAGAATTTGCGGACGGCTCTTGCCGTTTCGGTGTGTGCTGTCCTTGCGGCGTGCGCGACTCAAGAAGTCTTGCAAGCTACAGGCGGAAGCAGGGCAGATGGCACGGTCGAGCTGTCATATGAGTACGGGCTGTTTCAAAGGCCCGTGGTCGATATGCAGGCAGGCCTCGTAACCGCAACCGCGCGGTGTCGTGCTTGGGGCTATGCGAGCGCCGAACCGTTCGGCGGACAAATAAATCATTGCAACGGATACAACGGCTACGGGAATTGCGTCGATATGCTTGTGACCGTGAAGTATCAGTGCACGGGCGGTGGCCCGCACTAGGCCGTCCGCCGACGCTGCCAGTAGCCCTTCCACTGGCGGCTGATCGGATGCGTCGCCGCAGCCTTCACGACCATTAGGTACTGCGCACCGTTGCTGACCCGGCGGGCATCCTCGCGCCAGTCCATTTCAGCGGCATACGCGGCGAGGTACGGACCGGCAATGTGATGGTGCGTACCGATTTCCGCGCGACGCAGGCGGCTAAAGAAGCTTTCGACCTGATTGGTCGAAGTGCCAGCACCGTCGCTGTAGGCTTCGCTGTGATTGATGCGGCGCGTTTCATAGCGCGCGTGCATCACGTCCCAGTGCGCAGCCTCGTCAGCATACACCGTGCTACCGGCTTCAATCATGCCTTGCAGCGGCGCAGCGCCTTCGGCTTCCGTCTTGGTCGTGAACGTCAGCGTCTTGCCGCCACGCTCGCGAGCGGCGATCACGACCTGACGCTTGCCGTTCTGCACATAGGCAAGGCGGCGGTCCTTGCGATGATCCTTGCGGTTCGCGGGCTTGATGTAACCGCCTACGTGCATGCCATCTACTTCAACATCACCGGAGACCGTAGCGCCCTTGTCGATTGAACCGATGGCCTCACGCAGCTTGTGCGCCATGACGTAAGCCGTCTTGTACTGCACATCCAGGTCGCGGCTGAGTTGAAGCGCGCTGACACCCTTCGCGCCGTTCACGAAAATTGCGATGGCCGCGAGAATGTCGCGCAGGTTCAATTTGCGCGCGGCGAAGATCGTGCCGGACGTGACGGAGAACTGGCAGCCGCACTCAGCGGACTTGCAGCGCCACATCTTGCGCTTCGCCAGCGTGTAGAGAACGACCGAACCGCAGTCAGGGCAGAACGGCTCGCCACCGTTCTGCGAGAACCGGATGGCTTTGAACGCGTCATAGGCTTCGGTGTCCGACATGCGCAGCACCTTCGCCAGACTGAGCGTCCGGGCCTCTTTCGAGAGAAGGTAGTGCTGCGACACTTGTCATTGCATCCAGTGATGTTCTGCACTGGATATAGAGATAGACGTAACCGGATGCAAGTACTAAGTTCATCGGAAGCGATGATATTTAGGTGCCGGACAGATGCCCAAAAACACCTTTAAAACCAACCCCTTAACGGCGGAATACGAGGAAAAGGCCAAGAACCTGCTCAAAGGCGAGCTAAAGCGCCGGGGCGTGACCTATGCCCAGCTTGTCGAACAGCTTGCCGGGATCGGCGTGGCAGAGACCGAGCGCAATCTGGCGAACAAGATCAGCCGGGGCGGCTTCACCGCTGCATTCTTCTTACAGTGCCTGACTGCGGCGGGCTGTCGGACTCTTCATTTGTCGGAGTCGTAGGCGGATCGGGAAGGTTTGCGGCTGCGTTGATGATCCTGGCTGAGTTCAAAAGCTGCCCAGCCGCCCCGATGCTGACCAAGAGTGCATAGAAGAAGACCAGCATTCCGAAATAGGCGATGGTCCAGTGCGGGTATGCCTTTCCCACTATTGCGATGATCAGCGACGCCAACTGCGCCACTAGAAAATGCATGAGGTTGGCTACGGTCGTTACAAAATACGACTTCTCTTTTCCGCCTTGGGTCACAGCCTTCAGCGACTTGGCATCGGAGAACGCCAGCATCACCGTCATAGCGGCGATGGAGAACCCCATCAGGCTGGGCATCACCTGAATGACTATGTCGGCCCAGCCGCTCGTTGCGGGACGAATCCATAGGGGCACGCAAAGTGTGCCTAAAAGCGTTGCTGGCAGCATGTACCGCGACCGGGAGAACGCTTCCCAGCCTCCGTACAAATGCCAATAGCGTCTAATTGGGTCCAGCACGGCGGCCTCTCACGCGAAGAACCGTGTTGCGAGCGACATTCTTCGCTGCGTTGAGAACGCTCGCAAATCCTGTAAGCGGGATCGGAACGATCTTCGGATACGCCTCTGTCGATAGATCCAGCTTTTTGCCACTGCCGTTTTTCCCGGTGCCACGGACATGGCCAGTTTCAGCACCTACTTCGGCTTCCACTTGCGTCCGCTGGTTTGGTTTAAGCCCCTTCTTTCGGGATTTTGCGGTCAGTTTGATGTCTTTTTTCGATGCGCCTTGCTCCTCTAACTCCCGCAAGATTTCTTCCGCCTCGACATCGTTGTCGTCGGGGTTGGGCTTTTTCAAATAGATTTCGAGCGTCGCTAGCTTTGCCATTTCTAGGATGTTCTTGAGCGCGTCCTCCTCGGGATAAACATTCACCTCGACGTGGATATCGCCTTTGGCATTGGTACGCAGAAATAGTTGCTCAAGGGGCTTTATCAACCTCTCAGGCGACAAGTGTTTCCCAAGTTCGTTTTTTGCTTCGAAGAAGATTTTATGATCCTTCTCGCGGAGCACGTACACGAAAATGCGGCCATTGATCCCGATGTTGGTAGGAACGTTTACGTGCGCTTCCGCGAGCGAAAGCTCTTCAAGCTGCTTCGTATCAATTGCCGGTGAGTTGGGATCAAGCTCAGTCCAGACATAGATACGACCGGACCATAGTTCCGCATCCCTCTCGGGCGGACTGATAGCTAAGAAGTCTTCGCCCCATAGCTTGACCGGACGGTGCGCAATGCTGCGCAGCAGGTTGGGGTAGATGCCGGGCGGGTGAGGGTCGGCGAAGATGTTAATCACCCCGAACTCCAGCACTATCTCATCAGCCATGCTATCGCCCCCCGGCTTTGTTGCCGGAAGACTAGCACAATCAAGAGTAGTGGTGATCGGGGGGAGTTCCCACCAAAATGAGGCTTGGAACGTTGCTACCTAATGCCGGGAATTCCAGCGCGGCGTGCTGGACTCGTTGCGCCAGCCGATCGAGACCGGCGAGGCTGTGGTGGCGCGCGCCAATGCGCATGTGCGGTTTCCGGCGCGCTTCCAGTTGGTGGCGGCGATGAATCCGTGCGGCCGCATTGCCTTCTTGCTACCCCATGTTCGCCAAAGACTTAGCGCTCGCAAGGAGCGCCGCTATTCCGAACAGCCGAAGTCGCTTGCCGACCATCTCAAGAAACGCCGCTACGAGCTTGGCCACCGGCAACGCGACGCCGCTGACCGCATCGGGATCGGAGCTGACGCCTACCTGCTATGGGAAACGGGACGGACCAAGCAGCCCGAGCAGCGCTACTACCCCGCCATCCTCGCTTACCTCGGCTACGACCCCTTCCCGCCGCCGCAAACGCTTCCAGAGCGCATCGCCGCGAAGCGGCGGCAGCTCGGGATCACCATCAAACAAGCGGCCGCGCTAGCCGGCGTCGATGAGGGGACGTTCGGACGTTGGGCAAACGGGGAGTGGAAGCCAAAGATGAGCGGCGGAAAGATCGAAGCCTTCCTGGCTTTGAAGGTGCCCGGTGAAGTGGCGTGAAAACAACCAATATGCTATGCTAATCAATGGGTTCTGTATGGTCTTTGATGCCTTTGTCCTCGTCCGTTCTCCGCGACACGCCGACTGTTGCCGTGTCGCCTGAACGGAGAAGGAGAGAGGCATGTGCGATACCGAACCGACGCGCCGTGTACTTTGCCAGGCGCCCGCCCCACCGACGGTGTTTGCCAAAAAAACCGTCGGAGCAATTGAAACCAAGGATGCAATCGGACTGGATGAGGCGGAAGGTTTTAGTCGCATCCACGAGCAAGTAATGGCCGTTTCCAACGAAGAGATTCGTGCCCGACTTGTCCAGATATACGGCTCCGAACCAGCCCTTGAGAAAGCCTTGGGCGAACTCGAACAATAATTTCTTATTGAACTGTTTCAGCAACTTAGGCCGCGGAAACCCGCGGCCTCTTCATTTTTGAACCAGGCAGCATTGGCACAAAAGGCTCGCTCACGCGGTACTATTGTGCTGGCACGCTGCACGTGGAAACGCATGTATCCCATCCAAAGCTGCTCGACCTCGCTCTAGCCTGCGATGTCTCTTCGAAGGTCATGATTCTTGCCGCTGATCCGGAGCTAGCGCAGCTGCCGTGGCATCATTTGATATTTTCCTGTGAATACGATCAGTGCGCTGCATCGCAATGTGCCACGCCCTCGCGCACCGTAGCGATCGTTCCCAACCATAGCACAGCCACAATCCCCCATGGCGACGCCGAAGAGACCGGCGTCGAGTTGGTGATCATCCATCGTCCCGAGGTTTCGGGTGGGTTGTCTTCGAAGATGCCCTCTCCCTTCTAGATTGGGGCACGGTCGACATCCGCAGCGATAAGAACGCGATAGCGCTCGGCCGCATCGAGTTGCTGCTCGACAAGCAACAACCAGCGGTACTCACGATGGAGAGACACGACGGAGTGATGGCCCGACGCTCGCAGCGCATTCGTCGATTGTATCTCGCCGTTATGAAGTGCGCGGCGGCAAGAGATATCGCAGTGCAGCGCTACTCGCGGGCTCAAATATCGAACTCACGGCATCTCAAGGGCGCCCGCACGCGTGAGGAGGTAGCTGCCGCGGTGGCAGACTGTTTGATCGTGCTCAGGCCCCGTCTTCCAAAGCCCCGACAGATTTGGGTTGGCGAACGTTCGGGGATGTCGCTGTTCTGCGCCGCGGCTTGCGCGCTCACCTACTTTGCGGCCTTGCCGGTCGAGCGCGCCTCCTAGCGCACCACTCCCGCGCAGTCGGGAGCATCGGAATCCTTCCGGTGCTCCCGCAATGCGCAGGAGACTAGCATGACGACGACCGTCAACCCAGATAGCCCCTACAAGGCCATCACGGCCCAGATCATTGACGCCATCGCCGAGGCGGCCGGCACGTTTCAAATGCCATGGCACAGTCCCGGACTGGCGGCGTTCATTCCGACCAACGCCGCAACGCACACGCCCTATCATGGGATCAATGTTCTATCGCTCTGGGTCGATGCCCTCGTGAAGGAATATTCCTCAGGCTTTTGGGCCAGCTATCGGCAATGGCAGACCGTCGGCGCCCAAGTGCGCAAGGGTCAGCGCGGTAGCGCGATCGTGTTCTACAAGCGCCTTGAGCCGCAGGAAGATGTGGCGGGTGACGACAAGGGCCGCCCACGCATCGTTGCGCGGTCATCCTACGTCTTCAACGCGTCTCAGGTTGATGGATGGACGGAGCCCCCGGCGCCGCGCCCATCTGAATTCGAAGCAGACCAGCTAGTCGAAGCCTTCGTCGCCGCGACCGGTGCTGCCATCGATCATGGCTATCCGTCGGCGCGGTACCGCAGCGACCTGGACCGCATCGAGATGCCCAGCCCGGCGTGGTTCACGGGCACGGCGACCAGTTCGCCGATCCAGAGCTACTACGCCGTGCTACTCCACGAACTGACGCACTGGAGCGGCGCTCGTCACCGCCTCGACCGCCAATTTGGCGAGCGCTTCTGGGACGATGCCTACGCCATGGAAGAGCTGACTGCGGAATTGGGCGCGGCGTTCCTCTGTGCTGCGCTTGGCATCGCAAACGAGCCACGTCGTGACCATGCTGCGTATGTCGCATCTTGGCTGAACGCCTTAAAGACGGACGACAAGGCGATCTTCTCCACCGCGAGCCGGGCACAACAAGCTGCCGAGTACCTGCACGCTTTGGCGGCGTCGAACCGCGGACAGTAGCGCACGCTCTTTTTTTTGCGACCTCGGCAATCGCCGGGGTCGTTTTTCTTTGTGCGCTAGTTGTCGAATGCGATACCGGGATCCGTTGCGTTGTATTCCAACACTGTCCATTGGCCGTTGTCCGGATTGCGGTAGAGCTTCACTGAGGCCGTACCCGTGCCAGATGAAGAGACACCAGGTGCAATGCCTTGAAAATGGTAAGTGAACGTGCCTGCGAAGACCGACACACTGCCTTTGCCAGGATAGGCCATCTCGTAGCGGTTCTCGAACGTCCAACGATCGAACACACGCTGCGCGAGCTGAACCGTCGTCGCGTGGTGGATGTCTTGCGTGCCGGCGTAGGGCGCGAAGGCGGGTGTCAGCACCAGGCAATAGAATGTGTTGGAGCTACCGTAGGACTCCGCCATCTGTGCATTCGAATAGGTGATGGTGAAGCTCTGCACCTCCAAGAAGTGCTCCTTCTGTAACCACCCAAGCACCAGTGCCGGATCGATCGCGCCGGCGTTGGAATTGAGCACCAGGCCGCGCCCACTGATGGCAGTCGGGCATCCTCCCGAGTTCTGCTCGTAGACGGCGCCATAGGTGGGTCGTGGGTCGATGCCACCCAGCGACGCGAGATGCGCCGCCGCGTCATAGCCATCGACATTCAGGTTGAGAATGATCGGCGTCGTAAACTGTGCGATCAGCAGGGCGGCTCGCTCATCATCCTGTGCCCCCGTTGGCGCTGCGGTCGCCGGAGCGCCATCTGAGTTGGACTTGTTCGTCGGTTTGTCGCAACTCGCGAGAAGCATGGCGACGATGGCTAAGACGGAGATGGACCGAACCATTCTCATCAGGCGCCACCCTGTGTCCGGCCGATCGCCTGCAACACACGGTCTGCCCATGCGTCGCCACTTGCGTGCAGCATCTCGCTTGTGTTGGCGACGCTGCCACCGACCTTGACCACGAGCGCGATCTTGTCGCGCCAAACGATTTGATGCTGCCCACAGTGATAGCCAAGCAGATCTGCCGAATAGGTGACGTTGGCGGCCGATAATGAGAACGCATTGTCGTTCTCAGAGGCGCCTTCTGCTTTCGCAGCAAAGATAAACTCGACGCGCGCCCGGCGGCACACGCGGTCGAAGGCATCTGTCTGTTCGCTCTCAGTTAGCTGACGCAGATCGGATGGCGTTTTAGTCTCGGCCAGGATGGCTGAGACGGCTGCGGGTGCCGCCACCGGCTTAAAGCGTCCGCTCGTTTGCAGGCGCTCGGCAAACCGAACGTCACCCTCGTCACCCGGCCAGACCGCAACACTTTTGAAACTGGGAAGGGGTTGGACCGGTGCGGTCTTACCGTCCTTGCCGGGAAATTCGATCCCAACCGAGCCGCCGTTTGCCAGCTGGACGGTCTTGTATATCTGGAAGCCGGACACCATGGCGCCCATCGCGATGCCCACGATCGGGGCTACGCATCCGCCCAGCAATGCTGACACAAGCACAAGCGGTAGTGCCCGCCATGCAGCCACACGTCCCCTGCGCATGACGGCCCCTCAAATTGAACACTATGCGGATAGTGTTCAGTTTGCGGAGTAGCCGCGGCCTGCGCGTTCATAAGGGCAAGGCCCCAAAGCGGTGAGATCACCCGCTCGGAAAGTTCGACTCTCGTCGGGTGCGCCCTACGGGACAAAGCTGCGAACTGGCATCTTAGAGTCTATTTGTAGAATTCGTGTTCCGCAGAATCCCAGCTTATACTGCGACCTTGAACCGCCGACCTTTGCTCACGGGTCGATCTACGCGAATTCCTGCCACACTAACGTAAGTCGCACTTGGATTGAGTCATCAGCGCGAGATCACTCACTATATGAACGATTTTCTAAGAACAATAACATTTCTGATACTCGCGGTAGGGTTTCTGATTTCCGCGCGCGTTATCCACGTTCGGGGCGAATTCACCATCGGACAAATCTGGCCAACGACGCCAGTGACGCGCGAGGAAGAGCCGACCACCTTCCGAATTGTTGTCATTATGGTCACGGCCCTCGGATTTGGTTTGCTGCTGGCCGCAATCGTTACTGCGCTGACCTAAGCGCCAGTGGATGACCACGCTTTTCGCCTCTGCTTTTAAGCTATGACCAGCCGATCTAGATAGCGCTATTCGCCTGGACAACCTTCATCCTCTTCAAGCGTACAAAGATAAATGGCGCTCCGATAACAAGATAAATGAAGAGCAAGAATGTCCCCACAATCCTATTGGGTGACACTTCTTCTGCACCTTCGAATCGGCAAACGTCCGTCGCCACACGCCACATTCCGACCAAGACAAGCCCCAGACCGGTGAACCCGCACACCGTAGCTGCAACTTCGATAAGGATTTCGCGAGTCGTAGGTGTCGATGTCGCGTGCCGTATGAAGAGGGCGTACAGCAAAACAAGCATCAAGATCACAGCAGCCACACCAAACTGCGCGGCGGTCCGATTATTCCGCGCTCGACCGGCTTCCGTTGATAGTCGCCCGGTACGAACTCCGACGCTATTGGCAAAGCGTTGTGCTTGAACGGTCCACGCAATTTGGAGGATAGCTGCGAATCCTGATGCCAACACGGCAAGAATGTTCCGCCCGAACGATGCATCTTGAAGAGCGCCGGATGCGACCGCCAAAGCGAGATACAGCAGAATAAAGATCGCTGGCCGCATGGGCAGGCGCACTTCCGAAGCGTCACTTGTTGTAGATGGCATTGTCTATCGCCCTAAAACAGCCCCTGGGGTTGAAACCAGCTCTACCCTTCCAGCCCGCTATGAACGCGGCACCTTCGTCGTAGCCCGCATAGGACGTTGCTGGTATCGACCAATGAGTGGGTTGGTTCAACATCGATTGATTGGGGGGTACATTCACGCCTACCGGACCCTCCGCATGCCCAACTATGCCAAAGGTCGTGCCCAAAATCGTTCCGGTCACCTCAAGACCACGTGTCGCCGTTAGTGTTGTTCCCTCAGTGCCAACAGACAGCCTGAATGAGCCTGCGTCTCCCCAAAGGTTGAGCGATCCAATCTTCCCCAATCCAATCTCTCCCCCCGCTTGGTTGCCAAAGCTCAATTCGCCCTGAATGCTCACGCAGGGCTTACTGGCATCCTCTTTGTGACCGAAGAGTGCTGTAGCAACCTGCTCTCGCGTGGGCAGAATTGACCAATTGTCCCAGAGAAACGGCGGAAGTGAGACTGTGCAAGTATTCGCTCGGCAGGGCTCAAGCCCGGCCAATATCCGCTCGCCAATCACGACCACCGTTTCGACCGGACATTCGGAAGCGGGCGGCGTTAAGTCGTGTGCGCAATCGACAACAAGACCGGACGAATCAAGAAGATTCGCGGGGTCGTTCGCTGCGTACGCATAAAGATTCAGTCCGGCAGGATAGCTCGCCGGATCAGTTTGAAGAAACCGACCGAGACCGGGATCGTAGACGCGCGCTTTGTAGTAGTAGAGGGCGACCTCGGGCAGCGCGATTTGGCCTGTGTACCGATATCGTGAGCCGGTCCATGCACCGCCGGGCTCCCCCGACGGACTGTAGGCGTAGATCGTTGCAGCGGCAGAACTGTTGCTGGTCGCAATCACTGAACCCTGGTTGTCAGTATGAAGCCAATTCGGCGTCGAGGTGCCGGAGCCTTCGTACCAAACAACGGGCTGATCGACACCAGCGCCAGGCACATAGCGGCGCAACACATTACCCGAACCATCATACTCAACGACGAGATTGCCCCCGTCGTATAGCATTTGCGTTGTCGTGCTCGACGCCACTGTCTGGCGTAGGCGTCCTAGCGGATCGTAGTCCAGAGTCATGGAGGCGGACCCTGAAACGCTCGTGAGATGATTGTCCAGGTCATAGCCGAAGCTGCGCGAGCCGTCGGACGTCAGATTTCCCCGTGTGTCGTAGGAGTAGCTTGTCCCCCCGACACTCGCATAGCGATTCAAGCCATCTGGCGTGTAGCTCCGAGACGCGGAAGATGCGCTGTAGCCATACGAGGTGTTCGATACCGTCCTGTTGTCTTGTTGGCCGGAGGGCTCGTAGTTGTAGCCCAATGTCACGTCTTGGCTTGTCCCAGACATATCGTGTGTCAGCGACCAGTTTGGGTCGGTCGAGTCATACGAGAACGAGGTATTCGCCGAATTGTACCGGCTGATCGCGCTTAGCCGCCCTGCGTTGTCGTAGGTGTATTGAGCAAGCTGCGTCGATCCGTTCAGTTGGACCTGATTCATCCGATTCACGAGGTCGTAGGTGTATTGGACGTAAGTGCTGTCTGGGTATGTGAGACGCGTCCGATTGCCAGCCAGATCATACTGCGATGCGATCGTGCGCCCGTAGGACGTTTCGGAGGTTCTTCTGCCAAGTGCATCGTATGCATAATCCACACCTGAGCCGCCCGCGCTCGCGAAGTGCGAATAGAGCAACCGCCCCGTCAGATCGTAGCCGAGATAAACGTCAGCCGATGTTCCGCCCGGGGTATCCTTCACCGTTAGACGATTCAGCGCGTCGTAGGTGAAGCCAATCGTGTCACCACTACGCAGGCGGGCGCTTGTGAGGTTACCGTTTGCATCATAGGCATACTGTTCATAGTCGCTCGAGTTCGACGAGTGCGAGCCCGTGGTCGTGTTGGGAAAATTCAGTTTGGAGACGCGATCAAAGCCGTCATAGGTGTAGGTGCTACGATTGCCATTGGCATCTTCGACCCAATTCACCCGGCTATTGGCTGTATAGTAGCTGGTCGTCACGGTTCTCTGCCCGCTGCTTCCGTAAGCCGCCTGCACGCTCGTAAGGCGATTAGCATTGTCGTAATTGTCCTTTGTGATCCGGTCGGGTCCATACCAGCCCTCCGGTGTCTGGGTGCACGCATCGGGCAATGAGCCGAACGTCGACGCATCTACGCGAACAGCGGTGCAATTCAATCGCCCGGCGTCGTCGTACGCATATTGCGTTATCGATGCTGTGGCACCACCGATAGCGCCCACGTCGCTCATTTTGAAACCAGTCGTAGGGTCAAATGCGGTCGCAACCGAGGTGACCGTCGTGAAGGTGCTCCAATCCGGATCGGATTGGCTATTGACGTAGCCCCGCTCAACGAGGCTGATGCGCCCCTCATAGTCGTAGGTTGTTCGGGTTGCCGGATTCTTAAGCGATCCACCACCATCGGGGTCAGGTGCGATCACGCCGATTACGCGACGGTCAGCGTCGTATTTGTATTTGGTCGTGTCCGCGCTGCCCGAAAGCGGCCCATCAACCAATGCCGCGTTGCCGACGATATCGTAGGTGGTGGTCGTGGTCGCGGATAGCGAACCATCGCCTGCCGCAGTAGTCACAGAAACGGGCTGAAGGTTTGTCGCTTGACTTGAACTACCAGTTGTGTAGCCAAGGGTCGTAACGATTTCGTTGGCTGTGCCGGAGCAAGACCCGACACTGGAAGCCCAAGTGAAGCTACCCCACGTAGCACTTCCCCAACGCGCTGGCGCTGCGCCAGAATATGCGCTGCATGTCGAAATCTGCGTCAGCTTATAGACCGGCGTCGCTGCCTGGACGATGGTGCCAGAGCTGTTTTTGAACCATGCGTAGAGCGCGGTGTAGGTGTAGCGCGTCTGCGGTCGAACGCCATCGACCTCGGGACCCGTGATGGTCAGCACGCCACCATGATTGGCGTCGTAGGTGAAGTCCGTTTCGTTGCCGCGCGGATCGGTAATCGACGTGGGCTTGTTGCAAATCCGGAAGTTGCTGGAGTCGCAGCTTGAGGGATAGACCGCCGTGGTCACAAGATCGGCTAGGCCGGAGCCGGATTTGGCGACTACGCGCTTTTCAGTGACGTTTCCGCGCGAATCGTAGGTGTAGTTGTCGTAGTTGCCCTCTGGATAGGTGATCCGTGTAAGGCGATTGAAGGAGTCATAAGTAAGTGTCGTCGTGAGATTCAAGCCGCTGGGGTCAATGGTATCGGTTAAGACCTGACCGGTCGAAATCTTTGAGGTGACAACGCGGACATGACCTAGGCCGTCGGTGGATTGAACCGTGCGGGTGTCGCCCGAGTCAGACAAGAAGTAGACGGTGTTTCCCGTGGCGGCGTTTGCCGCGCCATCTATGTAGCCGTAGAAACTATAGTTGAACCAGATGTCGCGATGCGGATCGCCGGTACCAGGGCTTGCCATGAGACGGACGCCCCACGCGTAATAGCCGTCAGTGATTATTGATGCCGACTGTCCCGCCGCATCGACCACCCCAAGAGAACCGTACGTGATGGATGGCCAACTCTGCGTCAGGCCCGTGCAAGTTGTGGCTGTGGGACTGCAATAATCGATTCCGAGATTGATCGCCATGATCGTGGCGGGCGTGGAGGTCGGATTGCACGGCTGAAACGGATTACACGCGCCACCGTACTTCAGCATGAAGCCCAGGTTGCTTGTGACGGTTGAGCCGTTGAACGTCAGCACCTCGCCGTCAGGATAGGTGATGGTCGAGACGTATCCGCCGATGAAATAGGTGTTGAAGCCGCTAAAGACGGCAACCGTCCCGTCCCGGCTTGTGTAGGTGTAGGTGGACGTCCCGCTGTCATAGGTTAGTGAGCCGCCTTGCCCGTCGGTTGGCGAGAATGTGCTACCGGACTTGGTAAAACGTGTTGACGATCCAGCTAGCGTCACCATGTAAAGGGTACCGTCCGCGGTGCTGATTGAATTTTGGAACGAGTCCCGAAAATTCATGAGGTCGGTCGTATAGAACGAATCCGAAAGCTGACCCTGCCCCGGCTGGCCGATGGAAATTGATCCACCGGAAACGCGGACGCTAAGGGTCGTCAGATCGACTGAGTTGGCATCCACAGCGCTGTAGGGCGGCGGGGGCGGCAAATCAGGTCCGGCAGCTCGCGCAAAGGTGGGCGAGAGCAGCATGCATGCCAAGAAAGCGACAAACGCGAGCGGACCACATGCTCGCAAACGATGTACTCCGAACGCCGAACGCTGCGCAGGTGAAGACATCGGACGCCCCCGCTTCGTGCCGACCAGCGCCGAGAACTCTGTCAGAAATAAAAAACGTGAGAAAGGCCAGAAGAAAAAATAATCTGTATCGCTAACATTCGTCTTCGGGTAAGAAGAAGCTGGCGAACGAGAAGTATCCCAAAGTTCTTATCTAATTTGGGAGGGGGCGATGGCTATCTCGCGGCGCGCTGCACTTGCACAGACGGCGGCGGGTCTGTTTGCCGGGACTGCGCTGTTGCAGGGTGAAGCATCGGCGGGCACCGATCATTATCAGTATGACGGGCAAGGGCGTTTGATCGGGGTCTATTACGCCGACGGTTCGTCTATCGTCTACACGTACGACGATGCTGGCAATCGCACGCAGCTTTCGCAGGCGGGACCGGCTGGCTCAACCTTCACCGCGACTATCCAGATTACCGGCCAAGTGCCGGTCAATCTCTTCACCCTTGCCCAGCGGCATGGCTACGACGGTGCACGCAATGCGACCATCACCTTTGAGGTCGGCAACGGCATCACGATCACCGCACCGGGTGGCGGCTCTACAGTAAACGCAGCGGGAAGCGATGGCAGCATCGCCGTTGACACCGGGACGTGGCCGGGCGGGTACACCATAAATCTCACACTCACGATCTTGAACGGTGGGACCGTGCGGGGCGGCGGGGGCGGCGGCGGAAGCGGCGGCGAGACGTTTAGCGGCTACGCGGGCGGAAACGGCGGCGATGCCATCTATTGCCGCTTGCCGATGACCATAAACGTCAACAGCGGCGGGAAACTGCAAGGCGGCGGCGCTGGTGGCCGTGGCGGTGACGCTGGGTACGACTACGCCGACAATATCACGCTTGGCGGCGGCGGTGGCGGCGGGGGCCAACCGAACGGCGCTGCCGGTCCCGGTGGATCGACGGAGATCTCTGGCAGTCCCGGCACGGCTGGAACGACCTCTGCTGCCGGGACGGGCGGCGCGGGCGCTAGCAATGGAGGCTTTTATGCGAGCAACGGCTCAGGCGGCGGTACGTACGGTCAGAACGCGGGCGGGTTCGGCGGCTACGCCGTTCGTAAGAACGGCAACAGCGTGACCGTCAACAATAGCGGCACCATCAACGGCACTGTTGGCTAGCGGATTCTTTCCCGGAGGCCGTGACTATGAAAAGGCTCATCTTGGTAGCGCTTCTCAGCTCGTTGCTGGCTGGATGCAACGAGGACGAGCCTCGGGTCGCGTGGAGCAATCTCGCAAAGCACTGCGGGATCGCGGGCGCATCCGGATCAAACATCGTTCCTTTTGGCCCGTCCCGCGCAGGCCCGGGCTGGGTTTGGCGGCGCAGCGTAGACAACAGCATTCAACCGACTCCCGATTTGGTAGGTCTGACTATAGGCACCCTGGTCGCTCGTGGCGTTTCGCAGCGTTGCGACGGAACAGCCACGACGGACTTTGGGTTTCAGTCGGTCGTCAGCCCCTACGAAAAAGCAATTCCCGTGACTGGTGCGATTGCCTATGACTTGAAGAAAGCTATCGCCGTTTCAACGCGCGCGTCTGCGATGACATGGGACACGATTCGCCCGGACGCCTTTGCAAAATTCTGGCCCCAGTACACCCTCTCTCACAAAGAAGCCGCGTCGAACCACCCTCTCGTCGTCACCAGAGCGCTCCGCGTGTCGGGTTTCCAAGTGATCCTGCAATTCAACGCTCAAGATATTCCTGCGCTTAAGCAGCGATATCATGGGCTGATCAAGCACGCTGTCATGGGCGATATCGGTGGCCCGGTCCGAGCCATATGGAGTGCGGATGGGCGGCTCACACTTGTTGCGTCCAACGATTTCTACGTGGCGGGGGAACTAACGCCCGTCCTACCGGCGGGCCGTTCGCGAGACACAAGCCTGCTTCGCGGTAAGCCGATCAACACTCCCGCATTGCCAAACGACAAGCGCGGAACGCCGTTGCAACGGGTCATTCGCCCATAAACTGCGGGCTTTATGACTCACCGCGCCGCCGTTCGCAGCCTCGAAGCTTTTTGGAGCGCGGAAACTTCAGCTTGCAGTATCCGAAGCGCTGCGGCCTGTTTCTCAACCGTCGCGGTCAGCCGATCTGCACTCGACAGCCTCATCTTGAGCGAGGCGATTTCCTCCGCTTGCAAATCGGATTTTTCCTTGAGTTCCTTAAACGCGTTGATCATCGCGAACTGGATCGCGCTCATGTTGAATTCGAGATACCCGCCTCGCGATGAAGTAACGGTCTCGGGAAAGACCGGCTGGACTTCTTGGGCGATGATGCCCGCCTGCATTGAGTCACTTGGAAGGCCGAGCGGATTGCCCGGCCTGTAACGAAACCAGACTGGATTTAGCCTCACAATTTCAGTCAAGCCTTTGCTGTACGGTCCGAAAACAGCCTTCAGTCTAAGGTCTGAGAACGTCGACCAACTTCCGCCAGAGGGCTTATCGGCTCCGCCATTGACTGTTAAGAGCATGTCAGGACTCGTGGTGCCGATACCCACGTTGCCGCCGACTTGGATGGCCAAGAACGGCGTTGAGAATGTATTGCCGCCCGCAGCGGTTGAGCGAGTAATCTCAAACCCGTTCAGATTATAGCTTGAGCCCACTTGCCAATTATAGACAGTGCCTCCCTTGAAGCGCATGACCGTGCCGTTGTTCGTACCCGCTGAATCGATGGTTAGTTGTGCGTTGGCATTTGTGCTGCTGATATCCAGCAGAGCGTCGGGCGAGGTTGTACCGAGGCCGAACCAACCCGCCGCTGTGATAGTCATTCGCGTCGTTGGATAATAAGTGACGCCAGCGGTCAGCCCTGAGTCCGTCGTGAAGGCAATCGAGCCATCATCATTGAATCGAATGTTCGCGGCAGTTGTGTACGGCGTCCGCCAACCTGTCGAAACCTGATACTCGCCGCTACCGATGTATCCGTAGAGGTTCGCGACTTGGCCGAGAAATACGGATTCATGGTACGTGCCTGGGTTGGCATCCTCGATCTTGATCCCAACCCAAGGCGCGACTCCGCCCACGATATCGAGCGGGGCTGCGGGTGAGGCGTTTCCAATTCCGACCGCACCCACGAAGTTTGCGCAGTTCAGAATGACATTGAAGTTGTCCATGACCTGTGTCGCGTCGGCGGTCGTGCCGTTCGATAGGCTGTGCCATGTGGGACAGGTCGCATGCGCAGCCGTTGCACCAAGCGTAAACCCGACGACGATCAAAGAGATTCGAAACAAGCGCATGGTTCGCCCCATTCGGACGACAGCGAAGACGCAAGCCAAGCCACCGTCCCCGCAGCTCTGGCAGTCTTCGATAGAAGGGCCGCTAGCGACGCAGCGCTACGCAGCAGCAATCTTGCGACCGCCAGTAAGCCGATGGCGAAGTCTACGCATGGGGCAGTAGCCGCGGCAAGCGCCGCAGTCATCTGATCTGGAGTGGCAGGCTTGGCGGTTTTCGGGATCGAAGGTTTGACTAACAGTCAGTCGGGCCGCCACATCCTGTCAGACAGCGCGCGCTCCTCGCGACCACCCGGTGTCGTATATGGGCAGCGCTAGAACGCGAACTGCAATGATTTCGTCCTTATGTCGGTCCCTCGGAGGCTTGCGGCGGGGAACTACCGCGCTTACGCTTCTTCCATTCTTCTCGACCCATTCGGGTTCAAGCGAAGCTGCTGCGTGGCGCTGCGTCCCTGGCGCGTTCATCACCCATTGCGAACAACTCTCCGAAGGGCGCCGGGGGTTCGCATGCTGTGGTCGCCCACTGCGGGGCCAACATGCGCATCAAACATCTGCTGGTTGCCATCGGCTTCGCCGGCTCGATGTTTGCCGAGACGGCTGCGCAGGCCACGTGCCCCGCTTGGCACACCTTGACGAACGGCACCACGGCCGACGCCACGCAGGTCATGGACAATTTCAACGTGATCTTGGGATGTCCGAACTTCACCGGGAACGTTGGCGTCGGCATTTCGACGCCGTCCACCAAACTCGAAGTGTCGGGCGCGGAGATCCTTGGCTCGAACGTCGGCAATAACGAGCTCGCGCTCGACTCGTCCGGCGCGAACTATGGATTTCTGTCAAACAGAGGCGTGGGCATTTGGTCGCTGGGATATGGACCCACCCTCGGCACACTCGGCACCGCTGTTCTCACTTGGAATTCAAGCGGCTACGTGGGCATCGGCACCACGACCCCAGCGACGAAGCTCGACGTCTACCAGACCAGCCAATCTTCCGCGGCGGAGGGTACCGGCTCGCTCATCCTTAGCAACGCGAGCGCGCGCCGGGTCGAGCTCGGTTACGACAATACGATAGATGCGGGCTTCATCCGCGCGTACCAGTCGGGTGTAGCCGCGAGGGCACTCGTGCTTAACCCGGGCGGCGGCAGCGTCGGCATCGGAACGACCACCCCTCAGTCCGGCACGACGCTCAATGTAAGCAGCAACACCGGATCGGCAGCAGCATTCCTCGTCTCGGGGACGACCGGCGTACGCATCAATGGCGCATTGACTACTGCCGAGATCGATGGCGTGGACTACACCGGGACCGGGAGCTACCAGCCTCTCCTTATCACCGGTTCGCAGCTCCAGCTCGGGCACAGCGGCAGTGCTGATGTGACCATCAGCTCCGGCGGGAACATGGGCATCGGCACCACCAGCCCGCTTACCTCACTGCAAGTCGGCCCGGGCACGCTCGGGTCAAATTTTGACAACCTCGCGGGAGGTGCGGTCACGCCAGGAGTTCTAAACAGCCTCGGCTCCGGCGTGGTGGCGATGGGGGTATCCGTGAGTAACGGCGGGACAAACCCACGCGCTGCCCTCGTTCTGAATGATACGTCGGGTGTCTGGGGCCTCTCGGAGACCTACAGCACGTCGGGATACCCCTTCGCGCTTTCGATCGGCGGTTTGGAAAAGCTTCGGGTGACAACTGGCGGCAACGTTGGCATAGGAACGACGACGCCGAGCTATCCGCTGACAGTCAACGGCACTGCTTATGCGACTGGAGCCGCCGGCGCACTCTCCGACCGCCGTCACAAGACGGATATTAGGCCGCTGTCCCTCGACGCCGTCGGAATTGTCATGCGGTTGAACCCTGTCACCTTTGCCTGGATTGACCCACACGATGACGGCATGAGGGGAGAGCAGATCGGCTTTATTGCCCAAGACGTGCTGCCCGTCCTTCCCGATGCTGTCCTCACAATGCACAACGCCGAGGGGACGCTCGGTCTCAAATACGACGAGTTCATTCCGGTCCTGACCAAGGCGATACAGCAACAGCAGTCGGAAATCGCGACGTTGCAAGCCGCGGACCAGCGAGAGGTTGCTACGATTGCGCGCCTTCAAACGCCGATCGCCGAAAGCAACGCCATAAGAGAACTCAAGCTGCAAGTTGACCTGCCAGCTGTTCAGTTCGCGCGGCTCGTCGCAGCAAATGCTGCACTTACAGAAGAAGTCCGCGCCCAGTCCGATGCAATCCGCCAGCTGCGAACACAGATGGCAGATGTTTTGAGACGATCTCATCTTCGGACAGCCAGCAACTGAAGTCGACGAGTTCGCGCGGAGTGCGAGATTATTAATCAATGGCCAGCCAGGAGACGTAGCTATGCTCAGATTGCGACCGTTCTTGGCGCTCATCGGCATCGCGCTCATCGCGTGGCAGAACCGATCATTGGCGTCGTAGTTTACCGCGCCATGCGTCGAGTCTTGTGCGACAGTCTTCGGACAGCGTGCGATCGAGGGTAGGCCGGAAAGAGTCCAACCGACTCCCAACCAGTCCGTCGCCAGCCTGGCTCGAGTAGTCGAGTGAAAGCGCGGGCACCATTCCTGCCGTACCCGGCGGGACAGCAATGGGAATTGTATAAGTCGCCGCGCCCGTCGAGCTGACATTGAATTGCCCCGGCACGATCATCGCGGGCGGTGTGTCTGCCGCTTCTGCGCCGACTGTTGAGAAGATCGCGGCTGTTAGAACCGCCACAACCGGCGGCAAACTCCGCCATTCACCGCGTAGTCCGATCCAGCCCATGATCGATCCCCCGGATAGGTTCCCGCCGACTACCGTGACGCCATTCGTGTCTTGGCTGTGCGCCGCAGTACCGCCACTTCGGCCCGGAGGGCACGGATAGCGCCGGCTTGCGCCCGAACCGCTGCTTCGAGCCGGTCTGTCTTCTCCAGCTTTTCTTGGAGAGATGCGATTTGGCCCGCTTGCTTGTCGTTGAGCGCCTTCAATTCCTTGATAGCTTCAAGCCCGTACAGGCCCAATCTCGTGTAGTCGAGTTGGCGGTATCCATGACTGTCGCGCGAGACGAGTTCAGGGAATTGCTGCTCGACGGCTTGGGCGACAAAACCAACGTTGGCGACTGCTTGCGAGGCCCGGTACAGCCCTGCTGCCTTCGCGTTCCAATGAAAGCGCACCAGCTGAAGTCGGGCTAATCCGTCGAGAACTCCGGTCACACTGTCACCAACCGCTTTGAGCTCGGCGTCCGACGAACAGGTCCCGGCAATTGCCGTCCCGGCGAAGTTCTGCAGGCAGCCGTTCGAGCCTGAAGTACCGGTTCTAATATCGCCTACAACAGCAAGGGCGACAGCCGGACTTGTCGTGCCGATACCGACTGTGCCGTTGTCCTGTATCGTCAGCTCATCGGTGATCGTGCCGCCTTGATTCTTCGCGATGCGGAATTGCCATCCGGTACCGTCAGCTCCGTAGGTCAAACGCCCCGATATGGGTGAGCTAGGTTCGCCGGTGATCTGGATGTTGCCGACACTTCCAGCGCCTGCTCCGCCGTTGCCGAATGTCGCAGTACCGTTGACCTGTAGAACCGCGTTCGGCGATGAAGTGCCGATCCCAACACTGCCGCTCGCGCCGAGGAACGCGGCAATGAGACCCGCAGTGTTGTTTCTTATCAGGACGGTGTTGGCCGTAAACGGGTAGATGTTATCCGTGTAGGTGCTCGGCGACTCCATGTCGGTCGAGGCGCGGAACTGCCCGGATACATCGAGAGCCTTGGCCGGCGTCATGCCAATGCCAACGTTGCCAGTAAACTGGGGACTGCTTAGCGGCGCGAGGTTCGTGTCGGCACAATACTGTAGGTAATAAAAGTTGCCCATAACGGGGCCGGCATTGGCCGTCAACGTGTTTGCAATAGACGTGGTGTCGAAGGTGTATGGGTTGGATGCGGAGCAGGTTGTTGCGTCGGCCGCGCTCGCGAAAAGCGCCGCGGCTATGAGGCTTATCGCAAGTAGTGGAAAAATGTTGGGCATCGTTCGCCCAGCAGCGAGACCATGAATGAACCGGTGGACCCCGCGCCCTTCCGCGAGCTTGCGAATGCATGACCTCAGCATATTTACGTCTCCTGACTGGTCATCACTTCAGACTTGGGCACTTCGCGAGCCCGACTAGTTGCTAGCTATCCGCGGATGCGATTTTCGACGTAGCTCAGCCATCTGCTTACGCAATTGGCGGATTGCATCAGATTGGACGCGAACGTCTTCGGTGAGCGCGGCATTCGCAGCTGTCAGCCGCCGAACCTCAGCAGCTTGCTGATCCGCCTGCAGTTTGAGTTCCTTTATGGCATTGACAGATGCCGCGAGGATGGTGAGCTGGCTGATCCGTAGGTAATTGTCGGGGCCGCGGCTGACCGCTTCTGGCAATGCCGCCTGCACGTTCTGTGCGACAAAGCCGTAATACACGGCGCCGCCGTCATAGAGTGACGTCCCGCTTTTCCACGAGTAGCTCACCGGTTGAATGCCGAGCAGTTCAGACAACCCTGCGGAAAAGCGCCCGTGCAAGTCCTTTAACCGAGTGTCAGAGGTGCAGCTCATCACCCCTGTTGCGTTGGTTTGTATGCCGCCGCACGACACAAGCGACACAACGCTGAAGTTACCGGATGCATCGAGGCCTGCTTTCTGAGTGCCCGCGATATCCCAGCGATAACTTCCCGCAATGAACCGCCCCATGTCGTAGGTTCCAGCGGTACGATTGTAGAATTGGACGGCATCAATTCCACCACCGCTTGCAGGAATAAACTCAATCCCTTCAGCGCCTGAATGCGAAACGGTTAGTGTTGCCGGGGGATTCGTTGTGCCAATACCGACGTAGCCGGAAGAGGTCACACGCACCCATTCCGCGCCACCGCCTGCATAGAAACGCAGGTTGTTAGAAGCTCGAAGCTCAACGTCGCTGGCGCTATCGCCGGCCAGCGGGCCAGTCGACCCAAGATAGCCGATATTGGCGCCTGTGATGCCGCCACCGATGTCGATGTAGCCACCGGCGGTCGCGGACCCAGAATCGAACACTCGCAAATTGCCAGCGACCGTGAGAGGCGCTGTCGGTGTCGATGTCCCCACACCAACGTTACCTGTGAAATGGGGATTGCTCAGAGGCGCCAAATTGGTGTCAGCGCAATACTGCAGATAGTAGAAGTTGCCCATGACGGGAGATGCGTTGGCGGTCAACGTGTTTGCGATGGATGTCGTGTCGAAGGAGTAAGGGTTGGATACCGAGCAGGTCGTGGCATGCGCAACGCTCGGAGTTCCTAACACCGCACCAAGCGCCGCCATGATGATGGAGGAGAGTTTGAGCCGCATGATCCGCCCCTATGATAGGGCGACGCGCGCATACCGAAGCCCGCAGCGCCCCACGGCGGACCTCACATCGAAACAGGAAGTGATACTTTTGCGCGCTAAGGACGCAGCGCCACGCGGCAGTTATCTGTTGCGACCAACAGCAGATGGTCGAGGCATGCGAGTCTGAGCGTAGGAATAGCTATACAATCTTGCAAGTAGTATGGGACCGAGCTCGCCATAGTTGCTGTGAGTCTTCATTCGAACTGTCGCGAACCCTTTATCGGAGCCGTATGCCGCGGCGCGAGGCGTCGCTAGCCGGTTGTCGACGAGCGGCTTCAAGCGCAGCGATCCATCCCCCGAGGTCGCGCCTAAATCGTGGCGCGTCCGCAGCGGCTCCACATCTTTCGCGCGAGGATGCGTTCCTCCTCGCCGACGGGTGTCGTGTAGACGACGGTGCTTTCGATGCGGGCATGCCCCATCCACTTTTTCATAGTTCCTAACGGCACACTTTGATTCATCACGCCTTCAATGCCGAAGCTGTGCCGCAAAGCCTTGGGTTTGCAGAGGTAGTTAGGTAATCCAGCTGCGCGCATCGCTTTTTTCACATGGGACCACGCGGTGGTTCTCGACCATGGCCACAAACGGGCGTCAACAAGTAGCGGATCGGCCTGGGACTTGGCGATGAAGTGGGTCGTGTCGAGTAGCTCCAGCAATCTGTTGTCGACGGGAAGTTCGCGGTAGATGCCTTTCTGCCTTCGTTTCAAACACTCAATACGAATGGTCTTAGTCGAACGATCTATTCGCCGCGGCGTGAGTGCCCTCACTTCGGAGAGCCGCGCGCCGGTCAGTGCGAGAGTCCAGCAGAAAGAACGGATCTTTGGCGCGCTTTGGTTTGCGGCTCCTAAAAATGCGTTCCACTCGCTGTCAACGAGATACTTCCGCTTTCCAACACGGTCAAAAAGCATAAGGGAAGCGTGGACTTACCTATGCGCAAGGAAAGCGATTGACGCGAGTGCTGTTACTGAACACTATCCGCATAGTGTTTAGTCAGTATACAGATGAATAAAAATTGGGCAAATCCGGTTGTGGCAGTCAGCTGTGAACACTTGCCATATGGTGTTCAATTTGAGGAACGGGCTGGGCAGGGTGGCGCCACGGCAGGACTTCGAGCTGGGCGTTCGGTAGCTGCTGAGTGAGTGAGTTGCGCTACTCGTCGGGGTCCTCGGCGATATCGTATCGCAATTCCGGAAGCGGATCGTCTTTTGCAGCCTGCAGCCACCGTCTGACGGCTTCGCTCTCGCCGTATCCGGCTTCGTTCATCGAGCGCGCGAGGCGCATGCAAGCAGCGCGCATTCCGGGCACGTCGAACGGAACATCTTGACGCGCATAAGTTGCTTCCTCGAACAGCGCTGCTAAGCCATGAGCGCAGTCGCTAGCGAGTAAAGCTTTCCAATCGTCCGGGCCACGTCGAAATAGCCAGCGTGCGAAATCCAACGCGACCTTCAGAATAGTCAAGCGCCGCGCGGCAATGGCAATGCCGATCTCGTGAATCAACTCGCTGTCCGGCATGTCAAATTGCTGTGGGCTGCCCATCGCATCATGGACCCAGGTGCTGATCGCCATAACGCCCATCCGCGCGTCATCTGAGTTATCAGACACAAGTGAGCGCCGGAGGCGATCAATCAGGAGACTCTTCTTACCGGGGAACAGCCGCGAGAGCTCGGGGTACAGTGGATACGCGCGCACATTGTGGTCCCGGCGCTCATCCAAGTCGTCGACCTTTGCCCAGATCGCTCTTTCCAAAGCAGGTGCAATCGTGATTCGCTGCATCAGGGCGCGCACACCAACGAGCGCACCATACTCAAGCCGGTCTTCTTGATTCAGAAACAGAGACATAGTTCGGTTCGACAATCGCGTCGCTGCCCAGGCGCCGAGAAGACCCGTCCATGATGTGAGGATCGTGTCGGGAAGGGCAAGCGTGATTCCCCGTTGTGCCGCCTGTGCCAAGAGCGTACCGATCACATTCAGTCGTTCGAACAGATTTCCGTCCGTTCGCTCGCTCTCGTAAACAATCAGCTGTGTGATGGCACGCTTGCCTTGACCACTTTCCGCTTCGGGCAAGATCAAAAAGACCCACGGGTTAAAGTCAGTGTTGCTCGGCAGTCCATGCGGTCCCAAATGGGCGGGGCTCCATAGAGCTTGCGCAAATTGCAGCGTCTCGCTCGGAGTTAATAGTTGCCACGCCCACAGCCGATGCACGCGCAGCAGGGCGGCTTTGCGGTTTTCAATATTGGAACCGGCCGAGGCCGCGATAAGACGCGCGATGATCGTATCCCAAGCGGGATCGCGTCGAATGTTCGAATTAGCATTGTATCGGAGAGCGGGCGGCAGCAACCGCAAAGCATCGACCCAGTTGAATGGATCAGCTTGCTGGTCACCCTCCTGCGGCAACGGCAAACCGAATAGGACCGGCAATAGCGACTCAATTGCGGATGGCGGCAGCGCTTCAAGAATGCGCATCAATAGGCGCGAAAGCGGTCGCCCCAAAAACATAGATGCGCGCCGGAAGACCTCTGAACGGTAATAAGCTACTGCCTCGTCAAACAGCGGTCGGAGCTGCGATTCAGGTAGTCGTAGAACTACTCGGGATAATACTTCTAACGAGACTCCGACCAATCCCTGCCAGTCGCGTTCGCCCGCCGCCGACACCGCCAACCCCGATAGGCCGAAAGCAACCCGCTTGAGCATGCCGTCACGTAGGAGCGATACCGCCTGATGTGGAAGGCGTGCGACACGTGCACGACTAAAAACGTCGTCGAGCAATTCGTCATTGTCAGTTGATGCGATTCGGATCGCAATCTGCGCTGCCAAGAAGGGTTCATTGTCGGCCAAGATTCTCGCCGCCGCGCTAAGTCCCTCTTTGAGCAACTGATGGTGATTGGTAGATGGCGGAATCCCCGTCGCCTCGGCGATCAACACCATTTCGTAGGCCGCCAACAGCGTGCGCGGCGCATCACCGGCCATGTGGAAAGTCACGCCCTCATGACCCAGATCGAAACCGCGTCGGCGCGTCACGTCGCGTGGCGTTTGTCTTCCAAGTTCCAAAATGCGTAAGAGATTTTGATAGTCACCAAACGCGTCGCATTCAACGGCTGCCAGTTCGCGCCAACGTTGGAACGATTCAGGCATATCATCTGGTAACTCAGGCCCACCCATCTGAAAGCGGCCGGAATATGCGAGCGACAGTACCAACGCCCAACTCTCGTATGAGAGCGATTGAATGTCGTCGCGGTCGCGACGCCGCGTGCGCCGTATCTGAACCAACGCAGCTTCAAGACAGGCGCAAGCGCGCTCGTTGTCCCGTGTTTCAGCGAGGAGTCCGGCCTTCCGTAGTAGCCAAAGTGCCTCGCTGGACGCGGGCACCCAGCGATTTAGGCGTTGGTTCAAGCTCTGGAGATCGCTGACAGCCAAGTCCCAGAGGCACTCCTCGTAGGCAATGGCATTTGCTACTTCGCGAGCATGGTCCGCAAAGGGGCGCAGGAAGGCCAATGCGCGCTGAAAGCCGGTGGCATCGCCCACGTGCCGCGCGTTGCGCGATAGGGACAATGCCAAGCCCCACGACTGACGTAGCAGATCAGACCAATCGTGTTCGGGCGGCGGTTTTGAGCCAGCGACTGTCAGGGCAACGCGATCAATGGATTCCAATGCGACGAACGCCGCCTCTTCAAGATTGGTTACTAGTGGAAACAGAATGCGATCCAACCGCCACGAAATCTCCGTCAACACACGAAGGCGCTCGAACGGCGTCAACGAGGGCAAAATCTCGGCGAGATGGGCGAGCCAATCGCGCGTATGACTCCACAAACCCCGTCGTATTTGCAGCGGCGGGATCAGCCAACCTGGATAAAGTTTACGATTCCAGGACCAGGTATCTGCTGCATCGCGATACCCTTGCGCGCGCACCGCGTCGTCGAGGCCCGGCATCAAGGCAATGCTCTCTGGGCGCGGAGACGGGGCCGTGCTCAGCGGCAATGGTTCAAGATACTCAGGCGGCAACGACGCAGGCGGTTTGGTGGATGGCCAGGTGGCGATATCAGCCGGTTTGCCGGCTTCCAAGGCTCTTAGGAACCACTCCGTAGCGTATTGGTGACGCATTTCGGGAGGCCAAGCTGTTGCCTGCGGCAAACCGGAAAGGTCGACCGGCATTACGTGACGGTCCTCAAGCATGCGCCGACGATGCACTGACAGTTCTAGCCATCCTACGAGGTATATTTTCGGTGCGTTCTTGCCGAGATTGTCGCGCACCCAACCCGACCAATGCAGAAAGTTCGGATCGTCGCCCGAGAATCCGAGGAGACAGAATATCGTCTCCATCATCGACTGCTGCACAAGATTGACGAAGGGCGCGAAACGCGCGGGGTACGTGCGGTACTCTTCCTCGGTGAAGATGAAGGGCTCGTGCGCAGGAAATGTCCCGTGTAGTTTTACGATCCGTGGTCGAGCCGCAAAAGGAATCTGCTCTACTGTGCGAACCACATCGTAGCTGTATTCAAACACGTCATCGCGCGCGCGTTCGAGCAGCGTGTCCCAGTTGGTGCTGAATACATCTGCCCAAGGGAGGCGCAACAACCGCTTGTGCAGAACCCCGGGACGATAGTCGCCGTCGGGGACGAGATTGCGGATTTGGTCACTTAGCGCACTCGGGCCGAAGGCTGACTGATACTCCTGCGCCAGTCGCAAGAAACCGCTGGTGCCGCTCGCCTCCCGCTTCGCGGCTGCGAAACGGATTGGATCGGCAGGATAGAGCGGATCGCACAGCGCTTCGGCCATCTGAGTCCAGTTGGGCATTGGTCGCGCTGCGCCCGAGGTAGGATCGGCATTTCGACTGAAACCGGCCCCAATCATGATCGATGCCGTGCCGATAGCTTTGTGGCGCCACAAGGCGTCGCGGATGAAAGTAACATTCGGCATGTCCAGAAACATCGGCATCTCTAGAAGCTGGTCGGGAGATTATCCCTTGTAATGAGCGTCGTAGGATTGCTTGCAATCTTCAACGCGCCAAACGAAACAAGTCAGCAATGCTGGCGCTAAGAACGCTGTTGTAGAATGCATCCTGAAATTGAAGCGCTGAAGCAAGGATGCGTTTATAGAATTGTCTATTGACGACGCGGTCAATTAGGTTGACAAGGCAACCAGCGTTATACGTTGCACGTATACGAATAACGCCGCGAACACAGGATGCATTCCAAACGCATCCTAGAACGCAAAAAGAAGCGCCGATCTCTCGGAAAGACCGGCGCTCCAGGCAAAATACGGGTGATTGGCCGCAGGAGATTTTCCTGCTTCCATCATCGGGTGTGGAGGCCGACAAAGCCAACCACCCATATTCCGGCAGTCCTTCTGGAAGGGACAACCGGTCGCGTGCTGTCCAACACACGAGGTCCAAGCTCTACGCCCCGAATCGGGGCGAGGGCAAGGACTATTGTATTAGCATCCCGAAAAATCATTTCAGGATGCATGACTCTCTATCGTCTGCTGAGAGGCAGTTCGCTGCCGTCGCTCGAACTGCGCTGAACATCGCACGCCCGCCCAACGCTTCAATCGCGTGATCAATGCCAGAAGCAAGCGCAGCGATGATACTCTTCGGCGCCGAAGCCGCTGCAAAGCGCGTGCCGTAGCGATTTTTGCCTTGCGGAAGCGCTCCGCCGTCCTGGCCTCGCGCATCACCTTTCTCGTGATCGTTCCGGGCACTTGTGTGTGGCCTCACGCACATATAGGGCCAACCCACACGCTGCTGCAGGATGCGCAGTTTGCGTGTTCACAAGACTACCCAGCTCGCGAACCCAGTCCTCGCTGCAACGTCTCACGCAACAGCTTCGAGAACACGCCGCCTGATTTCCTTGATGACCGGGCCGTCATTGCCGATCGCCTCGAAGCGATAGAACTTCGCTTTGTCGCCAAAATGCCGAAATTTCCGCAACGCCAGTTGGAGAAGTTTTTCGTCGCACGTCGAGATCACGAACTGACGCTTACCGATATTGGTGTTGAGAAGCCCGATCAGCAGGTCCAGCAGCGCGAATGTGTTGAGATCGTCAAAATGCGTTACCGGGTCGTCGAGGAAGACCGATGAGAATGAGGACCAAGTCTGCGAACTGCACGCCGTGAGAAACAGGCCCAGGAGCAGCGTCTGTTGCTGCGACTGGCTGAAGTAATCGACCGGTCTGAGATTGTCCTTGCCGCGACGCACGCGGACGACGATGGCGGCGTCACGCGCGGTGATTTCGACATCCTCGAAGCTGTAGACCGATCGCAGGCGCCGCTGGATCACGGAGGTGCGCGGACCATACTGGTCCGTGAAGTTGCTGACCGCCTGCGCCTGCTGGGCCTGCAATTGTTGCACGATGGCGCGGAACAACTTTGCCCAGGGCTGACGAGCCTTCTTGCGCGCGGTGACGCGCTTAAATTCTTGTTCCTTCTCCTTGACCGCATTCTGTTGGCTGAGCAGCGCCGCCGCCGTTGCGGCGGCATCCATGGCGAGTTCCAGATTGACCAGCGTATCATGTAGGGCTTGCATGCGCGCCAAATCCGACTGCTGCCGCTCGATCGCCGACGTCAGCGCCGCGGTGTCGGTGTCATCCGGCAAGGACACGCCGGCGAGCGCCGTGCGTGACGCAATCACACCCTTGGTGGTCTCATTCTGCTGCGCGCGCAGTTTGGCGAGGTCGCCGCTGGCTTGCGTGGCCAGTCTTCGCGCGGCGTCGACCGCGGTCTGCGCCCGATCGCGTGCCTTCGTGGCCTCAGCAACGGCGTGTGTCGCTTCAGCCAGAACAGACGCATAACGGTCCTCTTCGGCTTTGAGGTACGCCTCTGTCTGCGCGGTGGCGCTGTCCTCCCAACGCCGGTCCGACTTGATCTCATTTAAGAAGGTCTCGGCGGCGGTTCTGCTCTCACGCCGGGTTACAAGGGCGGTTTGCTTGTCCCTGACCGCTAAGACTGACGCGGCATGTGTTCGGCGGGCCTCTTGTTCCCGGGCCTTGAGCGTTTCGAGCGTCTGACGCAATTCGGCAATCTCGGTGGTCAGGCGATCGAGCAGCGCTTGCGCCTTGGCCGCGCTGCGGTCGGAAACGGGATCCAACGCGAAAGTGTTGGCGAGTTGGCCATAGTCGGCCAGTTCAGTGCCGAGGCTGGCGCGCTCTCGCGCGAGATTGGCGAGCGTGGACCGTGCGGCGGTGACTTTAGCCGCAGCATCTTGCGCGGCATCCTCCGCCGCGCGCACCTGGTCGTTGATGGCAAAGACGGCGGATTCCAACGCACCGGTCGCATCCATCTCACGCCGCTGGCGCACAAGTTCCAACAGGCTTTCCTTCGACCCGTGATCGACGCCGCAAACTGGACAGTTGCCGTCCGCGATGTGATCCTCGATCGCCGTCAGGAGCGAAGCGAGTTCGTCGGCCCGGCCGCGGCTGGCGGAAAGTCGGTTGTTGAGGTTTTTGGCCTCAGCCCTGAGATCCGTCAACTTGCGCGTCGCCGCTTCTTGCGCCGCAACCAATCCGGCCAAGTCGTTCTGAAGCTGCCCGTCCGTACGCACGATCTCCTGGGCGCGGTCGGCCTTGCGCAATTGCGCCGGGAAGACCGCAATAAGCGATTGCAGACGTTCGGACTGAGCTTGCTTGTTTGCGAGTTGTTCTTCGGCGGGACGGATTTCGCGTTCGACCTGCGACAGGTGTTCAAAGCGCGCCTGCTGGTCGCTCTGCAGATTGGCAAGAGCAATCAGATCCTCCTCCACGCCGTTGCGCAGCGCGTTCAAATTGTTCTGAGCCTGTCGGTGCGCCGGCAGCGTGGTCACGCGCCAGCGGTGGTCATCCAGCCGCGTCCTTGCCTCCGCGGCCGATCGCTCAGCCGACAAAAGAGCCTGTTTGGCTTGATCCAGTACAGGCGACAGCGCGAGCACGCGTTGTTGCGCCTCGGAGAGGGCCGCTACGCCAGCTTGAATTTGGGCATCGAGCACTTGGGATGACGAGAGAAGGCTCGGCAGATCCCGGACCGAGGGTACAAGCGCAACCAGGCGCGTCAACGTGGTCTGATGCTGGTTGAGCCTTGCATCGACAGCGGCCTTCAACCAGACAACGCCGCAGTTCACCCATGCGCCGGCCTTGACCTGTTGGACCGCGTTCGCCTCGGCATCGACATGCGAGTTTTGTTTCGCGGCCAGCGTGGCGTATTCGGCTTGCGTTAGGCCGTCGATGCCGCCAATGACAACGGTGCCTGTGGGCCAGTCGGCGTCGGCCATCGCCGTGTCGATGCGCTGCGCACCCGCAAGCCCGGGAATCGAATACTCTGGGAATAGCGTGAAATGGGTTTTGGGCTGGCCGTGTGGGCGCGCCCTTGCGAGGGCGAGCGTCTTGTCGATCATCGCAAGCTGCGTCGCGCACTGTGCCGGACTGCAGGTGAACGGTTCGTGCGCCGTCAGGCTAAGCCAGGGTTGCGCGGCGACGATCCCGACGCGATCGGCCGGGAAGACGACGCCATGCTGGGAGAGATCGACCGTTTCGACCTTGACCATCGCGCGCAACAGAGTTCGTGAGACCACTTCGGCGCGAACTAGGCGTCATTTTCGGGTGATTTCCAACGATTTTCAGCTCTTCAGGAACGTGTCGTGATGTTCGCGACCAGCCCTGATGGCTCGGTCGGCAAGGTGTTGATCGCATTGAGTGATTAGGACAGCAGCGCCTGACACGGATTGCCGACGGCCAAGCTCACCGAGCATGGTCGCCGCTTGCCGATGGGTCCGGTCGGCGAACAAGGTCAAGTCAATCGAGGTCAGGTTGATGCCAGGCGCGATGGTCCGTAGCAACGCGGACAGGTTGCAAAGCTTGAGCGCGATCTCCTGCGCCAATAAGAACTCTTCTTCGAGCACCGACGGCCGAACCGTCGCTGGCGGCGTATTCGACGCGTTGGAGCAGGTTGCGCATGGATTTTGCACAGGCACTCTCTTTCTGGGGCCCAAGACGCTATCGCGAGCCCCCGCAGTGCAATCACTCCGAAACACACGACGCCCATGCTCGCCCGTAAATAGGATTTATCGGCAGAAATAGTCGTCGTGTCGTTGCAGGTGCATCGTCGGTCTGCGATCTCGGGTGTTCCATATCAAGAACGACGCCGGCGCGATTTTCTGCCGATAGCGGGATGCGCAAGGCCGCCCCGAAGCGCCAGCGGTAGGGGGCGGCTTTGCGTCTTCGTATTTGGGACAACTAGCCCTCTGTATGCCGATCCAGGTTCGGTCTTGCCTCACGATAAGAACGACGCCCCTGCTGTTTTCTGCCAACCACCCCGCGCAGAGCTGATTACGCAGATATCTCCATAGTCGTCGTTCCTACGATGAGGCCCGATGGGTCTCACGGCACGACGTGCCGACTCGTAGGAGACCGCTATGAATGACGTTGACGACAATCGGCCCACCGACCCCGCTCGCAATATCTCTGTCCCCGATCACAACTGCAACAACAAGCCGAAGCAGGCACCAACTCCGACCACCGCAGAACCCGTCATCGATCCCAACGGCGGTGTCATCGATTTCGGCGACGGCAGCTTTCGCATCTACTAGTCACGCTCCTCGATCTTTCCGTTGAAGTCGAATGAGCGGCAGCTAGACTCTTCTCCTCTTCGGAGATTGCACGATGAAACGTAAGCAAGCATCCATCAGCGAGGGACGCAACGTCGGTATCTGGGTACGCGTCAGCACCGAGGACCAGGTGCAGGGCGAAAGCCCCGAAGTACATGAGAAGCGCGCGCGCCTGTATGCTGAGAGCCGTGGCTGGAACGTGGCGCAGGTGTACAAGCTGGAGGCCGTCAGCGGGAAGGCAGTAATACAGCACCCCGAGGCGCAGCGGATGCTCTCCGACATTCGGTCGGGCCGCATCGCAGGCCTCGTCTTTAGCAAGCTCGCACGGCTCGCTCGCAACACGCGTGAGCTTCTTGATTTCGCAGACGAGTTTCGCGCGGCAGGCGCGGATATGATCAGCTTGCAAGAAGCCATCGACACATCTTCGCCCGCTGGCCGGTTGTTCTTCACGATCGTCGCCGCCATGTGCCAATGGGAGCGGGAAGAAATCGCTGCGCGCGTCGCGGCGTCGGTCCCGATCCGCGCGAAAATGGGGCGACCCACAGGTGGCCAGGCGCCCTTCGGCTACCGGTGGCGCGGCAAGAAGCTCTCCCCAGATCCTAACGAAGCGCCCGTGCGGGTGCTCATGTACAAGCTCTTTGCCGAGCACAAGCGGCGGAAGACCGTCGCGCGGATATTGAACGACCGCGGATGCCGCACGCGCAACGGCTCCAAGTGGAGCGACACGTCAGTGCTTCGCCTTATCCAGGACACTACTGCCAAGGGCGTCCACCGCGCCAACTACACCCGCACGGACGACCGCCGAGGGTCTTGGGAGTTGAAGCCGGAAAGCGAGTGGGTTCTGAATGAGGTCGAGCCCATCGTGGAGGAGGCGCTCTGGGAGGAGTGCAACGGTCTCCTTGCGCGCCGCAGCAAGCGGCCCCGGAAGGCCCGAAGGACAGTCCACCTATTCGCCGGCTTCGCCGAGTGCGCCTGCGGCGAGAAGATGTACGTCTGGAGCAATTCCCCCAAGTACGTCTGCACCAAGTGCAAGAACCGCATTGCGGTGGCCGACCTAGAGGCCGTTTTCAAGGAGCAGCTCACCCAGTACCTCGTCTCACCCGAGGAGATCGAGGCGCACTTCGCAACTGCGAACGACGCCATACGCGACAAGGCCCAGCTCGTCTCGACGACCGAGGAGGAGCTTCGGAAACTTCAGACGGAGGACGACCGGTTATACCGGTTGTACGTCGCTGACGGGCTCTCTGCCGCGGACTTCGCCCGCCGCCACAAGCCGCTGGTCGAGCGGCGTACCCAGTTCGAGGAGGAGCTCCCGCGCCTCCAGGCCGAACTCGACGCTCTCCGCATCTCCCATCTCTCGTCTCGGGATGCCATCACCGAAGCCCAGAGCCTCGCCAGCCACTGGTCGGACATGAGCCAGGAAGACAAACGCCGGATCATCGAAGCCATCACCGAACGCATCGTCATCAGGGACAGCGAGATCGAGATAGACTTGCTTTACCAACCAGCGCCCTTAGGAAACCGCAACGGGTTAGCAACCCACCCTTGCCGCTGCGGCTATCTGAGCGATCCCGCGCAGGCGTGCGGGCGCGCCCCGAAATGCGCGGTGGATTATCAGTCGAAGATCTCGGGCCCGCTTTTCGACCGCATCGATGTGCATGTCGAGGTGGCTGGCGTCTCGGCGGCCGATCTCTCGCTGCCGCCACCAGCCGAAGGGAGCGCGCAGGTTGCGGCGCGGGTGGGGAAGGCGCGTGACATCCAGCGCGCGCGTTACGAGGGCAAGGGCATCCGAACCAACGCGGAAGCAGAAGGCGAATTGCTGGAAGCGGTCGCGGGACCGGACGAGGCTGGACGGCGGTTGCTAACCGACGCGGCGGAGGCGATGCGGCTGACGGCGCGCGGCTATCACCGCGTGCTGCGCGTGGCGCGGACGATCGCCGATCTTGCTGGGGCGGAGCGCGTGACGCGGCCGCATATCGCTGAAGCCCTGTCGTACAGGAGGCTCAGCCGCCTCGACACGTGATATCCGCTGGGATATCACGGCTGCCGGATCGAGACGGGATTGCCATGACCATCAGACGCTGGATTCGCGCTGGTTTTGCAACGGCGGCGCTGTTGGTTGCCCCGGTCGCGGCGCAGGCCGGAACCATCACCGTGTTCGCGGCGGCCTCGCTCACCGATGCGTTGAAGGAGATCGGCGGCGTCTACAAGGCGAAGACCGGCGATGACGCGGTGATGTCGTTCGCCGCGTCGTCGGCACTGGCGCGTCAGATCGAGGCTTCGAGCGGCGCGGACATCTTCATCTCTGCCGACAACGACTGGATGGACTATCTCGACAACAAGGGGCTGGTGCAGCACGACACGCGCAAGGCGCTGCTCGGCAACCACCTGGTGCTGGTCGCACCAGTGGGGCAGAGCGTTAGCGTGCAGATCAAGCCGCACTTCGACCTGCTGGGCGCGTTGCGAGGCGGCCGCCTGGCCGTGGCCGATCCCGATTCGGTGCCCGCGGGCAAGTATGCGCGTACTGCGTTGACACAACTCGGCGTCTGGAATTCGGTGGTCAATCACCTCGTGAACGCAGAGAATGTGCGCGTCGCCCTGGCGTATGTGTCGCGCGGTGAGGCGCCGCTCGGCATCGTCTACATGACCGACGCGGTGAGCGACAAAGGCGTGCATGTCGTGGGTACTTTCCCGGAGGACACGCATGCGCCGATCGTTTACCCGGCCGCGCTTATCAAGGATGCGAAACCCGAAGCCAGGACCTTTCTCGATTTCCTTAGCGGGCCAGACGCGCGCGCGATCTTCGAGAAGGACGGCTTCATCGTCTTAGGGGCAGGTAAGTGAGTCTGAAGAGCTGGTTGCTGGGCGGAGCCGCCCTGTTTGCGGCGTCAACGCCGGCGTTCGCGGATGACGCGGCCATCCTGAAGCGCCTGGACGACATGCAGCGCATGATGGATCTGCAGCAGAAGCAGATCGCGGCGCAGCGGAACGAGATCAACGCCCTGCGCGGGGCGTTGCGGCACAAGGGCGTGCCGGTCGCGCCGGTGCAGGCGGCGGAAGCAGCTCCACCTACGCCATCGGTCGAGGACAAGATCGCGGCACAACAGGCAGCGATCAACGCGCTGGATGCGCGCGTCGCGGCATCCGAGAACCAGGGCCGCATCGCGAAGTCTGAAGCGCCTGTCGTGAGCATCACGAACGGTCGGCTGGGCGTCGCTTCGGTGGACGGACGCTTCAGCCTCGCGATCCGCGCCATCGGGCAATACGACACCGCCTATTTCATGCAGGGCGCGGCGGCGCGGCAGCTGGCGGCGGCGAACGGGCCGGACCTGTCGAGCGGCGCGAACTGGCGCCGGGCGCAGCTCGGCATCCAGGGCAAGGTGTTCGGCGACTGGAATTACTACTTCAACTATGATTTCGGCAGCGGCGCGTCGAGCGGCAACGAGCTGCAGGGCCGCATCCAGCAGGCCTATGTCGAATATGCCGGCATCCCGAACTGGGCATTCCGCATCGGCGCCTATCCGTGGAGCGCCAACCTGGAAGACGCGACGGGCGCGGGCGACGTGATCTTCCTGGAACGCAACGCGCCATCGGACCTGTCGCGCAGCCTGGCCGGCGGCGACGGGCGTGACGGCATCGGCGTGATCTATGCCGGCGAGAATTTCTTCGGCTCGCTCGCCTACACCGGCGGCAAGGCGGCCGACACCAGCCTGTTCTTCGACGAGCAGCAGGCGATCGTGGCGCGCGTCAGCGACGTGTTCTATTCCGATGCCGACTGGAAGCTGTTGCTGTCAGGCGCGATCAACTGGGTCTTCCGCGGCGGTGATGCCGTTGCGGGCGCGGGTTCGGCGCGCAACATCACCTTGCAGGCCGGGCCGGAATTGACGACGGACGACAACTCGCTGCGCCTGGTGTCGACCGGCGCGATCAATGTCGACACGGCCTACAACTTGGGCGTCGAAGGCGCTGCGGAATGGCGCAACCTGTATGCGCAGGCCGGCTACTTTGGTTACGGCATGGACCAGATGGCGGCGGGCGCCTCAAACCTGAGCTTCGACGGCTGGTACGTGCAGGGCACATGGATCATCACGGGCGAGAGCCGTCCGTATAACCAGCAGAACGGATCGTTCGCCAATCCGAAGCCACGGGTGCCGTTCTCGATCGACGGCTGGGGGCCGGGCGCGTGGGAAGTGGCGGCGCGCTACAGCGATCTCGACCTCAACGACCACGCCGGCGTGCCGGGCAGCGCGCTGCCGGCCGGCGGCATCCGCGGCGGCGACCAGCGCATCTTCACCGCCGAGCTGAACTGGTTCCCGAACAACGTTCTCAAATTCGCGCTCCAGTACCAGCACACCGAGATCAACCGGATCGGCACTATTCCCGCCGGATTCGGTCACGGCGTGTTGAGCAACGCACAGGTCGGCCAGGACTTCGATACGCTGGCGTTCCGGTCGCAAATCGCGCTGTAGACGAAGGCAGCCCAAGCAGCCGCCTAGCTGAAGACCTCCACGTCCGCCGGCGGTGCGCGGCGGCGCGCCTGCTCGATCCGGAAGGCGAAAAAGAAGGCGTGCATATAGGCGGCCCACCAGATGATTTGCAGGAAGAGGCCGCCACCGCCAGAGCTGACCAGGCCGAAGCCTTTCTCCAGCGTCCACAAGAGCATCGCGGCGATCATGGCCCAGCGGTGACCGAAGAAGATGAACACCGCACAGCCCGCCATCAGGCCGACATCCACATAAGCGGACGCGTCGATCTTGCCGGCGCCGAACTGGATGAGGAGAAGGGTCACGACAACGCTGAAGAGAAGGCACAGCGCCGATATCCCGCGCATGGACTGCCAGAAGCGCAGGGTCCGGTATTCGCGCACCTGGCGGTCGAGCTGGTCCTCGTCGATGCGCCACCAGAGCAGCCAGTCGAACGTCGTGCTGCGTGCAGGCTTCGGCCGATCGGGAAAGAACGAGTCGGTCATGCGGCGCTTTTCGGCCTGAGATACGCGGCGATGGCGAGGCCCGCTACCAGGAACGCGACGACCGTCACGAAGATCTGCGCCAGCGTGTAGGTCAGCGGGAACGTGTACCAGTTCCAGTAGGGCACGTTGGTCACGATCGCACCGACGACGCCCACGACCGTCACGAAGCCGGCGCGCTGGACGAAGCCGGTGAGCGCGGTCTGCGCCAGCAGCCAGGCGGCGAGGATGGCCTCCACCAGCTCGGTCACGAATTCGAGCACAAGGTTCGACGGCTGCATGCTCATCGGCGATTTCGGATTGTAGACCAGGAAGCCGCCCGGCGCCGCCGCGACCGATGTACTGGCGTTCATGTTCATCGGGAACAGGAACAGCCCGCCTTTGTCGCCAACCGACGAGGCGAGATTGTCGACCGTGACGCTTTCGTTCGGCAGGGTGCTGACGCCCAGCGTGCCCAGCGGCGTCGCGACATGCGCAACAGACGACCAGATGTACATGGCGATGCCGCCGAGCAATCCGGCGATCAGAATCCGAAGCATGATAATTCCCCCTGCGCTCCGGCGGATGCTAGCGCGCCGCGCGGCATGGTGCGCTGCGAAATTCGTGCGGCTTGGCGGGAAAGCGGTGATGCCGTACTTCTTGGCGCGGTTCGCGGGGGACACTTATGGACAAGCCAAGGCGCCGGTACTTCCGGCCAATCCATCTGCTGTTGCTGATCCCCTATGTCGCGATGATGTGGGTCGGGTCGTACAACCGGATCGCGCCCGAGATCGCGGGCGTCCCGTTCTTCTACTGGTACCAGCTGCTGTGGATCGTGCTCGGCGCCGCCGTGATGATCCCCGTCTACCTCGCCGATGAGCGCGAGGCGCGCAAATGAACACCGTCGCGATCACGATCTTTGTCGCGCTGTTCGCGCTGGTGACGGTACTCGGCTTTGTCGCGGCGCGCTGGCGCCGCGGCAACCTCAACGATCTGCATGAATGGGGCCTGGGCGGACGGCGCTTCGGCACCGTCGTCACCTGGTTCCTGCTCGGCGGCGATCTCTATACCGCGTACACGTTCATCGCAGTGCCGGCTGTGCTGTTCGGCGCGGGCGCGCAGGGCTTCTTCGCGGTGCCGTACACGATCCTGGTCTATCCCATCGTCTACGCGATCTATCCGCGGCTGTGGTCGGTGGCGCAGGCCAAGGGGTATGTGACGGCGGCGGATTTCGTGCGCGGCCGGTTCGGCAACGGCACGCTGGCGCTGGCCGTGGCGGTGACCGGCATCGTGGCGACCATGCCGTATATCGCGTTGCAGCTGGTGGGCATGGAAGTCGCGATCGCGGGGCTGGGCATCAGCCTGGACACGACCCTGCCACTGGTCGGGACGGTGCACGGCTTCCCGCTGCTGGTCGCCTTCGTGGTGCTGGCGCTCTACACCTACAACAGCGGCTTGCGGGCGCCGGCGCTGATCGCGCTCGTGAAAGATGCGCTGCTCTACATCCTGGTGATCGCGGCGGTGATCATCATTCCGATCGAGCTGGGCGGGTTCGGCAAGATCTTCGCGGCCGCCGATCCCAAGACGCTGCTGCTGGCGCCGCCGACCGCCGCGAGCCTCGGCCCGCAGGCGGCGTACGCCACCCTAGCGCTGGGTTCGACGCTGGCGCTGTTCCTCTATCCGCATGCGGTGACCGGCCTGCTGAGTTCGTCGAGCCGGCATGTGGTGCGGCGCAACGCGGTGATCCTGCCGGCCTATTCATTCGCGCTGGGATTGATCGCGCTCTTGGGCACGATGGCGGTGGCGGCGGGCGTGAAGTCGATGCCGCAATTCGCCGAAGGGTTCAAAGCCTATGGCAACCAGTTCGCGGTGCCGGCGCTGATCGTGCATTCCTTCCCGTCGTGGTTCGTGGGCGTCGCCTTCGCGGCGATCGCGATCGGCGCGCTGGTGCCGGCCGCGATCATGTCGATTGCCTGCGCCAACCTGTTCACGCGCAACATCTGGAAGGAGTACGTCAACCCGAAGGTGTCGATGGCGGGCGAGGCGCAGGTGGCGAAGATCGTCTCGCTGGTGGTGAAAGCCGGCGCGCTGTTCTTCATCATCGAGCTGCCGACGACCTATGCGATCCAGCTGCAATTGCTGGGTGGCATCCTGATCATCCAGACACTGCCGAGCGTGATCTTCGGCCTCTACACCAACCGGCTGAATCCGTGGGCGCTGCTGATCGGATGGATCGCCGGCATCGGCGCCGGCACGTGGATGGCGGCGGCGAACGCCTTCAAGGTGTCGATCTATCCTATCACGCTGTTCGGCTACACCATCCCCTGCTACGCGGCGGTGTCGTCGCTGATCCTGAACATCGTCGTGAGCTTCGCGCTGAGCTGGCTGTTCAACGCCGTGCTGCGCACGCCGCCCAGCGATGCCACCGTGGAGGCGGACTACGCTTGAGCCGCGTCAGGCGCGGCGTATCAGACGGATCAGCAACAGCAACACGACGGCACCAATCGTGGCGCTGGCGATGACCGCGATGATGCCGACCCCGAGGTGAACGCCGAGCCTGGGCAGCAGCCAACCGCCGATGAAGGCGCCGATGACGCCGACGACGATGTCACCCAGCAAGCCGAAGCCGCCGCCCCGGACGATGACGCCGGAGAGCCATCCGGCGATCGCGCCGACGAGCAGAAAAATAAGCAGTGTTTCCATGGACATGAAATGGACTCCGACTTCGAACCGTCAAGCAGATGCGGGCGCGGCAGGCGCGCTGGGACGTGCAGGGAACTCGCCTGCGCGTCTTTCGATCCCTTGCGGTGTTGCGCGGCTGTGGTGGCGTTCGCCTAACCGAAGCGGCCGGTGATGTACTGCTCGGTCTGCTTTTTGTCGGGGGCGGTGAAGATCTTCTCGGTCGGGCCGTATTCGATCAGTTCGCCCAGATACATGAACGCCGTGTAGTCGGAGGCGCGCGACGCCTGCTGCATGTTGTGGGTCACGATCACGATCGTGTACTCGGCGCTGAGCTCATCGATCAGCTCTTCGATCTTGGCGGTGGAGATCGGATCGAGGGCCGAGCAGGGCTCGTCCAGCAGGATGACTTCGGGACGTGTCGCGACGGTGCGCGCGATGCAGAGACGCTGCTGCTGGCCGCCGGAGAGCGAGAGGCCCGAGTTCTTGAGCTTGTCCTTGACCTCGCCCCATAGCGCGGCGCGTTGCAGCGCGTCCTCGATGCGGCCGTCGAGCTCGGACTTGGGCATGCGCTCGTAGAGCTTAATGCCGAACGCGACATTGTCGTAGATCGTCATCGGGAACGGCGTCGGCTTCTGGAACACCATGCCGACGCGCGAGCGCAGCAGGTTCGTGTCGATCCGGCTGGAGATGATGTTCTCGCCGTCGAGCAGGACTTCGCCCTCGGCCCGCTGGTTGGGATAGAGCTCATAGATGCGGTTCAGGATGCGCAGCAGGGTGGACTTGCCGCAGCCGGACGGTCCGATGAACGCCGTGACCTTGCGATCCATCAGCGGCACGGTGACGTTCTTCAGGCCCTTGAATGAGCCGTAGTAGAACGACAGGTCCTTGATATCGACTTTTGCCTTGTCGGCGACCATTGCGTCCATGGCTAGTGCTTCCTGGGTTCGAGCGAACGGGCGATGATGCTGAGCGTCAGCACCGTCGCGGTGATGAGTAGGGCGCCGGCCCATGCCAGGTGATGCCAGTCCTCGTAGGGCGACATCGCGAACTGGAAGATCACCGCCGGCAGGCTCGCCATCGGCTGCGTGAGATCGTGGTTCATGAACGAGCTGTTGAGCGCCGTGAACAGCAGCGGCGCCGTCTCGCCCGAGATGCGGGCGACCGCGAGCAGCACACCGGTGACGATGCCGGCCCGCGCGGCGCGCCAGGTGACGGCGCGGATGACGTTGGCGCGCGGGGCGCCGAGCGCGGCGGCGGCCTCGCGCAGGCCGTTGGGCACCAGCAGCAGCATGTTCTCGGTCGTACGCACCACCACCGGGATCACGATGACCATCAGGGACGCGGCGCCGGCCCAGCCCGAGAAGCCGTGGAACGGCGCCACCAGGATCTCATAGATGAAGATGCCGGTGACGATGGACGGTGCGCTCAGCAGGATGTCGTTGACGAAGCGCACGAAGAAGGCGAGCCGGCCGTAGCGGCCATACTCGGCGAGATAGGTCCCGGCGAGCAGCCCCAGCGGCGTGCCGCCCAGCACGGCAAGCGCACTCATGATGAGGCTGCCGACAATGGCGTTGATCAGGCCGCCGTCTTCGCCGGGCGGCGGCGTGATCTCGGTGAACACCTTCGGGTTGATCGACGAGAAGCCGTTGTAGAACAGCGAATAGAGGATCAGCGCCAGCCAGACGAGGCCGAATCCGGCGGCTGCGATCGACAGCAGGATGAAGAAGCGGTTTGCGAACTTGCGGCGCGCGATCAGGCCCTGGTTCTTCATCGGCTATGTCCCCGCGCGGCGTTCGAGCGCGCGCAGCATGAGTTGCGCGGAGGCAAGAACGATGAAGGTGATGAAGAACAGGATCAGGCCCATGTAGATGAGCGACGGCGCGTAGAGCTCGCCGAGCGCCTCGGTGAATTCGTTGGCGATGGTCGCGGAGATCGTGGTGCCGGGCGAGAACAGCGAGGTCGGCAGGTGGTGCGCATTGCCGATCACGAAGGTGACGGCCATCGTCTCACCCAAGGCACGGCCCAGCGCCAACATCGCACCGCCGACCACGCCGGCGCGCGCAAAGGGCAGCACGACCCGCCACATCACTTCCCAGGTGGTGCAGCCGAGGCCGTAGGCGGCTTCCTTCAGCATCGCCGGCACGGTCTCGAACACGTCGCGTGTCACCGCCGAGATGAAGGGCAGGATCATGATCGACAGGATGAGGGCCGCGGTGAAAACGCCGATGCCATAGGGCGGGCCGGCGAAGATATCCTGGAGGACCGGCGTGTCGGCGAAGGTGTCGACCAGCCAGGTCTGCACATGTTCCTGGAACCAGGGCGCGAACACGAACAGGCCCCAGATGCCGTAGATGATCGACGGGACGCCGGCGAGCAGCTCGATCGCGATTCCGATGGGGCGGCGCAAGGGGCGCGGGCAAATCTCCGTCAGAAAGATCGCGATGCCGATGCCGACCGGCACGGCGATGAACATGGCGAGGAAGGAGGTGACCAGCGTGCCGAAGATCGACGGGAAGGCGCCGAACTTCTCGGTTACCGGATTCCACTTGTCCGTCCAGATGAACGGCAGGCCGAAGGCCTTGATCGACGGCATGGCGCCGACCACCAGCGAGATGATCACGCCAATGAAAATGCCCATCACGACCAGCGCCGCGGCGAGCGTGAGAATCTTGAAGCGCGTATCGCGAGCGCCGCCTTTGCGGATCGCGTGGGCTCGTTCGGGGACGCTGATCATGTCTTCGCAGAGTGCAATGTCGGCCATGGAGCGTGGATCACCAGTCTGGACGGTGTGGTCGCCCAAGCGTTTCCCCCGCCCTTTGAACCACTTGAGGCCCATCCCACCGGCCTTGCGCGCAAGGACCATCACAGTTTTGCAAAGCTTTTGTGACGGGCACGGGCAAGGGTGCTGCGCATGGCGCAACACCCTGATTTCATGGCGAAATCTGTCAGGCCCCGCAGCGGCCGGCGCTTAGCGCCCGGCGGTCATCACGACGTCAAAGCTGTCGCCCGCGGTGTTCGTGACGGTCCAGTGCTCGCCGACCGGATGGACGCTCAAAGGCGAGCAACTCTCGGCCGGCGGATTGGTCCCCATCTGCTGCGTGAGGCAGAGGGTGGCGCCGTTGTCCTTGGTCGCCCACTTGCCCGGAATGTCCAGCGGCTTGCCGTCCTGTCCGGTGACGCGGGTGATGTAGCTGCCGTCGGCATTGAACAGCAGCACTGCCGACATGCCGGTCTTGACGTTCTTGCTGGTGATTGTGTTGCCGTAGGTCCCGGCCATCGGATCGTCGGCCAATGCCGCGCTTGCCGTGCAGACGAAAGCCGCCGCGAGCGCCACCGTTACAAATCGCATTTGCTATCTCCCCTTAACGAAACACCCCTGAATACGCCGCCCGATCATTGACGGATGCCGGCGACATTAACCTTTTACGAACCTTGCTGGAATTGTTCCCTTTAAAGCTTTCGGTAGGTGGTCCAAGGCTAGGTTTCACGGGGCTTCCTACTGAAACGGCTGCTGGTGCGCACCCTTCGCACGGTCTTGGGCTTCATCGCGTTCGTCATGCTCGTCGTGGCGTTCGGCGACGTGGTTCTGCACAACCAGTTCACACTGATGGCGCCGTGGCTGTTCTCGGTGCTGGTGGTGATCGTGTTGGGCTTCCTGCTGCACGAATTCATCGTGGCGCGGCAGCGCGTCGAGGTGCTGGATCGCCAGGCGGTGCAGCTCAAATCCGCGGGACAGCGTCTGGAGCAGTCGCTGCAAGCCGCCGCCGCGTTCAACGCGCGGCTCAACCAATCGGAAGCGCGCTACAAGGCGCTGGTGGACGCGCAGGGCGACGCGATCTTCCGCCGCGCGCCGGACAGCCGCCTCACCTACGGCAATGACGCATTCTTCAAGCTGTTCGGCCTGAACCCGCAACGGGCGCTTGGCCAGCCCTTCGCACCGGAGCTGCATCCCACCAGCCGCGCACCGATCTTCGGCAGCTTCGCGGGACTCGAATCCGGACGCGCCCGCGTGCGCTATGACCAGCATGTCCGCACCGCCTATGGCTGGCGTTGGATCGCGTGGGAAGACTATGCGGTGCGCGACGCGCATGGCCGGCTGGTCGAGGTGCAGAGCGTCGGGCGCGACATCACCGAGCGCAAGGCGCTGGAAGACGCCATCACCGAAGCGCGCGACAAGGCAGAAGCGGGAAGCCGCGCCAAGTCGGGCTTCCTGGCGACGATGAGCCACGAGATTCGCACGCCGATGAACGGCGTGCTGGGCATGGCGCGGCTGCTGCAGGAGACCGAGCTTCGTCCCGAGCAGCGCACCTATGTCGAAGCGATCCGCGAGTCGGGCGAGGCGCTGCTCACGCTGATCGGCGACATCCTGGACTTCTCCAAGATCGAGGCCGGCAGCTTCACACCGGAAGACGACGAGGTCGAACTGCGCTCGCTGATCGAGGCCGTGGTCGAGATCTGCTGCCCGCGCGCGCATGACAAGGCGATCGAGTTGGTGGCCGTGGTCGATCCCAACGTTCCATCCGTGATCCGGACCGACAGCCTGCGGCTGCGCCAGGTGCTGACCAATCTTGTCGGCAACGCGGTCAAGTTCACCGAGAAGGGCGGCGTGGAAGTCCACGCCTATGTGAGCGAGGCGAACGATCGGCACTATGTGCGCTTCGACGTGCGCGACACCGGCGTCGGCGTCCCGACGGAAAAGCGCGATGAGATCTTCAACGAGTTCGTGCAGGCGGATTCGAGCCATGCCCGCAAGTTCGGCGGCACGGGCCTGGGGCTCGCCATCTCCAAGAAGCTGGTCGAAGCGATGGGCGGCGAGATCGGCATCGCGGAAGCCGAAGGCGGCGGCAGCCAGTTCTGGTTCACCGTCCCGGCCGTGATCGTGCGCGCAGCCCCGGAAGAGGCGCGCTCGCTGGACGGCATGACCGTGGCCATCGTCACCCGCAACCCGATCCTGCGCGAAGGCCTGTCGGCCCAGATCCGCTCTGCCGGCGGCGCCGTGATGGACGTGCGCGACGAGTTCGGCCCGCGGCCCAACCTGGTGATCGTCGATGCCGGAACCGATCCGCATCCGGCCCTGCCGGGCGATCCGATCAAGGGCGTGCCATCGCTGGTCCTGCTGACGCCGGCGGCGCGCTCGCAATTGTCCGCCCTGCGCGAGATGGGCTTTGCCGGCTACCTCGTGAAGCCGGTGCGCCAGGCGACGCTGATCGAACGCATCCGCACCTCGCGCGATCACATCCCTGCGGAAGCCGACACCGAAACCTATGCCGCTCCGGTCCCGCCCTTGCCGATGGAGCCCTTGCCGTCGGCGGATCCGGAGCCCGCGTTCAACGGTTCGCTCAAGATCCTGCTGGCGGAGGACAACCCGATCAACGCGCTCCTGACGCGCGAATTGCTGAAGCGCCGCGGCCACAAGCTGACAGAAGTCACCGACGGTGGCGCCGCCGTGAAGGCGATGGAGAACGGCGTGTTCGACATCGTGCTGACCGACATCCACATGCCCGGGATGGACGGCATCGAGGCCACCAAGGCGATCCGCGCCTTCGAGGCCGCGAACGGCCGCCGCCGCACGCCGATCGTGGCGTTGACGGCGGATGCGCTGGAGACGGGCAAACGCGCCTGCAAGGACGCCGGCATGGACGGCTTCCTGACCAAGCCCATCGAGCCGGCGCAGCTCGACAAGATCTTCAATATCTTCTTCCCATCGGCGGCGGTCGTGAATAATGCTGCGGCGTGAGCTGTAGCCAAATCAGGCCGTTCGCGGCGCGCTGGGGGATTCCATGACGGCTGTTACGTCCGCGGCGGCAAAGCCGCGCCGGTCCCTGCGCGCCTATCTGGAACCGAAGAACTTCCAGATGCTGCTGCTGGGCTTTTCGTCCGGCCTGCCCTTCCTCCTGGTGGGCAACACGCTCAGCTACTGGCTGCGCGACGAGGGCGTGTCGCTCACGGTGATCGCCTTCATCGGCTGGGCCGCTCTGCCCTATTCCTTCAAGCCGTTCTGGGCGCCGCTGATCGATCGCGTCAACGGGCCCATCTTCGCGCGGCTTGGCCGGCGGCGAAGCTGGATGGCGCTGGCGCAGATAACGGTCGGCGCGGCGCTCATCGCGATGGCCCTCATCGGTGTCAAATACGGTCTGGTAAGCCTGACCATACTGGCGACGGTCGTCGGCTTCGCGGCCGCGACGCAGGACATCGTGATCGACGCCTGGCGAATCGAGTCGGCGTCGAACAACGACGAGCTCGGCCTGCTGTCTTCGTCCTACCAGTTTGGGTTTCGCGTCGCGCTGCTGGCGACCGACGCGATCATCCTGGCGATTGCCGAACACACGAGCTGGAACTTCTCCTACGCCCTCTTCGGCGCGTTGATGGGCATCGGGCTCGTCACCACGTTCATGGTGCCGGAGCCCGAGCGCGCCGACGCGGTGATGGACACGCTGACGCCGATCTACAAACTGCGAGGACTGGTCGACGCCATCGCGGGACCGTTCATCGCCTTCTTCAGGACCTATGGCTGGATCGCACTGCTGATGCTGGTGGCGATCAGCTTCTACCGCGTGCCGGACTTCATCATGGGCCCAATGGTGAACCCCTACTATCACGACATCGGGCTGACGAAGGACACGGTCGCAGCCGTGCGGGCCTCGGTGAGCTTCCTAGCTTCGTTGGGCGGCATTACCGCGGGCGGATTCGTGGCGTTGCGGTTCGGCTATATGCGGGCGCTGATCCTGGGCGGCATCCTGCAAGCAGCGGCCATCGCGGCGTTCGCCATCCTGGCGACCAGCAAGACCGACCTGCCGACTTTCGTGGCGATCATGGCGTTTGACAGTATTGCGACAAGCTTCGCAGGCGTTGCGCTCGTGTCCTACATGTCGAGCCTGACCAGCATTGGATACACGGCCACCCAGTACGCCCTCCTGTCGTCCAGCTACATCTTTCTCGGCAAATTCCTGAAGGGGTTTTCGGGCGCAGTGGTCGACTGGCTGTCGCGGGGCGGCGATCTGATGCACGCCTATGCGGTGTTCTTCATCGGCTGCGGCCTGGCCGGGTTGCCGGGCATCGTCCTGTTCCTGGTGTTGGCGCGAATCCACGCCCGCCGGGAAAAGATTGCAACGGCAGCAAAGGTGTGACCGGTTGGTTTGCTTGAGGCTGGGGCAGTGGAGTAAAAGGCAGGCGGAAATGGGCCAGCTGGCTCCGGAGAAGACGGCGCCCGTTCCCAAGGATCTGTTCGCTTGGTCAACATTCACGAGCCTGGCCTTCTTGAAGGCAGACTTGAGCAGTGGCCAGTGCTAGCGGCGGCCGGTGCCCTGGAAGTGCGCCTGGCGGAGACCGACGCCGAAGTCGAGCAGGCGCAGCGCCTGCGCTATCACGTCTTCTACGAAGAAATGTCGGCGGTGCCCTCGCCCGAGATGCGCGAGGCGCGCCGCGACTTCGACAAGTTCGACGAGGTCTGCGACCACCTGCTGGTGGTGGACCGTGCCGCGCATGACGAGGACGGACAACCGCTGGTCGTGGGCACCTATCGCCTGACACGCGATGTGGACGCGGCGCGGGCGGGCGGGTTCTACACCTCGGGCGAGTTCGACATGTCGCGCATGCTGCGCGCGTATGAGGGCAAGAAGCTGCTCGAGCTCGGGCGCTCCTGCGTGCTCAAGACCTACCGCAACCGCACCACGACCATGCAGCTGCTGTGGAAGGGGCTCATGGCCTATGTGGCGCGCTTCGACATCGACCTGATGTTCGGCTGTGCCTCGTTCGCCGGCACCGACCCGGACGCGATGGCGATGCCGCTGTCCTACATGCACCACTATGCAGCGATGCCGGAGGACGTGAAGGTTTCGGCGCGGCCCGAGCTGTATGTGCCGATGAACCGCATGCCCAGCGAGGCGATCGACCAGAAGGAAGGCCTGCGCGCGTTGCCGCCGCTGCTGAAGGGCTATCTGCGCGCGGGTTGCCGGATCGGGGACGGGGCGGTGATCGACCGCCAGTTCTCGACCATCGACGTGTTCATCTATTTCCCGCTGTCGGGAATCGATCCGCGCTATCGCAGCCGCTTCGGGCTTCAGGGGTGAACGTCACTCGATTCGACGGTCGCCGTTTCCAGATGTGGCGGTACGTCGTTTCCCATTCCTGGTTGCTGCTTATGAGTCCCAAGGATGAAATCCGCGAGACGCGCGTCTGCATCCTGTTTGTCGGGGTTCGGCACATCGATCTGCCCCACCTGCTCGCGATCGACGAAATCCGCGACCACACCCTTGCCGAGGGAGAGCATTTCTATGAGCTCGTGGCGCGTGATGGAGCTTATCGCATCAACGCGCTCGGCATGACCGTCGAGACGGACGCGTTCGACTGGAATGCCCCAACCATCTTCGAACGGACGATGGGACCCGTCTAAGCGACAGGCCCGGCGACCAGCTCGGTCTTGGGGTGCAGCACGTCGCGCATCCGCTTTTCCAGCCGTTCCTGCAAGGTCTGGCGGTCCAGCGCGTCTTCCAGCAGGGCGACATAGTCCGCCTTGGTCGCCCCGTCGGTGGTCATCAGGCTGTCCGCCGGCATCGGCAGATCGCCATATTCATCGATCACCACGTCGCCGTGCTGGAGCTGGTAGCGCCAGTGAATGGCCCGCACCGCATGGCGCGCATCGGTGGTGCGCTCGATTCCCGCGATGATCCAGTCGAATTTGCCGCTCATGGCCATCCGTCCTCCGTCCTGAATCGGATTTGGGGAGGCCGGGCAGATCGTTCAAGGGGTCAGGCGGCGAACGACTTCCACAAGACGAATACCGCGACCACCACCACGGTCATGGCAAACGTGCGGCTCAGCGCGCCCCGATATGAAGCGAGCTTGGCCGAGAGGGCGACGCCGGCCAACCCGCCCCCCATGCCGCCAACAATGAAGGTTCCCGCGACCGGCCAATCGATCATCCCGGCGGTCGCATAGGTCGCCGCGGTCATCAGGCCGAACGCGCCCACGGATACCAGCGAGGAACCGACGGCGTTCAGCGTCGCCATCCCGCTGCCGAGCATGATGGCGGGCACGATCAGAAAGCCTCCGCCGATGCCGAAGAAGCCGGACAGGAATCCAACCACAAGACCGGCGGCCACGAGCCGGACGGCAATCGCGGGCGTGATGCGCACCAGGGGGTCGCCGCTCGCCGCGCGACCACCGAACATGGCGGCCGCGACAGCGATCATCACGATGCCGAACAGGAACAGCAGACGCTGCCCGTCGACCTGTCGCCCGATGAATGCACCGGCGGCGGCACCGGCCACACCTGAAAGAGCGAACACCGCGGCGCAGGGCCACTTCACGGTGCCCTGCCGTGCATGTGCGATCAGATTTGCGAATGCGTTGACCGAGACGGCGAGCGCGCTCGTCCCGATCGCGACGTGAGGATCCTTGATCCCGACGACATAGATCAGCAACGGGACCGCCAGGATGGACCCGCCGCCGCCGAGCAATCCCAGCGCGAATCCGACCAGCGCGCCGGAGCCGAGGGACAGGAGGCCCGCGAGAAGCGTCACGTTGCGGTCCGGTTCCAGGGCATCACGGCGAGCAGATGCGCCATGCCGCACCAGCCCGAGACGCCGGCAAAGATCAGGCCGCAGCCGACAAAGGCCGATAGAACCACGAACCAAAGCGAGATGAGTGCCGCGAGCAGGAGGCCGAGCACTACCAGCGAACCGGCCGCGATCTGGACCTGGCGCTGCATTTCGATCGGCTTGCTGCGGTCGAGCGCGGTCTTCAGGCCCGCCGATTTCCAGCCGCTGAGGCCGCCCTCGAGCAGAAAGATTTCCGCCGCATTGCATTGCGCGAGCTTCGCGGCGTTCTCTGCCGTGCGGCGACCGCCCTGGCAGTGGAAGATCACCGCTTTCGAACCCGGCGTCAGCGGCAGGCCGCCTTTCATCTCCGACAGCGGCGCGAGGCGCGCGCCGGGGATCGATTCCCGCGCATGCTCCGTCGGTTCGCGGATGTCGACGAGAACCGCCGAGCCATCCGTAAGGCGCTCATGGGCTTCTGCCGGTGTGATCGTGGGAAGGGTCATAGTCATTTCCTGCAATAGATGTCGTGAAGGGTTCCGAGAATGCGGGCCGCGTTCGGATCGGCGATCCGGTAGTAGATGGTTTGCGATTCGCGCCGCGTCGCGACGAGGCCTTCGTCGCGCAGCTTGGCGAGATGCTGCGACAGGGCCGATTGGCTCAAGCCCGAGCGTTCGACCAGTTCTCCGGCGCTGCGCTCGCCGCCAATCAGCTCGCACAGCACCAGCAGGCGCGCCTCATGCGAGAGCGCCCGCAGCATGTCGGCGGCGCGGCCGGCATGCTTGCGCATCGTCTTCAGGTCGGTCGGCGTGATGGCGTCCATGTCTCATCCTTTAGCTATTGCTAAATTAGATATTTCTAATATATTGTCAAGAGCAACAGGAGACGATCCCATGGCCTTCGACATCCAGCCATTTTTCGACGAGCCGACCTTCACCGTGACCTATCTGGTCTCGGATCCCACGACCGGCGATGCGGTGATCATCGACCCGGTGCTCGATTTCGACCCCAAAGCCGCTCGAACAAGCACGGGCTCGGCCGACAAGGTGCTGGAGGTCGTGTCGCAGAAGAAGCTGACGGTGCGCTGGATCCTCGAAACCCACGCGCACGCCGATCACCTGTCGGCTGCCGACTACCTGAAGGGCAGGACCGGCGCGCCGGTGGCGATCGGCGAGCACATCCGCGACGTGCAGAACGTCTTCCGCCCTGTCTTCGGCGCCGATGACGTCAAGGGTGACGGCACTCCGTTCGACCGGCTGCTCAAGGATGGCGAGACGCTGATGGCGGGTAGCATCCCGGTCGAGGTTCTGTACACACCGGGGCACACACCGGCCTGCGTCAGCTACAGGATCGGCGACAACGTGTTTGTCGGCGACACTTTGTTCATGCCGGACTACGGCACCGCCCGTGCCGACTTTCCCCGTGGCGATGCGCGGACTCTCTATCGCTCGATCCGCCGCCTGCTGGCGCTGCCGCCTGAGACCACGCTGTGGATGTGCCACGACTACAAGGCGCCGGGGCGCGACAGCTTCGCCTGGAAATCAACCGTCGCCGAAGAGCGCGCGCGCAACGTGCATGTGCATGACGGCGTGGGCGAGGATGCCTTTGTCACGATGCGCACCAACCGCGACCGCACGCTGGCGATGCCCGTGCTGATCTTGCCTTCGGTGCAGGTGAACATCCGCGCCGGCAAGATGCCGCCAGCCGCGAATGACGGCCATGTCTATCTGAAAATCCCAGTCAACCTGCTGTAGGTCAGCCGTTCTTCTTCCGCTCAATGGCGTCCCAGATGAGCTTGGCGATGTCGGCACCGCCGAAGCGGCGGACCTCGTGGATACCGGTGGGCGAGGTGACGTTGATCTCGGTCAGGTAGTCGCCGATCACGTCGATGCCTGTGAAGATCAGGCCGCGTTTCTTCAGCTCCGGCCCGATGGTGTCGCAGATGTGCTTTTCGCGGGCGGTGAGCGTGGTCGCCTCGGGACGGCCGCCGACATGCATGTTGGAGCGCGCCTCGCCTGCCGCCGGCACGCGGTTGATGGCGCCGGCAAACTCGCCGTCGACCAGGATGATGCGCTTGTCGCCTTTGCGCACCTCCGGCACGTAGCGCTGCACGATCACCGGCTCGCGGTAGAACTGGGTGAACATCTCGAGCAGCGAGCCGAGGTTCTCGTCGTCAGGCTTGACGCGGAACACACCGGCGCCGCCATTGCCGTAGAGCGGCTTGACGATGATGTCCTTGTGCTGCGCGCGGAAGGAATCGATCTCACGGCGGTCGGAGCTGATGAGCGTCGGCGGCATCAGGCCTTCGAACTGGGTGACGAAGATCTTCTCTGGTGCGTTGCGCACGCTCGCCGGGTCGTTAACAACGAGCGTCTTGGGGTGGATGTTTTCCAGGACATGCGTGGCGGTGATGTAGGCCATGTCGAAGGGCGGGTCCTGGCGCATCAGAACCACGTCGGCCTGCGACAGGTCGTATTTCTGGATTTCGCCCAGCGTGAAGTGATCGCCCTTGGTCGCGCGCACCAGGAGCGAGCGGACATGCGCAGTGACCTTGCCTTCGCGGAACGTCAGGTCGCGCGGGCCGTAGTAGAGAAGCGCATGGCCGCGTGATTGGGCTTCCAGCGCCAGCGCGAAGGTCGAGTCGCCGTTGATGTCGATCTTCTCGATCGGGTCCATCTGGATCGCGACGGTGAGAGCCATTCATAACTCCTACATGGCATCCTTCGACAAGCTCAGGATGAGGGCTTTACTTGCGCCTCAATTCAGGCGGCGCTTGATGTTGGCGAGCGACACCGAGGCTTCATTGTGCAACGGCTCGCCGGGCCGGGCGATTTCGAGACAGCGCTCATAGGACTTGCGCGCCGCGCCCAGTACGCCCAGCGCCTCGTTGATGCGGGCGCTGTCGAACCACAGTTCGGGACGGCGTGGGGCGATCAGGATCATGCGGTTCGTCACTTCCAAGGCGCGGTCGGCCTTGCCGTTTTCCAGGGCCCGGAGCTTCAGGTTGTTCTCCAGCCTGAGCAAGACGTCGGTATCGCTGACCGGTTGTGCAAGCCCTGCATCGACGCCACGCAACTCGGCCGGCATGTGCTCGCGATCCACAATCATGCCGCTGTTGAAAGGATCCAGGGTCAGATCGTCGTGGCGGTGGGTGATGCGAATGACGAAATGGCCTTCGGTGTTGAGACCTTCGGCCTTCATGCCGGCGGCACGGGCGGCGTGCAGGTAGAGGATGCCGAGTGCGACGGGCAGGCCGCGGCGGCGGTCGATCACGCTGACCAGGTCGGCGTTGCGCGGATCGTTGTAGTTGCCGCGCTCGCCCTCATAGCCGAGGCGGTCATGCATCAGGGCCGCGAGCGCGCGGGCGCCGTCCGCGACGCGCACCAGCATCGCGGCTTCGCGGCGCATGTCGTTCTCGATGCTGGCCAGATGCGCGAGGTAGGGATCGAGCGAGGCCTGCTTGTGGTCGAGGATGCCCAGCATCAGCGCGGCGCGCGCTATGTCATGCGGGCCCTCGCCGGCCTCTCCCAGCACGCGCAGATATTGCAGCGGATTGTCGGTGCTCATGGCCGGAACGCGTCAGGGAAGTGGCGCGGAATGGCCCGCGGCGAGACGGTGACGATATCGAAGCGCACCGGGCTTTGCGCCAGCACCGGCTTGCCGGCGACGAACAGCGAAGCGGCGCGGGCGATGCGCTGTTGCTGGCGCGGGGCAACGGAGTCGATGGCGGCGCGGGATTCGGCGCGGGCCTTCACCTCGATGAAGCAGAGGATGCCGCGCGGGCTTTGGGCGACGAGGTCGATCTCGCCGGCATGGGTGCGCACGCGGCGGCCGAGGATGCGATAACCCTTCAGCCGCAGCAGCAGCGCGGCGAGCGCCTCGCTCGAGCGGCCGCGCTTTTCCGCGTCCTGGCGCTTCGGTGTAAAACGATCAGCCATCGGCCTTCTTCTCCAGCGCGCGTTCGTACACCTCCTTGCGGTTGATGCCGAGCGCTTCGGCGATCATTTCCGACGCGGCCTTCACGGGCATGAACGGCAGCGCGTGGCGGAGCATCGCATCGACGCGCGCGAAATCGGTTTCACCTTCCGGCGGCGGACCGACAAGGATAGTGACTTCGCCCTTCGGCGGCGCTTCTTCAGCGTAGCGCGGCGCGAGAATCGACAGAGTGCCCCGGCGCACCTCCTCGTGCAGCTTGGTGAGCTCGCGGGTAACCGCGACGGCGCGATCGCCCAGCACCTCAAGCATCTGCGCCAGCGAGTCGGCCAGGCGCTGCGCCGATTCAAAGAAGATCAGCGTGGCGCGGATGGTCTTCAGGTCGGCCAGCACCGTGGCGCGCTCGCCTGCCTTGTTGGGCAAAAAGCCTGCGAACATAAAGCGGTCGGTCGGCAAGCCGGCCAGCGCCAGCGCCGTCAGGGTGGCCGAGGCGCCCGGGATGGCGTGGACCGGGATGCCCTCGGCCAGCGCCTCGCGTACCAGCTTGTAGCCTGGGTCGCTGACCAGTGGGGTGCCGGCATCGCTGACCAGGGCGATCTTCGCCCCATGCTTCAGCCGGGCGATCAGCTTGGGCCGTTCGCGGGCACCATTATGGTCGTTGTAGGCGGTCAGCGGCCTGGAGATGCCATAGATGCTGAGCAGCTTGGACGTGACGCGGGTGTCTTCTGCCGCAATCGCGTCACAGCCGGTCAGTACATCCAAGGCCCGCAAGGTGATGTCCCGCGCGTTGCCTATGGGGGTCGCCGTCACGTAGAGGCCCGGAGACAGGTCTGCTTCCGCCCCGGATTTACGGAACGCGCCCAAAGCCTTAGGTTCGCCTTCCCCTGGAGGTCTCAATGCCCTTTGCATCCCTGTCGTCCCGCCTTTTTGCCATTGCGGCGCTCGCGGCGATAGCGCTGACGGGATGCGTCACCCAGACCGCGGTGCCGGTAGGCCCGACCGCGCCGGTACTCGCACCGGGAACGCAGCCGGGCCATCCGCTGACCGAGAACAAGCCGACCTTCCTCAACCTGCCCAATATCCCAACGGAGCACACGCCGGTGCGCGTGGGTGTGATCCTGCCGTTCAATTCCGGCACGCCGGCGGTGAAGGCATTGGCAGCGGCGATGCTGAAGTCGGCGCAGCTCGCGATGTACGACTCCGGCAACAAGGACATCATCATCATGACCGCCGACGAGGGCGCGACGCCCGACAGCGCGGCGGGCGGGGCGGTGAAGCTGCTGGACCAGGGCGCCGAGATTCTCGTTGGGCCGCTTTATGCAGGGTCGGTGCGCGCCATCGCGCATGAGGCGCGCGACCGTGGCGTACCGGTGCTGTCGTTCTCGACCGATCGCAGCGTGGCGGGCGACGGGATTTATCTCATGGGCTTCCTGCCGGAAGCGGAGACCGACCGCGTGGTGCGCTATGCCATCGCGCATGGCCATCACAAGATCGCGGCGCTGGTGCCGAGCACCGCCTATGGCGACGTGACACTGGGCGCCCTGCGCGACACGGTGAAAGCAGGCAATGCCGAGATGGGCGAGGTTGTGCGCTTCCCGGCGACGGTGGACGGCATCCTGGAGCCGGCGGCGCGGGTGGCGAAGCCGGCCGACGCCGACGCGCTCTTCCTGCCGCAAGGCGGTGCGATCCTGCGCGCGGGCGCACCGGCGCTGGGCACCGCGGGCTTCGACAAGGACAAGGTGAAGCTTCTGGGAACATCGCAGTGGAACGAGGCCGTCAACAGCGAGGCGCCGACGCTGTACGGCGCGTGGTTCGCGGGTCCCGATCCGAAGGATGACGCGCGCTTCGCCGATAAGTACCGCACCGCGTTCGGCAGCAACCCGCCGCAGCTCGCGGGACTGGCCTATGACGCGGTGTCGCTGGTCGCGGCGCTGGCGGCGAAGGGCGAGCCCTACAAGCGCTTCACGCGCGCCGCATTGGCCGATCCCAATGGTTTCGCGGGTGTGGACGGCATCTTCCGCTTCTCGAGCGACGGCACGGCGGAACGCGGGCTCGCGATCCTGGCGGTCGGCGCGGACGGATTCCACGTCGAAGACCCGGCGCCGACGACATTCGTGAAGCCGGGCAGCTAGTCCGCCAAGGCAGCGATCACGCTGTTCAAGAGAAGGCGGCCACGTGGCGTGGCGGTGAGGCGGCTGCCTTCGAGCTGGACGAGGCCGTCCTCCTGCAAGGGCGCGATGCGCTTGGGATTGGGCGCCGTGCCCCACCGTTCCTTGTACGCTGCGAGGTCAAGTCCTTCGGCGAGGCGCAGATTCATCAGCAGGTGCTCGCGCGCCGCGTCCTCGCTCCAGACTTCAGTCTGCTCGATCAATCCGTGACCCTGCCTGCTCACAGTGTCGCGCCAGCGTTCGGGAAGACGCTCGGTCTGTGTGGCGATGCGCTTGCCGTTCAGATCGAGGCGGCCGTGCGCGCCGGGACCGACACCGGCATACGAACCGTAACGCCAATAAAGAAGATTGTGGCGTGCCTCACTGCCCGGTCTCGCGTGGTTGGAGATTTCGTAGGCGGGGCGGCCTGCGGCGTCCGTCATCTCCTGGGTCAGCTCGAAGAGTTCGGCGGCGCGGTCGTCGTCGGGGATGTGGAGCGCTCCGGTCTTGTAGAGCGTGGCGAAGGGCGTCGCGGGTTCGATCGTCAATTGGTACAGCGACAGGTGATCGGTACCGAAGGCGAGCGCTTCGGTGAGTTCGCTACGCCATTGCGCCAGTGTTTGGTCGGGACGGGCGTAGATCAGGTCGAGGGAGACGCGGTCGAAATTGCACATCGCCAGCGCAAGCGCTGCCTTCGCCTCAGCGACGTTGTGCAGGCGGCCCAGCATCTTCAGGTCGGCATCGTTCAGCGCCTGCACGCCCAGCGACAGGCGGTTGACGCCGGCGGCGCGGTAGTCGGCGAAGCGGGTGGCGTCGGCGCTGGCGGGATTGGATTCGAGCGTGACCTCGACGTCGTTCGCGGTGCGCCACAGGCGCGCGATGGTATCGAGGGTGCGACCGACGCTCTTGCCCTGCATGAGCGACGGCGTGCCGCCGCCGAAGAAGACGGTTTCGACGATGGGACGGTCGGTGCCCTGTTGCTCCGCCGTCCATTCCAGCTCGCGCACGATGGCGTCGATCCAGCCGCTCTCGTCGATCTGGGTGCGAACGTGGCTGTTGAAGTCGCAATAGGGGCACTTGGCCGCGCAGAACGGCCAATGCACGTAAATGCCGAAGCCGCTCATGGCTGGAAGACGTCGCTCGCGGTGAGTTTCGCGAAGGCGCGGGTGCGGTGGTTCATCGCGAGCTTCTTCGCCGGGTCCATTTCGCCGAAGGTCAGCGTCTCGCCGTTGGGCACGAAGATCGGATCGTAGCCGAAGCCGTGGGTGCCACGCGGCGGGAAGGTCAGGTGGCCATGCACTTCGCCCTGGAAGATGCGCGGCTCTTCGTGCGGTAGCGCCAAGGCCAGTGCGCTGACGAAATAGGCCGACAGGTCGGTGGCGTTCTTTTCCTTAAGCTCGCGCTCCACGCGGGCCATCGCGACATAGAAGTCCTTGTCCGGGCCGGCCCAGCGTGCGGAGTAGATGCCGGGATCGCCGCCCAGCGCGTTGACCACCAGACCGGAATCGTCGGCGAGCGCCATGTGTCCGCAACGATCCGCAACCCAGCGCGCCTTCAGCGCGGCGTTACCGGCGAAGGTGGCTTCGGTTTCTTCCGGCTCTTCGATTTCGATATCGTTCGCGCTGAACACATGCAGGTTGAAGGGCGCGAGCAGTTCGATGATCTCGCGCACCTTGCCCTTGTTGTGGCTGGCGACGACCAGCGTGTCGCGGGCCTTCAGCTTCATCAGATGACAGTCCGGGCGCGCGCGGCGTGTTCGACCGCGACCTCGTCCAACAGGCGGCGCGCGTTGATCAGGTGGCCCTCGAGCGCCAGCGCATGCGCGCCGGCGCGCGGCACCTCGCCGCCCCGGAAATGCGTCGCGGCGATGCGTGCGTGCGCGGCGACCTTGTCGGCTTCCTCGGCGAGCGTGTCGAGGCGCTTCGCCTGCGCTTCGCGGGCTTCGGTCGCCGGATCGCTCATGCGCCGATCGCTTTCTTCTGGAGGTCCACCAGTTCGCCGATGCCCTTGCGTGCGAGGCCGAGCATCGCGGCGAATTCCGCGTCGCTGAACGGCGCGCCCTCGGCGGTGCCCTGGATTTCCACCAGGCCGCCCTGCCCCGTCAGCACGAAATTCGCATCGGTCTCCGCCGTCGAGTCCTCGTCATAGTCGAGGTCGAGCACCGGCGTGCCCTTCCAGATGCCGCACGAGATGGCGGCGACGTGATCCTTGATCGCGGGCTTGGTCACCATTCCGGTCTTCTTCATGAAATTGATGCACTGGTGCAGTGCGACGAAGCCGCCGGTGATCGACGCCGTGCGCGTGCCGCCATCGGCCTGGAGCACGTCGCAGTCGATCACGATCTGGCGCTCGCCCAGCGCGGTCATGTCGACCACGGCGCGCAGGCTGCGGCCGACCAGGCGCTGGATTTCCTGCGTGCGGCCGGACTGCTTGCCCTGCGCCGCCTCGCGCCGCATGCGCTCATGGGTGGAGCGGGGCAGCATGCCGTATTCGGCCGTCACCCAGCCCTTGCCAGTGCCGCGCAGGAAACCGGGGGCGGTTTCCTCCAGACTGGCGGTGACCAGCACATGGGTGTTCCCGAATTTCACCAGGCACGACCCCTCGGCATGCTTGGAAAAGCCCGGTTCGAGGGTCACGGTACGCATCTGGTCGTTCGCGCGCTTGGATGGGCGCATCTTTGTTTGCCTTGAAGTTTTGGGCGTCCACCGTTACCTAGCGGCTTTGCTGCGGGCGGTCCAACGGCCCGTTCCAGCGGTTACAAACTCGTAACAAGATCAAAGGTTTAGACGAGAAGTGGATCAGGCTTCGGCCCGCGCATTGAATGCCGCCCTGGGGGAGCGCCCCCGGGAGGTGTTCCGCCATCTGGTGGAGGCATTCCTGTCCTCCGGCGAGCCGGTGGGATCGCGCACACTCAGCCAGCGGCTGCCGGTGACGCTTTCGCCGGCCTCGATCCGCAACGTGATGGCGGACCTGGAGCACATGGGGCTGCTCTATGCGCCTCACACCTCCGCCGGGCGGGCGCCGACCGAGAAAGGGTTGCGCCTGTTCGTGGACGGCCTGCTGGAAGTGGGCGAACTGGCGCCGGACGAACGCGTCGCCATCGAGGCGCGCATGTCGGGCAGCGGACGGGGGCTTGAGGATGTGCTGACGCAGGCGACGACGCTGTTGTCGGGGCTGTCGAACTGCGCCGGCCTTGTCGTTTCGACCAAGCAGGATTCGCTGCTGAAGCATGTCGAGTTCACCGCCATCACGCCGAACAAGGCGCTGGTCGTGATGGTGAGCGAGGACGGCCAGGTCGAGAACCGCATCATCGATACGCCGGTGGGTCTGCCGGCCTCGGCACTGGTCGAGGCGTCGAACTACCTGAACGCCCGGCTGCGCGGGCGCACGCTGGACGTGGCGCGGGCCGAGATCCTCGAAGAGCTGATCGGCGAGCGCGCCGAACTCGATGCGCTGACCGCGAAGATCGTGGCCGAAGGGCTGGCGACGCTGGCGGGCGATGCGCGGCATACGCTGATCGTGCGCGGCGCGTCACACCTGCTGGATAGCGTCGACGCGCGCGCCGACATCGAGCGCGTGCGCACCCTGTTCGAGGACATTGAGCGCAAGAACGACCTGATCCAGCTGCTGGAGCTGGCGAAACAGGGCGACGGCGTGCGCATCTTCATCGGCTCGGAGAACCGGCTGTTCAGCCTGTCGGGCTCGTCCATCGTGGCCGCACCGTACGCGAATTCGCAGGGCAAGATCGTCGGCGTGATCGGCGTTCTGGGCCCCACCCGCCTCAACTATGGCCGCATCATCCCGATGGTCGACCATACCGCCAAAGTCGTTGGCCGATTGCTCGGCTGACGCGTTTAGGAAGAACCATGAGCGATTTTGAAGACGAAGAGATCCCGCAGGTCGATCCTGCCCAGCCGCATCCGGCCGACGTGATCCAGAAGCTGAACGAAGAGAACGTGGAGCTGAAGGACCGGGTGCTGCGCGCGCTGGCCGAGACGGAGAACGTGCGCCGCCGCGCCGAGCGCGAGCGGGTCGATGCCAGCAACTACGCGGTGACGCGGTTTGCGCGCGACATGCTCGAGATCGCGGACAATTTCGCGCGGGCGATTGCCCACATCCCGGCCGAAGCGCTGGCGTCCGCCGATCCGGCGATCAAGGCGGTGATCGAGGGCGTGGAAGCCACAGAGCGCCAACTGCTCGCAAAGCTCGGCACGCACGGGATCAAGGCGATCGATACAAGTGACGGCAAATTCGATCCGAACCTGCACCAGGCGATCGCCGAGGTACCGGGCGAAGGAAAGCCGGGCGGATCGATCGTGAATGTGGTCCAGACGGGCTACACGATCGCCGATCGGCTGCTGCGGCCCGCGATGGTCACCGTCGCGCGCAAGGACGCCGGCGGCAACGGCGTCGACACCAAGGTCTGAGCCCCTCGACAAGCGGGGGCGTGCGGGCAAAGCTCGCGCCATGAGCGAAGCGGCCCCGGAAGACATCGCGCACGCTTTGGCGGCGTCGGATCGCCACGCCTATGTCGAACAGCGCATTTTCGTGTATTCGCCGTTCGGCACGCTGGCGACGGCGCTCCTGATCTTCGCCGTGCTGGCCGGCAGTTTTGCCGTCGCGTGGGAGATTTCCGGCAGGCCGTTCCTGATCGCGACGGACACCCGCGTGTATGTCGGCACGCTGATCCGGCTGGCGCTGTGGTTCTGCCTGATCCTGAGCACGGTGCTGGGCATGCAGCGCTATGTGAGGGTCAAGGATCGTGAGGACATCGGCCGTTATGCCGCGGTCCTGCGCGGCAGCTGGGAGAGCGCCGCGCGCATCTCGCAGCTCACGCCCAACAATGTCTCGCTCGTGCTCGCCAACATCGCGGGCCTGGCGATCGGTCTTGGCGCAAGCTGGTTCTTTTTCATGTCGAGCCGGACGGAGAGCCTGCTCGGCTATCCGGCGCTGCTGGCCTGGTTCACCGTGGTCGCCACGCTGCTGGCGCTGTCGTTCGCGCGCGGTGTGGCGCTGACGCGGGCCGGCGGCAGAAACGTGCGCAAGACGATCGAGGACGAACTGGTCATCGACCTGCTGCGCATCGACCGCCTGACGGTGATCGGGCGTTCGGCCTCGCGCCCGGCGCTGATCTGGTTCGCGGTCAGCGCCGTGATCCTGGTGATTTTCATCGGTGGCGGCATCACGCCGTTCACCGTCACGTTCCTGGTGGTCTGCGCGGCCATGGGAATCTGGGTGTTCGTGGCGACCATGGAGCATGTCCACCGCCGCATTCTCAGCACCAAGGCCGCCGAGCTGGAGCACCTGCGCGGCGAGATCGACGCGCTGCGGGCTCGCGCGGCGGACGAGGCCGACTGCTCGGTGCGATTGCAGGGTCTGCTGGCGTATGAGGCGCGGATCATGGCGGCGCCGGAATGGCCGTTCGACCAGACGACGCTGGTGCGGGTCTGTGCCTCGGCACTCATCCTGACGGTGCCGTGGTTCGGGCAGGCGGTCGCCGCATATGTGGTCGACCACCTGAGCCGTATCGGGGGCTGAGCGGTGCGCGCTAGGATGCCGGCATGAGCGATATTCGAGTGGTCGTGGTGGCGGGTGCCGGCGGGCGCATGGGGCAGGCGATCCTGCGCGCCGTGAGCGAGACGCCGGGCATGACGGTGTCGGGCGCGCTGGAGCGGCCGGGGCATCCGGACCTGGGCGCCGATGCCGGCACTTTGGCGGGACTGAAGGAGCTGGGCGTCAAGCTGACCGACGATCCGCTGCCGCTGCTGGCCAAGGCACAGGCGCTGATCGATTTCACCACACCGGCGACGACGGTGGCGCTGGCCGCGCTGTCAGCACAGGCGCGCATCGTGCACGTCATCGGGACCACGGGCTTGTCCGACGACGACAACGCCAAGATCCGCGCTGCGGCGCGGCATGCGGTGATCGTGAAGTCGGGGAATTTCAGCCTCGGCATCAACCTGCTGGCGAAGCTGGTCAAGGAAGCGGCGGCGGCGCTGCCGAACTACGACGTCGAGATCGTGGAGATGCATCACCGCCGCAAGGTCGACGCGCCGAGCGGCACCGCGCTGATGCTGGGCGAAGCGGCGGCGGCGGGGCGCGGGATTTCGCTCGCCGAGAACTCCGACCGCGGGCGCGATGGGCAAACGGGCGCGCGCAAGGACGGCGTGATCGGCTTTGCTGCGCTGCGTGGCGGCACGGTGATCGGCGAGCACTCGGTCATCCTGGCCGGACCGAATGAGCGCATCACCCTCAGTCACTCCGCCGAAGACCGCGCGATGTTCGCCCAAGGCGCGGTCGCGGCGGTGAAGTGGGGCTTTGGGAAAAAGCCCGGCCTTTACGCGATGGCGGACGTCCTCGCGTCGGCGTGACGCGCCTGTTCGACGGCCAGCATCGCGCGCTTGCGATCGAGGCCCCAGTGATAGCCGGTCATCGCCCCGTTGCTGCCCAGCACGCGGTGGCACGGGATGATCCACGAGATTGGGTTCTTACCGACCGCGGCGCCGACGGCGCGTGAGGCCGATGGCGAACCGGCTAGCTCCGCCACCGCGCGATAGGTCGTCATGCGGCCTTCGGGGATCGCGAGCAGCGCTTCCCACACCTTGATCTGCCACGGCGTGCCGAGCAGGTGCAGCCGCAGCTCCTCACGCGACTCCGCGGGGTTGAAGATGCGCGCGGCGTATTTCTGCGTGCGCTGCGGCGCCTCGGTGAACGTGGCGCGCGGCCAGCGGGCTTTCATGTCGGCCAGCGCTTTCTTCTCGTCGCCCTCGTCCGCGAACGCGATGCCGCAGACGCCCTTGGCCGTCGCCATCACGATCGCCGAGCCGAACGGGCAGGCATGGATGCCATAGTCGATTGCGACACCCTCGCCGCCCTTGGCGTAATCGCCGGGCGTCATCGCCTCGATCTTGAGGCAGAGGTCATGCAGCCGCGACGGGCCGGAGAGACCGGCGTCGAGCGCGGTGTCGAGCAGGCTGTTGCCCGCCTTCAGCCCGCCCTTGGCGTGGCCGAGCGTCAGATGCGCCACGAAGTTCTTGGGGCTGACGCCGACATAGCGGCTGAACAGACGCTGGAAGTGGAAGGGCGAAAGCCCCACCGCATCGGCGGCGTCCTCCAGGGTCGGCTGGTCGAGATAATTGGCCGACAGGAACCGGATCGCCCGCCCCATCTTGCGCCAATTGGCGTCGTTTTCGTCGAAAGAGATCACGTTGGTCATGACCCGAAGATGGGGTGTTCTAGCGCAAGGTTCGACCCGTTTCTTGCGGACAAATTCCTTTGTCTTCCTATTCGTCATAAATCGTGATTCGCGGCTAATGCCTTGAATTCGCCTCCCTTTTTCTTTCGCTACGACGCTCCAGTGTGCTCGATGGCTTGACGATTGTTTCTATAGAAATATATAAGAGCTACTGTTTCACGTGAAACACAGTAAGAGGAATAATATGAAGCTGCAGAAAGCCGAAGTTCAAAAGGGGCGGACCCCTGCTGCCGTCCTGACAACGGCTGTGATCCGCGCCGGAGACCATTTGCAGCTTTCAAGTGCAGTCGTGGCCAAGGTGATTGGAGTTTCAACCGCCACAGTTTCGAGGATGCGCAGTGGGCAGTACGAGCTCGACCAGAAAGAAAAGCCATTTGAGTTGGCCGCGCTCTTTGTCCGAATTTTCAGGTCTCTTGATGGCATTGTCGGTGGCGATACGGCCGTTGCAGCGCAATGGATGCAAGCAGAGAACAAGGCTCTGAGAGATAAGCCCGTAAACCTGATTCAGAAAGTTGTCGGACTCACGAATGTCCTCCAGTACTTGGACTCTAGAAGAGCTATCAGCTAGCTCGATTGCACTCCAAGTGACAGCGTGGCGCGTTGTTGAAGCACAACATCGCGTCTCCACAATGAAGCTTGCTGACTCTCTCGAAGATCAGCGGGCTCTTGAGGAGCTGCTGGACGAGACCAAGCCACCTATTCCAGACGACTGCAAACATCTGCACTACCTTCTGTTCACGCCTTTCCGCTACGCATCGGTCAATTCGTGGCCCTCACGTTTTCGCCGCGCAAATTCATCACCTGGGGTCTTCTATTGTGCGGCCTCAGTTGAGACAGCCGTCGCGGAGATCGCGTTCTACAGGCTTCTCTTCTACGCAGAATCGCCAGACACCCCGCTGCCCGCCAATCCTGGCGAGTACACCGCGTTGGCAGTCTCGCTCAGCGCAGAACCTTCGATCGATTTAACGCGGCCACCACTGAGCGCGCACCAATCCAAGTGGATGGACCCACGGGACTACAACTATTGCCACCTGCTGGCCGACGATGCGCGCAAAGGCGGCGCACTTGCGGTTTGCTATAACTCGGTACGAGATCCACAACATCGGACAAACTATGCTGTTCTATCGCCAACAGCCTTCGCTCAATCGCAGCCGGTCATGACGCAGACTTGGCGCATCGACGTAAGGCGGGATGGTGTTCTAGCGAAATGCGAGGCACCACCCGCGGGTCTTACTTTCACCGTGCAGGACTTTGCCGCGGACTCGCGCCTTAGCGAGGTCGCCTAATCATTGCGGATGTAGCCCTACACGTGCAGTACGTAGCGCCTCCTTCAATCTCACCCCAAACTTCGCCCGCTCTTCCGGCGCCATGAATTGGGCGATGCGTAAGAACTTGCCGTGGCTCCAGAGGGTGAGTTGGCTTTGGTGTTCGGGTGGGTCGTCCATTTCGACTCGCACCCAGTAGGGGTTGAAGGTCCAGGCGCGCAGGGGCTTCTTCGGAAAGCGGCGCTCGACCGTGAGCTCGGAGGGCGTGAGCACGATGTGCTCCTCCCGCCGGGCGGCGATGGTGCTGGCGCGAAACGCCCAACCCAGCGCCACAACGTCGAGACCCATGAACGGCGCCATCGGCCAGGCGCCGCGCGACACGAAGTACGCGACGAACAGCAGGTTGATGAGCGCAACGGCGGCGAGGATGCGCAGGAGGATCCGAGGCGGCAGCGGAGGACTTGGCCGCAGCACCTGATCGAGCAGGATGTCGCCTCGCACGGTCATGACTGAGGAAGTCTTGCGCGGTTGGAGCGTTCCCGCAACAGTGCCCTCATGCCGCGCGCCTTCACCAAAGCCGAGACCGAAGAGTTCTTCGCGCGGCTGAAGAAGCACATTCCGAAGCCGGAAACCGAGCTGCAATCGGTCAATCCCTACACCCTGCTGGTGGCGGTGGTGCTGTCGGCGCAGGCGACCGACAAGGGCGTCAACAAGGCGACGGAGCCATTGTTCAAGACCGTCGACACGCCGGAAAAAATGGTCGCGCTGGGCGAGGCCAAGCTGCGCGAGGCGATCAAGACCATCGGGCTTTTTCGCACCAAGGCGAAGAACGTCATCGCGCTGTCGAAGATGCTGATCGAGAAGCACGGCGGACAGGTACCGCGCACGCGCGAGGAGATCCAGGAATTGCCCGGCGCGGGGCGCAAGACGGCGAACGTGGTGCTGAACGTCGCTTTCGGCCAGCCGACCATCGCGGTCGACACGCACATCTTCCGCGTCTGCAATCGCACCAATCTGGCGCCGGGCAAGGACGTGCTGGCGGTGGAGTTGAAGCTCGAGAAAGTGGTGCCGGAGCACTTCAAGCTGCATGCGCACCACTGGCTGATCCTGCACGGCCGCTACACCTGCATCGCGCGCAAGCCGCTGTGCCCGACCTGCGCGGTGCGCGACCTCTGCCGCTTCAAGGACAAGACGAAAGAGGGCGAGGTCCTGCGGAAGCCGCGCTAGCCAGCTCGCGCGTGCAGAGCGTCGAGGCAGGCTTGGTCGGCGGCCATGCTGCCCGGATGCGGCGTCGTCTCGACGTGCCACACCGCCGTGTTGCTGTCGCGGGTGTAGAGGAAGAAGAACACCTTGCAGCCGTTCGACGCGTCGTAGCGCCATATCGTGCCGGTGCCGTCTTTGCGGATGAACGCCGGCTGACCGTAGAAATTGCGCAGGTCGGCCTCATGCAGGCCGGTGGTGCCGGAGGGCTCGCCCGGTGGCGGCGCGGGCGGCAGATGCACGCCGCGCGGCGCGACCGGGCCGGTCGTGCAGGCTGCCAGCGCCGCGGCGCAAAGGCCCAAAGCCGGAAGGATTCTCTTCATGGTGCGTCCATGTGCTGAAGCCGCTTGAACAGGTGTGCCATCAAAGCGGCGCCAAAAAAAGGCGCGATCAGGTCGATCCCGGGAATCACGGTCAACACCGCGATAAGCAACCCGGCGCCGTAGATCTTGCCGGCGTGGCGGCGGCGCAGCGCGTCGCTGTCCTTGCGCGAGAGATAGCGCAGCGATGCGAGCTCGAAGAATTCGCGCCCGAACAGCCAGCCATTGGCGAGAACCGTTGCAACCTCCGCGATGCCGGGGATGCCGACGTCGACCGGCAGCAGCGCGACGTTGATCAGAAGCGCGAGGCCGACGAGACGGAACATCTCGCCGATGCCGGTGGCGACCGGAGTTCCGGGCGCCTTCGGATCGTTGGGATAGAAGTACTTGTCGACACGCTCGGCGATGCCGTCGAGGAACAGCGAACCGACCATCGCCGCCACCGGCGCGCCCAGCAGGAAGATCGCGAGGATCAGGATGATCGGCGTGGCGAGTTCGAGGAAGGTGTTGATCTGCGGATAGCCGGCGATCGGCGGCATGTGGAACAAGAGGTACTCGATGCCGACGAAGAGCGCGACGAACAGAATCGCGGTGACGACCAGCGTCCAGAACACCAGTCCGACAAAGCGGCGGTCGAACAGCGTGGCCAGGGCGCGCCCGACGCTTGCGAACATCGCGGTGATCCTCTAACGCAAGGCCCGTTTATAGCGGGGTTACGACGTGGCGCACACTTTCGACGTAGCAGGCCTGGGCAACGCCATTGTGGACGTGCTGGCGCCGGTCAGCGAGCAGTTCCTGCTGGATCATTCCATCGCCAAGGGCGCGATGACGCTGGTCGACGAGCATCGCGCCACGACCCTGCACGCGGCGCTGGGCCAGACCAAGGAAGTTGCCGGCGGATCGGCGGCCAACACCATGGCGGGCTTCGCCTCGCTGGGCGGCAAAGGTGTGTACCTCGGCAAGGTGAAGCAGGATCGGCTGGGCGAGGCGTTCCGCGCCTCGATGAAGGATACCGGCGTGCACTACACGACCGCGTTTGCGACACAGGGTCCGTCGACGGCGCTATGCGTGGTGGCGGTGACGCCGGACGAACAGCGCAGCATGAACACCTATCTGGGGGCTGCGCGCGAATTCTCCGAAGCCGACGTGAATGCCGACGAGATCGCGGCGTCAGCCATTTTGTACATCGAAGGCTACATGTGGGACGCGCCGTCGGCGAAAGCAGCCTGCATCAAAGCCATGGACGTGGCGCACAAGGCCGGCACCAAGGTCGCCTTCACGATGTCCGATCCGTTCCTGATCGGCCGCTATGGCGACGAGTTCCGCGCCATGATGCCCAAGCTGGACATCGTGTTCGCCAACGAGGACGAGGCGATGGCGCTGTTCCAGGTCGATGCGTTCGACGACATCCTGCAGAAGGCGCGCGGCTGGAACGGCGTCGCGGCGCTGACGCGGTCGGAGAAGGGCTGCGTGATCGCCAGCGGCGGCGAGGTGCATGTGGTCGACGCGTGGCCGGTGAAGAAGGTGATCGATACGACCGGCGCCGGCGACCAGTTCGCCGCCGGTTTTCTCTACGGCCTGACGCATGAGATGGGCTTCGCCAAGAGCGGCAAGCTGGCGGGATTGTGCGCGGCCGAGGTGATCTCCCACTACGGCGCGCGCCCGGAAGTGAACCTGCGCAAGCTGGCGGCGGACAACGGGCTGATCTAGCGGCCCTTGCGCAGATAGATGTACATCGCGCCCTCGCCGCCGTGCTTCTTGTGCGCGGCGCGCGTGCCGGCGACCAGGCCGGCGAATTCCTTCTCGTTCAGCCAGCGCGGCACCGCGGCCTTCAGGATACCGCGCGAGCGCATGTTCAGTTCCATGTCGAATGGCGCATCCTCGGCTTGCGAGCGGCCCTTGCCGGTGACGACCAGCACCAGCTTGTGGCGGCGCGCCATGGCGCCCTTGAGGAACGTCAGCAGGGTTCTGTGGGCGACGCTTTCGGTAAGGCCATGCAGATCGAGGCGTGCTTCGGGATCGATCTGACCGCGGCGCAGGCGCTCCTCGGTGTTGCCGTCGATGCCGGTGCCGCCCTCGACCACGCGCGCCGATGTCTTGGGCTGCGGCACGTCGAGCGCGGATTTCAGCAACGGGCGCGACTCCGCGAAGGATTTGGCGAACAGGTCGCGCTCTTCCGGCGTGGTGGTGCGGCGGCTCATGCGGGGAGTTTCGGCTTCAGGCCCTTCGGCAGCAAGACATAGAAGCGCGCGTTCGCCTTCATGCCCCCGGCGGTCTGTTCCGCCGACGGACCGAAGCCGAAGAAGATGTCGGCGCGCGCCGCGCCGCGGATGGCGCCGCCGGTGTCCTGCGCGATGAACAGATTCGCGAGGCTGTCGCCGGTGATGAACACCGGCAGGCCGAAGGGATGGACGCGGTGGTCGATGGCGATGCTGGCGCGCGGCGTCAGCGCCACGCCGGCGCTGCCTTCGGGGCCGAGCGCGGGATCGCCGACGGGTTTCTCGTCGAAGAACACAAAGGAGGCATCGGTCTCCATGACCTTCTGCGCATCGTCGGGATGATCCTTCAGCCAGGCACGGATCACCTGCATCGACATGCCTTCGCGCGGCACGCCGAACTTGCGGATCAGAATGCGGCCGATGGGCGTGTAAGGATGGCCGTTCTGGCCGGCATAGGTGACGCGCAGGATCGAGCCATCGTCCAGCCACACCCGCCCCGAGCCCTGGATGTGCAGGAAGAACACCGAGACCGGATCGTCGCCGTAGAACAGGACGCGGGTCTTCTCCGGCGGCGTGGCGTCGATCTGGGCGCGGGTTTCGAACGGCACGAATTTGCGGCCGTCGATGCGGCCGGCGATCGTCTCGCCCTTCCACTCCGGCCGGAACGCGCCGAGGTCGATGGTGATGAGGTCCTGCGGCATCCCGTAGACGGGCGTCTGGAATTGCGCATGGCGGGTGCGGCTGCCCGACAGCAGCGGCTCGTAGTAGCCGGTGACAAGTCCATCGTCCGAACCGACAGCGTGCGGCGTGAAGTTGGCTTCAAAGAAGGTGCGGGCATTCTTTGCAGCGAAGGCATTGCCGCAGGTCGCGCGCCAGTCATCCGCCCTGCCGGCATAGGCCATTGGCGCATCGGGCGGCAGGTCGAGGATCTTCACGCAGGAGCGGCGAAAGGAGGCGAGCGCAGCCGAGAGATCGGCGGACTTCCAGCCTGGCACGTCCTCGAACCCGGTGGCGATGAGCCTGAGCGGGCCTTCCTGGCCCACATGTGGCGCGCGCAAGAACATCCACCACGCGCCGAATCCGGCGGCAGCCAGCAGCACGATGATCGCAAGGACAATGAAAGGGCGGCGCACGCCTCACTTTAGATGGTCGCGCGTCCGGACGCGAACTGCGTCGCTGGCCGCCGCTCCGACTTACGGCATCCCGCCCGAGGTCGCCACCAGCAGCCAGTTGGGGTCGCGGGCATGGACATCGCGGGTGAAGGTCCACACGTCGGTCACGTCGCGCACCGACTTGGTATCGCCCTCGACCACCTGGCCGTCGGCGCCGTGGGTGGCGGAAATGAACTGGGCGCTAATGGCGACCGTGATCTCCGCGGCGCGGTTCTTGAGCGCGGCGTGGACTATCTTCACGTCCTTGAAGCCGACGAAGGTGAACTCGACCGTCTGCTTCTGCTGCTCCCGCCCGCTGATGACCTGGTCGAAGGCCGCGTAGACCTCGCTCGACAGCAGCGGCTTGAGCGCGGTGCGGTCGCCGCGGGCAAACGCGGTGACGATGATCTCGTAGGCGCCGCGCGTGCCGGCAAGGAAATGGTCGGTGTCGAACTCGCGGTCGGCGAGCTTGATGTCGAACAGGCCGCGCGCGACCGGATCGGCGGGACGATCGGCGATCTGCTCCGAGCGGTTGGGCAGCGCGATGACATTGGCCGCGTCGCGCGGCGCGTTGGCCGGCACGCGCGGATCAGGCGGCGGCGCCTCATGCCCCGTCCGGCGCCCCAGTACCGAGTACAGGCGGAACAGGATCACGCCGGCGATCAGCGCCAGCACAAGGATTTCAATCAGTTGCGGGTCCATCGTCAAACCTTCGCGGCTACGCCCTCCGCTTGTTCCAAGTGTAAACCCCGCGGCCTGAGGGGTCCAGCAACCGTTAACGCATAACAGCACGGTTCCGACGATATGGCCGCGTTTGCCCGGTGTTTGCCTTGTCACGAGCGCGCGATCCGTGGTACCCGCCGCGGCCAATTCGCATTGCCCTAAGGAACACCAGATGAGCAGCACCGGCGCGCCGCCTCCCGGCGACAACGGCCAGGCCAACGCCCCGCGCGTCCAGATCGTCACCCAATATGTGAAGGACCTGTCCTTCGAGAACCCGGGTGCACCGGCGCAGCTCACCGCGCGTCCCAACATCGAGCTCGGCGTCGACCTGTCGGCGCGGCAGATGGAAGGCCCGCTGTTCGAAGTGGTGATGAAGCTGACGGTCAACGCCAAGGCGCAGGACAATGCCGACAAGTCCGTGTTCCTGGTCGAGTTGAGCTATGCCGGCCTGTTCCAGATCCAGAATGTGCCGCAGGAAGTCATCCAGCAGGTCCTCTTGGTCGAGGGCCCGCACATGCTGTTCCCGTTCGCGCGGCGCATCATCTCCGACGTCGTGCGTGATGGCGGCATGCCGCCGCTGATGATCGAGCCAATCGACTTCATGGGACTGTATCGGTCGCGCGCCGCGCAGATGCAGCAGCAGGGTACGGCCTAGGCCGCCAGCAAGACCGTCCAGAGCGCCTTGTCGCCGAGTTCTTTCGCAACGAACGCGGCGTGGGCCGCAAGCTCGTCCGCGGTGAGGCGGGCGGGCAGCGGCGCGGGGCGGATGCGCGCCACGCGGATTTCGGTGACCTGCGCGATCGCGACGGGATCGAGCGACAGCTTCTTCTGCCGCCCGCCCACCAACTCCAGATAGACCTGCGCGGTCAGCTCGGCGTCGAGCAGCGCGCCGTGCTTGGTGCGGGCGCTAAGATCGATGGCGAAGCGCTTGCACAGCTCGTCGAGCGAATAGCGCGCGCCAGGAAGCTTGTTCTTGGCGATCTCGATGGTGTCGATGGCGCGGGCATAGGGCAGCGGCGGCCGGCCGACGCGGTGCAGCTCCGAATTCATGAACTTGAGGTCGAAGCTGGCGTTGTGGATCACCAGTGCGGAGTCGCCGATGAAATCCATCAGCTCTTCGACGATCTCATCAAACTTCGGCTTGTCGGCGAGGAACTCGTCGGTCAGGCCGTGGATGCGCTGAGACTCCACCGGCACCAGCCGTTCGGGGTGCAAGTAAAATTGCTTCGAGGCACCGGTCGGCAGGTGATCGATCAGTTCGACGCAGCCGATCTCGACGATGCGGTGGCCGTCGGCGGGCTCGAACCCCGTGGTCTCGGTATCCAGGACGATTTCGCGCATACACTAAATATTCCCGGCCTTCAGGCGGTCGCGGAGATTCGCGACGATCATCTTCACCTGGTCGAAGGCATGCTCCAGCCCCATGTCGGTGACAACCACAAAATGGGCTTTTGCACGCTTTTCTTCGTCCGGCATCTGGCGGGAGTGAAGATATTCGAACTTCTCCGTGGTCATGCCGGGGCGCGCCAGGACGCGCTCGCGCTGGACATGGGCCGGCGCACTGACGACGACAACCGCATCCATGTTGCCTTCGCCCCGCGTCTCGAACAGGAGCGGGATGTCGAAGACGATCAGGTCGTGACCGGCGGTGTCGGCGAGGAACTTGGCACGCTCCTTGGCCATCAGTGGATAGACGATGGACTGAAGCTTCTGGGTGGCCTCGTGGTTGCCGGTGACGTGTTTGGAGAGCTCGGCGCGGTCGATGGCCCCGTCCTTCACTACGCCGGCGAACGCGGCGCCCAGTGGTTCGACCGCGGCGCCGCCAGACTGGTAGAGCCGATGCACCGCCGCGTCGGCGTCATAGACCGGGATACCGAGCTTCACGAACATCTTCGCGGTCTCGGACTTGCCCATGCCGATGGAGCCGGTGAGGCCGACGTGCAGCGGTCGCCTAACGGGCACGCAGCGCCTCCTCCAGATGGGCGCGCAGCGCGGGTGTTACAGAAGGCTTGATGCCGAAGAATGCTTCGAACGCGGGCACCCCCTGGTGCATCAGCATGCCCAGGCCATCCACCGTGCGCAGGCCCGCGGCGCGTGCGTTCTTCAGCAACGGTGTTTCGAGCGGGTTGTAGACGATGTCGCAAACCGCGGCGCCCTTGGGCAGCGCCGACAGATCGAGGTCCAGCGACGGCGCGCCCTTCATGCCGGCACTGGTGGTGTGGACGACGAGCGCCGCACCGGCCGCCGCCTTGGACCAGCCGCTGTCGTCGAGCACGACGAGTTTCGGCTTCACTTCCTTCGCGAGCGCCGTGGCGAGCTGCTCGGCGCGGGACCGGGTGCGGTTGAGAATGCGGATCTCGCTCGCGCCGAGATCGTGCAGCGCCACCACGCCGGCGCGGGCCGCGCCGCCCGCGCCCAGTAGCACCGCCGGCTTGCCGCGCACGAAATCGGCGCCGAGATTTTCGCGCAACGATGCGGCAAGGCCGGTGGCGTCGGTGTTGCGGCCTTCGATGCGGCCGTCGTCATGGAAGATCAGCAAGTTCACCGCACCGGCGGCCCGGGCAGCGAGATCGACCTCATGCGCCAGGGCGAAGGCGGCCTCCTTGTGCGGGATGGTGACGCTGGAACCCTTGAACCCGGCCTTCATCAGGCCGCGGACCACGGTCGAGAAATCCTCCGGCTTCACCGCCAGCGGCACCAGCGCGCCGTCGATGCCCATCTCGTTCAGCCAGAAGCCGTGCAGGCGCGGCGAGAAGGCCTGGCTCACCGGCCAGCCCATGATGCCCGCAATCCTGGCAGCGCCTGTCAGACTCATTTCGGTATCACGCCCTGTTTGCGAAGCTCGGCCAGCAGCGGCAGGAGCGGCAGGCCGAGAATGGAGAAATAGTCGCCTTTGATGCGGTGGAAAAGCTGGGCGCCGAGGCCCTCGAGCTTGTAACAGCCGACCGACGACAGCAGCGAAGCGCCTTCGAGCTTGAGATAGCGGTCGAGGAACACGTCGGAGAAATGGCGCATCCACAGGTCCGCGGACTCGCCATGACGCCAGACGATCTTGTTGTCATGCGCCAATGTCAGGCCGCCCACGAGCTGGTGCTGCTTGCCGCGCAGGCGCATGAGCAGGGCCTTCGCCTCCGCCAGGTCGGCGCATTTGCTCACCAGCTCGCCGTCGAACAGGAGTGTCTGGTCGCCACCGAGGATCAGCGCATTGGGATTGGACTGCGAGACGCTGAGGGCCTTCGCATCGGCCAGCGCGCCGGCGATCTTGTCGAGCGGCGTGTGTTCGCGCAGCAGCCGGTCCTTGAGGATGGTCTCGTCGATCGTGCTGGGAACGGCCTTGAACGGAACCCCGGCCGCGGTGAGCACGCGGCTCCGCGATTCACTGCCGGACGCGAGGATGATGTTCATGCCCGCTCGGCCCGTTCAGCCAGAAGGTTGATCACGGCCGCCGCGGTCTCTTCCACTGAGCGCCGGGAAACATCGATCATCGGCCACTCGTTCTGCTCGAACAGGCGCCGCGTGTTGCCGACTTCCGCCCGCACGGCGTCGACGTCGACGTACTCGGTATCGCGGGACTCCCCCATGGTTGCGAGACGGTTGCGGCGGACCTGAATGAGGCGATCGGGAGATGCCCACAATCCAACCACAAGGGATTTCTTCGCGGCGGCCAACTCGACCGGCGGCGGCACGCCCGGGACCAATGGCACATTGGCCGCGCGAATACCGCGCATGGCCAGATACACACAGGTCGGCGTCTTTGATGTGCGGCTGGCACCGGTCAGGATCACTTCGGCCCCGTCGATGGTGTCCAGGCTCTGGCCGTCGTCGTGCGCGATCGTGAAGTTCAACGCCTCGATGCGCTGAAGATATTTCTGGTCGACTTCGTGCTGGCCGCCCGGGCGATGGGTTTCCGCGGCGCCGCCCAGGAATTGGCGCATCGCCGCGATCGGGGCACCCAGCACGTCGTAGGTGGGAACACCAATCACGCTGCAAACCTTGAGCAATTCTTCGCGCAGCTCGGGATTCACCAAAGTGAAGAACACCAGGCCTGGTTCGGCCCGGATGTGCTCGATGGCGCGCTGGAGCTGCTTGGGGCTACGGACCAGGGCATAAAAGTGCTCGTTCACCACGACGCCTTCAAACTGCGCCAGCGCCGCGCGAGCGATGGCGTTCAGCGTCTCGCCGGTCGCATCGGACACCAGGTGGACGTGGAACTGTTTGCTCACAGAGTCATGCCCTTTTCATCCACGCACGCTGTTCGAATCCGCAATGGCCCTGTCGGTAAGTGTACGCATGTTGGCCGAGTGCCGACGATACCGGTTTTGTCACCAAGTGCCAGAAGAAGCCGCATGGACGCGAGGCCGCTACAGATGCTTGAGTCGCCTGACATTCCGGCCTAGAGGGTCGAACGACACACGGAGTCGTCCACATCTCACAGCCCCAACATCATCTTCAGAATCTTAGAATCTAGATTCTTTGTTCTGTAGTCGTAACGGATAGTGTGTGAAGATCGCTGTCGTTCTCTTCAACCTTGGTGGACCGGATTCGTTGCAGGCGGTCGAGCCGTTTCTGCGCAATCTGTTCTCCGATCCCGCGATCCTGTCGGTGCCTGGGCTCGTGCGTGGACCATTGGCGCGCGTGATCGCAAGGCGGCGGGCGCCGGTGGCGCGCGAGATCTACCGGAAGCTCGGCGGACGCTCACCGATCTTGGCAGAGACGCGGGCGCAAGCCGACGCTTTGGATAAAGTGTTGGCGGAACGCGGTGTGGTCGCGAAAAGCTTCATCGCCATGCGATGCTGGCATCCCTTCAGCGACGAGACGGCGGATGCGGTGAAGGTTTGGGATCCGGAGCGCATCATACTCCTGCCGCTCTATCCGCAATTCTCGACGACCACGACAGCATCGGCGTTCAAGGATTGGGATCGGGCTGCGCACACAACGGGACTGCGCGCGCCGACCGTACGTCTGTGCTGTTACCCGGATTCGCAAGGCTTCGTGGATGCCATGGCAGCACTTATCCAGCGGACACTCACAAGCCGGCGGAGGGATGTGAATTACCGCTTGTTGTTGTCGGCTCACGGCCTGCCGAAAAGGACGATTGCCAAGGGCGATCCGTATCAATGGCAGGTGGAACGCTCCGCCAAGGCGATTGTGGATGTACTGGGGACAAGCGATCTCGATTGGTCGGTTTGCTATCAGAGCCGGGTGGGACCGCTGGAATGGATCGGGCCAGCGACCGATGCGGAAATCACGCGGGCCGGCAAGGACGGCAGAGGTGTGATCGTGGCGCCGATCGCGTTCGTGTCTGAACACTCAGAGACGCTCGTCGAACTCGATATCGAATACGCGCACCTGGCGGACAAGGCCGGTGTGCCGCATTACCTGCGCGTACCCACGGTGAGCGCGCACCCGGCATTCATTGACGCACTCGCCGATCTGGTGATGCGAACGGTTCGCAATACCGGTACAGTCAGCAGCGCCGGAGTCTGCATCTGTCCGGCGCAGTTCAAGGCCTGTGGCTGCAAGGGATAGCGAATGAATTCCGTGGTGATGTTCCTGTCGAACTACATCGACTGGATCAAGGCGTTCCACGTCATGGCGGTGATCGCGTGGATGGCAGGGATGCTCTACCTGCCGCGGCTGTTCGTCTATCACACCGAAGTGGCTGTGGGTTCGCCCGAGTCCGAAATGCTCAAGCGCATGGAGCACCGGCTGCTGAAGATCATTGTTAACCCGGCGATGATCGCGGTGTGGGTGTTCGGCCTGACGCTGGCTTACGTCACGGGCGCCTATGAGGACACCTGGTTCCAGATCAAGTTCGTGCTGGTTGTGATCATGAGCGGCCTGCACGGATTCTTCGCCGGGACCGTGAAACGCTTCGCGAAGGATGCGAACACGCATTCCACCCGCTTCTACCGGATCATCAACGAAGTTCCGTTCATCCTGGTGATCGGGATCGTGATCATGGTGATCGTGCAGCCCTTTGGCTGAAGTTTAATGATCGGGGCGCCTTGACGAAGGTTTGCAACCTCCCCAAATCACAGGTATAAATTACGCGTTCCCCTTGGCACGCATCGGCGCCCATCGGCACCGGACCCCGGCTTGAAGCCGGCGCGGGCCATAAAAACTCCGACAAAACGCTGGCATTTGGCGCATTTCTGCCTTCGGCCAGCCGGACCAACACCCCCAATGCATTTCAGGTGTAATTCACAATGACAATCCAAGACGGCCTGCAGACGATGAAGTTGCAGGACCTCAAATCCAAATCGCCCACCGATCTTCTGGCGTTCGCCGAGGAGCTCGAGATCGAGAACGCATCGTCCATGCGCAAGCAGGACATGCTGTTCGCGATCCTCAAAGAGCTCGCCGAGCGCGACGTGGAGATCATGGGCCAGGGCGTGGTCGAGACGCTCCAGGACGGCTTCGGCTTCCTGCGCTCGCCCGAGTCCAATTATCTCGCGGGGCCGGACGATATTTACGTCAGCCCGTCGCAAATCCGCCGCTTCGGTCTTCGGACCGGCGATACGGTGGAAGGCCCGATCCGTTCACCGAAGGATGGCGAGCGCTATTTCGCGTTGCTCAAGGTCACCACGATCAATTTCGAGGACCCCGACAAGGTCAAGCACAAGGTCCACTTCGACAACCTGACGCCGCTTTATCCGACGCGCTGGTTGAACATGGAGCTCAAGGATCCGACCATCAAGGACAAGACCGGCCGGGTCATCGACATCGTTGCGCCGCAGGGCATGGGTCAGCGCGCGCTGATCACAGCGCAGCCGCGCACCGGCAAGACCGTCATCCTCCAGAATATCGCGCGCGCCATCAGCGCCAACCACCCCGAGTGCTACCTCATCGTTCTCCTGATCGACGAGCGCCCGGAAGAAGTGACCGACATGCAGCGTTCGGTGAAGGGTGAGGTGATCTCCTCGACCTTCGACGAGCCGGCGACACGCCACGTGCAGGTCGCCGAGATGGTGATCGAAAAGGCCAAGCGTCTGGTCGAGCACAAGCGCGACGTCGTGATCCTGCTGGACTCGATCACCCGCCTCGGCCGCGCCTACAACACCGTCGTTCCGTCATCGGGCAAGGTGCTGACTGGCGGCGTCGACGCCAACGCGTTGCAGCGCCCCAAGCGCTTCTTCGGCGCGGCGCGCAATATCGAAGAGGGCGGATCGCTGACCATCATCGCCACGGCGCTGATCGATACCGGCAGCCGCATGGACGAGGTCATCTTCGAAGAGTTCAAGGGCACGGGTAACTCCGAAATCATCCTGGACCGCAAGGTGTCGGACAAGCGTGTCTACCCGGCGATCGACATCCAGAAATCCGGTACCCGCAAGGACGACCTGTTGCTCGACAAGGGCACGCTGGCCAAGACGCATGTCCTGCGCCGCATCCTGTCGCCGATGGGCACGATCGACGCCATCGAGTTCCTGCTCGACAAGCTGCGGTCGGCCAAGAACAACAGCGACTTCTTCGACAGCATGAACACGTAAGCGGTCCAGCCTTGAAGCTGGTCCTGCTGCACAGCCCGCTGGTTGGGCCGGCGACGTGGAAGGCCGTCGCGCCCCTGTTGCAGGCGCGCGGCCACGACGTCGCCCTGCCCGATCTCGCGCCCATCATGGCGGAGCAGGGCCCCTACTATCCGGCGTTGGCTGAAGCGGCTGCGGCGGCAATCACCGATCCGGCGATCCTTGTGGTGCACAGCGGCGCCGGCGCGCTGGTGCCGTCGATCGCGGCGCTGGAAGCGGTAAAGGGCGTGGTGTTCGTGGACGCGCTGCTACCGCATCCGGGCGAAAGCTGGTTCGGCGGCGTGCCGGAGCAACTGGGATCACGTCTGCGCGGCATGGCGAAGGATGGCAAGCTGCCGCCCTGGCATGCATGGTGGCCGAAAGGCGCGATGGAGCGGCTGCTTCCAGATCGTGCATCCGGTGCGGCATTCCTGGCGGAGCAGAGCGAACTGCCCCTCGGCTATTTCGAAGAATCCGCGCCGGAGATTCCGCTGACGACGCCGAGCGCCTATCTGCGCCTGAGCGAGGCGTACGACGCCGATGCCGATGCGGCGGAGGGCGCGGAATGGCCGGTGCTGCGGCTCAACCTCAGCCACCTCGCCATGCTGACGCATCCGCAGCCGGTCGCGGACGCGATCACGCTGCTGGCGGGGCAGTTCTAGGCGCGCAAAGAAAAAGGCCACCGCGGCGAGCGCGGCGGCCTCTTTCGTCTCGCGCGAAAGCGCCTAGTGCTCGTGCGCTTCTTCGTGGTGTTCGACTTCCTCGATCTCCTCGTTCTCGGCGCCGGCTTCGCCCAGGAAGTCCATCGCCGCGAGGATGATGCCCGACACCAGGAACACGCCGTGCAGCATCATCAGCCATTCGAGGTTGCCCTTGTCGACCACTTCGATCGACATGAAGCTCTTTAGCAGGTGGATGACGGAGATCGCGATGATCGACGCGATCAGCTTCAGCTTCATGTTGGAGAAGTCGACCTTGCCCATCCAGACCGGCTTGTCGGGATTGCCCTCAAGGTCGAGTTTGGAGACGAAGTTCTCGTAGCCGGCGAAGATGACCATCAGGGTCAGGTTGCCGGCGAGCGTCATGTCGATGAGCGTCAGCAGCCAGAGGACGACGGTGTTCTCTTCCAGCTCGAAGGTGATGACCTTCGATGTCTCCTCAGCCACCTCCTTGCCGAAGGTGATGAGCAGCACGATCATCGCGATGACCAGGCCGACATAGAACGGCGCCATCAGCCAGCGGCTGCGGAACAGCGACTGTTCAAAGATTTCTTCGAAGCTCTTGCCGCCCATAAGTCCCCCCAAGCGGTTGATTCGGTCGCGTCAGTAAACGCGGATTTCCCCGCCGGTTGAAGATACTGCGCCAAAAATGTGCGCCGCCGTTGACCGTCCCGACCGGCTGGCGGACACTGGTTCCAGCATTACCGAAGGGACAGGTTCATGACCGAGCATCCGTCCGACCGCGCACAGTTCAAGGCGATGGCCGAGGGCACCCAGGAAGACTGGATGAAGATCGCGGCCGCGTCGGTTGGGTTCAACAAGGACCTGCCGAACCGGGTGCTGGCGCATCTGAAGATGCTGAAGGGCGATTGCGGCGGCTTCGCCGTCGACCGGTTCGAGCATTCGCTGCAATCCGCGACGCTGGCGCATCGTGATGGCATGGACGAGGAGTACGTCGTCTGCGCCCTGATGCACGACATCGGCGACATCCTGGCGTCGGCTAGTCATGCCGAGCTCGGTGCCACGATCATGCGGCCCTACGTGTCGGAAGCGAATTGCTGGATGATGGCGCATCACGGCATCTTCCAGGGCTACTACTTCTTCCATCACCTGGGGCTGGACCGCGACATGCGCGAGCAGTTCCGCGGCCACCCGAACTTCGAGTACACGGCCCGGTTCTGCCACCGCCACGACCAGAACGCGTTCGACCCGGCGTACGACACCATGCCGCTCGAGGCCTTCGAGCCGATGGTGCAGCGGGTGATGGCGCGACCGAGGAACACGATCTACATGCGGCCAGAGCAGAAGGTGGCGGCGGAGTAGGGATGTCGGCCGCCGATAACAAGGCGCTGGTACAGCGCGTGTTGGCCGCGTATGCGCAATCCGACCTGGAGCCGCTGCTTCAGGTCATCGACCCGAACGTGATCTGGATCAGCCAGGGACCGGTGCAGGACTACGCGTTCGGCGGCATGCATTCCGGGCGCGCCGGTGTGTTGGCGGCGATGTCCAAGCTTGCAATGGCATACCAGCTGCACAGCTACAACGCCGTGGAACTGGTCGGCGAAGGCGATGTCGTTTGGATGACCGCGCAGGTCGATTTCACCCATCGCCGGTCGAAACAGCGTCTCGCGTTTCCGATTGTCAGCCGCTGGCAGGTGCGGGATGGGCGCGTGCTGTCGGTGACAGAGTACTACGACTCCGCTTCGCTGCTGTTGCAGGAAGGCCAGCTCGCGCCGGCGCAGCGCTCGGCCTAGGGCAGCACGAGCTTTTCAACACCGTTGGGGTGAAGACGGAAAGGCGCGTCGCGCGCGACTTCCAGTTCGCAGACGGTGTTCTTGTCGAGCGTCTGGTGGACGCCGCGCAAGACCCGGCCGGCGATGCCGTGGCTGACGGCGACGACGCTTTCGTGCGTGTCGAACGATGCATACCAGTCGTGCAAGCGCGCCTGGATCGCGTCGTAGTCTTCGCCGTCGGGCGAGTTGAAGAACCAGCTGTTGCGGGTCGGGCCGTTCCAGCGTTCTGGCCACCCCGCGCGGATTTGCTCGCGATTGAGGCCTTCCCAGCAGCCTAGGCGCAGTTCGGCGAGGCGGGTATCCGTTTCGATGGCCGCTTCGGGTTGATCGAGACAGCGCGCGATGATCCGTGCCGTCGCCTGCGTCCGCCCAAGCGGGCTGGCGACGATGCGGGCGGGCCCACGCAGATGGGCACGCAGGATGGCACCGGCCCGCTCGACCTGGCGGCGCCCGTCATCAGTGAGCGGTGAGTCCGAGTGGCCCTGCAGGCGGCCATCGCGATTCCACTCGGTCTGGCCATGCAGGACGAGGAACATCAGGGCATGAGCACCGTGGCGCCGACCGTGGCGCGGCTGTGCAGCGCTTCGTGCGCCTTGCGCGCGTCGGCAAGCTTAAAGCGCTGGTGCACCGCGACCTTCACGGCGCCCGATGCCATCACGGCGAACAGGTCGTCGGCGGTCTCCTGCAATTCCTGCGCGTTGCGCGTGTAGCTCGCGAGCGTTGGGCGCGTGACGTAGAGCGAACCCTTCGCCGACAGGATGCCGGGCTCGAAGGCCGGCACTGCGCCCGACGAGTTGCCGAAGCTCACCAACATGCCGCGCACGGCGAGCGCATCGAGTGAAGCGGGGAATGTGTCCTTGCCGATCGAGTCATAGACCACCGGCACGCCCTGCCCGCCCGTCAGCTCGCGCACTTGCTTGACCCAATTGGGATCGCGCGAGTTGAGCACATGGGCGCAGCCGTTCTCCTTCGCGAGCGCCACTTTGTCGTCGGAGCCGACTGTGCCGATCACCGTCACGCCGAGGTGCTTCGCCCACTGGCAGGCAATGAGGCCGACGCCGCCGGCGGCGGAGTGGAAGACGATGGTCTGGCCCGCATGCACCGGGAAGGTGCGCTTCAGCAGGTACTGCGCCGTCATGCCCTTGAGCATCGCTGCTGCTGCGGTTTCGTCGCTGACGCCCGAGGGGATCTTCACCAGCCGGTCGGCGGGAATGTTGTTGGCGTCGGAATAGGCGCCCATCGCACCCGCATAGGCGACGCGGTCGCCGGGCGCGAGGGTGGTGACGCCTGTTCCGATGCTTTCAACCACGCCCGCGGCTTCGCTGCCCAACCCCGAGGGCAGTGGCAGCTTGTAGAGGCCGCTGCGGTGATAGGTGTCGATGAAGTTCACGCCGATGAAGGTGTGCTTCACCCGCGCCTGACCAGCGCCCGGCGGCGGAAGATCGACGTCGACATACGCCAGAACCTCCGGACCGCCGGCCTTTTCGAAGCGGATGGCTTTCATTGGCCGTCTCCCGTGATGGAGAGGCATTCGACCATGTTGGCGCCGAGGGTCAACGGTCGAAATCGACAGCGGTGGTATTCCCGCCGCTCACGACCACACCGACACGTTCGCCTGCGGCGCGCTGGTAGAGGCCGCTGTGAAGCGCAGCGAAGGCGCAGGCGCCTCCCGGTTCCGCAACAATGCGCGCTCCGTCCCACAAGGTTTTCTGGGCGGCGCGGATCGCGTCGTCATTGACCAGCACCACGCTGTCGACATGCGCACGCGCAATGGGAAACACCTGATCCCCGACCCGGCGCGGCGCCAACGAGTCGGCGGCGAGGCCGCCGGCCGGGGCGTCCACCGGTTGGCCCGCCGATAGCGCATCGGTGAGTGTCGGTGACGCTTCCGGCTCGACGCCGACGACCCGAATGCGGCCCGCGTAGAACGCGGCGATGCCCCCAATCAACCCGCCACCGCCAATCGACACCAGCAACGTGTCGAGCTGCGGCGCCTGCTCCTCCAGCTCCAGCCCGATCGTGCCCTGGCCGAGCATCGTTTCGGCCTGGTCGAAGGCGTGGACAGACAGGGCGCCGCTGTCGGCGATGTAGGCCTCGCAGGCCGCCAGAGCGTCGGCATACAGCGCGCCACCGACCACCAGCTCGGCGCCGCAAGCGCGGATGCGGGCGATCTTGGCGGGCGATGCGATCGACGGCACGAAGATCCGCGCCGGAATGCCCAGCCGCGACGCTGCATAGGCGACCGCGGCGCCGTGGTTGCCACCGGACGCTGCGGCAACGCCAGCCGTCGGGATGTCGCGGGTGAGCAGGTTGGTGAAAGCGCCGCGCGCTTTGAACGATCCGGCGTGCTGGAACAGCTCCAGCTTCAGCGTGGTGGCGTCGTCCCATGCGAGCACGGGGGTGCGCCGGACGTGCGGGCGGATCAGTGGATAGGTCGCGCGAATGGCGGCGGTATCGACGGTGACGGGCATGGTGGCGTCCGAGAAGGGGCTTGACGATAATTCGTTACTTGGCTAATTGGCAATATGCCTATCCAGCATGGCCTGCGTGCGCTGGCGAACGACCGGCGTCTTCTGATCCTGCAATGGCTGAAAGCGCCGCGGGCGCACTTCGCGCCGCAGGTGGACGGCGATCTGGTGCGCGACGGCGTGTGCGGCCTGCGCATCGCCGAAAAGCTTGGTGTGAGCCAGCCGACGGCGAGCGAGCACTTGCGCATCCTGGTGCAGGCCGGGCTGCTCAAATCCAGGCGCATCAAGCAATGGACGTTCTACAAGCGCGACGAGGACGCGATCCGCGCCGCCAAGCGGGCGTTGCAGACCGCGTTCTGATCAGCGGTCGAAGTCGTCAAGCTGGGCCTTGAGGGCGCGCCGGAAGGCCGGCCGCGCTTCGCCGCGCTCCTTGTAGGCAAGTAGATTCGGCGTGCCGTCAAGCAGGTTCGTGCCATTCAGTATCCGCAGCACGGCAATCATGAGGAGATCGCCGGCCGTGAAGCGGCCTTCGAGATACTCGTTCTTGCCCAGCGCGAGCGAGAGCTGATGCAGGCGCTGCTTCAAGCGCTCTTCGAGACTGGGCTTGCGCAGTCTAGCCCACTCCTCGTTGGCGAAGAAGACGTGCAGGCCGGCGTAGTCCTGGATCACCGGCTCCATGGTGTTGAGCGCGCAGAGGAGCCATTGCACGGCGCGGGCGCGGCCCTTGGCGTCTCGGGGAAGCAAGGTCTCGCTCTTCTCGCCGATGTGCAGAACGATGGCGCCGCTCTCGAACATGTGCAGATCGTCTTCATGATAGCCGGGCACCTGACTGAAAGCCTGCCAGTTCTCGCGATAGGCGTCGGATTTCTGCATGCCCTGGTCGATCAGGTTCACTGCATATGGGATTCCGGCCTCTTCGAGTGCCCAGCGCACGCGCAGGTCGCGCACCTGGCCACGCGCGAAATCGGGGACGGCTTTAAAGGCGGAAACCTGGATCGTCATGGTGCGTGCTCCTAGAGGCTCTTGAGATAGGTCTCTTCGACGTCGAACAGCGATTGCCAGCCGCCGATATGGCTGTCGCGGGTCTCGACCTTGGCGAAGGGCGCGTGATGGAAGGTCTGGATGGTGCGGCCACCTTCTTCGTGGAAGTCGACGGTCACCAGTGTCTGGTCTTTCGGCTGATCGGCCCAGGCGAAGGTGAAGACGAGACGCCGGTTGCGCTCGATCTCGCGGTATTCGCCGCCCATCGACGTCTTGTAGTTCGGGCTTTCGATACGGGCGCGCCATTTTCCGCCGACGCGGAAGTCGTGCTCGAAATTCGTGCAGCGGAATTCCTTCGGGCCCCACCACTTGATGCGTTGGTCGGCGTCTTCCCAGATGCGGAACACGAGCGCGGCCGGCGCTTCGAATGTGCGTTGGATCAGCAGTTCGTTGTCGGCGATCGGACGGGAGTCAGTTCTTGTTGCCATCGCGGGTCCTCGTCAGTTCCTTCAGCAGGTTGTCCATCTTGTCGAAGCTGCCCTCCCAGAAGCGGCGGTAATGGGCGAGCCATTCGTCGACCTTCTTGAGCGGGCCGGCATCGAGCGTGCGCGGGCGCCACTGCGCCTTCTGGCCGCGCGAGATCAGGCCGGCAGACTCCAGCACCTTGAGGTGGCGCGAAACCGCCTGGAGCGAGATGTCGAACGGTTCGGCCAACTCGTTCACGGTCGCCTCGCCTTCCGACAGGCGCGCAAGGAGGGCCCGGCGGGTGGGGTCGGCGAGGGCGGAAAAGGTGGCGGAGAGCTGGTCCATATTCAATCTATTTGTTTATCAACTGATATGTTGAATATAAGGCGTAGCAAGGAGTTGGGCAACCCCTCCCCCTCAAAAACTTCAAGAGTTGAATTCAATTCGGGCGGAGGACCGCGCCCAGTGCGTCGTACTGGGCTTTGCGGAAGCCGCTGACCGGACCGGATTTTGGGCCGAATTCCATCAACGTGTCGTTCGCCGGTGTGTAGGCCGGCCAGACCTGGCCGCCGCATTCGGGCTTGCCGGATTTTGCGAACGAGACCCAGCAGGCGTGCATCAGCGACTCCATCGCGGTGTCTTCGGGCGTCAGCGAGATGCCGAAGCGCGAGGCGAGCGCAGAGCCGGTGCCGAACACGTATGGGATCTCCGAGCCGTGGCGCGCGGCCGGCACGCGGTCGCGCTGCATCGAGGCGACGTAGGAGAAATGATAGAGCCAGGATGGCGCGCCACTCGCCGCCTGCCCCGCGACCCAGTGCGCCGGTGCGCCCATCACCGAGTCCGTGAAGACCGCTTGCGCGAGCGCGGTGTCGTTGGATGCGTCGCTAGCATAGGTCTGACGGGCGGCCGGCGGGAGGCGGCCGATGATGCGATCCGGCGGAATGCTGAACGACTGCATCAGCGAGGCTTCGAAGCTGTTGGAGCCGATGATCAGCGGCACGTCGGCCGCGGTACCGTCGGCGAAGGCACGTGTTGGCGACTCGGGAATCAAACGGCCGTCAACGAAGGGCCCGAAGCCGAGCTGTGCGGGCAGATCGAGTGTCTTCTCCACCGGAATGGCGCGGAGCTGTTCGGGCGTGGCGTCGGCGCCGAGCCCGTTCCTGCCGGCGAATTCGACGCCCTCCGTTTCCTTGGACGCAAGCGTGCCGGCGTTGAACCAGCCGCCGCCGGATTCGACGACGGCCTTGTTGAACAAGCCCTTCGCTGACGGTGCGGCGAGCAGATAGAGGATGCTCGAGCCGCCGGCGGATTCGCCGAACACAGTGACATTGTCCGGATCGCCACCGAACGCCGCGATGTTGCGCTTCACCCATTGCAGCGCCGCGATCTGATCCATCTGACCGTAATTGCCGAGCGGCGCGTTGGGCGCGGCCGCCTTGGTCAGCGCGGGATGCGCGAAATAGCCGAGCAGGCCGAGGCGGTAATTGATCGACACCAGGATCACGCCGTCCTTGGCGAAGTTTGTGCCGTCATAGAGCGGACCCGCGCCCGAGCCGAAACGATGCGCGCCGCCATGGATCCACACCATCACTGGCAAGTGCTTGCCGCCATGCGGCGCGAAGACGTTGAGGTAGAGACAGTCCTCGCTCTGCTTCAGGCCGGCGCCCATGGCGAGCACACCATCGCCGCGCGGTGGCTGCGGGCAGATGGGGCCAAAGGCCGATGCATCGCGCGGGGCCGACCACTTGGCGGGCGCTGCGGGCGGCGCCCAACGCAGCGCGCCGACCGGCGGCGCGGCATAGGGAATACCGCGATAGACGTCGATGCCGTTCTGCGACGTACCGCTCAGGGGGCCGCTGTCGATGGTGACCGTGTCGGCCATGGCGGCGGATGTGATCACAACAAGTGCGGCGAGCGCGGCAACAAGCTTCATGGGCAGTCTCCCTGCCCCTTAAACGCACGAATGCGCAGTTTCCGGCTCAGCTCAGATGCTGGCGGAAGAAGGTCGCGGTGCGGCCGTTGGCGAGGTCGGCGCAGGCCTTGTCGTAGTGTGCCCCGCCCTTGCGCGCGAAGGCGTGGTTCATCTGCCCGTAGGAGTGGATCGTCACCAGAGGATTGCCCTTGAGGCCGTCCTTGATCTGCTTCTGCGCTTCCGGCGGGACGTATTCGTCCTTCTCCGCGATGTGCAGCATCAACGGCTTCTTGATCGCCGGCGCTTCACTCAGTTTGTCCTGGATGTTCACACCGTAGTAGCCGACCGAGGCGTCCGCATCGGTGCGTGCGGCTGTGAGATAGGCCAGCAACCCGCCCAAGCAATAGCCGACGGCGCCGACCTTGCCGGTGCAGCCGGTCACGCTGTGACGCAGATAGCCTATCGTGTTCTGGATGTCCTTGACGCCCAGTTCCTGGTCGAAGCGGCCCATCAGGTCGAAGGCACGTTTCCATTCGGCATCGGTCTGGTCGGTGAGCTGGACGCCGGGTTCGAGCCGCCAGAACAGGTCTGGGCAGAGCGCGAAATAGCCGCGCGAGGCGTAGTCGTCGGCGATGTCGCGCATCACCTTGTTGACGCCGAAAATTTCCTGGATGACCACGACGCCGGGGCCGCGGCCCGACGCCGGCGAGGCCAGATAGGCGGAGAACTCGCCATCCGGGCTCGACTTGATCTTCACCTCTTGGCCAGCCATGCGCGCGCTCCCGGATATTTTGCCCGGAGGTTAGCGGCTCGGGGTCGCGAGTCCACCTCCTGTTTGTGGGAGGTGGGACGCGGCACTACTGCGGCTGACCGCCGCCGGCGGGGCGCTGCGGCAACTGGAGCATCTGGCTCAGCGTCACCGGGTTCGTGATCGGCGCCGAGACCTGGCCGCGCTGGACGACATAGGCGGTGGGCTGTCCGTTCTGCATGCCCTTGCCCTGCATCGGATGCCCGGCGGGGAACGCGTCGTCCGGCGAGACCACGGTGAGGAACCGGTTCGGCAGCGACCTGCCCCAGACCGCATTGCTGAGCTCATGCGTCTTGGGATTGCTGAGCGGCCCGACCACCACAAGGTGGAGCTGGGTCATCGCGAACTCGAAGCCGGCGTAGTAGGAGCCCATCGAGACGAAGGCGCGCTGCGCCTCGCCCGAGAGTGAATTCACCAGCGTGTTGATGCGCTCGGCATATTGCTGGTCGTTGGTCGCCATCATCAGGCGCGCCAGGACCTGGATCATCATGCCGTTGGCCGAGGAACCGTTCTGGTCGAAGACCATCCGTGCACGGACGATGAGCTGCTCGGCATCGTCCGACGTGAAAAGATAGCCGCCCTGGGTCTGGTCCCAGAAATGTGTGTTGAGGGTGTGGACCCACTTCCGCGCCGTTTCGAGGAAGCGCTTCTCGCTCGTCACTTCGTAGAGAGCGAGCGCCGCACGGGACATGTGCGAATAGTCTTCGGCGAAGCCACGCGCGCCGCGCTTGCCGCCGATCCAGCTGTGATGGAGCGTGTCGCCGTCACCCAGTACCTTCGCGACATAGTCGAACGCGGCGATCGCGGCCTGCACCCAGTCGGTGCGCTGCATCGCTGCGCCGGCATTGGCCAGCGCGGTGATGACCAGGCCGTTGGCGTCGGCGAGGATCTTCTCGTCGCGCTTGGGCGCCACGCGTTCCTGCCGCGCCTTGAGCAGCAAACCGCGCTGGCGCGCCAGCAACGCCTCATCGGCATCGGACTGCGGGAACGGCGCGGCCGAGCCCAGGCGCTGGAGGATATTCTTGCCGAGGTAATTGCCGTCGCGCTGGACGTTGTAGACCGTCTTGAACTTGGCGACGAAGGTGCCCATCAGCGCCGCGTCGATCTCGGCCTCGGTCCAAAGGTAATACTTGCCCTCTTCGCCTTCGGAGTCGGCGTCGATGCTGGCGACGAAGGCGTCGCCCGCCTTCATGTCACGCAGCAGGAACTCGACGAGCTCGTTGATGCGCGCGGTGCAGAGCGCGTTGCGATTGAACTGCCAGATGCTCGTCATGATGTCGAGGATCGCGCCCTGGTCGCCGAGCTGCTTCTCCCAATGCGGGATGAGCCAGCGCTCGTCCTGGCAATAGCGCGAGAAGCCGCCGCCGACGTGATCCCACAAGCCGCCGAGCAGCATGTTGTCGAGCGCGGTGGAGGTGAGCGTGATGAACTGAGGCATGCCGGTGCGCAGGTAGGCGCGCCACAGGCAGTCGAGCAGCGTCGTCTGCGGGAATTTCATCTGGCCGACGAGGCCGCCGAAGAAGATGTCGAAGCGCTGGCCGATGCGGACCGCGGCGCTGTCGAGCGTGCCGGAGTCGAGCTGACCGCGCATGTCGCGGTACCAGAGATTGTTGAGTTCGCGAACGATGCTCTCGGTGGCGCCCTGTACCGTCTCCGGCGTGTTGCGGTAGCTCTCGAGCACGCTGTTCATCACCTGCATGAACGGCGGCGCCATGCCGGCGCGCTCTTCGGTCGGAAAGTAGGTGCCGATGACGAAGGGAAGCTGCTTCGGCGTGAGGAACGCGTTGAGCGGCCAGCCGCCGCCGTGGCCCATCAGATTGGCCGCGGCCTGGTAGATCTGGTCGATGTCGGGACGCTCTTCGCGGTCGACGAGGATCGCGACAAAATTCTCGTTGATGAACGCCGCAGTCGCCGGGTCCGTGAAGCTTTCGCGCTGGAGCTGATGGCACCAGTGGCACGCGGTGTAGCCGATGGAGAGGAGGATCGGCTTGCCGGACGATTCCGCGGCGGCGAGCGCTTCGCTGCCCCAGGGATGCCAATCGACGAGATCGTCCTTGTGGGCGAGCAGATACGGGCTGGATTCACTGGCGAGGCGGTTCATGTCTTCTTTTCCGATGCGCGGCATCCGCCCTACTCGAGCGAGGCCAAGTTGCATTTGTTGGCTTGATCGGGGGAAGCTTCTAGCGGGGGTGCGCGCCGCTCACAAGCGCCCAGAACTTAATGGGTTTACCGCGATGAAGATGAACGTGACGATCGACATGACGCCCAAGGAGGCCCGCGAATTCCTCGGCCTGCCCGATGTCTCCAAGGCGCAGGAGCGCATGATGGCGGAGATCGAAAAGCGCATGAAGGCGGCGGTCGACATGAACGACCCGGAGGCCATGATGAAGGCCTGGATGCCGCTGGGCGGCGCCGGTTTCGAGCAGTTCCAGAAGTTCATGCTGGACAGCGCGCGCGCCATGGCGGGCGGCGGATCAGTGCGTAAAACCAAGGAATGACCGACACCATTTACGCGCTGTCGTCGGCGCCGGGACGCGCCGGCGTTGCGGTGGTGCGCGTGTCGGGGCCCATGGCGTTGAACATTGTGGTGGCGCTGACGGGTGCGGTGCCGCCGGAGCCGCGCGTAGCCGCCGTGCGCGAACTGGTCGATGAAGAGCGCCGGCCGATCGACCAGGCGATGGTGCTGTGGATGCCCGGGCCGCGGAGCTTCACCGGCGAGGACGTCGCCGAATTCCATGTGCACGGCGGGCGCGCAATCCTGGATGCGCTGCTCGGCGAGATCGGGAAAAAGCGCGACACGCGGCCGGCCGAGCCCGGCGAATTCACGCGGCGCGCGGTCGAGAACGGCAAACTCGACCTGACCCAGGCAGAAGCCGTGATGGATCTGGTCAATGCCGATACCGAGGCGCAGCGGCGCCAGGCGCTTCGTCAATATGGTGGGGCGCTGGGGCGGCTGTACGACGGCTGGCGCGACCGGCTGGTGAAAGCGCTGGCCTGGGCGGAAGCCGAAATCGACTTTTCCGACGAGGACTTGCCGGGCGAACTAATCGAGCAGTCTCAGTTGGAAGTAATTGATATAATTGGACAAATTGATAGTCATTTGGATGATGCGCGCCGCGGGGAGATCGTCCGGGAGGGTGTGAGGCTCGCCGTTATCGGCCCGCCGAACGCGGGCAAGAGTTCGCTGATCAACGCGCTGGCAAAGCGCGACGTTGCGATCGTGCACGAGACCGCCGGCACCACCCGCGACGTGATCGAAGTGACGATGGATATCGACGGGGTGCCGGTGATCGTGGCGGACACCGCCGGCCTGCGGGATACCGGCGATCCGATCGAACGCGAAGGCGTGCGCCGTGCGTTGGCGCGGGCGGAAGAGGCCGACGCCACCCTGCTCCTGGTCGACAGCAGCGCGGAGGATCCGTTCGCGGGCCTGCCGGACGATGCGCGGGACAAGGCCGCCCTGATCATCTGGAACAAGGCGGATTTGCTGCGCGAAACGCCCGGCGGCGAGCGGCTTCTCCGGGTTTCGCTGAAGACCTGGGAAGGCTGGGAGGCGCTGATGGGCGAGGTCTCCAGGATCGTCGCGGCCAAGGCGGATCGCGCGAACGAGGCGCCAGCAATCACGCGAGCGCGCCATCGGCATGCGCTGGAAGTGGCGGTTGCAGCGCTGCGCCGATCGCTGGCAGCGCAGGGACCGGAGCTGTTTGCGGAGGACGTCCGCCTGGCGGTGCGGGCCATCGGGCGGATCACGGGCCACGTGGATGTCGAGGAGCTGCTCGATGTCGTCTTCCGCGACTTCTGCATCGGGAAGTAGGGCGGTGTTTCACGTGAAACACTGACGGTTCTTGTCCACAGGCCTGCCCTCCCCTAAAGACCGCGCCATGGATCGGTTCGACGTCATCGTCATCGGCGGAGGGCACGCGGGTTGCGAGGCTGCGGCGGCGTCGGCGCGCTTTGGCGCGAGCACCCTGCTCCTGACCCACAAGCTCGAGACGATTGGCGAGATGTCCTGCAATCCGGCGATCGGCGGGGTCGGCAAGGGTCATCTGGTCCGCGAGATCGACGCGCTGGATGGCGTGATGGGCCGGGTGGCCGACGCCGCCGGCATCCAGTTTCGCCTGCTCAACCGGCGCAAGGGTCCGGCGGTGCGCGGACCGCGCGCCCAGGCCGACCGCAAGCTCTACCGCCAGGCGATGCAGGCTGCCCTCGCCGCTCAGCCGAACCTGACGATCCTGGCAGCAGCTGCTGAAGACCTGCTGATCGAGGACGAGCGCGTCGCCGGCGTGATCACGGCCGATGGCCGGACGATCCGCTGCGGCGCCGTGGTTTTGACCACCGGCACCTTCCTGCGCGGTCTCATTCATGTCGGCGAGAAGAAGATTCCGGCCGGCCGCGTGGGCGATGCGCCCAGCATTGGACTCTCAGAAAAGCTATATTCCATGGGCTTTTCCATGGGTCGGCTGAAGACGGGGACCCCGCCCCGGCTCGATGGCAAGACCATCGACTGGACCCGGCTCGAACCACAGCACGGTGACGTTCCACGGACCCCGTTCAGCTTCCTGACCCGCGCGATCACCACGCCGCAGACGGTCTGCCACATCACCCGGACGACCTTGCAGACCCACGCGATCATCCGCGCCAACCTGCACCGCGCCCCGATGTATTCGGGCCAGATCGAATCGACCGGCCCGCGCTATTGCCCGTCGATCGAGGACAAGGTTGTCCGCTTCGCCGCCCGCGACAGCCATCAGATCTTCCTGGAGCCCGAGGGTCTGGACGACGACACGGTCTATCCAAACGGCATCTCGACCTCGCTGCCGGAGGACGTGCAGCTTTCGTTGCTGGCGACCATTCCGGGGCTGGAAAACGTCGTGGTGAAGCGGCCGGGCTATGCGATCGAGTACGACTACGTCGATCCGCGCGAGCTCAAGCCGAGCCTCGAGACCAAAAAGACCCCGGGCCTGTTCCTGGCTGGTCAGATCAACGGCACTACGGGGTACGAAGAAGCCGCGGCTCAAGGCCTGATGGCCGGGCTGAATGCAGCGCGGGCCGTCGGTTGTTCGCCTGCGGTCGTGCTGGATCGCGCTGCGGCCTATATCGGCGTACTGATCGACGATCTGGTGACCAAGGGCGTCAGCGAGCCGTATCGCATGTTCACCAGCCGGGCCGAATACCGGTTGACGCTCCGGGCCGACAATGCCGACCAGCGCCTCACGCCGATCGGCGAGCGGGCAGGGACAGTCGGTTCAGCGCGAGCCACTGTTTTTGCAGAGAAAATGGCCCGCCTGGACGCCGCACGGACGACGATGCGGGCGCTCAACATGACGCCCAACGAAGCCCAGAAGCAGGGGCTTTCGATCCGGCTGGATGGCGTCCGGCGGACCGCGATGGACCTGCTGAGTCTGCCGGACGTTGATCTCCCCAAGCTGGCTGCGATCTGGCCGGAAATCGGCGGCTTTGCGCCGGACATCACGGAGCAGCTCGAAGTCGACAGCCAGTACGCCGGCTATCTCGACCGTCAGGACGCCGACATCCTCGCATTCCGCAAGGACGAGGGGCTCAAGCTGCCCGAGGCCATCGACTACCGCGCGATTGCCGGGCTCTCGACCGAATGCGCCGTCAAGCTGGGGCGGATCCGGCCAGCGACCCTCGGGCAGGCGGCCCGCATCGACGGCGTGACGCCGGCGGCTCTCACGCTGGTTCTGGCCCATGTCCGATCTGCCAAGCGCGCCTGAACCCTTCGGGCCTGAGGAATTCGCCGCAAAGACGAGTGTTTCACGTGAAACACTGGCCCGGCTGAAGGCCTATGTCGGGTTGCTTGAGGACTGGAACCAGCGCCACAACCTGGTGTCCAGGAACTCGATGGCCGACGTCTGGCGGCGACATGTTTGGGATTCGGCCCAGCTGGCCCAATACCTTCCGGCCTATACAAAAACGCTGGCCGATCTGGGGAGTGGGGCGGGGTTCCCGGGACTGGTGCTGGCAGAATTGCTGCGGGGTAGGGCCGACGTCATTCTGTACGAGTCGATCCGCAAAAAGGCCGATTTTTTGGAGGCCGCGGCCCAGCGGATGGGCCTCAGCGTCGGCATCCGCAACGCCCGGATCGAGGCCGAGAAGCATGCGCCCGTCGACGTGGTGACCGCGCGCGCTTTGGCGCCGGTCGACAAGCTTCTTGGCTATGCACAGCAAATGGCGGGCAGGCACACGATCTGCCTGTTTCTAAAGGGTCAATCCCTAGCGGCTGAATTGACCGAAGCCGGTAAATCTTGGAAGATGAAGGCCCTCCAGCACCCGAGCGAGACGGACCCTTCGGGCGTCATTCTGGAGGTCCGGGAGTTCCGCCATGCCCACCGGTAGGCCGCGCATCCTTGTCGTCGCCAACCAGAAGGGCGGCGTCGGCAAGACCACCACCGCCATCAACCTGGGCACCGCGCTGGCGGCCGTGGGCGAGCCGACCCTGGTGATCGACCTCGACCCCCAGGGCAATGCCTCGACCGGGTTGGGCATCCCGCGCAGCGAACGCAAGCTCACGACCTACGAGGTGCTGATGGGCGAGGCGAAGGTCGCCGACGCGGTGACGCCGACGCGCATCCCGCGCCTGTCACTGGTGCCGTCGACCGTCGATCTCTCCGGCGCCGAGCTCGAGCTGATCGACACCCCGCGGCGCAACTTCATCCTGAAGGATGCGCTGGCGGAATACTCCGCACACGGAGCAAATCCGTTTTCCTACATCCTGATCGATTGCCCGCCGTCGCTCACCCTGCTCACGGTGAACGCGATGGCGGCGGCGGATGCGGTGATCGTGCCGCTGCAATGCGAGTTCTTCGCGCTCGAAGGTCTCTCGCAATTGCTGAAGACGATCGACCTGGTGAAGGTGAACCTGAACCCGGAGCTCGAGATCCAGGGCATCGTGCTGACCATGTACGACAAGCGCAACAAGCTCTCCGAGCAGGTCGAGGCCGACGTGCGCGAGAACATGGGCGACAAGGTCTATCGCACCACGATTCCCAGAAACGTGCGTATTTCCGAGGCTCCGAGCCACGGGCTGCCGGCGCTGGTTTATGACCTGCGCTGCCCGGGCTCGCAGGCCTATATCAAGCTCGCCGGCGAACTGATCGCGCGCGAACGCGAGCGTCATCCGGTGGCGGCATAGTCATGGTAGCGGAAGAACGGCATCGCGGTCTGGGCCGCGGACTCTCGGCACTCATGGGCGAGGAGGCGGCGCCGACGCGCGGTGAAGCGCAGCGTGCGACGCACAAGCTGCCGGTCGCGTTTCTCAAGCCGAACAAATTTCAGCCGCGCAAACGCTTCGCCGAACAAGACCTGCATGACCTCGCCGAGTCGGTGAAGGAGAAGGGCGTGCTCCAGCCCATCCTGGTCCGGCCGGTGAAGGGCGAGACGAACAGCTACGAGATCGTCGCCGGCGAGCGCCGCTGGCGTGCCGCCCAGATGGCCAAGCTGCATGACGTGCCGGTGGTGGTGCGCGAGATGGGCGATTCCGAGTCGCTCGAGATCGCCATCATCGAAAACGTGCAGCGCGCCGACCTGAACGCGATCGAGGAGGCGGCCGCCTACTACGAACTGATGGACCGCTTCAAATACACGCAGGAGCAGGTGGCCAAGGAGGTCGGCAAGAGCCGCCCCCACATCGCCAATACGCTGCGCCTGCTGACCCTGCCGGAGCCCGTCCGGGCGATGATCCGGGACGGCAAGCTGACCGCAGGCCATGCCCGAACACTGATCGGGCGGGCCGACGCCGAGGCGCGGGCGCGGGAAATTGTCGAGGGTTTGCTGAGCGTCCGAGAGGCCGAACAGCGTTCAGGAACTCACAAATCATCCAAAAGGAAGGTTGTCCTCAAGGACCCGAACACGCGGGCGTTGGAAGAAAGTGTTTCCAATGCGTTAGGGTTGAAAGTTCAAGTTATCCACAAAGGCTCCAAAGGCGGGGAAGTCAGAATCGCTTACAAATCATTGGAGCAGCTCGACGAGATCAACCGCCGTCTGAGCAAACACTGATAGCCCGCTTATCCCATTGAATATTAAGGACGATGTGACGGATTGGTGAACGGCTAAACACTGTTCGCCAAAGCTAGGGCTTGTGTGGGATCGATCCGGCCATCATAGAGCGCGCGGCCGATCACGACGCCCTCGATGTTGGGTTCCTGGGCTGCTTTCAGCCGCTCGATGTCGGCGATGGAGCCGACGCCGCCCGACGCGATCACGGGAATCCTGACCGCCCGGGCCAGCGCCGCGGTCGCCGTCACGTTCACCCCCTGGAGCAGGCCGTCGCCATCGACGTCCGTGAACAGGATGGCCGCGACCCCGGCGTCCTCGAACCGCTTGCCAAGCTCGGCGGGGGTGAGGTCGGAAACCTCGGCCCAGCCCTCGGTGGCGACCTTGCCGCCGACCGCATCGGCGCCGACCACGATCTTGCCCGGATGGGCGCGGGCAGCCTCCCTCACGAAGGCGGGGTTCTTGAGCGCCGCGGTGCCCAAGATCACGCGGGTGATGCCGGCAGTGAGCCAGCCCTCGACCGCCGCCATGTCGCGGATGCCGCCGCCGAGCTGGATCGGCAGGTCGATCGCGGCGCGGATGGCGCGGATGGCTTCGCTGTTCACGGACTTGCCGTCGAACGCGCCGTTGAGATCGACGCAATGCAGCCACTTGAAGCCAGCGCTCTGAAACTGACGTGCCTGCGCGGCGGGGTCGTCGTTGAACACCGTCGCCTGATCCATCAGCCCTTTCTTGAGGCGGACACAGCGGCCGTCCTTCAGATCGATCGCGGGAAACAGGATCACGGGCGCCACTCGAGGAAATTGCCGAGCAGCGCGAGGCCGACCGCCTGGCTTTTCTCGGGATGAAATTGCACGCCGACGAGGTTGTCGCGCGCCACCGCGGCGGTGACAGCGCCGCCGTAGTCGGTGCGCGCCAGCACGTCGGCCTCGCGCGCGCAGCGCATGGCGAAGGAGTGCACGAAATAGGCGTTTCCGCTTGCCGGCAGGTTTGCGGTCACCGGGTGCGCGCGCGTGAGCGCGAGGTCGTTCCAGCCGATCTGCGGGATCTTCAGCGCGGGATCGTTCGGCGTCATCTTCACCACGTCGCCGTCGATCCATCCCAGGCCCGCGTGATCGCCGAACTCGCGGCCAACCCGCGCCATCAACTGCATCCCCACGCAGATGCCGAGGAACGGCACGCCGCGCGTGATCACCGCGTCGTTCAGCGCTGCTACCATGCCGGGTACGGCGGACAAGCCGTTCATGCAATCGGCGAACGCGCCGACACCGGGCAGCACGATGCGTTCGGCGTTCGTCACCACATCGGCGTCGGCGGTGACGACAACATCCTGGCCCGTGCCACGCTCCGAGGCGACGCGCGCCAGCGCCTTCTCCGCCGAGCGGAGATTGCCGGAACCGTAATCGACGATCGCTACAACAGGCATCAAGAAGACCCGCGAACCCTTGGGCGCGGGGCTCCTTAGCCCAAATGCCGGGCCAATAGAACTAGTGACCGCAACTCTCCGGGATATACGTCCCTGACGGGCGCAGCCGCGTGCCGCCGATCATGACGTCCCGCCAATCGTGTTCCGGCGGCACGAATTGCATCTTCCCCGCGCGCAGATCCGCCACGATTCCCGGGCAGGAGCCGTTGAACGTCGCGACGGCCCGCCATTTTCCGCTCGTCTCGAGCGCATAGACCGTCGCCGAAAGATAGGTTTCGTTGGCATCCGTCAGGATCACTTCGGCCTTCCCGTCGCCATCCATATCGGCGAGGTAGCCGTCGCATTTTTCCGTCGCCTGCGTCAGGCAACTCACCACCACGCTGTCGCTCTTGCTCCAGTCCTGCGTCAGGAAACTGGCCGGGAGCGTGCGACCACGCGGATAGACGGTGATCGTCTTGGCCGGATCCGCCTTTCCTGCCGGTGGCGGAGTGACATTGGTGCCCTCCAGCGCCGCCTTCGCCAGCTTCCGCACGACGCCGGTTTGGCCCTGGTTGGCCAACAGGGTCAGCGCTGCGCGGCCATAGCGCCCGCCTTCGCGCAGATAGTTGAAGTCGAACGCCTCCGGTTTCACCGCGCCGCTCTCCAGCCGCGCGACCTGGCTGTCGACCGCGAGGCGCGCGGGATCGGCGATCGGGGTGAAGAGCGCGAGCAGGAGGGCGAGCACCAGAAATGCCGCCGCGACGTTCACGCGCGACATCAGCGCCATCCAGATGCCGCCGCGCAGCGACAGGATCGCCGCCGCAGTGTAACCGAAGGCATAGCTCAGGGCGACGAGGATGGTCGCGCCGGTTGCGATGCGCTCGATGGTCCAGCCATATTGATCGACCCGCAGCCACAGCGCGTAGGTGGCAATCAGCACGAACGGCACCAGCACCAGCGCGGCCGCGAACTCCGACCAGCGCATGATCGCGGCGCGGTTGTGCTCCGGGTCGCCGTCCTGGAACGCGGCGTTGATCAGGATCACAAGTACACCGGCGGCGGTCAGCAACAGTCCCGCGGCGCTTTTGGTCGCCCACAGCGGCTGCAAGCCGGTGAAGGGCAGGCTCAGCGTGAAGCCGACGGCGATCAGCACCATCAGCGGCAACAGCCACGACAGTAGCGTGTGCGCTACGGTGCGCACGCCGGCGATCAACCGCGAGCGCACGTCGGTCGCGTGCAGCGCAGCCGCTGTGGCGAGCGTGCTGGCGGGGATCGCGAACCAGGGCTTCTCGATCAGGGTCTCGATGAAGTGCAGGTTGATCAGGTTGAACAGCACCGCGCCCAGCCACAGCACGCCCCAGAACACGCCGACGAACACGGCGGAGAGCAGGAGCTGGATCTCCAGCTTCCACGCGGCCTCGAAATAGGCGCTGTAGGAGGCGACATATCGGCGCTCGGTATCGGCCGCCGTGATCAAGGCCTGGGCGATGAACAGGCCCACGACAGTGAACGCGACCATCGCGAAGGTCATGTCGCCCTGGCCGGAAGGCTCTGTCGTCCCGCTCGAATCCCATTCCCGCCAGATGTCCAGCCAGCCGAGCAGGGCAAGAACCACCGCGGCGGCCAGCGTCCAGATCAGTAGCGTGCGCGGCCGCATCGTGCCGACCGCCTGGATGAACAGCAGCGGCACGAAGCCGAACACCATCAGCAGCGGCGCCATCCAGTAGTGGTTGGTCGCCGGCCAGACATGGTTGTCGATCGCGAGATAGCAGAGGTAGAGCACGACGCCTTGCGCAAGGCCGGCGATCAGGCGCGAGCCGATCAGCGCCGTGTGGTCCGCCGGCGGCGGGTCCGGTGGAATGACGACAGTCTCTGTGCTGGCCATGGCGAGCGCCCCAAATCCCCGCCCGACTCTAAGCCCGATTGCGGCCCTTCTGGGTCAGAACTTGAGCGCCACGAGGACCGCGCCGCCCGCGATCATGCCCACGCCCAGCCAGTTCGCGCCGCTCAGCTTCTCGCCCAAGAAGATCACGCCGAAGACCGCGACCAGCACGACGGACAGTTTGTCGATTGGTGCCACGCGAGCGGCATCGCCCAGCTTCATGGCGTGGAAATAGCAGAGCCAGGACGCGCCGGTGCCCAGCCCCGACAGCACCAGGAAGATGTAGGTGCGGGTGCTGATGCTGGCCGGCGCCTGCCAATTCCCCAGCAGGGTGAGAATGCCAGCCAGCGCCACGATCACGACGATGGTGCGGATGAAGGTGGCGAAGTCGGAATTGACGTTCTCGACGCCGATCTTGGCGAAGATTGCGGTCAGCGCGGCAAAGCCGGCGGAGAGGACGGCCCAGAAAGCCCAGTTGCCGGTGATCGCGTTCATGTGCGTGCCTCCCATGCGCGGCGCGGACGTTGAACCAAAGCCGGGCGCCCGTCTATTGTCGCCGCGTACACAGCAGAGTTGTCGCCATGAACGTCGTCACCGGAAAAAAGGTCCGCGAATTCTCCGCCGCCGACCTCGCCCGCATCCGCCGCTGATCCTAACTAACGATTGACCTGGGCACGGGTGATGGACGTTTCGTCCTGGACCTGGCCTGTGCCAACCCTGGCGCCTTCCATATCGGTATCGACCCCGTCGCATCCGCGATGATGGAGGTTTCACGCCGTGCTGCCGCCAAGCCGGCGCGCGGCGGTGTCGATAACGCGCTGTTCGTGCAGGCGAGCCTGGAAGTGCTGCCGGGCGCGCTAGTTGGCTTGGCCGATGCGATCACTGTGAACTACCCATGGGGTTCGCTGCTGAAGGTCGTCGTTCTGCCTGACGTGGCGCTGCTTGCGAACCTTGCGGGCCTCGCGAAGGCCGGCGCGTCGCTCGACATCCTGATCAACATGCAGCCGCTACGCGACGCGGACTATGCCGCGCGGCTCGGGTTGGCCGATGCGGCCCTGACGCGTGACGCGGGCGCGCTGAAGGCGGGCTATGCCGCGGCCGGCTGGACCTTGCGCAGCATTGACGATGTCACCGCAACGCTGGTGCGTGCCACGCGCTGGGGCAGCCAGCTCCATCATGCCAAGCGCGAGATCTGGCGCCTGCGCGCGATCAGGTCGTGCGGCGCCTGATGGTGACGTCGCGCTCTTCCGGCGACTTCTTCCAGAAGAACAGCAGGTAGAACACCCCCAGCGTCAGAATCCAGATCGCGCCGTTCAGAAGCAGGGCCGTCAGTTTGCCGAGCCAGACGTCGTAGAGCGCGAGGTAGCGCACCGTCACTGCGGATGGGTGGGCCAGTGCTTTCATCTGCGCCAGCACGGCCGTCTTGACGTTGGTTTCTAGCAGCATCTCCCCGAGGAACAGCGCCATCCCGACCAGATACGCGATAAAGGAAAGGACCTTCATCGGCAGGTTCGCCTGGTTCAAGAAATAGTAGATCGCCACGATCATCGCGAAGTTGATCGTGATCATCTGGGTGAAATAGCCCATCTCCACCGCGGTGATGGCGCGCGAGAGGTTGAAGAGATCGACTTCGCTCATCGTGTTCTCTGATGAAATGCCGCCCGCAAAGACTATATCAAGTTGAGGAAGTCCGGGGGCCTCAGCCACATGAACCGTGTCCTTGTCGCCGCTATCGCTGCGGCTGTGCTGGCCGCGCCGGCCGTGGCAGCCGCGCCCGTCCTGACCGTTCCGTTCGATTTCTCGCGCGGGGCCATCGGATTGGACGTCACGGTCAGGGGCCGGCCGCTCGCGATGATCCTGGACACGGGCGTCGACCCTTCGGGCATCGACATCGCACGCGCCGACGCTCTAGGCCTGCCGGTGGACCGGAAGGCCGGTGGCGAGGCCTCGGGCGAAGGCAACGCCACCAGCGTGCAGATTTATCCCAGCACGATCGACGGCCTCGCCATCGCCGGCCGCTCGTTCGCCCCGTTTGAGGCCGTGGCGATCGACATGCGCACCCTGTCGGAACGCTATGGCAAGCCGCTGGAAGGCATCCTCGGTTACAGCTTCCTGACCGACAAGACCGTGCTGATCGACTACCTGCACAGCCGCCTCAGCATTCTGGCCCGTGCGGCCGATGCGGTGCCGTTCGTGCAGCGATGCCGGACGCACTACAGCGTGGCGTTGCGCTCGTTCGAGGGCGACCAGATCCCGGTCATTCCGGAATTCCGCTTCGGCGCGGCGACGGCGCCTATCTCGCTCGATACCGGCTCGAACAAGGGCATCACGCTGTACCAGGGCGCATTCGCCCTGCCGGGCCTGCGCGACGCGTTGAGCGAGAAGGGCGAGATCAGGACCACCGGCGCGCGCGGCGACACGACGATGAAGACTTATGTGCTCAATGCGCCGGTCGGCTTCGGGCCATTCCATTTGCCGGCGGGCCAACTCGTCACTGCGAGCGCCACGGCTGGCTCTGCCGACACCCGCCTCGCCAATATCGGCAACCGGCTGTTCGCGGCGCTGAAGCTGAAAATGCTGCTGGACTATCGCGCACGGCAGATGACGTTCTACGGCGATTGCCGCTGATCAGTCCTGATCCATCTTCAGGGCGGCGATGAAGGCTTCCTGCGGGATGTCGACCTTGCCGAACTGGCGCATCTTCTTCTTGCCCTCTTTCTGCTTGTCGAGGAGCTTGCGCTTGCGGCTGATGTCGCCGCCATAGCACTTGGCCGTCACGTCCTTGCGCAGCGCGCTCAGCGTTTCGCGGGCGATGATCTTGCCGCCGATGGCCGCCTGGATCGGGATCACGAACATGTGGCGCGGGATCAGCTCTTTCAGCTTCTCGCACATCGCGCGGCCGCGGCCTTCGGCGCGCTGCTTGTTCACGATCATCGACAGCGCATCGACCGGATCGCCATTGACGAGGATCGACATCTTGACGAGATCGCCCTCCTCGTAGCCTTCGATGTGATAGTCGAAGCTCGCATAGCCACGGCTCACCGATTTCAGCCGGTCGTAGAAGTCGAACACCACTTCGTTGAGCGGCAGGTGATAGACCACCATCGCGCGGTTGCCGGCGTAAGTGAGCTCGACCTGGCGGCCGCGGCGGTCCTCGCACAGTTTCAGCACGGCACCGAGATAGTCGTCGGGCACCAGGATCGTCGCCTTGATCCATGGCTCTTCGATTTTGTCGATCTTCATCACGTCCGGCATGTCGGACGGATTGTGCAGCTCCATCGCCGTGCCGTCGGTCAGATGGATCTTGTAGATGACGCTCGGCGCCGTCGCGATCAGGTCGAGGTTGAACTCGCGCTCCAGCCGCTCCTGGATGATCTCCAGGTGCAGCAATCCCAAGAAGCCACAGCGGAAGCCGAAGCCCAACGCCGCGCTGGTCTCCATCTCGTAGGTAAAGCTGGCGTCGTTGAGGTGCAGCTTGCCGAGACCGTTCCGCAAATCTTCGAACTGCGCCGCGTCCACCGGGAACAGGCCGCAGAACACCACCTGCTGCGCGGGTTTGAAGCCGGGCAGGGCGGTCGCGGTGCCTTTGCGCTCGTCCGTGATCGTGTCGCCCACCTGCGTATCGGCCACCTGCTTGATCTGCGCCGTCAGGAAGCCGACCTCGCCCGGTCCGAGCGACTCGACATTGACCTTCTTGGGCGTGAACACGCCGACCTGCTCGACCTGGTAATAGGCGTCCGCATTCATCATGCGGATCTTCTGGCCCTTCTTCAGCTCGCCATCGATGATGCGCACCAGGACCACGACGCCGAGATAGGCGTCGTACCAGCTGTCGACCAAAAGAGCCTTCAGCGGCGCGTTCGGATCGCCTTTGGGCGCGGGCAGGCGGGTGACGACCGCTTCCAGCACCTGGTCGATGTTGAGCCCGGTCTTCGCCGAGATCGGAACCGCTTCCGATGCGTCGATGCCGATCACGTCCTCGATCTGCTGGCGGATGCGATCTGGTTCGGCGGCAGGCAGGTCGATCTTGTTGAGGACCGGCACGATCTCCAGGTTCGCGTCCATCGCCTGGTAGACGTTGGCCAAGGTCTGCGCTTCCACGCCCTGGCTCGCGTCCACCACCAGCAGCGCGCCTTCGCAGGCGGCCAGGCAGCGGCTGACCTCGTAGCCGAAGTCCACGTGACCGGGCGTGTCCATCAGGTTCAGGGTGTAGGTCTCGCCGTCCTTCGCCTTGTACTGCAGGCGAACGGTCTGGGCCTTGATGGTGATGCCGCGCTCGCGCTCGATGTCCATCGAATCCAGCACCTGGTCCTTCATCTCGCGCGTGCTGAGGCCGCCCGTGAACTGGATCAGGCGGTCGGCCAGGGTCGACTTGCCGTGGTCGATATGCGCCACGATCGAGAAATTGCGGATTTTGGACAGGTCTGAGGCCATGAGGGCCGGGGGTATAGCGGGCGGTTGACGCCCGGTCCACACCCTGTTGCAGCGCGGCCGATAGCGTTAACATTGCCCAGAAAATTGGCGGTTTTCGGCGGGGATTCATGGATCGGTTGGGGCGCAGATTTGTGACGGCCGTGGTCTTTGTAGCGGCCGTTGCCGCGGCCGGACCAGCGATGGCCGACATCGGCGACTTCTTCGGGATCTGGAGCAATGCGCAGACCGATGCCAGCGGCATCGCGCGGATCGTCGTGTCGCCGGTCGAGGGGCGGCGGGTGGTCGTGCACCTGTTCGGCCGCTGCGGCGCGAGCGAGTGCGACTGGGGCGCGCAAGTGGCGCGGGTCTATGCGAGCGATCCGGCCGCGAACGACATCCGCAGCATCGCCGCCGACTTCGACACGCCGGGTGGCCGCAAGCACATCACGCTGACGCAGGCGGTCGGGCATGCGCTGCGCATCGACGTGCAGACGGACGTCGCCGCGAACTCCGGCCAGCATGACTTCGCGACAAGCGGCAACGTCGCCTATGCAGGCGATTGGGAGAATGCACCACGCGTGGCTGCTGCTCCGCCGCCACCGGTGATACCTGGTCCGGTGGGTGCTCCCGCTGTCGCGCCACCACCTCCTCCACCGCCACCGCGCGATGACGGATGGTTCGGCGGCTCGTCGTTCATCGGTGTCGGGGCGGCGCGTCCGCCCGGTTATGTCGCGGCGGCAGGCGAGGATTGCCGGCCCTACAATCCCGAACAGGTACGTATCACCTACACCGACAACGACTGGCAGCTCGGAGATTTCGCGCATCGCCTGTTGCGCTTCGGCACCCACCAGACCGCGGCACGGCTCGCCGCCGTGATCCTCGGCTACTATCACTTCGACGAGCAGTGCGTGATCACGCGCTCCAGCGTCGTGATGACCTACTGGAAGCGCGCCGGCACGGTGCCCAAGCCCGACATGGCGGGTGCCGATTGCGTGAACCTCGATCCGTCGGCCGCGAAGGTTGACGGTTCCGGCGACAGTTGGCGCGTGACAGCGGGTGGCGGGACGCTGCTCGCGTTCGACGACAAGAGCGATGCGGATAGCGCCGTGTCGGTGATCCGCACCTATCACCTGAGCCGGCAATGCTTCTTCGCGCGGCCCGATTCCAAGGCGCAATACTGGCTCTCGCAATAGGGCGTCTGCGCCATTAGGTTTGCCCCATGGCACGACATCATCCCGCCCGGCGCGGCGGCAATCCCCGGCAGGTGCTTGGCGAATTGTGGCCGGGGCAGTCGGTTCCGCTGCTCAAGGCGTTGCACATCCTGACGCGCGAAGGCGCGATGAATGCGGACTCGCGCCGCAAGCTGAAACAGGTGCTGCACCTGGCTCAACTGATCAAGCCCGCGATCGACGCAGCATTTGCGGAAAAGGACCAGCCGGTGCTGGCCGATCTGGGCGCGGGGAAGTCGTATCTGGGATTCATTCTCTACGACCTGTATTTCGCCAAGCAGGGCCGCGGCACCGTCTATGGCGTCGAGGCGCGGCCCGAACTGATCGAAACATCAAAACGGATCGCGGCGGAGAGCGGGTTCACGCGCATGCGCTTCGTCGAAGGCGCCATTGCCGACGCACAACTGCCTGACAGCAAGGCAGACATTGTCACGGCGCTGCATGCCTGTGACACCGCGACAGACGAGGCGATCCAGTTCGCGCTGCGCCACGAGGCGAAGTTCATCGCGCTGGTGCCGTGCTGCCAGGCGGAAATCGCCGCCGCGCTGGAAGGCTCGAAGAAGCCCGAACGCCAGCTCTGGCGCCACCCGATCCAGCGCCGCGAGTTCGGCGCGCATCTCACCAATGTGATGCGCGGCCTGTTCCTGGAAGCACATGGCTACAAGGTGCGCGTGACCGAGCTGACCGGTCTGGAACATTCGTTGAAGAACGAATTCATCTTCGCCGAACGCCACCAGCTCTCGAACAGCGCTGCGAAAGCGGAATACGCGCGGCTGGCGGACCAGTTCGGCGTGACGCCGAAGCTGCTCGCTGCCGGTTAGACCGTATCGCGCGGCACCGTCGTGCGGTCTTCGACGTGGTGGAACGGCTTGCCGTCGTCCATTGCGCTGATACTCCACGCGATCTCGAACGTGTCGGGCATCGAGGTGATCTCCAGCCGCGTGTCGATGCGGATCGACCAGCCGGGACGCTCGAACGCGACACGGTAGAGCTTTGTCGCAGCGCCCTGGTAGCTGGGCAGGGCTTCTGTGTCGAAGCGCGACGCGATGTAGTAGTCGGTACCGGTCGCGGTCAGGTGGTGCGCCGCCGAATTTCCCGAATGCGATATCGCCTGGGCGGTCGGCGGCGGTAGTTGCTCCTTGTCGGGCACGATCCACTTGAGCGCTTCGATCTTCGGCGCAGTCGCCGCTTGCGGTGACGCGAAATGCGGAGTGCCGGGAAGAGGCGCCGCGATCGGCAGGCCCAGTCGCAACGCCGAGATATTCGCACTCCCAGCGTTCTCCCGCGCCGACCAGAACACTGGCCAACCGTCCGGGGCGATATCGACCAACAACGAATGCCCCTTCTTCAGCCGCCATGCGGTCATCGGAAGCGGGATCGCGATATCGGCCTGAGCCTCTGTGCCCGACAGGTTGTACGCTGTCGTCGCCATGCGGACCGTCGTGCGATCCGGCGCAACATCGAGCAGGCGCAGAACCAGCGTCCCACGCGGCACCATCACGCGGCAGCGGAAAACCGGCGCCGCGACGATATCGATGTCGTATTCGAAGGGCTCGGTTCCGACGACAGCCGTGCCATCCCAATTCGCAATATCCAGGTCAAACGGTGCCGGCACGTCTTCATAGAGATCGGCAGGGAGCGCGGCCGGTTGGTTTCGCGGCTGATCGCCGATGTGCAGCTCGTAAGCCATGTCGGTGCCACCCTCGACGAGGTTGGCTTGGTTGCCCGCTCCCAGTTCCAGCACGTGACCCGGTTTCATCGGCCAGTCGGTCGCAATCCATGCGCCGTCGGTCATCTGTCCGTTGGCGTCGGGTGACGCGAGCCAGAGGCGGAGCGGTGCCTCGGCCATCACGCCGTTGGCGGTGCCCTTGAGGTGGTGGTCGAACCAACGGATGGCTTGGTGCAGGAAGCCGATGCGCGGTTGGCGCGAGGCGAGGTCGGGTGGCGTATGTTCCCATGGGCCGACGATCGTGCGCACCGGACCACGCCAGGCGCTCGCGATGCGCAGGACGGACGTCGCGTATTTGTCGGCGAGACCACTGTACAGCAGCAGTGGTGTCTCGCCGTCGATCGGCGCGGCTTTATCGGTCCAATATGCGTCGTGGCGTTGATGCTTCAACCATTCGATGATCCACGGCTTGTTGGCGTCGAGGCGCGCCTTCCATTCGGCGCGCCAATCGCCTTTGAAAATCGCGGGATCGGGCGGCAGGGCGTTGAACATCAGCATCACGCCGGCCCAGTCGACATGCGCCGTGTACATTGCGCCGCCGAGATAATGGATGTCGGTCAGCCAGCCATCCTCGGAGACTGCGCCCAGCGCCATCGCCTTCAACGCCGGCGGTTTTTGCGCGGCCGCGCGCAACGCGGAGAAGGCCGCCCACGACAAGCCGATCAGCGCCACCTGTCCGTCGCACCAGTCCTGCGCCGAGGCCCATGCGATGGCTTCGACGAGATCGTTTATCTCCTGCGGCAGGTACTCGTCGTGCAACAAGCCGGTGGAATTGCCCGAACCGGAGATGTCGATCGCCAGCGCTGCATAGCCGTTCTGGGCATAGATCGGCAGTTGCCGCTCCATCAGCGGTGCGAACAGATCGCTCACGCGATAGGGCGAGTAGTCGATCACGGCGGGATGGCGGCCGCCCTTCGGGCGCCACAGGCGTGCGTGCAGCGTGCGTGCGCCGCTGACGGAGATCGAAACGGCTTGTTCGATCGTCTCGATCATCCGAGCAATTCCAGCGCCTTGGCGAGGATGGGGTCGTTGCCCTGGGCGGTCGCGAGGTCGATCAGCTGCGGCGGCACCCATTTCTCGCGCGGCGTGCCGTCGAGGTGATAGAGGCGCTCCGTCGGGAACGTCACGCCGATGCCGCTGGCCGTCAGCGTGAACTGTTCGGTCGCGCCGCACAGCCCGGCCATGCGAGTCCCGACAGCGACGGCGCGTTTCATGCCGTCCAGGCCGATGGTCATGCCTTCGCCCATGCTGCCGGTCCAGCGGCTGCACAACACCGCCATCGGCAGCGTGACGGTCGTGCCGCGCTCGCGCACCCAGCGGGTGTAACCGTCTTTCGGGAAGCTGCGCCCCGGTCCCGGCTTGAAGCCGCGCTGATAGCCGGGCCGTCCCTTGATGAAGCGGCCGAGGATCGGTTCGGCGACGTCGGTGTTGCCGCCGTTTGGCGTGTTGCGCAGGTCGAGGATGATTGCTTTGGCGTCGCCGAGATGATCGAGCGCCTTGTCGATCTCCGCTACCAGGCCGGAGTCGCCGAGGCTGTTCTCGACGCGTAGCACCACGACGGCGCCGTGTCGGCTCGTGGTCAGCAACGCATCGGACGCGTGCCGCTCGAACGGCGGCAGCACGATTCGCGTCTTGCCCTTCAGCGAGAAGTCGCGCGGCTTGTTGTGCGTGCCGGCCAGCAGGACACGCAGCACGTAGTCGTTGGCTTCCGGATCAGGTGCTTTCAGCGCGCGTGGCATCGCCGCGGCCACGGCTTTGTCGACCGGTATGTCGCCGATGGCGGCGACGATGTCTCCCGCGTGCACGCCGGCCTTTGCACAGGCGCTGTTCGGACGCACCGCTTCGATCACGGCCTGTCCGTTGCGGAACGCGGCCCAGACTTCCGTGCCGGTGGGCACAAGCTGCGGCGAGGCGGCGTTGTTCGTGTTCGCCTCGATGTGATGGTCGTGCAGCTCGGCGATCAGCCGCTCCAGCACGCCCAGGAAGGCGTGCGGCTCACACACGCCGTGCGCTTCGGCGACGAAGATCGTGCGCAGCTTCGCCATGTCGATGTGGCGATCGGGCAGGTAGGCGTAGTGCTGCTCGATCTGGTCGATCAGCCAGCGCACATCCGAAGCGTTGTCTGCCGCATCACGGCACTGCATCGCGAAGGCGGGAAACGGAAGCGTGGCGGCCATCATCGCGCCCAGGAATGCTCTGCGGTCCATGCCGCAGCTTTATTCCAGTCGTGGCCGCTCAGATCAAACGCAGCTTCGGCGTGGGCAGTTGCGGCGGCGTCTGCGACAGCTCGCCCTTTTCGAACTCCGCTGCCCAGGCCTCGTACGATTCCGCCGAACCGGCGCGGGTGTGGAAGTAGAGCCGCTGTGCCAGCGCCTTGGCCGGGCCGGTCATCAGGAACGCATTGATCAGGCCGTTGGGCGGCGCGAAATCCAGCAGCTTGCGCAGCATCAGCTTCGTGCGATAGCGCGGAAGCTCCTTCGCCAGCGCGCCCACCGGATGCGCCCCGCGGTCGGCGAGATAGTCGGATACCAGCAGCGCCGCGCGGCGCCCGAAATGGAGCGCGGTGTGGATGCCGCCGCCGGTCACCGGCGACACGGTGCCGGCCGCGTCGCCAATCAGCATCACGCGGTTGGTCCCGATGTGCTGGAGCGTGCCGCCCGCGGGGATCAGCCCGCTGCGCCGCGCCGTCACCCTTATGTCGCGGATGTCGCACACGGTCTTCAGCCGCAGTAAAAGTTCGCCGAGGTCGGGTTTGGCGGGACGGCGCGCCGCGACGCCGATCTGTGTCATCTCGACGCCGGGCACGGCCCAGGCGATGTAACCCGGTGCGATCTTGCTGTCGGCGAAGCAATGCAGGAAACGGGGGTCGAGTGCATCCAGCGGCTCGCATTCGATCTCCAGCCCCGCGAGGAAACGCGTGTTGCGCGACAGGCCAAAAGTCTCGGCGACCTTGGAGCGCGCACCGTCGGCGCCGACCAGGAAACTCGCATGCAGGCCAAGCTCGGGCAGCGCCACGCCGCGCTCATGCTCGACCGCAGTTTCGAACTTGCGGCCATAGAGCAGCGTCGCGCCGGCGCGTTCGGCTTCCGATGCGAGCCAGCGCATCACGTTGGGCGTGTCGGTCGCCTGGAAGAAATAGCCGGGGGCGGAAAAATCGGCGAAACGGTCGTTCGGTGCATACAGGCGCACGCCGCGCACCTTGCGCATGTGGCGCGCCGGCAGGTCGAAATCGTCGCTCGCTTCCTTGACCACGATGCCGGTGGTGCGCATCCGTGCGCCCGGCTCGTCCTTGCCGTCGATGACAGCGACCTTCAGCCCCTTGAGCGCCGCGGTGCGCGCGCAGGCCAGCCCCGCGAAGCTGCCGCCCACGATGATGAGATCGTACCGCTGGATCATGACATCCTCCCCGAGGGAGGAAGTCTTCTACGCCCATTTGGCCGGAATGTGACGGCCTAGGTGCGCAGAACTGCTCCGGTCGCCTTGGTTACCGCTGCCACGATCTTCGCCGCCAGCGCCTCGATCTCCTGGTCGGTCAGCGTCTTGTCCCTGGGCTGAATCCGAACGGAAACCGCGAGAGACTTCTTGCCTGCCGGCACGCCCTTGCCTTCGTAAACGTCGAAGATCGTGGCGGCCTCGATCAGGTTGCGGTCGACGCCCTTGGCGGCGCGCAACACCTCGTCGGCTGTGACCGTCGTCTCCACCACGAAGGCGAAGTCGCGCTCGACGGCCTGCTTTCCAGCACAGTGGGATCCGAAGCTTGGAATTCACGTGACTTGAAGTCGCGGC